>Ga0209802_1001720_pt1 | contig 15853 bp, 14 predicted proteins | sample GraSoiAngelo_129_FD_185886 | JGI IMG/M metagenome (GOLD analysis project Ga0209802, IMG submission 185886) | Grasslands soil microbial communities from the Angelo Coastal Reserve, California, USA - 14_0927_12_40cm (SPAdes) (version 2) | ecosystem: Environmental > Terrestrial > Soil > Grasslands ... | reverse complement strand
GGAAAGCGCCTGGGGTCGTCGGGAAGTCAGTTGAGTCAGTGAGGCCCGTCACGTAGGCGTTGCCGGCGGCGTCCACAGCAATGCCTTCGCCTTCCCCACTACTGCCCAGGAAGGTGGAGTAGACAAGCCCGGAGCCTGTGGGATTCAGCTTCGTCACGAAGGCGCCGCCGGGGGAACTGGGCTGGAAGGCCCCGGGGGTCGTGGGAAAGTCGGGGCTGGCGCCGCCCGTCACGTAGGCGTTGCCAGCGGCGTCTACGGCGATGCCCCGGCCAGAATCACGGGCACTGCCGCCGAGGTAGGTCGAGTAGAAGAGCACCGGGTCGATGATCAACGGCCTGCTGGCGTCATAGGCGGCAACCTGAAAGCTGACTCGATGCGCGTCGGTGAGAACATAGCTGCCCGCAATTTCCTTTCTGACTCCCTTCACCTCTTGGTAGACCGCCGGTTTTTGCAGCCGGAGTTGCCCATCGCTCACGTGCAGCACCAAGTCTCCCTGTGCATCCACGTCAAGCTGGTCGGCCCCTTCCACCTCCAGCCTGATTGCATTGGGGTTGGCGCCGGGACCGACAATGAAGTCAAATTCTAACTGCCGCTGGTTACCGTAGTAGGCTAAGTCCACCCCCGGATACACATCCTTGTGTTTCACCTGGGTGTAGGTGGGAATGTTTGTGCGCCACTTCTCGCGGTCCTTGCCGATGAAATAGTTGACCTTGCCTGGGAGTTCTTCCGCACCTACCAACGATGACCTAGAGTTGGCGCCCATAAGCCGGATGCGTAGTGCAGTCTGTTGAGACTTTGTCGGGTGCCGTAATGCCAGCACCGCCTCGGTCGGCGTTAAAAAGAGGGTATAGCCCCGGCCCCGGTTCAGAAACTTGACCGGGCTATCCGTCTGGCCCCGATTAGCTTCGAAGTACAACGGAAGCTTCCCGTAAGCCTCCTGTATTTGGGCTTTCGCTACAGGGGGGGCGTTGTCTGCCACAGCGTTACCGACTCCCAGCAGAACCGTGAGAGCCATAACCACCAGACCGACTAATCCGATGTGGAGAACATTAGTGGAGTAGTGTGGAATCCTCATGGTGCGCTCCTCCTTTCTTCGATTGCAAGTGGACAGCTTTCAGGAAGAAACAGGACTCGGCGCAACGTTCGGGCAACCCTATCACTGAAAAACCTGAAAAGCAAATCATGTATTTCAGTGATTCGGGTCAGTGTACAGAACCGATTTCGTCAGGGTGAGCCCCTGTGAAAAACTACTGCTGACTTGTATGAAGTTTTTGAAATTTATAGGGAAACCATCAAATGCGATGGAGGAGATACCCGTAAAAAGGGGGCAGTGCTAGCGGTACAGGCGCCAGGGAGCTGGCTGGGAGTTCAGAAGGAGCCTCAGAGAAGGTTCAAGACTTCACCGATTGTAACCTCGGGGATGCAAAGCAGAGCGGGACATTGATGTCGTGAAATGCCTCGATCATCCTGCATTCGATTCTAGATTTCGAAGCATGAGTTGACCTAGCTCTAAAAACAGCAGACCTCGTCCACGTTGATGAACTCGGTGACCTGCACATCCGGCTTGCCGCGCCGCGCCACGATGAACCGGAAGGCCGGATCGGTCACCCCGTCCATGGGGGACAGCCCGATGATCGGCTTTCGGATGGCGTGCCAGAACGGCCTTCTTAACTCTTGACAGCGCCTAGTTGAGGGAGTACCCTTCCGTCTTCGCTCGCCATCGGAGTCACGGGAGGGAAAGGCGTCTTGGCCTTGCCCGCGAAAATTTACTCGAAAAACCCCGACTTCGTTCATCGCGAAGTCGCGGGCGAATCCATCCTGGTCCCCATCCGCCGGCAGTTGTCAGAGGTCAACAGCCTCTATGTCCTGAACGAGACCGGGGCCGCTGTCTGGCGCCGCATCGATGGGACGCGTCCGATCCGGGCCATCCTGACCGAACTCTCCAATGAATACGACGTCACCAGCGAGCAGTTGGAAAAGGACCTCAGCACGCTTATCGAGGACCTCCTCAGCATCCGGGCCATTGAGGAAACCTCCGCATGATGATGGCGCACCGCACAGAGCCTCTCCCGCAGGAGTTAGAAACCATGGCTGGATCGGGGAGCCTCACCATCTGCATGGTGGAAGATCATGACGAGGCCTATCATGCCTGGAAGAAGGCCGGCTTTGAGAACAGGATTCTGCTCCATTTTGATGCCCACATTGACTTCGCCTGGATCGCTCCCACCCCTGACACTCTCCTCGAGCAACCCAGGCTGGCAGACGTGTTCTCCACACTGCATCGGACTCCCTTCTGGAGGTTGTCTGAACAAACCGAAGAGGAGCGGACCCACCTCGGCAATTACATTCATCAGGCCATCCGGGCCAACATCGTCCGAGAATTCATCTGGGTCTACCCCGAAGACCCAGACCAAGCGGAGCAGGCCCGCGCGGTGCGGTCGACCCTCGAGTCGCTCGCGGCGGTAGCGCCCCAGCTCTTCCAGCTCTTCAGACCGGCGGACACGGGGTGTTTCGAGGGACGAATCTATGGGAAGCGATTCCTTGCCATCCCCTATTCTGCTTTTTCGATGCAGGCCTTCGAGGAAGCGGTCCTCCTGGATATCGACCTAGACTTTTTTATCATCCGGTCTCTGTATTCTCGCCATTACCCCTACGCCGACCTCCGAACGCCCTCCTTCTGGCTCTCACCAGCGGAATTCGTGGCGAGACTTCACGCGAGCGGCCTGCGTTACGAGTTCGTCACGCTGGCCTATTCCGTCGAGGAAGGATACACGCCGCTACGGCTGAAGTTCTTGGGCATGGAGCTGGCTCAACGCCTTGTGCGCCTCCTCTCAGCGGAAGAGGAATCCCGCTTCGAGGCTCTGAGAGGTCTTTTCAGCCCGATTCCAAAGCGAGACCCGGAGTCAGCGGTCCGACGACTTGAAGAACTGATCGAGGACCACCCAAACGATGCGGCGCTGCGCTTTAATCTTGCCATGCTGCTTCTCGAGCGGAACGACATCCCTCGGGCGGCCGATCAATATCGGAAGGCGATCGAAGACGATCCCACCTACCGGACCCGGTACAACCACCCCGGTCCTGCTCTCCTCGATCTCGGGCTCCGTCGCGAAGCCCGGGACTCCTGCGAACGCATGAAGAAGCTCGACCCACACAATCCTCACTTCCGGCTGTTCGAATTTGAGACCTTGATCGCGGAAAAAGACTGGGCGCAGGCGATCCTCTTGGGAAAGGAACTCCTGAAAGATGGAGTCGATCATCGGGTGGTGCGGTTAGGCCTCGCTGAATGTTGTCTGCAGCTACACCGTTACCATGAGGCATGGGCTGCGCTTGGCCCCGACCCTTACATGTGGGCCTCTACGCCCGGGTACGAGATTAGATATTTGTGGCTCAAAGCCCGCGTGGCCGAGCCACTGAAACGCTATGAGGATGCGTTAACCTGCTACCACAAACTGATCGGCCACGGTGAGCACACACCTGGCCTGCACCTGGCGCTTGCGAGACTGTACCTTCGCAAACGCAATTTCTTCAAGGTGCGCAGGCATCTCGCGAAAGCGATCCGGCTCGCGATTCTCGCTCGTATGCTCCGTTGGTGGAGACCGCAAGCAATATGGGACTCAAAGACCTGATAGTCCGATCCGGACCGAAGGCCTCCGAGCAGTACGAGTGCGCCCCGCACGTCAAATGGCGGCTTCTTGAGGGGCGCGTCGTCCTGATCGATACGAACGAGGGCCTGTTTATGCACCTGAATGACGTGGGCTCAAACATCTGGCAGGGCCTAGACGGGCAAAAATCTGTTGACCAAATGATCAGTGATTTGGATAATGCCTTCGACGCGCCGTCCCATCGTCTGCGAAAACACGTGCTCAAGTTCCTGCGGAAACTTTCCCTGATGGAACTGATCAGGAAAGTGGAATCCCCCACGGTATGATTGCACCCAAGCCTCTCAACCTCACGCAGGAACGCTACCCACGCTTGTGCCAGTGGGAGATCACCTGCCGCTGCAATCTTCATTGCGTCATGTGCTACACCGATTGCTTTAACCGCCCGGAGAAGATCCGGAATGAGCTGTCGACGAGTGAAATCATCCGCATCATGGACGAGCTGGCGGAAGCCGGGTGCGTGGAACTCTGCCTGACCGGCGGAGAGCCTTTGGCGCGGCCAGATTTCTTTGATATCTACGGGCACGCCAAAACGAGCGGCTTTCTCGTCACGCTCTTTACCAATGGGACCCTGATCACCGAGGAAGTCGCCGACCGGTTGGCCGCGCTTCCCCCGCATCGGATCGAGATCAGCCTCCACGGGTTGCGAGAGAACACCTTTGAGGAGGTGACCCAGGGGAAAGGCTCGTTTCACCGCTGCATGAAGGCCATCCAGTTGTTGCTGGACCGGAAAGTGCCCTTGCTGTTGAAATCGACCGCCATGACGGTGAACAAGGACGAAATCCTGGCCATCAAACGGTACGTGCGGGGTCTCGGGCCGGTCGGGTACAAACTGGGCGAAGAGATGCGTCCCACGCTGGATGGAAGCGACGCGCCGGGACGGTTCGGCCTGTCCGAAGCCGAGCTGCTGGATATCAACCGGCAGGATCCTGAACTCTGGACCGAGATCTGCCGCAAACAATCCATGGGGACAACTTCCTGTGTCAGCGGCATGCGCTCCTTTCACATCGACGCCTACGGGCAGCTCCAGCTCTGCTCCGGCAACCGCCAGATGAGCTACGATCTGAGACGGGGCTCCTTCAGTGAAGGCTTTTACCACGCCCTACCAAGCTTCCCCTGCGAGTGGAAGGGCGACACTCCAAGACCACTCATTCAACCGAGTGAAATCCATGCTTGAATCACGAACCATTCCGCCAGTCGAATACAAAGACTTCAGCCTGAGACTCCACGAACGCGCCTTCCAATCCGACCGGGTGATCAAGGCGCAGATGGAGCTGACCTACCGCTGCAATCTCCACTGCGTCCATTGCTATACCGATCCGTATAACCGGCGGGAGTTCTTCCCGCGAGAGCTGACTCTCACGGAAATCAAACGGATCATCGACGAGATGTCCGACCTGGGAATCCTGTACCTGAATCTCACCGGGGGTGAAATCTTCACCCACCCGAACTTCTTCGAGATCCATGATTATGCCTACGGGAAGGGCTTTCTTCTCATGCTGTACACCAACGGTACCATCTTCACCCAGGCCATTATCGACAGGCTCAAGCACGCCCGGCCCTTCTCCATCGATATCTCCTGCCATTCCGTCAACGAAGAGGCTTTCGACCGCTTCACGCAGGTCCCGGGGTCCTTCCGACAGTTTCTGAAAGGGATGGAGTTGTTGAGATCTAGCGGCCTGCCCTTCTGCCTTAAAACCAAGGCCATGAATTGGAACAAAGAGGAAATTCCCCAGATCCGGCGGTTCGTCGAATCCTTCGGCGTGACATTTGGATTCACCACGTCGCTGTCGCCCAGGCTGAACGGTGATCTCTCCTCGCTCACTTACCGGCTCGCGCCAGAGGAGATCAGATCCCTTGAAGACCGCGAGCTGTATTCGGCCCAGGATGAAGAACCATGCCAAGATACGTCCGATTGGACCTCCTCCCCGCCCGAACGGCTGTACCGCTGTGGCTGCGCGACGAATAGCATCCACATCAGCGCCTGGGGAGATGTCGGAACCTGTACGCTGCAGTATGAACATCGCGCCTCCGTGCGGGAGTATTCGCTGAAGGACGCCATCGCCAAGGTGTTTGCGGAGGTCCGCGCGCGGCGGTACACGACCGACTCTCCGTGCAAGGCATGCGAAGTTTACGCCTTCTGCGACAAGAAGCCGACCGAGGCCCGCAGGGAAATCGGCGATCCGGAAGCGGCGATTCCGTACGACTGCGATGTCGCCTTGACTCGGGCGGAGCGAGTGTTCCGCCGAAAGCTCATTCATCCGTTAGCGACGATAAAAGAAAGGGAGGGTGGCCCCCATGAGTGACAAAAAACCTTACAGCATGCCCCAGATCTTCCAGGTTGAGCTTAACCATGAGCAAGCCATTCTATCCATATGCAGCGTGGCCGCGACCACTATGGATGATACCTCGAATAGTACGTGCAAAGGCCGGTGCCGGAAGTGCATGAGCTCCGGCGGCGACAGCGCCATTCGGACGTCATGAACGCCGGTGCTGAGCGATGAAGATTGTTCTCCAGATCGGCCGATATAGGATTCGGCTGCAGGAACGCGAGGGGTACCGGTGCTTCGTCTGGCCGATGGCCTCGTTTGATCCGTTTCTGGTGCGGTCCGACGAGCCGGCGGACCTGGACTTTACGGTCACGGTGACGAAGGACCTGCCCGATCTCCCTCGCGGGCGATTGATCTTCGACTCCAGCCACGGGCTCTGGAAGCTGTATGAGGCGGAATCCGGCTGTCTCCTTGAATCGCCGGATACGCGCACCCTCGAACCCCGCAGCCGTGCGCTCATCTCCCGGGATTTCTCTCGGATCGAGGTTTGGGTCCGCGAGCACCACAAGCGGAGGAAACACCGCGTCGGATGGGAGCCCAAGGCCATCATCAATCCGCTCGTGGAAGTCTGCCTCGCCACCAAGCTGGCCCGGGAGGGCGGCCTGCTCCTCCACGCGGCGGGCGTCCTGACGGAGCGCGAGGGGTGGGTGTTTACCGGGCCATCGGGCGCGGGAAAATCAACCTTGTCCGACTGGTTTGCCGCAAGAGGCGCATGCGTCTTATGTGATGAGCGCATCATCATCCGAAAGGTCTCGGGCGAATTGGTCATCTTCGGGACGCCGTGGATGGGAAGCGGCCATCAGGCTCAGAACCAATCGGGGCCGTTAACAGCGCTGTATTGCATCCGGCAGGGAGCAGGCGCCCATGCCCTGCGCCGACTTCCCGCCCGGGACGTCAGTCTGTTTGTGCTACGGCAGTGCTTCCTGCCCCACTGGGATCACGAAGCCATGGGGGGGACTTTCGCTTTCCTGGACGAGCTGATCGAGCGGATCGAGTGCTTTGAGCTGGCCTTCGTGAAGAACCCGGATATCGTGGACTATCTTGAGGAGCAACGCCTGGGGCGCTCTCTGGTGCCATCATGAAACGCCTGTCGTCGGACCGTCTTTTTTCTTCCCTCTCGGCCAAGGCACGCGAGACGAGATCGCCCGAATCGCTGACGTTCGAGTTGACGTATGGATGCAATCTGCGGTGTGTCCATTGCTACAACCCCACGCACCGGGCCCTGCCTCAGGAACTGAGCACGGAGGAAGTCTTCTCCATCCTGGATCAATGCGCCAACGTGGGCGTCGTCACGCTCACCTTCACAGGAGGCGAACTGTTCGTCAGGCGCGATGTGTTCGACATCTTCGAGCACGCGAAGCGCCTGGGGTTGCTCCTGGGGCTGATTTCGAACGCGACGCGCGTCACACCCGACATTGCCGATCGCTTAGAGCAAGTGGAGTTCCGCAGCTTCGCTATCTCTATCTACGGCGCGACAAAGGAAACGTACGAACGCGTCACCCGCGTGCCGGGAGCCTTCGAACCGTTCATCCGCGGGCTGGAGTGCCTGGCGTCCAGAAAACTTCCGGTCGTCGTTCGCATGCCGGTGATGACCGACAACGCTCATGAGGTCCAAGACGCCCGCACCCTCGTTGAAGGAATGGGATTCGAATTCCAATACTGCCTGGACATCAAACCCAAAACGAACGGGGACACCAGTCCCCTGCAGCACCGCCTCAGCCCCGCCCACAAGGTACGCATAGACCTGGACATGCTAGGCCCTCGCGATCAGGCAGCAGTTGATGAGACCTGCGCCAGGAACGGGAGCTTCATCGAGTGCGCATGCGGGCAGACGCGGTTTGCGATCACCCCCTACGGGGAAATGAACCTCTGCGTGGCCTTCCCTATCCCCAAATACGACCTGCGGAAGGGAACGGTCAAGGAGGGATGGGAAGTCCTCAAGCATACGGTGGATGGCGCCAGGCCGAATGAACACTACGAATGCCCCACTTGCGACGTGCGGGCCCACTGCCGCCAGGGGCGGAGCGATGCCTGGGTGGCGACCGGTGACATGAGCGTCTGCCTTCCCCATTACAAGGAATTCGCAACATTGGAGAAGCAGGTTTCTGACGCGGATGTCCCTTCGCTATTTCACCGGCTATAGCTTCATTCTTCTGACTCGCCTTTTGAGGGAAATCCTCGGGCTGATGTGGCGTGTTGTCTCACTCCCCGAACAATTTGCGATCATCGTCTGGACCCCGAGGGAGATCGACCGGTATGCGAGGTCCGACTGGAATAGCCAGCCAATGGTTCGGGATCATGTAAACTCTGCAGATTGGCTCGGTCCATGGGAACTGATACTTGTTGAGCGATATTTCACGAACAAGGGAGAGCTTCTGGACTTGGCATGCGGCGCAGGACGAGAGGCCTTGCTGCTGGCCAGGCGGGGATTGACGGTAACGGCCTGTGATTGGAGCCCTCGGATGATCGCGGAGGCCCAACGGCGGGCTCAAGAGGCGAATCTGCCGATCCGGTTCGAGGTGGCAGATCTCTATGATCTCCAGTATCCGGAGAATGCGTTTGACTACCTGCTGCTCACGAATATCGCCTATAGCTATATCTTTCCCAGGCTCCGTCGGATTCGCTTTTTGAAACAGGCCTACTCAATCTTGCGACCCGGTGGAGTGTTCCTCACTTCATTTGCCCAAGTAGCTGGCGACTCTTCTCTCGAAGGACCGTTGCAACGGCTCTTAATGAAATTGAGACGGTTCGCCCTACTTAACGGGGACTGTGAACCCGGAGATGGCTTCTCGTTGGGCACGTTTGTCCACTTCTTTCAGCCGGAAGAGTTGAAACAGGAATTCGTAGAGGCACAGTTCATCATCACGGAAGGGTTGTGGGATAAGGGCTACGCTTTGCTCACCAAGGGCTGAGACACCGAATCTGCGCAAGAGGCGAGGGATGAACCAGGAGATGAGTAGCGAGCGGCTTGGTTTGATCGACTTCCTGGACCTCAGCGATATTCTCCTGCGCCATGGCACCTTCCGATTTCGCGTTGCCAGTGGGAGCATGTACCCTGCGCTGCGAAAAGGGGATCAGCTCATGGTGGAGCCCGCCTCCCCGGCGCAATTTCAGGTTGGGGATCTTCTCCTTTACCACCACCGCGGCCAACTAATCTGTCATCGTGTGGTCTCGCTGGAGAAAGTTGGACTTGGGGGGCGGATCGTCACGAAAGGCGACGCGACGACCGGACCAGGCGAAGTTCTCGAACCCGGCCAGGTCCTTGGACGGGTGGTAGCGGTTAGGCGAAGAGGGCTTTGGGGCGCGGGCTTGGCCATCCTGACCGATGGTTGGCGCACACGGTTCGCGCCGTTGGTCGCGCAGGCGCTCTTGCGACTCCAGGGGCTCCGCCCCTATCGCCAGATCATGCGCGGTCTTGTCTCGCGTAGCTTCGAATATTCCATCGGAGTCCCGGAGGGTAGGCGATGGTACCACTATGAGCGGCTCTGTCGCGACCGAGGTGCTTCCGGGCTCAATGGTAACCATGGCTTCCACCTTCTGGCCAAGCTAGGCGGAAGCGCTGTGGCAAGCCTCCATGCTGTGCGGAGGGGAGAGGATTATTGGCTCGACGCTTTGTATGTCCGGCTCCGGTACCGTGGCCTAGGCGCGGCATCGCAACTCTTGACATTCGCTTGCCATCTTGCATCGCGGAACGGTGCCGGGAGGTTTCTGGCGACCGTGGAGGCGGAGAACAGCGCTGCCCTTTCCCTGCTTGACAAGATGGGGTTTCGCTCCCTCACAGGTTCGGAATCTGATGGGACTGCAGTCCTCTGTCGGGATCTTCCCAGATGATGGCGGGACGAGACGGCGTCCAAGGGAGTCTCTAGAATTGCGCTGAACAGAAGAGCCGGGGGAAAAGGCATGGGTGCGGCACGAGCCTTGTCCGAGTTAGCGAGTTCTTTTCACGGAGCAGATGTTCTCGTCCTCTGCTATCACCAAATCCGAAACCGCGAGCGGTTTCATTCCCAGATGAAAGCTTTGGCCGAACATGGGTATTCGATCCATACAATGGAGCAATTCACAGGGTGGTTGCGTGGCTCGAAGCTGATCCATCCGCCCGCTGCGTTGCTGACATTCGATGGCTGTTATGACGACCAGATCGAGAACGCTGTTCCGGTGCTGCAATCGTTCAGGTTTCCTGCGACATTTTTCCCGGTATCATGCGAGCTATGCGACGACATCGGTGAGGAGTCGGTTCTGAGGCGTCATGCTCTCCGAGACGTCGCGAAACTCGGGTACACCATCGGCTGCCACAGCCATTCCCATCCGGACCTCACCAGCCTCTCGGAGGCTGAGCTCCACCGTGAGGTGCACGGCTCGAAGCGGATACTGGAAGATATCCTGGGTCAACCGGTGAATGCGTTCTGCTATCCGTACGGGACCTGCAATGCCCGCATTGCGTCAGTTGTGCGTGAGGCAGGTTTTGACGTGGCATTCACGGTGGACCTCGGCGGTGTCCGCCTGCGCGATCACCCCTATCATCTGAAGCGAGTTCCCATCCTCGGCGAACCAAGCGCCGGAGAATTCACAGCGTATTTGTCCGGCAGGCTTGGTGTGTCTGGGACGATCCTGCTCTATTGGAAACTGCGGGAACGCCTGTTGGATCGGCGCTGGTTGACCTCTCAGAAGGCTCACTCAGTATGAACGCCACAGCCATTGACCACCTGATCGCCGCCTATTCGGCTGTCAGCTCCGCCAATAGGACGAAGTTTCAAAAGTTACAGGTCGTCCTTGCACGCTTTCACGAACAGGGCATCGATTGCATCTTGCTCAAGGGCGCCGACCTGCTCCCCCGGCTCTATGGAGTGCTCGGACTGAGACCGATGGTCGATGTGGACCTGCTCGTTCACGACCAGGATCTTCCAGCCATCGAGCGAATCCTCCGAGAATTCGGCTACAGCACTCAAATTGATGGCAATCCCGTATACCTCGATCCTGACAGCACGCTGGCCTTGGACCTCACCACCGAGATCTGGTACTTGGGCGACCAGGAGGCAATCTGGCAACGAGCGGTTCAGAGAGACTTCGAAGGAACCCCGATCAAGGGCATGGGAGGGAGTGATCTCCTTATATACCTGACCGCCTACAACGTCGTTCACCGCGGGACTCTTTCAGCATCCTTCGCCCACGACATCGCCTTACTGGTCGGAAAGGAGGACGTGGATTGGGACTTCGTCCTAGACGAGGCCTCCCGATGCCATCTCAAGATTCCGCTCTATCACGGCCTTTCCTTCGTGGTGACGAGATACGCCCGAGCCCCCATTCCGGAACACGTTCTCAGAAGCCTTGCTCCCGCGACCCTCAGGGAACGGATCTGGCACCGGGTTCTCGAGAAGCTCGTGACGGACAAGCCGGTCACCGATCTTGGTCACCTGCTCTTGTTTCTTACGCAGCCGGCGTTGAACAAATGGCGATGGTTGAACGATCGCCTGTTCCCTTCCGAGGCATTCCTCAGATGGCGATACGGCCACCGATGGAACACTCATCCTCTTCTGACGAGGGTTTGCAGGCCATTCTCTCTGCTGTTCCAAGCCGTAAGGCTCTTCGCCAGAATAGCATTGCGGCAGATCAGAGGACGCGTCAGATTATGAGAGTGTCGTTACGCGGATTCCTGCTGCTGTTTGTTGCGAGTCGTCTCCTGTACCTGGTGCTGATCGATCCAAGCTACCTGCTCATCCAACCAAGCCAGGAACTGTCCGTGGGCACCATCGCCCAAGAACTCGTCACGGGACTCACCATGCCTTTCCCAGAGTACCGCGCGAATAACTATACATTAGGAACATTGGTGATGGGGGGGTTCGTCTCCGTCTTCTTCCTGCTGTTCGGGCCGACGCTGCTGGCCTTGAAGCTGGCCCCGCTCTTGGTATCCACGCTGACGCTGCTCTTCTGGTACTGGACTATCCAGCGCGCTGCGGACGAGCGCGTGGCTGGCTACTTCGCCCTCCTATTTTGTTTCCCGACCCCTGTGTTTACGGCTTACTCCGTGGCCGCACTCGGTGATCACGCACAATCAATCCTGTTTTCCGCCCTGACGGTGTTTCTCCTCTTCAGAATGCTCTCGGAGGAAAAGCCCTCGCCGGCGTATCCCGTGCTCCTGGGACTCACCGCGGGGTTCGGGCTCTGGTTCGCGTATATCTACGGACTTACTCTCCTGGCCCTGCTGGGGTGCTGGCTCTGGCACGACAAGGGAAGGTTTTGGCAACCGCGCGTGCTGTGGTTCGCGCTGGGTTTTCTCGTGGGCTTTGCCCCCTGGATCCTCATCAATACGCAGACTCACTTTGCCGGGCTCGTGATCCGTGGCAAGACCGTGTGGGAGCACTTCGGACTCGCACATCTGTGGGAGGGCTTGACCCATCCCCGGAAACTCGCCCTGTATGAATTTTTCGCCGATATTGCGTCCAATGATCCGCGGGATCTGCCCCGGAGGGCCGTGAACCTGCTCTACTCCCTCCTGTATCTCAGCCCCATCCTGACCGCGGGCGTGTTGCGTTTGAAGGCGGGGCGCTCCGACCCGGCCGGAACTAACCCGACCCGACTCACGCTCGTGCGGTTTGGCATCCTGTACGTCATCGTGTTCGCCCTGGCCATGCAGTTCAGCGATTTCAAGGCCACCCGGTACCACATACCGGCCTATCCCTTCCTGTTCTTGTTCGTGGCTCTCGCGCTGGCGCACTGCCAGGACCTGGTCCCGCTTGGCCAGCGGAAGATCCAGACCGCCTTTCTTGCCAGCGTGGTCGTGTTAGGACTGGGGACGCATGCGCCGCTGTTGTCCCTGGACCGGCCGGGTGCTGCCCTTTCCGCCAAGGGCTATTCGTACGCCCTTATGCCAGAGACTTATTCACACACCCACGCACCGGCAGGCCTGCGCGATCCTGAGTTCATCCTGAAACTGGTGCAGCGGCCCTTCCTCTTCGATATCCTCCCCAGACTGTCGTCCGAAGATCGTCAGGAGCTGTCCCGTGGGCTCGCGTTGCTGCTCGCCGAGGCGGCACCTTTGAACGGACAAGCCGAGGAACCCTCCCGGTTCGAGCGGTTGGTTCCTCCCGGCTTTGACCGATATTTCTACTTTGGGTTAGGTGTCACCGCCATGAGCCCGCATTCCAAGGAGTTGTCCAAGGCGGTCGCGGACGTGGAGTTTCTACGTCACCGCTCGGCCACGGCGCATCACCTAGCCTTGGCTGGCATCTACCGGTCTTGGCCCGAGATTGCCTTCCTTGATGTGAGCCCTCAAGCGCTCGCCACCGCACCAGGAGCTGTGGCTCCGGAGTCGTCGCCGCATTACTGGAGAGCCCTCGGACATTGGGCGACCCACTCCTGGTACGACACCGAGCACTCACTGAGCCTTCTCGACGCCCACCTGCAATCGTTCGTGCCGCGGCTCAGTCCTTCGGTGGAGAAATATGTTCTTCAAGGAGCCGGGACAGCCCTGTTTCATCACCACGGCATGATGCCTTTCCCGCCTGCCGAGATCGAGCGCTTCTCCCAAGTCTATCAGGAGTCACTCTTGGAAGGCTGGGGAATGGCATTGCGCGAAATCGAGTACTTTTCCCCATTTCCCTGGCATGGTTCTGAGAGTCCACATTGGATAGCCTCAACGAAGGGCTTCTCATCAAGGGGCCTTGTATCCATTCAGCAAGGGAAAGCGCAATTTGACGCGCTCTTTTGGGGGCCAGCGCCCAGCGCGCTGAAGCCCCCCCGCCACGCTCGGTAGCCCAAGGCAAGCATGAACCGCGTCGGCCAGATCTAACTTTCCATGACAAATATATCCGAAGCCTTAGCCGTAGCCTCACACCACTATAATTTGGGAGAAACATATCGAGCAACGGGCAAACTGGAAGACGCCATCGCTTCCTATCGCCAGGCACTAGCCCTTAAGCCGGACTTCGCGGAGGCCCACAAAAGTTTAGGCATTGCGCTCTGGGACCAGGGCAAGCTCGACGAGGCGATCACCTGCTTTCGCCAGGCGCTGACCCTCAAGCCGGACTACGCCGAAGCCCACAACAATCTCGGCATCGCGCTGTGGGACCAGGGTAAGCTCGCCGAAGCGATCGCCTGTTATTGCCAGGCGCTGGCCCTCAAGCCGAACTTCGTCGAGGCCCACCACAACCTAGGCAATGCTCTTTACGAGCAACTCCTACTGGAAGAGGCGGCGGCCTGCTACCGCCAGGCGTTGGCTCTCAGGCCGGACTATGTCGAGGCCCATAACAATTTAGGCAATGCACTCTTGGACCAGGGTAAGCTCGCCGAGGCGATCGCCTGCTTTCGCCAGGCGCTGGCCCTCAAGCCTGACTATGTCCATGCCCACTGTAGCCTTGGACTTGCCTTATTGAGTGCTGGCGACCTTTCACGCGGCTTCACGGAATACGAGTGGCGCTGGAGGTTAAAGGAATTTGAACGACAGTGCGCTGGCCTCATCCTTCCGCAGCCCTTCTGGGATGGCTCCGAACTTAACGGAAGAACAATTCTCCTCTACGCTGAGCAAGGTTTCGGCACCACCATCCAATTCATACGGTATGCACCGCTCGTTGCCAGGAGAGGGGGACGTGTCATTGTAGCCTGTCAACCAGAGCTCGTTCGACTACTAGCCTCAGTCGCAGGCATCGCCCGGGTTGTGAGTGAAAGGGAGCCGTTGCCGGACTTCGACTTACACGCCCCGTTGCTGAGTCTCCCTCGGATCATCGGGACTACCCTTGAGACGATTCCCGCACAGTGCCTCTATCTCATCCCACCAGAGTCGAGCTCGGTGAAGGTAGAAGTGACACCCGATGTCAAGCTGAAGGTAGGAATCGTGTGGGCAGGCTTGCCGATCCACAGAAATGATCGGAACCGGTCGTGTCCCCTGTCTTATTTCCTAGACCTTGCTGAGTTGCCTGGTGTTGCCGTGTATAGTCTACAGAAACAGCCTATGGTGGCAGGCCTGGGTGAAGTAATGCCTGGAATGCCCGTCCATAACCTCAGCGACCAGATTGGTGATTGGGCTGACACTGCAGCAGCCATTTGCCAACTTGACCTTGTTCTCACCGTCGATACAGGCGTAGCACACCTCGCCGGGGCGCTTGGCCGGCCCGTCTGGGTTCTGTTACCTCATGTGGGCATGGACTGGCGCTGGATGACCGGACGTGAAGACAGTCCTTGGTATCCAAGCATGAGGCTATTTCGTCAGGAGGCCCCGGGGGACTGGCCTGGAGTGTTTGCGAGAGTTTCTGCCGAATTGCAGACCTTGTTAGGAAGGTACTCGAAAATCAAGAACAGCCCATCTTGAACCCCTATGGTTGCGGAAGGGCTCTCAGGCGGAGGTCCCTGAGCAGATGATGGCATCAGGCAATGCCCAAGTGGGTACGGGAGGGGCGTGTTTCGCGGGGCCCCCTCCCGCTATAAACGTCTCGCTCGGCGGATTCCTGCTGCTGTTTGTCGCGAGCCACCTCCTGTACCTGGTGTTGATCGATCCACGATACCTGCTAACCTATCCAGTCGAAGAACTGTACCGGGGCACGATCGCGCAAGAACTCCTCACGGGCCTTAAAATGCCCTTCACCGAATACCGCGCGGATGACTATTCGGGCGGCTCGTTGGTGATCGGGACCCTCGCCGCAGGCTTCTTCCTGCTGTTCGGGCCGACCCTGTTCGCCCTGAAGCTTGCCCCGCTCTGCCTGTTCACGCTCGCGCTGGTCTTCTGGTACTGGACTATCGAGCGCGAGGTCGGCGAGCGGGTGGCACGGTACTTCGCCCTCCTGTTCTGTTTCTCCCCGCCGCTGTTTACCGCCTACTCCGTGACTGCACTCGGTGCTCACTCGGAATCAATCGTGTTCTCCGCGCTCACTGTAT
>Ga0209802_1001719_pt1 | contig 15874 bp, 12 predicted proteins | sample GraSoiAngelo_129_FD_185886 | JGI IMG/M metagenome (GOLD analysis project Ga0209802, IMG submission 185886) | Grasslands soil microbial communities from the Angelo Coastal Reserve, California, USA - 14_0927_12_40cm (SPAdes) (version 2) | ecosystem: Environmental > Terrestrial > Soil > Grasslands ... | reverse complement strand
AAATCGATCAACTCGCCGCTGCCCTGGCGGCCATGGCGCAGCAGCATTCGATGAAGGTCGGCAATCTCGATAGCGTTCTCAAAAATCTGACGAGCTTCCAGTTCCCTACCTCGATTCCGGCCCAGCGAGTCGCTCCCAAGCCGGCGCGCGTGCCGAGGCCGCCAGTGCCGAGCTGGATGAAAAAGAGCGGTTATCGTGATCGTTCGGATGACTGAGGACCATCGGCGGTATTGCTCGTCGCTGACCCTTTCCATCCACTCGACATTTTTGCCGTAGCGACCGACGCGCTCACAAGCCCCCCCGTTGCGAAGTCGGTGCCAGGTGGAGGGGCAGGTAGTCCGCACCGATCCGGTGAGGGGTGCAGCCGGACCACGAGCCCCGGGGGGACGACCGGGGGACAATCGGCGAGCGGAGGCGCCTGACCCCAATGCCAGCGATGCGCCAAGTTGTTGCGGGAGAACGCGGAGGGCAGAGGATTCGAACCTCTAAAGGCTTGCGCCCGCCGGTTTTCAAGACCGGTGCCTTACCGTTCGGCCAGCCCTCCCGGGGGAAACATAGGCGGTTAGCGCTCCGGCGGCGGCGTGAACCCGTAGCTCGTGTTCTTGAAGATCGAGTCCGCGAGCACCAACGCCTTGGTCGCGAGGTCGGGGTGCTTGTCCCGCAGCACCGGCGCCATCGCCTGGTAGATGAGGCCGTACAGCGCCGGGATCCCCTCCGACGGCCGGTCCACCCAGCCGCGCGGTCGCGAGCGCGCGGCGGCGTCGGCGTGGTACACCTCGAACAAGAGCTTCGTGGTGCGCGGCATGTTGACGTAGCCGAGCGACTGGATCGGCTTGATGCTGTCGGACGCGGGGATCGGCGCGGCCCACAGCTTGCGCGCGAATCCCTGGCCCTCGAGGTAGGCCGTGAGCCCGAACTGGTCGGCGTACAGCCCCACGGTGCGGGAGAAGTAGAAGGGCCGCTTCCCCCAGTTGTCCTTGATCGCCTGTAGCACGACGACGTCGGCGCGCTCGACGTACTGCCGCCCCAGGGCTTCGGGGTCGAGCGTCGTCGCGATCTGACCCAGGTTCACCGGCGTCTTCTTGTCGAGCACGTAGTACGGCTGCAGCGCCGCGAGCTGGTCCGCGGTGTAGCTGAGGACCGGCGCCGTCGGCTTGGGCCACGTGCGGCCGCGGTAGGAGGCCGGGGCCCGGGTGGAGTCGAACTCGAACACCGGGCGCCGCTGCACCTGCCGCAGGTACCAGTCCGTGTTCGCGAGCGACAGGTTCACCACCGTGACGTCCTTGCGGATGCTCTCCACCTCCTGGGCGTACCACAGGGGGAAGGTGTCGTTGTCGCCCGCGGTCACGAGCACCCCGTAGGGCTCCACCGACTGCAGCAGGTCGTAGGCGAAGTCGCGCGCCATCGTCTCGTGGGCACGCGAGGCCGTGAGCCGGTTGCCGAACAGGGGGATCAAGCAGACGACGAGCACCGGCGTCGCGAGCAGCCACCGCCTCGCGTCGTCCGGCTCGCGCTCCTCGAGGAACTCGTGGCCCCATTCCATCAGGGCCGCAAGGCCCATCCCGACCCAGATGCCCCACAGGGCGAACGAGGCGATGTAGAAGTAGTCCCGCTCGCGCACCTCGCGCGCGAGCTGCGGCTTGTCGAGGTACTGCGAGAAGCCGTACTTGAAGTTCAGGTAGAAGATGAGGAGCAGCGTGAACGTGAACATGAGCGACGTGATCGCGAGGGCCGAGCGCTTGTCCGCCTTCCAGTGGCGCCAGGCGCCGAGCAGCCCGAGCGAGCCGAACACCACGGCGAGGCCGCGCCGCAGCCCTTCGTTCCAGTCGTGCCCCCACTGCCAGGTGAAGTACTGCCACCACATCATGATCTGGGCCCAGTAGAGCGACACGGTGTGCCCCGGGTTGCCGGCACCGGGGGCGTAGGTGGGGTTGTCGAACACGGACGGCTTGCCGTACTGCTCGCGGTTCAGCACCGCCTTGAGCGCCGCCCAGTTGGTCGGCTCCCCCTCGTTGATGGGGGGAAAGAACCCGGCGCGGATCGGCAGGAACAGCCACACGCTGATGCCCACCGCCGCGACGACCGCGGCCGCGACGAGGAACCGCGGGCTGATGAGGATCTTGGGGTCGGTGTAAAACACGTACACGAGCACGGCTGGCACGACGAGCAGGCCCATGAGGTGGTTCGTCGCGGTGAGGCCGAGCAGGTACACGATGACGAGCAAGTGGTGGTCGCGCCGGTCTGCGCTCGCCTGATCGCCCCAGCGCACCGCGAGCCACAGGACGAGCGCGATCGAGAGCAGGCTCAGCGTGTACACCTTCTCGTTCACGACCGACTGGTTCCACACGGTGAACGCGGTCGCGGAGCAGATTGCGCCCGCCAGCGCGGCGAGCCGCCGGGGCCACACGGCGGGGACGATGGGCCGGAGCCAGCGCTCGCCCACCAGGAACCAGAACCCGGCGGCGAGCGCGCTCGTCACCGCCGCCAGCAGGTTGATCCGCTGCGCGTAGCTTGCCGCGAGCGGCAGCAGGCCCCACGCGTGGGCGATGAGGACGAACAGCGGATTCCCGGGCGGATGCGGGACGCCGAGCACGTAGGCGGCGGCGATGTACTCGGAGGTGTCCCAGAACTGCGTCGTGGGCGCGAGCGTCGCCACGTAGAGGACGAGCGCCGCGAGCGAGACGAGAGCCGCGATGCCGTAGGGCGGGCGCGTGCCGTCGTCCGGGCCGCGCAGCCAGTCGCCCAGCCTGCCGAGGGGGCCCGGGGCCGGTTCGCGCGCGGGTTCCATGCGAGTCGGGGCGAGCAGGTCGGTCATGTCGGTCCGCGGTTCAGTGACGGAATTGCCGGACGCCGGTGAACACCATGGCGAGACCCAGCCGATCGGCGGCGGCCGTGACCTCGTCGTCCTTGACGGAGCCGCCCGGCTGAATGATCGCCCGCACCCCCGCCGCTCCGGCCTCTTCTACCCCGTCGGGGAACGGAAAGAACGCGTCGGAAGCTAACACGGCACCCGCCGGATCGTGGTCCTGCTGGCGGGCCTTGTGCACGGCCAGGAAGGAAGCATCCACCCGGCTCATCTGCCCGGCGCCGATCCCGATGGCGGCCTCGTCCCGCGCGAGCAGCACGGCGTTGGACTTGACGCTCCCCACCGCCGCCCACGCGAACCGCAGGTCGCGCCACTCGTCCGTCGTCGGCGCACGGCGGGTGACCACCTTCCACGCCGCTTCGTCCATCGCCCGGCTCGGCCGAAACCGCTCCTGGACGAGGAAGCCGCCGCGCAGGCGCTTGAAGTCCCAGCTCGGCCGGTCCGAGAGCCGGGGCAGCGCGATCACCCGCAGGTTCTTCTTCTCCCGCAACACCGCGAGGGCGTCGTCCCTGAACTCGGGCGCGACTACCACCTCGACGAACAGCTCGCGCATGGCGTCCGCGGCCGCGCGGTCAGCGGCCTGGTTGAACGCGATCACCGAGCCGAACGCCGAGATGCGGTCGGTCGCGAGCGCGCGCTCGTACGCCTGCGCCGGCGAGCGCCCGAGCGCGATGCCGCACGGCGTGGTGTGCTTGATGACGGCGCACGCGATGCGGTCGGACCACGCGGCGACCGCGGCGACGGCGGCGTCCACGTCGAGCAGGTTGTTGAACGACAGCTCCTTGCCGTGCAGCTGCCGCAGGTCGCGGATGCCGGGCTCCTCGGTCGCGTAGAGCGCCGCGGCCTGGTGCGGGTTCTCCCCGTAACGCAGCGTCTGGCGCCGCTGCAGCGCGAGCGTGAGCTGCTCGGGCCAGGCGGCGCCGTCCTGCGCGAGGTACGCGTGGATTGCGGCGTCGTAGGCCGCGGTGTGCGCGAACACCTTGGCCGCGAGCTCCCGGCGCAACCCCGGGCTTGCGCCCGGGCTCAGTTCACCTGCCTTGAGCGCCGCGATCACCGCGGGGTAGTCATCCGGGTCCGCGACGACGATCACGTCCTGATGGTTCTTCGCGGCCGAGCGGAGCATCGAGGGTCCCCCGATGTCGATCTGCTCGATCGCCTGCTCGAACCGGACGTCGGGCCGCGCGACCGTGTCGCGAAAGGGGTAGAGGTTCACCGCCACGAGGTCGATCGGCGTGATGCCGTGCTGCTTGAGCGCCGCCGCGTCGCCCGGATGGCGCCGCCGGGCGAGCAGGCCGCCGTGCACCTTGGGGTGCAGCGTCTTCACCCGGCCGTCCATGATCTCGGGGAACCCGGTGACCTGCTCGATGGGGAGCACGGGCACGCCCGCCTCCTTGAGCGCGGCCGCGGTGCCGCCGGTCGAGACGATCTCCCAGCCGAGCGCGGCCAGCGCCCGGGCGAATTCCACGATGCCGCGCTTGTCCGAGACCGACAGCAGCGCTCTCACCAGGACTCGGCGATTGCCTGGACCAGGTCGGCGAGACTCGCCACGTCGCCGAGGTCCACCAGCTCGGCCGGCGAGTGGGCGTAGCGCAGCGGCCAGCCGAGCGCCACGTCCACGACGCCATAGCGCGTGAACACGGAGCCGTCGTTGCCGCCCATCGTGGTGCCGATTTGGAGCTTCACGCCGCGCGCCTTCGCCACGGCGGCGAGCGAGTCCACGTAGGAGGGAGGCGTGACGGAGGACTGGTCCAGCGCCCGCGCCGCGGCTCCCTGCCCGAGTGGGGCGACGGCGAAGTTCGCTAGCTCGAGCGGTGAGTCGGCGGAGACGAACGTGTCCACCGCGTGCACGCGCCGCGGCGTCGTGCCGAGGATCGCGGCGGCGCCCTGCGCGCCCTCGAGCCCGATCTCCTCACGCGTGCTCCAGATGAAGATCACCTGATGCTTCACGGCGGCGCGGTCGAGGTGGCGCAGGGCGAGCACCAGCGCCGCGGAGCCGACGCGGTCGTCGAACGACCGCCCCGTGGCGCGCGTCCCCGCGAGCCGCACGAACTGCTTCGGCATCGTCACCGTGTGACCGGGCCTGATCCCGAGCGCCTCCGTCGCCTGGCGCGACGTCGTGCCCACGTCCACGCGCAGCGGCGGCGGCGTGTGGCGCGAGAACCCGGTGTCCCGGGGGACGAACACGCCGGGCACGGGGCCGCGCTCCGTGTGCACGAGCGCGGGCTTCGCCTCGTACAAGGAGGCGAAGAAGCCGCCGCGCGGCTGCAGCTCGAGCGCGCCGTCGTCACGGATCGCCGTCACCCGGAAGCCGATCTCGTCGAGGTGTGCGATGACGACGACCACCGGATCACCCTGACCGACCCGCACCCACAAGTTGCCTGCCGTGTCGGTCTCGCTCTTCACCCACGGGGGCAGGAGACGCTTCACGGCCTCCCGCACCGGCCCTTCAGCCTCGGAGACGCCGTAAGTCTCGACGAGGGTGGTGAGGACGGATTGCGTCTCGGAGATCCGTGCGGGGTCCTGGGCGGTTAGGCGGTTAGGCGGATAGGCGGTCAGCAGGACCGCAGCCAGCCCTGCCTTTCTAACCGCCTGCCCGCCTAACCGCCTGCCCGCCTGTCTCATCTCCCCTCCATCCACTTGAGGAGCTCCCGCTCCAGCTCCTCGGCGTCCTTGAGCGACACCGTCTCCACGGCCGTGTCGGTGTAGCGCGTCGCGAGCGTGAGCTGTTTGGTCTCGTCGAACGGCCCCCGCAGCGCCTGCACGGTACTGAGTCCTGCGTTCGTGGCGTAGAGGCTCTGGACCGTGAACGCGACGACGACGGTGCCCTTCACGCGGGGTTTCGCGCGCGCGGCCGCGACCAGCGCGGCGCAGGCGGCGCGGCGCCCCGCCGCGGGGGCGGCGAGCAGGCGGTCGCCGTAGCGGTGCGGGCGCTTGGTGAGCGCGACGGGAGCGAGCACGGCGATCCCGAGCGCGCGCACGTCGTCGCGCGATCTGGCGCCCACGTCCACGTAGGCGTTGTCCGCGGTGAACACGGGATCGGATGCCGCCGGCCGGCCCCGCGTCAGGTGGGTCGACTTGACCGCGACCACGCCCGGCACCGCCGCTCCCCCGGCGCCGAACACGGTGACGGGCTGGCCCTCGAGCTGCTGGTCGAACAGCGGGTAGGCGATCCGCACCCCCACGCGCCGCACGGTGAGGTAGCCGTCGTCCGTCACGTTGCCCACGACGTAGCCCACCTCGTCGAGTGGGCAGGCGACGAGCCGTTTGGGACCCGCCGCGCCCAGCGTGAGCGTGACGTTGCCGGCGCGATCGTGGGCGCTGCCGGGGACGAGCAGGAGCAGCGAGTCCGCCATCGCCTGCTCGAGGCCCGTGACCGCGGTCATCGCCGACAGGCGCACCGCGAGCTGGTCGACGGTCTGGGCGGATAGGCGGTTAGGCGGATAGGCGGTTAGCAAGGCCCCCGCTAGGGCCGTAACTCTAACAACCTGGCCGCCTGGCCGCCTAGCTGCCCTGTTCGAAGTCCACCCCAAGCTGGTCTCCCGCGACGAATGTCGAACCCACGGCAAGCAGTCGCACCGGCACCTCCGGCAGCCCCCGGCGCACCAGCTCCAGCACCACGCGCGGCAGCAGGCGATGCTCGACCTCGAGCACCCTCGCCGCCAGCGATTCCGGAGTGTCTCCGGCGCGCACCGGGACCGGCCACTGCGCGATGATCGGCCCGCGGTCGTACTCCTCGTCCACGTAGTGGACGGTGGCTCCCGAGATCGCCGCCCCGCTCGCGAGCACGGCCTCGTGCACCCGGCGGCCGTACATGCCGGGGCCGCCGAACGCGGGGAGCAGGGCCGGGTGGATATTAATCAGCCGCAGGCGAAACCGCGCGACCACGGCCGGCGGGATCCGCTGCAGGTATCCGGCGAGCACGGCGAGGTCCGCGTCGCGCAGGGCCGCGAGCAGCTCGACCGCGTCGCGGGCGTCGGACAGGACTGTGGTGGGGACGCCGGCAGCACGCGCGCGCTCCAGCGCGCCCGCGTCCGGCCGGGTCGAGATGACGTGCACCACGCGGGCCGGGCCCGCGGGCCCGAGCGCGTCGAGCAGCGCCTGCAGGTTCGTGCCGCTGCCCGAGACGAGCACGGCGACGCGCGCCGGCGCGGGGCTCAGCTTGGGCGATCGCAGCGGGTGAGGGACTTCGCCTTCGCCCCCTTCGTGACGCTGAGGTTGAAGGGGCCCGTCCCGTGCTTGGTGGAGCTGTTCACCACGATGACGTAATCGCCCGTTTGTGGGAACGTCAGGGTGAGGCGGGCGTTGCAGTTCCCGCCCGAGTCGTCGTCCTGGAGGCTCGTGCCGATCCCCGGGCCCGCCACGAACAGGTAAGGGTCGAACGCCGCGGACTCGAGGTCCACCGTGACCACCTGTCCCGCGGTCCCGGCGATGGTCCAGCTCTGTGAGTAGGTGCTGTCGCGCGGGCGGAGGTGATCCGTCCCGGTGAGCACACCCTCGATGGCCTGTCCCACCGCGATCGTGTGCGCCCCCTGGCCGTCGCCCGAGGCGGCCGTGCGCGAAGGCCGGGGGGGCCGGCACTCGTCCGACACCCGGTCCTTGTGTCCCTCGCTGAGCGAGAGCGTGAAGCGGCCCGTCTGGCGCGGCGGCTCGCTCGACGTGTTGACGAGGATGGTGTAGGGGCCCGTCTCGGGGAAGGCGAGCGACACGCGGGCGTTGCAGCCGGGGCCACCGTGGTGGTTCACGACCGTGGTGTCCAGCCCGCGCAGGATCAGCACGGGATCGAACTCGTCCGAGGCGAGGTCGATCGTGACTTGCTGCCGGGCCCGCGGCGAGAACTGCCAGAACTGGTAGTAGGTGGTGTCGGGATAGAGCGAGTCACTCGTGGTGAGCTGTCCCGGGAGCGTCTGGCCGACGCGGATCTGGTGAGCCCCGGCGGCGGTGACGGCCCGCGCCTCCGCCTGCTGTCGCAGCGCCCGGAAGCGGCAGCTCCCCTTCGGCTCGGGCGGCCGGGCGCCGTCTGCGACGCGCAGCGTGAAGTGACCGGTCTGCAACTTCCCGGCGCTGTTCACCACGAGGCGCACCGGATGGTCGTCCGTCGCCGCGTACACGACGCGCGCGTTGCAGCCCCCGCCGCCGTCGTCGTTCTCGACGAGCTTCTGGCCCCGGCCGTGCGTGACGAGCAGGTAGGAGTCGAAGTCGTCCGACGCGAGATCGACGGCAGCACCCAGCGCTGGTAGTAGCTCGAGTCGGCCCGCAGGAGCGGGTCGCCCGCCGTGAGCTGGCCCTTGACCGTCTGGCCGACCTGGATCACGCCCTTGACCCGCCCGAACCCGCGGCAGGTCGTGTCGCGCGCCGCCGCCGTCACCCCCTGTACCAGCGAGACGGTGAAGTCGCCCAGCTCGCCCGGCGAGCTCGAGTTCGCGAACAGCTCGTAGGTTCCGGCGGCGGGCATGACGAAGCTCAGGTGCGCGTTGCAGGCGCCGCCCGCGTCGTCGTTGCGGGCGAGCGGGTTCCCCGAGGCATCCGTGAGGATCAGGTTGGCGTCGAGGTCGTCCGACGACATGTCGGCGCTCACAGTGTCGCCGAGGCGGGCGTCGAACGTGTACAGCTTGTAGCGGGAGCTGTCCGCGAGCTGCCGGTCCGCGAGGGTGAGGCGCGCCGTGATGCTCTGCCCGATCCGGAGCGGCGTCTGCCCCGCCAGCCCGCGCGTGCCGAGCGCGACCGCTACGAGGAGCAGGGCAGGGCGGCGGACGGCGATCACGCAGCAAATCTGCGGCGCCTAGGCCGCCCGCACAATCTCGTCCACGGCCGCAACGAGGTCGCGCACCACCGTCGCGCTCAGCACGCGCGCCTGCGCGACGTGCGCTCCCCCCGCGCCCGTCTCCACCAGGATGCCACGCCCCCCGAGGGCGCGCGCCGGCTCGACGTCGCTGGGCCGGTCGCCCACGAAGGCCGAACGGCCGAAGTCGATCCCCAGCGCGGCTTGCGCCTCGCGGAACAGCAGCGTGCCCGGCTTGCGACACTCGCAGGGCCCCGTGATCTCCGGGTGGTGCGGGCAGAAGTAGGCGGCGTCGATGCGCGCGCCGTGCGCGGCGAGCAGCTCGCCGAGCCGCCGCTGCACGGCGTGGTAGGCCGCCGCATCGTACAGCCCGCGCGCGATCCCCGACTGGTTGCTGACCGTGACGACGAGGAAGCCGGCGGCGTTGAGCCGCCGGATCGCCTCGCCCGCGCCGGGGAGCAGGCGGGCGCGGCCGGGCTGGTGCAGGAATCCGGGGTCCTCGAGAATGGTGCCGTCCCGGTCGAGGAAGACGGCCCTAGCCATCGAGCGCGGCCCGTACCGCCCCGATGAGGACGTCGAGCTGCCCGGGAAGGATCGTGCGGGGGTCGAGCACCACACGGTCGTCCTGGATGCGGGCCACGACGGGTGGGTCCTGTCCCCGCAGCCGGGCCGCCACATCGTCAGCCGTTAGCCCGTTAGCCCTTAGCTGAACCAACCACGTCTTGAGCTTCGCACCGGGGAACGAGCCGCCGCCGACTTCGGACTCGCCGGCGATCACGTCGCTGCCGCGGCCCACGCCCTCGGCCAGCACCTCCGCGGCGCGCCGCAGCTCGGCCGGGTCCGTGGTGAGCATCCGCAGCACGGGGATCTCCCGGCGCGCCGCCTCCGGATCGCGATACAGCGCCAGCGTCGCTTCGAGCGCCGCCAGCGTCAGCTTGTCGGCGCGCACGGCCCGGGCGATGGGATCGTTCTTGCAGGCGCCGACAGCGGCGGCCGTGCCGACGAGCAGGCCCGCCTGCGGGCCGCCCAGCAGCTTGTCGCCGCTGAACGCGACGAGGTCGACCCCGCTCGCGAGCGCGTCGCGCACACCCGGCTCGCCGGCGAGGCCCCAGGCCGACAGATCGACCAGCAGTCCGCTGCCCAGGTCGTAGAGGGTCGCCAGGCGGCGCTCGCGCCCGAGCGCGGCGATCTCCCGCGTCGGCACCTCGGCCGTGAACCCGGTGACCTGGAAATTCGAGCGGTGGACCTTGAGGAGCAGCCGCGTGCCCGGCGTCAGGGCGGCGTCGTAATCCGCGCGGTGGGTGCGGTTCGTCGCGCCGACCTCCACGAGCCGCGCGCCCGAGCGCGCCAGGATGTCCGGGATCCGGAACGACCCGCCGATCTCGACCAGCTCCCCGCGGGACACGACCGCCTCGCCGCCGCGCGCCAGGGCGCTCAGGGCGAGGAGCAGCGCCCCCGCCGCGTTGTTCACGACCAGCGCGTCCTCCGCCCCGGTCAGCTCGATCAGCAGATCGCGGCAGTGGCGCTGGCGCGAGCCGCGGCTGCCGCGCCCGACGTCGTACTCGAGCGACGCGTAGCCTGCCGCGATGCGCTGCATCGCGGCGAGCGCCGCAGCGGCGAGCGGCGCGCGGCCGAGATTGGTGTGCAGCACCACACCCGTGGCGTTGATCACGGGAACGAACGACGGCGCGGCGAGCCGCTCGAGGCACGCTCGGACGGCGGGCCCCCACCCCTCCGGGGGCGCCGCCCCGCCGTTGGCGCGGGCCGACTCCAGCGTCTCGCGCACCGCGCGCACGACGAGGCTGCGCGGGTGGGCGCGCGCCAGCGCCGTCACGTCGGGCGCGGCGAGCAGGGCGTCGACCGCCGGGAGCGAGCGGCGCGGGTCGGTCATGGGGGCTTCGGGGGCCCGGGACGCCGGGGAGTGGGTGGGGGGGCGGGGGCGGTATCGCGTGGCGCGCGCGCCGGCTTCGGGACCGGGATCGCCAGCACGGCCTGCCCATCGGCCGCGGCGCCGTTCAGGTTCGTCGCGCCGCGCGCCCGAATCAGGTATTTCGAGCCGGGTAGCAGCTTCTCCCGCACCCGCACCACGAGCCGGTCGAATGGCGCGGGACGCTGCCGCAGCAGCCGGCGGATGCGCGACGTGTCCGCGGCGGACCCGGCGGGCGGGGCGGGGCGGGCGGGAGTGGCCGCCGCCCCGGCCTGGGCGGCGGCGACGGCCTGGGCGAGGTTCGGCGCCCGCGGCGGCCCGGTCGTGTCGCGCTTCGCGGTCGTGTCGGCCGCGCGCCGCAGCGAGTCGGCCCGCGCGCTCTCGCGGGCCGTCAGCGAGTCGTAGGCCGCGGGCGTCAGCACGGCGGTCACGGCGACGGGCGTCGAGTCGGGGAGCGCAAGCACGCGGACGCGCGCGGTATCGAGCGGCATCGCCGGGTCGAGTGGCTGCGAGAAGCTGAGGCGAAAGCTGGTCGAGTCGAGCGGGTCCGCGGTGCGGAGTCTCGGGCCGGCGGAGTCGTGCATGAACGTCCACAGCACCAGGTGCGCCGCCGTGTCGAGCGTGACCGTGGCCGTGTCGAACGCTTCGCGGCGGTCGAGCGCGCGGTTGCCGTTCTGATCCTGGATGGCGAGGACGCGGTAGCGCCCCGGCTCGAGCTCGGGAAGCCGGAAGTCGCCCGCCGAGTCGGCTACGGTGACGTAGGCGACGGTGTCCGGTAGCCGCGCGGCGCGGATCACGCCCCCGACGAGCGTCCGCTGCTCGACCCACTGCAGCGCGGTCCCGGTGAGGACCGCGTGCCCGATGGCCGGGCCCGTGGAAAAGATCACCGTCTTGCTCTGCTTGATCACGTTACGGCGCAGGTCCGCGATCCCCGGAAGCAGCTCGAGGCGATACACCCGACCCGGCCGCCACCCTTCCACGGGCCGCACGTGGATGGCGGTGCGGTGCCACGACACCTTCACCTCGCCCGCGACGGGGGACAGCACCACCTGGCGTCCGAGGCCGCCGACGCCCCCCCCCCCCCCCCCCCCCCCCCCCCCCCCCCCCCCCCCCCCCCCCCCCCCCCCCCCCCCCCCCCCCCCCCCCCCCCCCCCCCCCCCCCCCCCCCCCCCCCTCCACCCGTCCCCCCCGCCATCTCGTCGATCACCTCGTCGAATTGGACGACCGCGTCACCGTGGAAATCGGGCACCACCGCCCCCGACTCAGGCCGCACGGCGACCACCGTGGGCGGGGTGGTGTCGGGCGGGCCGCCCGGGGGGTCGCCGAGCTTGGCGCAGGCTGCGAGCGCCAAGGCTATGAGCAGCCCAGGACCGTGAGCTTGTCGGCGAGTGCCCGGCGCTGCTCCTGCCACGCTCGCTCCTTGTCGCGCTCTTTCGCGACCACGTCGGCGGGCGCGCGCGCGACGAAGTCCTGGTTGGTGAGCCTGGCCGCGAGCGCGGCCAGCTGGCCGTCGAGCCGCGTCACTTCGCCCGACAGGCGCCTGCATTCCTGCTGCACGTCGATCGCGCCCTCCAGGGCGACGAACACTTCGCTGCCGTCGCCGAAGACCGCGTATGCGACGGGGCCCTTCATGCCGCCGTCGAAGGTGAGTTCCTCGACCTGGGCGAGGCGCTTGATCGTCTCGCTTTCCGCTTCGAAGACGCTGCGGCGATCGCGCCCGCGCGGCTTGATGCTCGCCCGGAGACGCGTCCTCGGGGGCACCTTGTACTCGGCGCGAATGATCCGGATTTTCTCGACCGCCTGCTTCACGCGCAGGAACGCGGCGTCGAGGTCGGAGTCGACCAGCTCCGGGTGGAATGTCGGCCAGCTCGCCGTCACCAGCAATTCGTCCGGCTTCCGTCCCGGGAGCTTCTGCCACAGCTCCTCGGTGATGAACGGCACGACGGGATGGAGCAGACGCAAGGCGACGTCGCAGCAATGCGCCAGCACCGCCTGCGCCGCCGCCGCCCCGGCGTCCTCGCCGGCCAGTCTCGGCTTGACGGCTTCGACATACCAGTCCGCGAGCTCGCCCCAGACGAACTCGTAGCACCGCTTGGCGGCCTCATCGAGCTTGAACTGGTCCAGATATGACGTCGCGACCTGGACGGCGTCGTTCGCCCGCATCAGGATCCAGCGATCGGCCAGCTGCAGCCCAGCCCGCTCGAATTGATCGATCGGCTGCACCCCCTCCGGCAGCTGCGCCAGGATGAAGCGCCCGATGTTCCACAGCTTGTTCGCGAAGTTGCGGCCCGGCGCGAACGTGGTTTCGAGGTCGTTCGGGTCGAGGATGACGTCGGCGCCGAGCGAGCCGCCGCCGATCACGGTCCAGCGCAGCGCGTCCGCACCGTAGAGCTTCACCACGTCGATCGGGTCGATGCCGTTGCCCAGCGATTTGGACATCTTGCGGTGCTGCGCATCGCGCACCGTGCCGTGGAGGTACACGGTCGCGAACGGCTTCCGCTTCATGAAGTGAAAGCCGGCCATGATCATCCGCGCCACCCAGAAAAACAGGATTTCGGGCGCGGTGACGAGCGTGTGCCCCGGGTAGAAGCGCGCCAGGTCCGGCGTCCGCTCGGGCCAGCCGAAGGTCGCGAACGGCCACAGCCACGCGGAGAACCACGTGTCCAGCACGTCGGGGTCCTGCGTCACCGGCCCGCCGCACTTGGGGCAGCGGGTCGGGTCCTCGCGGTCGGCCCACTGATGCCGGCACGTCGTGCAGCTGAACACGGGGATACGGTGCCCCCACCAGAGCTGGCGCGAGATGTTCCAGTCGCGGATGTTCTCCATCCAGTGCTCGTAGGTCGCGCCCCAGCGCTCCGGGACGAGCCGGATCTCGCCCGAGCGGTAGGCGGCCAGCGCGGGCTCGGCGAGCGGCCGCATCTTCACGAACCACTGGTCGCTGAGCCGCGGCTCCACCACCGTGTCGCAGCGGTAGCAGTGGCGCACCGCATGCTGGTGCGGCTCCGCCTTCTCGAGCAGCCCCTGGGCCCTGAGCATCTGCACGATTTTCTCGCGGGCCTCGAACCGGTCGAGCCCTTGGAGGGGCGGGGGGACCCTTCCCCCTTCCCCTCGACCGTCAGGGAGTCCTTTAGGGGTCCCCGCCTCTTCACCCATTGATCCGTCTTCCCGCATGATCAGGGGCATCGGCAGGTGGTGCCGGAGCCCGATCTCGAAATCGTTCGCGTCGTGCGCCGGCGTGACCTTCACGAACCCGGTCCCGAACTTGGGATCGACCGCCTCGTCCGCGATGATGGGGATGGGGACGTCCGCGATTGGGAGCCGGGCGGTCTTGCCGATGAAGCCCGCGTGCCGCTTGTCGCGAGGATGCACGGCGACGGCGGTGTCGCCCAACAGCGTCTCGGGGCGCGTGGTCGCGACCGTGAGGAACGGCTTCGGTCCCGCCTCCACGGGGTAGCGGATGTAGTAGAGCGTCCCCATCTCGTCGGCGAACTCGGCCTCCTCGTCCGACAGGGCGGTGCGGCAGTGCGGGCACCAGTGGATCACCCGGTGGCCGCGGTAGATCAGCCCCTCTTCCCACAGCGTGACGAAGACCTCGCGCACCGCCCGGGAGTACGCCGCGTCGAAGGTGAAGCGGGTGCGGCTCCAGTCGCAGGAGCAGCCGATCACCTTGAGCTGCTCCAGGATCGCGTTTCCCGTCTCGCGCACGAACGCCCACACCCGCGCGACGAACGCCTCACGCCCCACGTCGGCGCGGGTCTTTCCCTCCTCGGCCAGCAGGCGCTCGACGACGTTCTGCGTGGCGATCCCGGCGTGGTCCGTGCCGGGGAGCCACTCCGCCTCCCGGCCGCGCATCCGCTCGAAGCGGATCAGCACATCCTGGATCACGTTGTTGAGCCCGTGTCCCATGTGCAGCACCGCCGTCACGTTGGGCGGCGGGATCACGATGACGTACGGCTCCTTGGGCGAATCGGCGTGGCCCGTGAACGCGCCGCTGTCGAGCCAGCGCTGGTAGAGCCGGCGCTCGACGGCGTGGGGCGCGTATTGCGGGGGAAGTTGGAAGGGCTTCGTCTTCATTCTTCCTTTATAGTAGTCAGGGACGAGGGACGGGGGACGGGGGAGGGGTGGTCGACGCCTACCCGTCCCTCGTCCCCCGTCCCCGTTCCTGCTAGAATACCCTCCCATGCCTGACGAATCCAACGAACTGCCCACCAGTCGCATCGTCCGCTGGGTCGCGCTCGCGCTGGCGATCGGGTTCGCCGTCGCGCTGTATTTCCGCGCTGGCGTGCGGCTCGCGCCACTCACGACGCCCCCCCCGTCCCCCTCGTCCCCCCCGTCTCCCCCGCCCGCCGCGCCCACCCCGGCGACTGCGCAGCCGGCGAACTGAAGCCGATGTCCGCCCCCGAGATCCGCGTCACGCTCCCCGACGGGAGCGAGCGGCGATTGCCCGCCGGCTCCACCGGGGCCGATCTCGCCAAGGCCATCGGTCCCGGGCTCGCCAAGGCCGCCCTGGCCGTGCGCTTGGACGGGCAGGTGTGGGATCTGTCGCGGCCGCTGCCGGACGGGATGAAGGTCGCGCTGCTGACCGACAAGGACGCGCAGGCGCTCGACGTGCTACGCCACTCGAGCGCGCACGTGCTCGCCACGGCGGTGCGCCAGCTGTTCCCGCACGCCCGGATCGGCTTCGGTCCACCCATCGAGGACGGCTTCTACTACGACTTCGAGGTGCCCACGCCGTTCACGCCGGAGGACCTCGCGCGGATCGAGGCCAAGATGCGCGAGGTCGTGCAGGCGGACTACCCGTTCGTGCGCGAGGAGGTGGGCCGCGAGGAGGCGAAGCGCCGCTTCGCCGACGACCCGCTCAAGCTGGAGCGCATCGGCGACCTCGGTCCGGACGAGGTGATCTCGGTCTACACCGACGGCCCCTTCGTGGACCTGTGCCGCGGGCCCCACGTACCGAGCACCGGGCGGATCAAGCACTTCAAGCTGCTGCACGCGGCGGGCGCCTACTGGCGCGGCGACGAGCGGCGCCAGATGCTGCAGCGCATCTACGGCACGGCCTGGTTCTCGAAGGAGGACCTCGAGGCATACCTGCGCCGGCTCGAGGAGGCGAAGAAGCGCGACCACCGCCTGCTCGGCAAGCAGCTCGACCTGTTCTCGATCCAGGAGGACGTCGGCCCGGGACTCGTCTTCTGGCACCCCAAGGGCGCGATGCTGCAGTTCCAGCTGCGGCGCTTCATCGAGGACACGATCCTCGAGCGCGGCTACCAGCTCGTGTACACGCCGCACGTGACGCGGGAGCAGC
>Ga0209802_1001715_pt1 | contig 15898 bp, 14 predicted proteins | sample GraSoiAngelo_129_FD_185886 | JGI IMG/M metagenome (GOLD analysis project Ga0209802, IMG submission 185886) | Grasslands soil microbial communities from the Angelo Coastal Reserve, California, USA - 14_0927_12_40cm (SPAdes) (version 2) | ecosystem: Environmental > Terrestrial > Soil > Grasslands ... | reverse complement strand
GAAAAGGATGTAAACGATAAACTCGGTATCCGCCCCAATGTCCATGGATTTATCGAAACATTTGAAGATGCCGAAGAGGTTGCAGAATATGCGAACAATTCAGACGCACCGATTGAGAACAAACCTTGGTTGCCCTGGTTAGTTACCATCCATCACACAACGAGATAACGCGATGGCGTCCGCCATCAAAGATGTGTCGCCATAAGAAGTACTCAGGTCTCGTAAGGTCAGAAACAATTCCAGGGTCAAAAGCAAAGCCTACGCTCTGACAGAACCAAGAAAAAGGGCTGAAACTGTTCCAGCAAAGCTCAACACATACTTTGCTAGGTCGAAGTGAATCTTGATATTCTCAATCGAACGCATCTCTCCCCTGAAACATCATGGATCACGGTGAGTCCGAACTACAGAAGCGCTTGAAGGGCATACAGTGGCAGAACGGAAACTGTCTATCCTGCATCTGGTTTGCCACAACCGATCCACTCAACGCCGACCTGCTTGACCGGGCAAAATGTATTCATCCGAAGCTCAAAATCTACCAACTCGTCGTCTCTGGCCGTGACTGGTGCAACCTCTACGAGGAGATCAAACAGAAGCAGATCGAACACAAGCAAGAAATGGCTTTGAAGGCAGAAGAAAAATCCGGATAAACAAAATTATAGCAAATACTACTGCAAGGTTCTCTTATCCTAGTATGGCACGAGCTCTCCAGTTCGAGGATGAAGAATCTGATGTCGTACAAGGGCTGTTCTTCTACATAAAATCCCAGACGATGCTCCAACTCCCAAACGGTATCGAACTTATCACAGCCGCGAGTCCTCTCATGGACCGCGAATCTGCAGGCTTAGACAGTCATCTTAGCAAGAATGAGACTTTCAGGATAGGGAAGAAGTTTCTCAAGGAGTCCTTAGTCGAGGGTCATTTCAAATCTAGGTTATCTCTCTGGTCGCTGTGGATGCAATGCCTTGGAGGTTGTCAATCCTTTCCGCGAGCGTTGGAAGAGACAAGGGTCGACGGCTTCTTTTCTCTGCATTTGTCATCTCAGCGTCCCCCTGCCGCATTGTATCGATCTTTCTGAGAACTTCAAGAAACGGTTCCTTTCCAGTTAGCACAGAAGCCTGCGTGTCAGCATCTAGTCTCGCCTTCTTTAGGTAAGGCCCATAATGACGATTCCCGACAATGATTACGGGAAACACCATCAATAGAATGATCAGCGAGATCCAGTATATTCGCAGAATCACATCGACCGCCGTCGATCCTACCAGCACCAAGAAGGTGGGAAGAAGGATGTAGAACCACCACTTCCGGTCCACTGATCGTCGCAGTTTTTTCTGGAAGAGAACTGACGAGGCTATCAGAGGCCGCCACTCTTCGATCGTCAGCTTGCCCATCATGCGTGCAGGCATAACAATGGCATGGCGGACAAGGAAACACCAGTCTGAAGGAATGGGGACCGCAGCCCGGCTCACCGGAACTATCTTGCTCCAGCGAACCTCTCTAACGTCTAACTTAGGGATCTCGAGCTGCTGTCCCAGACTCGCGATGAGTTCTACAATTCCTGCATCGTCTGGGCTCGTCGGAGGCGGTCTACGGAATCGACTCATCTGCGATTCTGTCTTTCGGGGGGAGCTAAAACCATGTTGACGTATGGGAAATGTGTAACCGGGAGGCGTCTTTATTCGGACTTTTTGACAGACTTGATTGACCGGGTAGCAGTGCCCGGTTACATGACAATTGAATACTAAGTTCACGAGCCAGAAGAGGCTCAACGGTGAACACCAAGCTAGTTGCAATACTCGTAGGCCTAGTCTCCGTAGGGGCAATCGCACTTCTCTCAACTGGAGCACTCAGCCCTCAACAAGCCTCCACATCCTACTGCAATACTGAAGAGCCCAACCTTCTAGCGGGAAGTGTCACGTCAGATCAAAGCACGTCCTTCACCTACACTATTAACGTCCATAATGCGCAATCACAAGCGGTTACACTCGCGTCTTACACGCTTGGAACACAGTTGTACAGCATCAACGTAGCAATCGCGGCAGGACAGAACGGAACGTTCACAACAGTTCAAGATCCTAACTCCGAAACCTCGATTCCAGTCAAGACATCGTGCGGGAACCAGATCATGACTGCTACTTACATGGAAAACATAGCTCCGGAGTCCACTACATTCGAAGATTCCACGAGTGTGGCGGTCGATCTTCAGAACAATGGCACCGAAACGACTACACTAACATCCTACTACATCACAGACTCCAGCGGCAACCAATACACGCTCCCAAATTGGAACGGTCCGTCACTAGCACCGAATAGCGTGACTACGACAACGTTCAGTATCGGTTCGAGTTGTTCACAGTGCACTCTCCACGGGTCGGCATTCACCTTCACGAGCGGAGATCATTACACCATAACAATCGTAACAGCACGCGGCAACACCTTCACGTTCACAGTCAACTTCGCTTCTGGTCACCACTACTCTATAGTCCTTCAAGTAGGATTTGGGAGCACGGCTCACTAGGCGAAAGGCTTAGTCAAGTAGCTCTTTCTTAGACTCGATTCTTCGGGGATGCCGAGTCGATGCTAGACCAATAGTTTGTCGGGTTCAATTGAAATGCCCAGTGACTCCACGATCTTCAACATATCATCACACAAGCTCTCAGCCGATTGAACAATTTCTTCCACGGACGCTCGGACGAACCCGGCCAACTTCTCTTCACGTGTCCAGAAACCCTTGGGCTTCACTACGGAGTCTTTGGTTTCCTTCCAGAACCAGCTCGAAGTGAGCACGTATCGTTTGTTCATGAGAAGGACAAGTCTGGCCGCGTCCCAGGCGAGGTAGAAGCCTGCGGTTCTTATTCCGATCTCGTCATGTTCGAGTTCAGCGTTCTTGATAACTCCGAGGCCCTCGTAGAGGGCGGCCATGAGTTGCCCGATTACTAACCTCTTTTGAGTATCAGCAGTCTCCGATTCCGCTACGACCTTATCGAGTTTTGAGACCCATCCTGTAGGGTCAAAAAGCGCGATCCGGTTTCTGAATTGATCCTGTGATAACGACCAGTTGAAAGTGATCCGGCTGGCGTCCTTTAGGAAGTTTGATCCTTCGACATAGTCTATTTGGATCGACATGCCGTCATGAATGTATTGAGCGATCGGTATCTCGACTCCATCGCGGACTATTGCGATCATTTCCAGGTCGGAATACGGTCGGTCCAATTTCTTCGCTGTTGAGCCCACGATGCATACCACGAGGACTTTGTCCACGTGGGTTCTGACTATCTGCTCGGATAACTGTCGTGCGATTTCCAGGCGTTCTTCGTGAGTATGCGTCTTGAGTTGCAAATCAGATTAACGGATCTAAAGTTCGTGACTTAAGCTCTTGACAGGGGCTATGTTGTAGCCAGCCCCTAGAGCGTTTTAGGGACGCTTGAGTCGAAGTGGAGCGTTTTCTACCCTCGCTTTTTGAGCATGCGATAACCTTAACCTCTGTCAGTCGAGAGATAATTATTCTAAAAGAACCATATTGTCATACTTATTCGGTAGTTCTGAGGGAAATGAAATCAATAAATCGGACTTTCCGATTGGATGAGGATCTTCTCAGAACCGTTCACGAGGTCGCTCGTCAGAAGAATGTTAGTTTGAACGAGTTTGTAGCAGATGCGCTTCGAGAGGCTGCTGCTGATGCGTTGATGGAGGGTATTGAGATGGAACAGGTGCCCAGCACTTTCATGCTAAAGCTCATGGAGCTTGTGCCTACTGAAAGAATGGCAGAACTAGCAAAGTGGTCCACTTTCAATTTCTCGCGCAGATTTGTATGGCAGATCTTCAAAGAACTTAGTTCCGACACTTTGATCAAGGGCTACGAAGTGTTGGCCAAGAAGTACAAGAACTTCTTCTCTTTCGAACATTACATGGATGGCTCGGACCATGTCCTGAGGATTCTTCATTCGAGAGGGCAAAAGTGGTCGGTTTACTACGCTGAAAGCATGAGGTCCGCATTCAAGGATTTGCTTGGAGTCGAGATTGAAGTCAAATGGGGTGCCAACGAGGTTGTGGGGAGATTCGCCGAACACAACACTGCCACAGCCAAAGGTCGCCAGGTCCCCCAAATTGCAGAGTAGCAGGATAATTCTATCTATCTGTAGAGGTTGGAAAGACGATTGTGTGCAATAAGTTGTGTTTGCAACCGTTCTATTTTTATGATTACTTGTAGTATTTTATTTCTGTTTGCCACGTTCTGCAGCAATCAAAGAGCCCCGTATCCCCGAAAGCCATAGCGAGGCTACTCCGTCTCGGACATTAGTACTCCTAGATTCCTTCCCAATCTATCACAGAGTCCTGGAACTCGCTGTTGCACATGAAGAGATGGGACTTAATTCTCCGGGCTATATGGGCTGGAGGTGGGACGATGTCGAGGTGCATCCCACACGTCTCATCCGACTAGTGACGAGTGGAATAAGCCGGATAAGCCTCAGGACGCGCCAAGCAACTTACTATCTGCTTAAGGATAGAGCTGAAATCAAGAGGGCTCTTGAAAAAAAACCGTTTGGAAATAGACCCGAAGCTTTCGAGGACCCCGATATCTCGCAGAACGCTCCAATGAACCGATTGCTGGGGACAGAGTATGAGCACTTTTCACCTCCGACTGGCACGAGTGAACCGCCTAGTAGGATAACGTCCAATGAACGCTCAGCTCCGCATAGCTCGACGAGAAGGGAGGGCAAGACGCAGACAAAGTAGGTTTTTCAGAAAGAGAAGGGTTGGAACGCAACGCAGAACTCGTCACAATGTTCTGTTAACGCATGTCCAACATGTCCAACATGTTCCTCATGCTAGGATCCTTCGGCTCTGTCCGAGGTCGAAGCTAGACTGAATCGGCCTCTTCTGGGTTCGACTGTGTGCCGCGTAGAACTTTTCTTACTATGCTTGAATTGTTGAGCAGATTTTCACGAACCCTCTATCTTGCAGTAGCCTAGAATTTGGGCCATATCTGGAAGTCAAACCTGCCGAGAATCCATTTCTCATCTAAGCGAATCAAGAGCACACACTAATCTAGTCGGTCCAGGGCGCATATGTACCACTCTTCTCCTCGAAGGCATCAATGTCCTGGGATTTGCAATAGTGTTTTGGTAAATTCATGTCGGTCAAGACACGGGAGCATATCTGTTTCAGCCTGGACTGAAGTGAATCGGCATATTCGAGGTGCAATTCCAGTGAGTATTCGTCGCATAACTCCATCAGTGTAGATACCATTACGCTCTTGGAGCTTAAACCGAATAGGTCGGTGAGCACGGATTCCACGTCGCGGAATCTCTCAGAGATACTATCGCGATTTATCTTTTTGCGAGCCAAATAGTAATAGATAGTCTTCTTGATTCCGTCGCCAAGAATTCCGATTGCCCGATCAAAACATAATGATACGGTTTCGTGAAAGATCGAAACGTTAGCTGTTCTCATACGCTGGAATAATCCTCCGAGGCGCTCTGTTCAGAAGCACGGGGTCTGCCGAAACTTGACGCGTTCCAATTCGGCATTTAGATTACTTTTCCTTGTCATGCTCCTTCGGGCAACGCTACTTCGCTCCTGTTTCCAGTAGTGTTCAAATTCCTCATAACTGCTGTGCCTCTCCGTGAAGCGAAGGCTGCTTGATTGTGCAATCTAATTATGGGTGGAAATACTCTGAACCATGAAGGCCGGTTGAACCACCGGCTGTCGTAGGCACATAGAACGGATACTTTGCGATGCAAAATTAATTCATCTAGAGTTTGCTCTTGCTCGACGATCTGTGAAGGTTTGTTCTTACGGTAAAGGTATTCTTGGGCGTTGGAAACTAAGCGGAGTCCTCTCGGTGTTTTCCCAGTCGCTAGGGCTGCTTCTACTTGGGGAATGATCGTGAATTCGTCTGATACGAGGATGCGTGTTTCTAACTTGTAAGGATCGAGTCCGAACTTTCTCATAGATCTCAACAGCCTCTGTCTATTATCTAGGGGATTATGGTAGATGCATGTCTGCCTTCGTCTTAGACCTGCGCGGAGAAAGTCGAATAGAACGTTGAATTTGTAGACATCGTTGTCATAGAAGAAAATGTAATGTCCCAATGCGGAAGGTTGTCCTGAGAACGCGGCCAGTTCACTATCATCTGACATATTTCACAAATCGAGGGCGCTTTGGACTGGGGGTTGTACTGCTGTTATGAAGAAGATTTTGTTACCTGCGGAAGATCTTACCTTTTTCAGTCCGAGTGGGCCCTATCTCGAAAGAAAATAGACACACACACACTCATTACTATTAGTGCCTCTTCTTTCTCTTTCCAAAAGTTACAGAAGGTGCAAATCATCGGCCTAGGTTCGGAAAGAGGTGTGCTCTAGAATAAGTCTAAAGGAATGGCTATGGGAAGTAATGTCACCAAGCTCCTGTCGGAGTCGATCGAGGCAGGGCTGGACACTTTTGGAATTGGCGTGAAGGAGTCGTTATATTTTTTCGCTAAGGAAAAATCTATTCCCAGAGATGAAGTAGCAGAGAGGATTGACGAGTTTTTGCAGGTTCTTCAGAGTCTAATTGGCTCTGGAACTCGTATCTTCGAGAGGATTACGATCAAGATCTTCGCCCAAAAGGCGGGGATTTCATCTGAACAATTGAACGGTAAGGGTCTCTTAGACGTAGTTCATCTCGTCGAGTTACGAGCTCTACGCAAGAGTCAGAAGAAGAGAGGCGACGTTAATTGAGCAAGTCATTGAATAGAGAAGATCGAGCGCCAACGGGCATCGAGAAGTTTGACGATCTCATAGAGGGGGGCTTCCTTCGAGGGGACACAATACTCGTCATTGGAAACCCAGGAACTGGAAAGACGATTTTCTCAGCTGAATTCCTGTATCACGGCCTCGAGAACGGAGAGGCAGGAATCTATGTTTCCTTCTCAGAGAACGAAGCTGCATTCAAGAGGAACATGGCTCGGATGGGAATGGACTTCGATCGATATCAGCGAAGCGGAAAGTTCAGTTTTATGGAAATGCTAGAGGTCAAAGAAGGCGCAGTGGAAGAGGTCTTGTTGGCAGTTCTTGGCGAAATCTTGACTCTCAAGGCAAGGCGACTGGTCATAGACTCATTTTCCGCGCTAGCCCAAGCGTTCGCAAGCAAGATCGAGGCTCGAGCCGCCCTCCACACAATCTTGGGAAAATTGCCTCAGCAGCATGGGGTAACAACACTTGTCCTCTCAGAGAGCCCGTTTGGGGAAAACTTCGGAAAGAACATGGAGGAATTTGTGGCTGACGGGGTAGTTGCCCTCACCTATTCGAATGAGCGTGGAAGGCTGAGGAGACGAGCACAGATAGTAAAGCTAAGAGGCACAAGGGTCAACCAGTCACAACTAGGCTATGCGATCGGCGACAGAGGAATAGCGCTCTACGGGCCTCCAAGTTTAGACATTTCTGGCGAGGCGTTCAAAGACAGAATCAAGGTTGGTATCGATGGGCTTGACCGAATGTTATCCGGTGGAGTGTATAGAGGCTCATCGACTCTAGTGACTGGATACGCTGGCACAGGAAAAACAACTCTCGCGCTCCACTTCATCAACGAAGGCGCGAACAGAGGTGAGAAAGGATTGTACATTACACTTGAGGAACCTAAGAAACAACTTCTACGACAGATCACGATGTACGGATGGACCACCAGCCTATGGACCGACGGGCCTGGGAGGATAGAGTCTCTAACGGCCGATCAGCTCGCAATCGACGAGCTTTTCATGAGAATAACGGATCTAATCGAAAGAATCAAACCCCAGAGAATTGTCCTTGACAGTATTAGCTTCATCGAGAAATTCTTCCCCCCGCTAGAATATCTAGAATTTGTCACAGCATTCATCTCATACTGTAAGAAGATTGGAACCACGCTCCTTCTCGTCTCCTCATCACCCTACGAACAGGGCCGCGAGGGAGACTCGTCCACATTAATCGATAACGTTGTATCACTGAGGAACGTCGAGATTGAAAGTAGACTGAAAAGGTCGCTTGTCATATTCAAAGCAAGAGGCCAGTCTCACGATCGTGACATTCGAGAATTTGACATTTCCTCGACAGGAATGATCGTGAAAGAACGTTTCATCGGCTTAGAACAATTGCTAGGAGGCGCACCGAGCCGACCATTCTACTACTCAGCATCGGAGGCTCACAAGAGCTCCGTAGGAGGCACGTAGAATGGCCGTTGAATCAAGACCCGAAAGGGAAACCGTTCCCGTAATCACTGAAGAAAAGGAAGTAGGGCAAGACAGGAATATCCTCGCGGCCATCGTTCAATCGTCTCAAGACGCAATTATCGGAAAGGACCTCAAAGGCACGATCATAAGCTGGAACTATGGAGCCGAGAAGACCTACGGTTATTCTGCTAGGGAAGCGCTCGGCAAGCCGATAAGCATGCTCGTACCCCGTGGGCGCCACGATGAGGTAACCGATTTCTTGGAAAAAATAAGACGGGGAGAATCTATCGATCACTTCGAGACAGTGAGGATCACTAAAGAAGGTAAATCACTTCATGTTTCTCTCGCAATCTCTCCAATCAGGGACAAGACAGGAAGGATCATTGGAGCATCGACCGTTGCAAGAGACGTTAGTGTCAGGAGAAAGTTAGATGAGGACCGACTGCGCCTGGCAGCAATTGTTGAGTACTCGGAAGACGCTATCTTGGGTTTGACTCTCGATGGCATTGTCACTAGTTGGAATGCCGGTGCCGAGAAGATGTTTGGTTTCCGCGCGAAGGACGTAACAGGCAAATCGGTCCGAATGATATATCCGACCGACCGGCCCGATGAGCTGCCCGAGATAATCTCGAGAATAAAGCTTGGTCATCGTATCGAGCATAATGAGACCAAGAGAAAGAGGCAAGATGGGACGATCTTCGATGTTTCTCTCAGTATTTCCCCAATCAAGGACGACGTCGGAGAAATCATTGGTATTTCCAAGATCATCAGAGATATTTCGGGTCAGAAGCAGGCTTCGCAGTATGCGCGGAGTTTGATAGAGGCGAGTCTTGACCCTCTGGTCACGATCAGTCCTGATGGGAAGATTACAGATGTAAACGAGGCAACCGTACAGGTGACAGGTGTTTTACGGGAGAAACTAATCGGCAGCGACTTCTCCAACTACTTTATCGCGCCAGAGAAGGCGCGAGAAGGCTACCGTCAAGTTCTCTCAAGAGGACGGGTCACGGACTACCCACTAACAATTCGCCACGTCTCGGGAAAAACAGTCGACGTGCTGTACAACGCAACGGTATACAAAGATGACAAGGGCAGTGTTCTTGGGGTTTTTGCGGCCGCTCGAGACATAACTAGCCAGAAGCAGGCTTCGCAGTATGCGCGGAGTTTGATAGAGGCGAGTCTTGACCCTCTGGTCACGATCAGTCCTGATGGGAAGATTACAGATGTAAACGAGGCAACCGTACAGGTGACAGGTGTTTTACGGGAGAAACTAATCGGCAGCGACTTCTCCAGCTATTTCATCGACCCGGAGGAGGCAAGGTTGGGATATGAACAGGTGTTCAAAGAAGGATCCGTGAGAGACTATCCACTCGCAATTTTACATGTCTCAGGGGCGATAACCCACGTCCTCTACAACGCTAGCGTGTATAGAGATGCCGACGGGAAAGTCTTGGGCGTATTCGCTGCCGCCAGGGATACTACCGAAAGAAAAAAGGCAGAGGATCTGCTCCACGCAACATCAGCATATGCCCGTAGCTTGATCGAAGCGAGTCTTGATCCTCTAGTCACAATCAGTCCGGAAGGTAAAATCACGGACGTAAATCATGCGACAGAGTTGATCACGGGCGTTTCCCGGGAATGGTTGAATGGGACCGACTTCTCGAACTACTTTACCGAACCAAGAAAAGCAAGAGAAGGTTATCGGAAGGTGTTCAAGGAAGGATACGTCAAGGACTATCCGCTCGCTATTCGTCACTCCTCTGGTCGAGTAACTGACGTTTTTTACAATGCTACGGTCTACCGCGATGCCGCGGGTAAGGTGAGAGGGGTATTTGCCGCGGCACGTGACGTGACCGAGACCAAGAAGGCCTCACAATATGCGCGTAGCTTGATCGAGTCAAGTCTTGATCCTCTGGTTACAATTAGCCCAGATGGGAAGATCACAGATGTCAACGAAGCCACGGTGAGAGTCACCGGCGTAATGAGAGATCGGTTGATAGGAACAGACTTTTCGAACAACTTTACCGAGCCCGAAAAAGCTCGGGAAGGATACCAGCAAGTGTTCAAGATCGGATTCGTCAAGGACTACCCCTTAACAATAAGGTCGACCACCGGCAAACTGACAGATGTACTCTACAACGCCTCAGTCTACAGGGACGACAAGGACAACGTTCTAGGCGTCTTCGCCGCAGCAAGAGATGTCACAGTTCGCAAGCAAGCGTCAGTTGAGCTAGAATCATCAAATCGCGAACTAGAATCATTCACTTATTCAGTTTCACACGACCTTCGAGCACCTCTCCGCGCAATTGATAGTTTCTCGAAAATTCTCGTCGACGAACATTCAAGCAAGCTTGACGCCGAGGCAAAGCGGCTTCTCGGGATAATTCGACACAATACGGGACAAATGGGGAAGCTCATTGACGATCTTCTCACCCTCTCCCGCTTGGGGCGTTCCGAGATTTCGACACAAATGGTCGAAATGAGTGACATGATTAAGGATGTCTTCAGACTCCTGAAGCCGAGTTTCCCCGGACGGAATATTGAATTCGTGATGCACACGATTCACGACGCGCGGGTCGATCCCACGCTATTCCGACAAGTCTGGCAGAACATCCTGTCTAATGCAATGAAATTTACTGGAAACAGGGACAAGGCTAAGATCGAAGTAAGCAGTACGCTTGACAAGAATAATGTGGTGTACTCGATCAAAGACAACGGAGTTGGGTTTAACATGGAATTCGCCCATAAGCTGTTCAGAGTATTCGAACGACTCCACTCCGCCGACGAATTCGAAGGCAGTGGTGTCGGACTTGCAATCGTGAACAGAATAGTCACTAGGCACGGAGGAAAAGTCTGGGCAGAAGCGAAAGAGGGTGAAGGTGCAACCTTCTACGTGGAACTACCCGTTTCGAGTGAGGCTCAATGAGCAAATTCCAGGACGTAGAACTTCTCCTAGTAGAGGACAACGACAACGATTTGGAGCTATCCCTGCGGGCTTTGAAGAAGATCAACATAGCTAACAAAGTCCACGTTGCGAGGGACGGTAAAGAAGCACTAGATTACATCTTTCAAAAAGACAAGCACGGAGTTGAGCTCAACCGTTTTCCGAAGGTTATCCTCTTGGACCTTAAACTTCCCAAGATCGATGGCACAGAGGTCCTGAAGAGGATTAAGATGGATGACAGAACTAAAGATATCCCTGTCGTAATTTTGACCTCCTCTCGCGAGAGCGTTGATCTCAAGAAGTGCTACGAACTCGGCGCCAATAGCTACATCGTGAAGCCCTTCGGCCTCGAAGATTTCGTACAGGCAGTCTCAACTGCAGGTATGTACTGGTTGCTAATCAATCAGCCCGCCAGACAGTGAACTTGAGGGCGACAAGCTCTCACCTCTAAGGGCACCGCTGGGGAGTCAACGGCCTTTGTTAGACTGTCTTTTCGAGAAATAATAGTGTCGAGTACAAGTCTTCGAGGCTCAATCCAAACCTCCTCATGTTGAAAAGCAAGGGCGTCAGGTTTCGCCAGATCAGACGTAGACGGTTAGACCGTCGAGCCTTGTCAGCCCGTCATACAGGAACCGCGAAGCAAAGCGCTCTTTCCAGCTCCTGCAATTGCCTACGACAAGAATGAAGCCTCCTCTTGGAAAGCCTCCTTCCATCATCTCGTCGAGTTCAGGAACTCCGCAAGAAACTCTCTAGATCCCAGGGGGCTGATAGCTTGAACTCGATCTTTGCCATCTCGCAATTCCCTCAAGTGTTGGGTAACGGTAAACTCCGGCTGGTCCTGATGGATTGGAGAAATAGCAGGCATCCCATGTAGTTCGCTAATGCGCCCGCCCAGGAGGTCATGTCACCAACATCATTAGCAACATCAAATCCAAAAATGCCCACAGCAATCAAGGCCAACGCGAGAGAATACCAGAACAACACAGGCGACTTCGTTCGAGAATAGGCCGCTCGAATCATCAGAGCAGATGTCGCAAAAAGAATAATGGCTACACCAAACACCGCTTGAAACAAAACGTCTCCGATGGAAAATGGTGCTGCCAGGATTCCAGTCTCGAACATGAACAAAAATAGACTTAAGATAAGGATCGCTCCCCCATAGCTCGCAGCCAATCGTAGCTGTCGTCTGCCTTTGTACCGTTCGATTCCCTTCCAGGTCATTGATGAACCTGCAAGTTGAAGAGCTCCGGCAAGTATACACGAGACCACCGCAATTGAGACCCCGATAGTCAGATTGGTGGTAAACGCGATTCCCGTAAGAAAAAGGCCCACTCCGTAGGTAAGAACACCCGTTCCGAGCAACACTACCGCTGACAAACCACTTTCTAAGTAGCTCTTCGCCGACAGATATGCGACAATTACTGATACAGCAGTTACAAGTGAAACGTTTAGTGCCGCAATGAAAAATGGAGGGTTAAATATTCCGTCCAGATTTTCGAACCAAGCTATCGTAATCGCTAGTAGCAGGGTTGGCACACTTATGATACCCACGCGCCTCATCAATATGGTCTGACTGATCATTTTTTCTTGCCCGAAAACGCGCTGGTCCAGGCTGCAGAAGATGTCCGTCTGGCGGAACCGCTGAGTATTTGCTCTGCGCCAGAAAACTTCTCTTTAACGACAATTCCACTCGGCCCAATGTCGAATTGTCGTATGCCCGCATCATTCGAAGTTCCTGACGCCTTGAAGACTACAATCGATCGCGCTAGGCTGCTCTCAAGCTCGATATGCCGGAGTGAAACGATCACATCAACCAAGGTCGAAATGTCTGAGCCAGTTGTGGACGTGAATGACTGTGCGGCATCCGTGAACACGGCGGCTATCCCATCGGCTTTGATGCGGGACCGAAGAGACCTGATGAATCTAAAATTATCATCTCGGGACCCCACCTTCTGAAGCATTGATGCGCTATCTAGCACCAATCGTTTTGGCTTGACTTTTTCGACCATGTCGGCCGCTTCAAAGAAAGGGATGTGAGTTCGACCCGGTTCAAGATCTGACTCATAGAAAGCGACATTGTTCATCTTGCCAGGATCGCCGAAATTCCAACCGAAACTATTCGCCAGTCTTACCAACTGATCTGCCGGGTCTTCGAAGGTAATGTACAAGCACTTCTGACCTTTCAATGCTCCCTGCGCGATGAATTGCAACGCCGCTGTCGTCTTGCCTGTTCCTGGCGCTCCAGCTATCAGCATAATGGAGCCCGGGTAAAGACCGCCATTCAGCATTTTGTCAAGGCCTTCGATGCCAGTGCTGATCTTTTCAGTGATGGTCTTCTTGGCTGGTAATGTTCCGAGGGGTGGGTAGACTCGGATTCCACTATCATCTATCTCGTATGGAAGCTCTGCTCGGACAGCGTTCGTGCCTCTCAGCTTTGGAATCTTCAAGCTCCTCGCTAGATAGTCCCTCTTGGTCGATTGAGTGAACAGAACAACTCCGTCAGCCACGAATTCCTCCATTCCTGAGCCCGAGAATTCGCTCCCGAGTCGCTGTTCCGAGATCATGAGCGTCGTAACCTCGCTTGAACGGGGCATCTTGCCAAGAACTGTATGCATTATTATCCTGGCATCGTTCTGGTGAAGAAACGCTTGTGCTATTGCGGAGAAAGAGTCTATCACAAGTCGTTTTGCACGAAGTCTGTGCACTTCTTCCAGTATGATACCGAGAACGTCTTCAATGCCCTTTTCAGTCATTGAAGCGAAATCCAAGAACTTGAACATGCCCTTTCGCTCGTATTGTTGAAAGTCCATCTTCAGCGAACTCAATCTCCTTAGGTTTCTCAGGAGGGTCTGCCGGTTTTCCGCGAAAGAAACGTAGATCCCTGGCTCATTAAATTCCGAGAGTCCGTTCCAGAGAAATTCGGTGGAAAAAATCGTCTTGCCCGAGCCGGGGTTTCCTGAAACTAGAATGAGGTCTCCCCTTGGAAAACCTCCTTCAATAAGATGATCGAAGCCTCTAATGCCTGTTGGCACCCTGACAATGTCGTCCAGAGTGTCGTTTTGGTTTGCGTCCTGAACGGTAGTTGTCCCGCTGGGGGCATGCGAGGCACTCATACTGCTCGCGGTTAACTAGACCTTCGAAGCTATTGCAGTAATGCTACTCTCGCATTGAACGTACCGGTATGAACTGATAATAGTGTATGTGTGTTTGTGTTCTGAACGAAGGCGCTATCGAGGTGGCTCCCGATATGCAAGATTTTTCATTAATCGAGTGTAGGACTGTTTGCTAGATTGGCAGATGATGGGCTCCGGATAGAAGTTCTCGACCTTACGAGATCGGCTGTCCCTTCCAAAGAAGCTGAAAGGCGAAAAGTCATAATCGAACATGAGTTTCGCATCTTGATCATACCGAAAGGGTTTGGAATTACGCGTAAGCTAGTCAATGAGCTCTTTGAGGACTACTTCCGACGTGGATCTAATCTCACTGGCAGAATAGGCAGGGACTTTGCCTCTGGTCTTCTGTGACTCTGGTGTTGTGGACGTATTAGCGAATCGTGCACTTTTATCGCATCTGAACTGGATACGATTACTTTTCCCAGAGGAATTATGGGTAGCCAGCCCGAAATTTGATAGTTAGTAACGAGTTTGAGCAATAAGATGATTAACACCCTGTCGTTCCGCTCTGCTTGTTGACAGTTGATGACTGTCCCGCCTGAAAGCCAACAGGTAAGAATCCCTGAGAAAGACCTACAGCATTTTTGCGAGCAGATCTTCATCAAGCATGGAGTATCAAAGGAAGACGCCCGCGTTACGACCGAGGTTCTTGTGATCGCAGATTTACGAGGGATTGAATCTCATGGAGTCGCAAGGCTCCCAAGATACGTGACTGGTCTTCGTGACGGGTACATTCACCCCGTGTACAATGGCAGGACGATCCAAGAGACCAAAGCCACTGCTGTCATAGATGCTGGTCAGAGCTTAGGTCAGGTTGCGGGTCGGAAGGGTATGGAATTGGCGATCCGCAAGGCTCGAGAGACAGCGGTCGGAATTGTAACTGTCAGGAATTCGAACCATTTCGGAATCGCCGGATACTATGCCATGATGGCCCTTGAACACGATCTAATCGGGATGTGCATGACCAACGCCGCCCCACTAGTTGTCCCGACATTCGGACGTACAGCTGTCCTCGGCACCAATCCGATCAGTCTCGTTGCCCCGGCTATGAAAGAGAAACCGTTCGTATTGGACATGGCAACTTCGGTCGTCCCGCGTGGCAAACTTGAGGTGCTAGATCGTGCAGGAAAGAAGATGCCCCTTGGCTGGGCTGTAGACGAGACTGGAAAGGGGACGACCGATCCTGCGAGAGTGTTGGCTGCTATGGCGAAGAGGTTGGGAGGAGGGCTTCTTCCCTTGGGCGGGGAGGGTGAGGAGTTTTCTGGACACAAGGGTTACGGTTTGGCGCTCATGGTCGACGTTCTATGCGGCGTTCTAAGCGGCTCCGCTACCGGTCTAAACATCTACGCTGATGAGAAACGTCCCGATGTTGGACACTTCTTCATGGTCATAGATCCCGCCGCCTTCCGTCCACTTGACGAGTTCAAGCACGAGATGGACAGGCTGGCAAGAGAGTTGAAAGATTCTCCGAAGGCGCAGGGTCAATCACGGATATACGTCCACGGCGAGAAGAGCTATGCGAGAATGGAACGATACCGGAGAGAGGGTGTCCCACTTGGACCCAAGGTCGTTGAGAATCTCAAGAAGATCGGAAAG
>Ga0209802_1001714_pt1 | contig 15901 bp, 16 predicted proteins | sample GraSoiAngelo_129_FD_185886 | JGI IMG/M metagenome (GOLD analysis project Ga0209802, IMG submission 185886) | Grasslands soil microbial communities from the Angelo Coastal Reserve, California, USA - 14_0927_12_40cm (SPAdes) (version 2) | ecosystem: Environmental > Terrestrial > Soil > Grasslands ... | reverse complement strand
ATTTATCAAAAAAGATCCATCATCCAATGAAGCAGCTCTGAAATATTTCCTATTTGGTGCGCTTTCTTCAGGAATTATAATCTATGCAATTTCGATAGCTTATGGTCTTACTGACTCTACGAATATAGAGCAAGTCATTACTGGATTCTCAAAGCTTGGACCTGACATGATGCCACTTGCACTTTTAGCGGTTGCCATGTTCATAGCTGGTTTTGGATTCAAAATAGGTTTGGTACCTTTCCACATGTGGCTTCCTGATACCTATGAGGGGGCACCTCCCACCATATCGGCACTACTTGCAGCAGGTACAAAAAAAGCTGGCTTTGCAGCTGCCTTGAGAGTCATAATAATGGGCGCGATAGCACTTGACCTGAATTGGTCTTTTGCTCTTGCCATTATTGCAATTGTTACTATGACGGTTGGAAATCTTGCTGCGATAATGCAAAAGAATCTTCCTAGGATGCTTGCTTATTCTAGTATAGGTCATGCTGGATACATTCTGATTGGTCTTAGCATCGCACCCTTTTCACAAATTGGTATACAAGCTTCGCTATTTCATATCCTAAATCATGCAGTCATGAAAGCTTCTGCATTCATTGCAGTGGCTGGAATAATTACAACCTTGTCAGTTTCACACATCGACAAGATAAGAGGCCTCGGTAAAAGAATGCCTATTACTTCACTTGGTTTGGTGATATCTCTTCTGGCTCTTGCTGGAGTTCCTCCGCTCAATGGATTCTGGAGTAAGCTCATGTTGTTTGGAGCGGCAATAAACGCAGGCTCCACTATGTCATGGGCTCCGTATTTAGCTGTCGCTGGAGTTCTTAACAGTGCTCTTTCTCTTGCATACTATGGTTGGATAATACGAAAGATGTACTTTGAAGAAGGTGAGTCAGAGAAGAGAGTGAAAGAACCAAAATCGATAATTGCTGTTATGATATTTTCAATAATCTTCATTGTTGGAATAGGAGTTTACCCTGATCCAATTATTGAATTTGCAAAATCTGCGGTACCAGTATTAACTAATGTAGCTACGATACACTAAGCAGAGTTAAGTCCAGAAGACTTTCAAGTCGCCTTCTAGCAGAACCATCATCAATTTTTTTAAGTGCTGTTTTTGCTTTCTTAGAAAAATTATTCAAAAGCATATCCATATGATCAAACACAATACGTGGATCAGAACTTTTCTTGATTAGTATGTTGAATAGCTTATCTTCATTATTCCAATCCTGCAAATCATCACGAATTTGATATGCTATTCCCATATTCTTGCCGTATTCTGCAAGTGCCAGTATCTGTTCTTCAGTGCCACCGCCTAGTATTGCTCCTATCTTTGATGCTGCTTCGAATGCAGTAGCGGTTTTGTATTCGATAACCTTGAGATAATCATCAAAGGTGATATCCTCACTTGTCTCTAATCTAGTTTCAATCATCTCACCATCGCTCATCATCATAGCAGTATTTGCTAGCTCCCTAGCTATTCTTGGGTTATCTAGGCGGGATGATATGTTCAAGATTAAACCAAGAACAAAATCTCCTGTAATTATACTAGTATTATATCCATACTTAATGTGAAAGGGATCCTTTCTTCTTCTTAGAATTTCATTGTCAATAATATCATCATGAATTACAGATTCTGTGTGTAATAGCTCTACGGCACACGCTGCAGCGTATGCATTTTCGTCACAACTACCGACACTTTCTGATGATAATATTAGAATTAAAGGTCGTATTCTCTTCCCGCCCTCAAGAGCATACTGAAGCGGCTCAAAGAATTCTGAAGCTGAATAAAGTTCTAATTCATCTTTAAGTGCTGTATCAATTCTGCCAATGTAATTCCTATAGTCTTTTATGAGAGGGTTTATCTCAAAATTCTTTCTATCCAAAAATTTGCACTAAGGAGCGTAAACAATGAGAATATTAATGCTTTTGTAGGTGCTCCAGCCGGGATTTTCATCGTTTAGAATTTGAACCCGGGATCCCCGGCTTGAAAGGCCGATATGCTTGACCGGTCTACACCACTGGAGCCCGCACTGCATCCTGTTTCTTATCCATAAAATCCTTTTGAAGCAATTCAAAAGATTTTTTTATTGCCCTACTTTCATAATTCGCATGAATTCGCTTGTCCAAAGAATTGATAGAATCATTGAAGAACAAAGTTTGCTAAAACACAAATTTTACATAATGTGGAATGAAGGAAAGCTATCTCTCGAATCTCTTAATGGCTACTCTAAAGAATACTTTCAACTAGTCAAATCTGTTCCTTCTTTCATAGGGGCAATAATGGAAAATAGCCCGGATAATCTGAGAAGTGAAATTGCCTCAAACCAGCAAGAAGAATACGAACACATAGGACCATGGATAAAATTCGCTGGGGCTCTTGGGGTCTCTCAAAAATATCTTGAAAACTACAAAGGTCTTGATAAAACGGGCCATGCCATATCCAACCTATCGAGTTTAATGAATTCATTCGAAGAAGGCGCCGCGGCAATGTATGCTTTAGAACAGGAAATTCCAAAAATAAGCATCTCAAAGATCGATGGTTTGAGGAAATTCTATGGTATAGTAGATGATGACTCGATAGAATACTTTAGGCTCCATGCTGACGCAGACATAAGACACGCTGCACTTTGGAGAAGAATTCTTGAGAGCATTGCTACATCACGAGAAGAAGATCTAGTTCGAACAGCTAATGAATCACTGATTACTCAAAATCTTTTACTTGATAGCTGTTGCGAGGCATACTGTTAGCTCTATACCATTTTATACTGCGTGACAAATTGCTTTTCCGTGGGGCCCATAACTCAGCTTGGTAGAGTAACCGGCTCATAACCGGTGAGCCAAGGGATCGAAGCCCTTTGGGCCCACTATGAATTTTTTTGTTTCTAAGCGGAGAATAAGGACGTAGAAAGAATACAAAGAGGATAATTACAAGATTGCAAATAGCAATTGATGAAATTTTCAGTTTTTTGGTCATATCCAGGTACACATCCAAGTTAACATACTAATTTTAAAATATGCAGTAAACTATCTTGGTTTGGCAGCAATGAGGAATCAGAGTTATGGCTGATAAAATGATGTAAAGGCATTTGTCTGAGCCGCCAAAATTGTTACAAAAGATCTGATGAATTTGACACGAAGAACATCACCAAGAGATGTTACAGAGTATATATAAAGCACATATATAAAGACCAGAATGACTCAAACAAAGCCCATCGTCAGCATAGAAAATGTTGTGGCTTCGGCTTCGGTTGATCAAAGAATTGATCTTAATGTCATAACACAAACCTTTCCGGATGTTGAATATCATCCTGATCAATTTCCAGGTCTAGTCTTCAGATTAAAATCACCGAAGACTGCAACATTGATTTTTAGTTCTGGCAAGATGGTTTGTACCGGCGCAAAATCAGAAGAACAAGCAATTAAAGCAGTTGGAAGTGTTGTTCAAAAACTAAGAAAAGGCGGAATCAAAATAAAAAAAGATGCCGTAATAATCATACAGAACATGGTAGCGTCTGCTAGCCTTGGAGGAAAGATACATCTAGAACAAGCCGCAAGAAGCCTACCAAGAAGCATGTACGAACCGGAACAATTCCCTGGTCTAATACACAGGATGCTTGATCCCAAAACCGTTATCCTGCTATTTGCGTCTGGAAAACTTGTATGTACTGGAGCAAAAAGGGAATCCGATGTATATCGATCAGTACACAACCTACACACACTTCTTGAAGAAAAAGAGCTAATGATCTACGAAAGCTAACTCTGCAAGCCCCTTTAGATTCAGACTCTGCTCATTTGTTTTTTAATGCGACTAAAGGTCTGTTCATCAAGCAGTTTTACGTCATACAAGATATTCGAGATTGTTAGAACATCAGTCAACTCATATAACTTGACGTTCTGCGAGGCTAGTAGCTCTCTTGCCCCCTCAAATCTATTTAATATGACAAACGCAGCAGTAACAGTCGTTTTTGCTTCTTTTAGAGCTTTTATAGCATTTAGTAAAGATTGACCGGTAGTACCTACATCATCAATAAGCAGTATTCTCGACCCGGCAGAGACCTCACCTTCTATAGTGCTGCCTGTGCCATAATCTTTTGGCTTCTGTCTGATGTAAATCAGAGGTTTTACCGTTTCAATGGACAAGGCAGAGGCTATTACAAGTCCGGATGTTGGTATTGATGCAATACAGTCAAAACTATCTAAACCGATTTTTTCTGATATTAAATTTTGAAGAGCTTTTACCATCTTTCTGAATTGATGGGGAAAACTTGGTACTAACCTTAGATCAATGTAATATACACTGTCTTTGCCGCTAGAGAGTTTGAAATTGCCAAACTTGATCGCTCCACTTTCTTGTAAAAACATTGCAAAGTCTTTGACAAAATCCACAGCAAAATTTACTGAACTAGATTTATTTTAACTGTCCCATCGGGTATTATATGCCAGAAATTTGGCTTAGCTATGGTCCTACAGATGTTGTCCTTGACGTAAAGGCAGAGAACCTTGAGAAGCAAATAGCGCCTGGAGGCACAAATTTGACTGATTCTGAGATTGCTTCCAAGCTTGTGACTCTAGACATGACAAAACCTACTGAACTCGTTATTATGGAATATACCAAAGCCGTTCAGAAAGTCATTTCAGTCTTTCTTGAGACATGTGCCCAGAAATCAGTGACAAAACCGAAAATTCTTGTTGATAAATCGAACATACATCTGGCAAAAAACGTCTTTTCTGATCCGTCTATATCAGTATCTGAATTCGATAACTCTCAGCTTTCTAATGGTAACCTAATTTTTGTTGGTGAAATGGAATTTGACGGTTTATTTGGATACAATACGTTGTCTACTAAACTACTACGAAGGTTTGGAAAAGAAAGTATGTTAGAAGCTTATGAGAAAAGAAATGGAAATCTGCCCCTTCCCGGTGACGAACTGAGAACAATGGAGATTGCAAAAAAATTCACTGACAGCTTTGATATATCTGCAATAGAGATTGTTGCAAATCAGACAGGAATTGTTGACATTTCAACAGGTCATCCATCATCCACTGCATCTGCTTCCAAATCATTATCGTCTATTGCAATAAATGAAATTGGCAAACATAGAATAGTTGTAATCAGTACTGGAAAGGAAGCAAGTAATGAAACGTTGAGTAGATCACTGTCGGCGATTTGGAATTGCTCAAACGCAGTGAAAGAAGAAGGTCTTGTAATTCTCTTGGCCGAATGTAAAAATGGTTTGGGTTCTGAAGCCATCCTGCAATATGTTGAGGGTAGAATGAGTGTGGACAGACTGAAAAGTCCTGCAAAGTATGTTGATGGAATGGAAGATCTCTTGTTTCTGACTGAGATTGGAAAAAAATTCAAAATAGGAATTGTGTCTATCTTACCTCACTTTTACACAAAAGATAAGTTTGCAATGATCCCATTTGAAGGAACGAAAAAAGCAATGGACTATATTCTCAAGACGTACGGCGAAAGGCAAAAGATTGCTATAGTTTCAGATGGTTCCCGTGTACTACTTAGGTAATATAGAAAATGGTAGCGGAGCACAAAGAAAGGCAAGTATCATAACCAGTACGAACATCCATACTCTTTTCCTGGACAATGGAGAGATATCATCTAGCGGTTTAACATCAGGGCTTCTCATACTAAACATCAATACAAAAAGTGCCATTATAAAATAGCCAATCGAGGCAAGTAATCCGATACTAACGAAAGTCAAAATCTTATGCCATTTCAATCCAAATGTTGCCCTGGCAATGTGACCGCCATCAAGCTGCCATGCTGGAAGAAGATTGAGAAAGGTAATAAGAAAACCAAACCATGCAGCGAGTAAAACTGGCGACATTATGAGCTCTTGGTCAGGGAGATGTTTTCCGACCAAAGCAATCGTTGCATCCATCAGAATGCTTGAGTGTATCTCCACAAGTCCTGATTTTGTGGAAAGTTCTTGAGCTTCAGAATTTGGTATCAAGGGTGATAGATATGCTCCATAAGTTGAAACAATAACTGCTATAGCAAGACCTGCTATCGGACCTGAAATTCCTATGTCAAAAAGTATGTTTCTGTTTATGATTAGACCTCGAGACATGATCAGAGCTCCAAAAGTAGGTACAAAGCCAAACACAGGAATTCCAGGAATAAAATAAGGCCAGCTTACTCTTAGCCGGTGCTTCTTTGATGCAATGATGTGACCTAGTTCATGAATACCCAAAATCCCCATTAGCGATACTGTGTACAAAATTGCTATCTGGAGAGGGTCACCTACCTTTGCAATCGAGTTCGTAGCTATAGCTCTGTAATAACCATCAATCATCACAGTGGTTATGGTTGCAACAAATAGGACACGTGGAACCCAAATCCTTTTTGCTGAGGGAACCTCAAATCTTGATATTATAATAAACGTTTTTCCATGATTCCTTTCAAGTCGCGCAATTAGATTTTTTGGTTCTATCTTTTGTACGAGCTCTCGGAATTTCTGAGTAAGATCAGCCTCTTCAATCTCCATTTCTAACGTACTTAAACTTTGGTTAATTCCTTTTATGGTGAAAAAAGAAGAAACAATCGAGACAATTTCGTCTACTGTTGGCACACTCAATTATCCTTTCTAGAAGCCCTTCAAATTAATTCTTTTATTTGCTTAAAGTTAAATAATTACTAGTTCATGTATTTTCAGGATGCAGGTAGCCTTAAGAGAAATTGGGAATTGTGTTATTCGTAGATGTGATCCGTCAGACATAATACCAGTAATGGAAATAAATCTAAAAACACTACCTGAACATTACTCTGATTATTTTTATGAGAGTTTACTTGCAGAATTGCCAGAAGCATTTCTTGTTGCTGAAATTGAAAGGAAATTAGTTGGTTATATAATGTGTAAAATTGAATATGGTTTTTCGAACTTCAAGAAGCTTGGATTTGTAAAGAAAGGTCATGTTGTATCTGTAGCCGTTTTGCCGGAGCGCAGAAACAAAGGAATTGGACGAGCATTAGTTGAGGAATCTCTTATCGGCGTGAAACTGAAAAAAGCGGATGAATTGTACTTGGAAGTTCGATGTAGTAACAACGAAGCCATAAGATTGTATGAAAAACTTGGATTTGTTATAAAGCAGAGACTCAAAGCCTACTACCGTGATGGTGAAGACGCTTATCTTATGACAATTGAGTTTTCTTACTAGATTAAAATAAATAAGTCAACAAAAGACTCTAGCCTTATGACAAGACAGCGAACTGCTGGAATCACGATCTTTGTTTTGTCAATAGCGGGCTTTTTCATCTATGCATATCTGCTAATGCTTTCAGAATGGAGTCCAATAGTACTTCAGCTATCAGTGCTGATGGCAGTCGGTGGTATTTTGGGAGTTATATCTTGGATTGGATACAACATGGCAACATCTAGACCCTCTCCATCTTCTCTTGTAACAGATGACAAAAAGTAGCTATCTGGATATAGCTACATCTACTACAGCTTGATAAAATCTTGGACCTACAGGTCTTACTATTTTTGATCCTAATATTGTTGATTGGAACTTAGCAGCCATTAAGAAATGTTGTGTAGCCAAAGTAGGAACATCACTTTTCTTATCAGCATGAGTGTGACAGTAATAATGGATTATCCCACAGTCCTTACAGGCCTTTATTGCCGAGTCTAAGAATTCATCAGATCTCTCAGGTAATAGCATCAAAATTCTATCTCCCTTACCAGACAATCTCTGTTCTATTATCTGCGTAGTATCGCCTTCTATAGATTCAACTGTTCCTTTTAGCTTGTTTAGCATAATGTTTTCCGAACATAGCTTTGCGGCAAACGGATTAATGTCTATGTTGTAAACATGACATTTCTTCCTTCTTGCAGCCACTATGGAAAACATACCAATTCCTCCGAACATGTTAATTACGGTTTCGCCGTCGCTAATCAAATCAGCAATTCTCTGACGTTCTGTTGAAAGCCGCGGAGAAAAGAAGGTCTTTTCAACATCTACCTTAAATCTGCAACCATGCTCTTTGTACTCTGTTTGGGTATTGTCTTCTCCAGCAAGCAATTCTAGTTGCCGTATCCTATAATCGCCTTTTACAGGAGATGATTGGTAGAAAACTGATTTTGCAGTTTTCACTTTATCTAGGAGAACTTTGCCAATTATTTTTCTCTTGGGTAATAGGGATTCTGGAATTCTCAATATTATTATTTCTCCTATCTGATCAAAGGCTCCATACAACTCGTCCATTTCTTTTTCTGACAGTACTCCTGCCATTGCTTGTTTTAGCATCTTTGTCAATTTCTATAGTAAAAGTGTCCAGATTGTTTCTGTTCTCTGTCTAATCTGCTATCTGATTTATTTACACGTGGGCGCATGCTTGTTTCGTCTCGTCTGTACGTAATCTCAAGAGATCTTAGGAATCGATTCATGCCATCAACCTTGGGTTTAGGAGCTGTTGCATGTCCTTCTCTTCCTGGAACTCCTTCAAAAATTACTAGCGAATCTGAAATTAAATCCATCAATTGTATGTCATGATCAATTATTAAAGCCGATTTTCCATACGAACGAACAAATCTCTGAATCATTTTTGCTATCGCTATTCTGTCCTCCACATCCAAAAATGCAGAAGGCTCATCAAGTGCGTAAAGGTCCACCTTTTGTAACAAACATGTTGCTATTGCTACTTTTTGTAGTTCACCCCCTGACAGATTCTTGACAGATTTGTTGTAAAGCTTTTTTATTTTCATGGGGTGGATGATCTGCTCTTCTTCAGCAGTACCTTCTATTCCACCACTGTTAGCCTTTTCCAAAAGTGAAATTACTTCCACATCGTAATCATTTGACAGGTACTGTGGTTTGTAAGCAATCTTGACTTTACTTTTAATGGTTCCAGAATCTGGTTTTTCTACACCGGCAATCATTTTCATCATGGTTGTTTTGCCTAATGCATTTGCACCAACTATGCCAAGTACTTCGCTTTTTCGTACTTTGCCAGCTTCTATTGAAACAGAAAAAGTTGAATATTTCTTTTCCAGAGCTGGGTATTCAATTATATTTTCAGTAGTGACAAATTCATCAGTCGAGGTTGAAGCATCAAATCTAAATGCAGTATCTCTGAATCTTACATTTTCATTTGGTAGGTAACCATCTAGAAACACATTGATTCCAACCTTTGTTGAAAGAACATTCGCAACTATTCCATACACTGCTGCCTCTCCATAAAGAATTTCGATAAAGTCACTGAGGTAATCTAACAGGGTTAGGTCATGTTCCACAACCATTACACTTTTTCCAAGCTTTGCAAGACCTTGAATAACTCTCGCTACTCCTATTCTTTGAAATACGTCATTATATGAAGAGGGCTCATCAAAAAAATAGAAGTCTGCTTCTCTAGAAGCAGCTACTGCAACTGCAATTCTCTGTAGTTCCCCGCCGCTCAAGTCAGTAAGTTTAGTTTCAAGTGAATTCTGCAGTCCTAACTCCTGTACTAGTTCATGTGATTTGTTTCGCTCGTCGTATTTTTCTAATAATTCTTTTGCAGTACCGTCAAATACTTTTGTTAGGTTATAGACCTGCTGAGGTTTTATGGAAGCTCTTAACTCTTTATTTGTAATTTTCTCAAAATGAGATTTTAATTCAGTACCATGAAAGTATTTCAAAATTTCATCCCATTCTGGAGGTGCAGAATAATTACCTAAGTTTGGTTTTAGATTTCCAGATAGGATGTTGACTATTGTACTTTTTCCTATTCCATTTCTACCAAGCAATCCCATTACTTGCCCTGCCTTTAGAGTTGGAATTCGGTATACTCTAAATGCGTTTATCCCATATTGATGAATCTTGTCTGACTTTAGCTCTTCCGCAAGATTAACAATTGTTATGGCATCAAACGGGCAAACCTTCACACAAATTCCGCATCCATTACAAATATTTTCATCGATTTGCGCTTTGGCAATCTCCTCATTCAATATTATGCAGTCTGCTCCTGATTTATTCACCGGGCAGTACTTGATACATTCCAGACCACATTTTTTTGGCTGACAATTTTCTTTATCTAAAACTGCTATTCTATGAGTCATGTGTAGCTACTTCATTCTCAATTTATATCTCTATCAAGCAAGGTTAATACAGAACATTAAAAGTGAAAATAACAAGCCGGCCACAGCGTTGGGGTCCGACCCGGTCCCATACCGAACCCGGAAGTCAAACCCAATGTCGCTACTGTGTTACTAAGGTGCGAGAGCCCTTGGGAAGCAGTAGTGCTGGCGCCTCTATTCTAAAGCTACAGAATTTGGAGAGGCACGCCATATAGTTTGCGTAGGAATGTTTTTGTCAATGCCTCTTTTTTGGGCATCATCAGGAAAACTGTCAACATAATCAGAAACCAGATCTCTTATCGTCCTGTCAATCTCTCCGACTGATATTACGTCAGTAAATAGATAGGGTATCTCACTACATCCAACAACATATCCATTTGCATTGGGTGAGATGGTAAAGGTTAGTTTGTGTAACCTTTGATTCTTTACCATGCCTAGTGTATATGACTACAAAGCCTAAAAAGATCGTGATCAGTGAGAAGATCTATGAGTAGCTGCGTAATTTGCGGTGAAAAATTCACAGACGACATGCGATTCTTAAACCACATGATGGAAAAACACGGTTTCAGGAATTCAAATAATAATACTCCAGACAGAAATAGTAGAGGTTACTAAGCACAATCTCCTGCAACAAGATTCTCAGTTATTTGAGAATTATTTTCTCACTATTAGAAAGAATACTTCCCGTTCTCCTAAAAAATGCCTTAGGTGTCTTACAATTATGATCGCATTCTGCTGGTATCTCCGGTGGAATGAATTTTGTTGATTTATTACTAAGGATGAAACATAGTAGAGGCAAAATTGCTGCTCTCCCTCCATAGGCAACTTTTCCAGTTACAAACCAGAACATCCTAGTAGAGTTATAGTCGTTTGGGAAGATCTTTGATTTAATTTTCATACCCAATTCCGAGTAATGTCCAACTATCAGAATTTTCCTTCTCGCTAAAACACTTACACCTCTTGCAAATCTGGAACAAAGATAACATCTGTCATCATAGATCACGATGGGAGGTAGATCCTCAATGCTCATATTTTTTGTTAGCTTATTCCGCATTAAAATTTTGTGAAATAACTTTTTATTTGCTCCAAATACGCTAAGGATCATGAATTTGTATTCTAGTGATAACCTTGGATTTCAAATTTTGGAACTGATATGGGCCTAAATTACTATCATATTCTAAAAAGAGTACGCGAAGCAAGAAAACTTGTCATAAGAGGAACAACTAGCGCAGGATCTGGTCATCCTGGAGGTTCCTTCTCTATGGCCGAAATGATGGGATGTATGTACTACAAATACTTGCGATACGATCCAAAAAACCCCCTCTGGCCAGACAGAGATAGATTAGTCTTATCAAAAGGTCATGCTTCCCCAGGACTTTTCTCTAATCTTGCAGTGGCAGGTTATTTTGACAAATCTGAAATTGAAAGTCTGAGAAAATTCGAAAGCATATTGCAAGGTCATCCTGACTACAAATGTCCCGGTGTAGAGTTTTGTGGCGGTTCGCTTGGATTAGGGCTTTCATTTTCTATTGGTATTGCCCTTGCCGCAAGAATCGACGATAAGAAGCACCATATTTACACTATAATAGGCGACGGCGAATCTGATGAAGGGCAAGTATGGGAGGCAGCAATGGCAGCATCAAAATTCAAATTGGATAATATCACCGTCTTCCTAGATCGAAATTTCATTCAACAAGACGACTATACCGAGAGGGTTATGCCACTAGATGAAGAATTGATTGGAGATGATATATCAGAGATGTGGAAGAATGCGGCAAGATGGAAAGTAGGTGACAAGTGGAGATCATTTGGATGGAACGTGTTAGAAATTGACGGACATCGTATAGAACAAATTGTCAAGGCAGTAAACTCTGCATTACAGACAAAAGGGACTCCTTCGATTATAGTTGCACGGACGATAAAGGGAAAATCAGTCGAACATATGGAAGATAATCCAAAATGGCACGGCGTTGCTCCTAACCCGCAGTTCTCTCCTATAATCGAACTTGAGATTGACTGTCAATTTCTGACAGCACCATCAATAATAGCTGGGGATATGGCGAACTTAGAAAACGAGGTTAAGAGAGCTGTTCATGGTAGAGCTGACTTTATTCACCTTGACGTTATGGATGGTATGTTTGTGCCAAACAAGACATTTGATCATGAAAAGATAAGACAGCTTAGGCCAGTAACCCAGATTCCTTTCGATGGACATCTAATGATAAATGAACCAGTCAAGAAAGTAAAGAACTACGTAGATGCTGGTTGTGATATAATCACTGTTCATGCGGAGGTATGTGATGAATCAAGTTTCGGCGAGATTCATGACGTACTCAGATCAAATGAGGTGAGTGTAGGTCTGGCAATAAATCCGGAAACTGAATTACCCTCTTGGGCAGAGAGATTCATTCCAGATTTGGATCAATTCATAGTGATGTCCGTAGTTCCAGGAAAATCAGGTCAAAAGTACATAGAATCGACGCACGAAAAAACACAAAAAATTGCCAAATTCCTTGCTGAGAGAAAATTTGAAGGTCTCATAGAGGCTGATGGAGGGGTTGATTTATCAAACGTTGAATCGTGCTTTTTGGATGGCGCAAGAGTATTCGTCGGTGGTAGCGCTATAATAGAACAAAAGGATGTTCGCGGGACCATTGCCGAGTTTAGAAAAAGATTGATGCACGCAAGAAGAAAACTTTTGATACACAAGGCATATAGTCTTGGAGGAACAGAACTTGTAAACAAGTGGATAGACCTTCATGAAGTAGGAAAGAAAAAACTAGAACTTTTGCAGATAGCAAAGGAGGCAGGTTTTGTATGACCGAAATGACAGATATGCGAACAGTTTATGGAGAAACTCTCATCAAGATCGGAGAGGAAAACCCAAATGTTGTAGTAGTGGGTGCAGATACAACAGATTCTCTTAAAACAAGACCATTCGGAAAAAAATTTCCAAATAGATTTTTTAATATTGGAATTGCAGAAGCTAATCTTATTACTATTGCAGCAGGCCTTGCTAATGAAGGAAAAATTCCGTTTGCTAGTACATACGCGGTGTTCTTGCCAGGTAGATGTGTCGATCAAATCCGTAATGCCATAGCATATCCTTCAAGAAACGGCCAAAATGGATTAAACGTAAAGATGGTAGTCTCCCATGGTGGCCTAACCGTCGGTGCAGACGGAGGCTCGCATCAGCAAATAGAAGATATTGCTATAATGAGAGTAATCCCTAACATCAAAGTGTTAATACCCGCTGATGCTGTGGCAGTAGAGAAACTCATCAGGCTAATTTCTCAAGTGTATGGACCATTCTACATGAGAATGGCCAGATCTAAGACTCCACTTGTACATTCAAGAGAGCAAGAATTTGAAATTGGCAAAGGGATAATACTTCGGGATGGTTCAGATTGCACCATCGCCTCTTGTGGGATTACTGTAAAGATGGCGCTAGAAGCAGCTGATTCTCTTAAACAAGAAGGAATTTCATGCAAAGTGATAGATTTGTTCTCAATTAAACCGATAGATGCTAGCCTTATAGAGAAGGCAGCACGTGAGACAGGTGGAATAGTTACAAGTGAAGAACACAATATCTTAGCGGGCTTCGGCTCTGCAGTCTCTGAGGTTGTTTCTGAGACATATCCCGTACCGATGAGACGAATAGGAGTAAGAGACCAATTCGGTGAATCAGCAAGAGACAGCGAAATTTCATTGCTGCTACAAAAACATGGTATAACATCAATTCATATAGCTAATGCTGTTAAGGATATCAGGAGTAAAACCAGATGAAGATATTTCTGGACACTGCAAATCTTGCTGCAATAAAGATGTATAACGATATGGGTCTTTTAGATGGAATTACTACTAATCCATCACTTCTGGCAAAAGAAGGTGGTGATCCTCAGAAAACAATGGAAGAGATTGTTAGAATTGTTAAAGGCGATGTTAGCCTCGAAGTCTTAAGCACAGAAACGTCAGGAATGCTGGAAGAAGGGAGAAGGCTCAGAAAGTACGGAAATAATGTCGTAGTAAAATGCCCGCTTACACCAGAAGGACTCAAGGCATGTAGAATGTTAACATCTGAAGGAATTCCGGTAAATGTAACTTTATGTTTCTCTGTAAATCAAGCAATATTGACAGCAAAAGCGGGTGCAAAATATGTGAGTCCTTTTATTGGAAGATTAGACGATAATGGTCAGGATGGAATCAATCTTGTCAGAGAAATACACCAAGTCTTTCAAAATTACAAATTTAGTACACAACTGCTTGTTGCAAGCATACGACATCCAATGCATGTGGTCGACGCAGCAAAGATTGGGGCTGAAGTAGTGACCTTGCCGCCAGAGGTTTTAGGGAAGATGCTGAAACATCCCTTAACTGATGCTGGCCTAAAGAACTTTTTAGCTGATTGGGAAAAGCTCAAGAAAGAAAACCCAAGTATCCGAATCTAGTGTTTAATTGTTAGTGCTAAATACTAATGTTTTCCAATCCATTGATATCTATACTCTTCATCAAATAACTCAGATCTGATGTCATTATCAGTTATCTGGGTATGTAGTCTAGTCTCGAAAAACCCTAGACTTCCTTTGTAGGGTATTGGAACTCTAAGTTCTTTTGGATTCCTAAGCAAAAAGCCGTACTTATGGTGGAAAAACTCCTCACTAGCTAGGTGCTTCTTATAGTCAGATTTGAGTTCACCTAGTGAATTGTACACTTTTACATCATAAAGTTCCACTTTTCCTATAATGACACCGGTTCTCAGTCTTGTTTCATCAATGCCTAATCTCTTACAGGCCTCCTTCTTCACTTTGAGTGGTGCGTGAACAAGAAATTCGCCTCTAAATCCTGTGTTCCATGTTCTTAGCTCCATCGTTTTTTTCTCATTCATTATTAGATCAGCATATGGCTGTGAAACTGAGAGACACTTCATTCCTAGTCGGTCCTTAAAACATTCAAGACTCGTTTTGGAATCTCGTTCAATCTACTTACTGCAAGAGTACGTTCGTAGCCTAGCCGTCTTAGATTGTTTGCGATTACCGTGGCATCCGCTATGTCTGGACCTAATCCTATTGCAACCATACTTATATCCAATAATTTGAAATCTCTCATCATAGATCGAACGGCATCGGGGTCTGATGGTTCTCCATCTGTCAACGTGAGGAAAATATCTGGTTTCTTTGACCTAAGAGTTGGTAGTAACAAGGAATAAACTTCAGCTAATGGCGTACTTCCATTTGCTTTTATTTGTGCAAGTCGCTTTGCGGCAGTGTTATTCCATTTGAGATTTGCGGGTTTTATTAACCAGCAAACAACCTGCTTTTGTTCAGTGTTAAAGGCGTAAACGGAAAACTTTACTTTCAAATATTCGAGCACTTCGCAAAGTGCTAATGTAGCTTTCTTGTATTGTATCTCTTGACCAGCTATACTCGAAGAATGATCAAGAAGTATCACAATTTTGGTTTTAATTGCTATTTTCTTATCTGTAATGAAGGGATTATGACCTTCCAAAAAAGTTTCTTCATCAAACTCGTCGCCAGCTAACACATGTTGTTCTTTCCAACCAGACTTCCACTCCTTGAATCTTGTTTTGAGATTATTTATTAAATCTGCATCATAGATCTTTGTTTCATCTACATTTGTTAACTTTGGTATGCTTACTCCTACCACCTCGCTGCTTAATCCTCTGTTTTCGCTTTTCTTTGCCTCGTCTAATAATACCTTAAACTCCTCAAATACTGGCTTGCCCTCAACAATTCTCTTAGGATCTAATTCACCGAAATCACTTTCCCGATATTTTGCTATTTTACTTAATGTCTTAACAAAATCTT
>Ga0209802_1001713_pt1 | contig 15902 bp, 14 predicted proteins | sample GraSoiAngelo_129_FD_185886 | JGI IMG/M metagenome (GOLD analysis project Ga0209802, IMG submission 185886) | Grasslands soil microbial communities from the Angelo Coastal Reserve, California, USA - 14_0927_12_40cm (SPAdes) (version 2) | ecosystem: Environmental > Terrestrial > Soil > Grasslands ... | reverse complement strand
GTGGTTCTCCCGCGGCGCGGATCACCTGACCGCTGAGCTGTCCGAGGTTCAGCCGACAGTGATGTGCAGCGTGCCTCGCATGTACGAAAAGATGTATGCGGCCGTCATGGCACGCGTGCGCGACGCAAGTCCGACGCGGCGCAGGTTGTTCGACTGGGCGGTCGAGGTCGGGAAGCAGCACTTTCACGCCCAGACGCCGGGGCCCTGGCTTCGAGTTCAACACAAGGTGGCGGACAGGCTCGTCCTCGCCCCGCTTCGCAAGCGGCTGACGGGCGGCCGGCTGCGCTTTTTCATCAGCGGCGGCGCAGGCCTGGCGCGCGAGATCGAGGAGTTCTTCTGGTCGATCGGAGTTCCGATCCTCAACGGGTGGGGGATGACAGAGACCTCGTCCGGGGCCTGCTCGAACACGCTGCGCGAGCACAAGTTCCTCACCGTCGGCAAGCCGTTTCCGGGCGTCGAGGTCAGGATCGCGGAGGACGGCGAGATCTTGGTCAAGGGTCCGGGAAACATGCTCGGTTACCACAAGAACCCCACCGCTACCGCTGAAGTGCTGAAGGAGGGCTGGATCTACACGGGCGACATCGGAGTGATCGACGAAGACGGGTTTCTCAAGATCACCGACCGCAAGAAGTCGCTTTTCAAGACCGCGGGTGGCAAGTACATCGCCCCCCTCCCGCTCGAGCATGGCCTGATGAGAAATCCGCTGGTGCTGCGCGCGATCGTCATCGGCGAAGGCAAGCCTTACGTCACGGCGCTGGTCGTCGCGGACTGGAACGAAGCCAAGAAGCAAGGCCTGGACGAGTCGGCCGTCAGGGCATCGATCCAGAAGACCGTCGACGAGGTGAACGCGCACCTAGGCCGGTGGGAGACGATCAAATACTTCACGCTGCTGGAGCGCGACTTCACGGAGGATGCGGGCGAGCTGTCGCTGAAGCTTGACGTCAAGCGAAACGTGGTTGCCGACCACTATCGCCAACAGATCGAGGCGATGTACACGGGCAAGTCGCAAGACTCGTAGATTTGCTGCGTGGCGGGACCGATCGACCTCTCCGACCTTCACGCGGCGCTCGACCGCCTGCGCCCTCAGCTCTGTCATTGCGGCCTGAAAGGCGAGTGTCTCGGCTGTAAAGGGATCGAGATGGTCCGAGTCCAGGTCGAGGCGGTTGCCGCGGCGGCCAGCCAGCCGATCCTGATCCAGGTCGCACAGGAGTCAGCGATGAAGGACATGACCTCGCGCTTCCAGGCGATGTCCGAGCGCCTCATGTCCGACCCTGAGATCCGCCGCTCCGCGGAGCAGATGCAGGAGCAGCTGATGGCCGACCCGGAGACGCGCCAGCTGCTCGAGGAGCTGATGCGCCGGCTGGGCGGCACCCCGCCGCCCGATGAGCTGAACTAGCCCGACGAGGGAGTCGCGGCCGGCGTCGGCTTGTGCTTTTCGGGTCGGTTCCACAGCGGCAGCGGTCCGGCCTGCAGCCGGTTCACGATCGCCTGCTCCTGGGCAGAGGTGATCTTCTTGTCGCTGACGGCTTGGTCGAGGATCGGCTTCAGCTTGGCGATCAGCCTGGTCCGGAAATCCGCTTCCGAAACCTTCTGCGCCAAAGCGACCTGAGACAGCGACTGACCATTCTTCAGGTCGGTCTTCAGCTGTGTTTCGCTGATGCCAAGCGCTGACGCCGCCGCGGACAGGTACTGCGCCATGTACGCACCGATCGCCGTCTTGTCTCCACGTGGGGCAAGGCTCGGCAGCGTGCACGGACTCTGGCCGGCCAGCTTTTGCTTGATGGTGTCCGCCTGGACTTGCGTCAGGTGTCCTGCCTTCACCTCATCGACAAGGGTGTCCGCGATCGCTCGCTGAAACGCGGAGTTGATGTCGGCCTGGCTCTTGCCGATCTCGACGGCGAAGTGCTTCATGAACTCGCCACATGCGGCGGACGTCGCCCTGGCCTGGACGGCGGTCAGCGCTGCGTCATTGGACTGCGAAGAGTGCGTTGCGGACGGGCGGAGACCGAAGCTCATCCCCGCGGCTGAGGCGGTCGCGACGACGGCGATACCGGCGATGGCCACCGCGCCCACCGCGAAGCCGGCGGCGCGGAGGTGACGCAGCTTCCAGACTCTTGTGTTCATGCGGCCACTGTCCCACGGGGACCCGCTCGCCTTCTTTATGCATTTGTAAGTCGCTTCTCTACACTCGGCACATGGAAGCGCCGCCCGGTTCGGGCCCATCACCAGGTTGGACCGGCAAGCACGCCGTCGAGCTCTACGTCCGCACGTATACGACCATGCTGCAGAGCTCGGGCGACATCAAGGTGGAGTCACTGGTCCAGGCCCACCTGGGCATGGGCTCGGTCCTTCATCCTTTGGCCGCTCAGCCGCAATCCGATATGGGCGCGCTGCTCTACGCCGTGCGGCGCCTGCCGGCGGCCATCGCGAGCTGTCGCCGCATCATCATGGGTCAGAGCCCTCAGGGATTCCGGGCCGTGCTTGGCGCCGAGATCCTGAGCTGGGACGCGGTAAAGGCACCCGCCCGGCGACGGCGGTGGTACCACGACGGCAAGAACACGCTGGCCGTGCTGATCGCCTCCAAGTCGGACATCGACGACCTCGTGCCCACGGTCGTCGCCTTCCAGATCGAGTGGAACAAGCTGCATCGCGCGCTGCAGGAGGTCGGCCTGTCGGATGAAGACGCCAGGCAGGCCGCCGGCGCGACGCCCGACGACTGGCGGCGGCTCCGCGAAGCGTGGGGCGAAGACTTCGACGCCAATCTGGCGGCCATCAAGCGCGACGAGTGCCGAATCGTCCTGCGCCTGATCGGCGGCAGCCACCTCGGCTACGCGCGCAACGCCAGCCGCTGGTGGATGCCTGTCGCCGCGGCGATGGATGACCTCGGCGCGCGCGACGCGCCGATCTATTTCGTTTCCTCGAACGCACACAGCCTGGTCCTCGGCGCGCGCGACGCGCCGATCTATTTCGTTTCCTCGAACGCACACAGCCTGGTCAACGTGCTCACCGGCGTGGCGCGCCGGATCGAGAACGAGATCGTCGACTGGATCGGCAGGAGTGACCGCGATCTCGACACCGAAAGACGCAAGCTCGAGGCGGGGCACAGCCGGGCGTCGCGGCAGAACTGGCTGTACTACGGCGCGCGCCAGGTGTTTGACGCGAGCCCCGATCGGGACCGGCTCCGCAAATGGCGGGCCGAGCTCGAGGCCGCGAACGGCATCCGGCACATCGCCGCGGTGGGCACCGGTGTCGACTCGGCGGCGCAGGTCTTCATGCTGTCGAAGCTCGACGCGGCAGCGATCGATCCACGCGTCGGCGCCGTCGACGAGAAGAAGCTCCATGCCTCGGACGCGTGCATCGTCAACGTCGACTATCCGTTGGGCGAAGCCGCGTATCACATCCTCCGCCAGGTTGCGGAGCAGGCGGCGTGGGTGGCCGGTGTCTACGTGCTCGGCAAGGCGGCCACGCTCAACGCTGATGTCGGCGACGTGATGATCCCGAACGTCGTCTACAACGAGCACTCCGGAAACACGTACTGGCTGGACAACTGCTTCACCGCGAGCGATGTGCAGCCGAATCTCGTCTACGGCTCGGCGCTCGACAATCAACGCGCCGTCACTGTGCGGGGCACGTTCTTGCAGAACCGCGACTACCTCGACTTCTACTACCAGGGGCGGTACACGGTGGTCGAGATGGAAGCCGGGCCGTATCTGGACGCTTGCTTCGAGATCGGTCAGCCGGATCGCTACCCCGTGAACGAGAGCGTCAACATGGCCCAGGTGAACTTCGACCTCGGCATCGTCCACTACGCGTCGGACACCCCGTATACACAGGCGCGCACGCTGGGCGCGCGCGGCCTCAGCTACCGAGGGATGGATTCGACGTACGCGTCAGCCATCGCCGTCGCCCGGCGGATCCTGCAGCGCGAGGAGGCTCTGCTGCCGGCTTCTAAATAGTCGCGGGTGAGGAAACCGACGGGTACGGATAGTCCGGACTATCCGGGATGTCCTCCCCCTACGTCTAGGTAGTGAAGACGCGGTGCGGGTGGTTGTGCTCGCCCGCCCCGTGGTTGATCTCCCCGCACGGATGGCAGCTCTCGACCTGAATCGTCGTGTGGCCGATCGCGAAGCGGTCGCAGAGCTTGCTCTCCAGGTCACGCACGACGTGCTCGGCGTCGCCGAGCGATGTGTCGTCGATCACGATGTGGCAGCTCAACGCCATCTCGTCCGAGGAGAGAGCCCATACGTGAAGGTCGTGGACGCCGGTGACGAGCTTGGTTCCCGTGATCTCGGTTCGGACCGCGGCGAGGTCGACCTCGCGAGGCGTGCCTTCCAGCAAGAGGTTGACCGTCTCACGGACGATTCCCCAGGCGCCGTAGGCGATTAGCGCGGCGATCGCCAGCGAAAGAAGCGGGTCGATGGGAAGCCAACCGGTGAGCAGGATCACTGCGCCCGCGATGACGACTCCCACCGACGCGGCGACATCGCCGGTCACGTGCAGCATCGCCGCCCGCAGGTTCAGGTTGTCGCGGTCACCGCGGAGAGTGAGGATCACGAATGCGTTGATGGCGATCGCGACGAGCGCGGTCGCGATCACAAGGCCGCCCTGGACCGGCGCGGGGTCCATGAGCCGGCGCACCGCCTCGATGGCGATAGCCAGCACGATCACGATCAGGGTTATCGCGTTGAGGAGCGCGGCCAGGATGCTGACGCGTTGGTAGCCGTAGGTCCTGCGCTGGTCGGCAGGTCGCTTCGACTGCTCGACCGCGAACCAGGCGAGCCCCAGCGCGAACACGTCCGTCAGGACATGGCCGGCGTCCGATAAAAGGGCGAGGGAGTGCGAGAACAGGCCACCCGCAAATTCGATCAGAAGTACGGCCAGGGTCAGCGCCAGGCCAAGCCTCAGCCTGGCGCCGGTCTGACTCAGATGTTCCACAAACCTAATTTACCCATCCCTACCGGGGTCCCCACGAAATCACCGGATTTCGTGGGGTGGGTCGCGCCACCAATCTCCTCCATGTTCCAGGTACGCGAGAAGCATCCCGTGGCGGAGCCCCTCGTGGCTGACGTGCAGGACGGTCAGCCCGTACCAATCCAGGAACAGGAGGAGCGCCTCCACCCCCGCCCGCAGCGCCTTGACCCGGTTGGCGGGTAAGCCGACCTCGCCCGCCACCTGGCGGGCCCGATGCCGGTCCAACTTCGCCTCGCAGGCCAGCAAGTCGGCGGTCGTCAGGACCTGAGGCGGCTTGCGTCGCGCAAGCACGGCCGGCAAGTTGGAGGCCGTGCCACCCGTGGCAACCAGCCGTTCGACCTCGCCGTCCGGGGCGTGCGTCAATTCGCGCAGCGCCGCTTTGCGCAGGCGGGCGCGCTCCTCCGGCTTGGGCGGATCGGAAAGGAATTTCGAGGCGAGCACCCCCGAGCCGATCGCCAGGGCTGCGGACATGAGCATCTCGCCACCGCGCGCCACGACGACCTCCGTCGACGCGCCGCCGAGGTCCACAAGCGCCCATTCGCGCCGCGACGCATGGCGGCTTGCGGCGCCGAGGAAGCTCAGCTCCGCCTCCCGCCTTCCGGAGATTATCCGGACGGGAACGCCGATGATCTCGCCGGCCTGCCGGGCGAACACGCGCCCGTCCGAGGCACGGCGCACGGCTTCGGTGGCGCAGGCGATGAGCTGGTCGTAACCGTCTTTTCTGGCCCCGGCCAGGACCTTGCGCAAGGCTCGCAACGCACCCGTGCTGCCAGCGCCGATCGCACCGGTACGCGCGACCTGCGAGCCCAGCTCCGGCATCTCGACGTAATGCGCCACGTCCTCGAGCTTGCCACGGACCACGTCGGCGACCAGGACGTGGATGGTGTTGGAGCCGATGTCCAGCGCGGCAAGACGCATTCACCTGGAACTCTAGAATCTGGCCGTGGCGAAGAGGACGCGAGTGGAGCGGGACTCCATGGGCGAGATGCAGGTGCCCGCCGACGCGTACTACGGTGCTTCGACCCAGCGCGCGGTCCTGAACTTCCCGATCTCCGGCCAGGCCATGCCGCGGCGGTTCATCCGCGCCCTGGGCATGGTCAAGCGAGCCGCCGCCCAGACCAACCGCGAGCTGGGACTGCTGCCTCGCCGGCGGGCGCGGGCGATCGCGGCGGCGGCGCAGGAGGTCATCGATGGCAAGCTCGACGACCAGTTTCCGATCGACGTCTACCAGACAGGCTCGGGCACCTCGACGAACACGAACGCGAACGAGGTCATCGCGAACCGCGCGACCGAGATCCTCGGCGGCGAGCGGGGCTCGAAGCTGGTCCATCCCAACGACCACGTGAACCTGTGCCAGTCGTCAAACGACGTGATCCCGACCGCGATCCAGCTCGCCGCGGCGATGGCGATCCAGGAGGAGCTCGTGCCGGCCCTCGAGCGCCTGCAGCGCGCCCTCGAGGCGAAGTCGAAAGAGTTTTGGCCCGTGATCAAAACCGGACGGACTCACCTTCAGGACGCGACTCCGATCCGGCTCGGCCAGGAGTTCCGCGGCTACGCAGGCCAGGTGGAGGAGTCGATCCGCCGGGCCCGGGCCGCGATCGACGAGCTCACGCGGGTCCCGCTCGGCGGCACCGCGGTTGGCACGGGGCTCAACTCACATCCCCAGTACGCACGCCTCGCCACGGCGCGCCTGGCCAAAGCCACGCGCCTGCAGGTGAGAGAAGCGACGAATCACTTCCACGCCCAGGCGACGCTGGACGCGCTGGTCGCCGCGCACGGCGCGCTGCGGACGATCGGGACCAGCCTCTGGAAGATCGGCTCCGACATCCGCCTCATGGGCACGGGTCCCATCGCGGGGCTTGGCGAGCTGCGCCTGCCGGAGACACAGCCAGGGTCGAGCATCATGCCCGGCAAGGTGAACCCGGTCATCGTCGAGTCGCTCCTGATGGTGATCGCGCGTGTCTACGGCAACGACGCCACAGTCGTCGTCTCAGGACAGGCGGGCAGCCTCTTCGAGCTGAACGTGATGATGCCGGTGGCAGGCGCCGCCATTCTCGAGTCCATCACCCTGCTGGCCGCGGGGTCGCGCAATTTCTCCGAGCGTTGCGTGGAAGGTCTGCTGGCGACCGACCGCGGGCCGGAGCTGGTCGAGCGAAGTCCGATGCTCGCGACCGCCCTCAACCCGGTGATCGGCTACGACGAGGCGGGCAAGCTGGCCAAGGAATCGATGCGCACTGGCCGCTCGATCCGTCAGCTCGCGCGCGGGCGCGGCGTCAACGAGAGGCAGCTCAACAAGGTGCTGGACCTGGGCAAGATGACCAAACCCGGTCTTGAAGGCCCGGGCGGAGGCGGCTAGGCTCCGTCTCGATGCGCATGGAGCATCCGCTGCTCCGCTTTCGACTCGCCTTCATCCTGCTCGCCGTCGTGATCGTGGTCGGCGTCGCCGGCTACATGCTGATCGACGGCTGGAACTTCCTCGACTCCTTCTACATGGTGATCATCACGATCAGCACCGTCGGTTACACCGAAGTCCACCCGCAAGGCGTGGCCGGCAGGATGTTCAGCACTGGACTGATCGTCGTCGGCGTGGCGACCATGCTCTACGGCTTCGGCGTCTTCGCCGAGACGCTGACCGACAATGCATTCGGCAGGTATCGGAGGGACCGGCAGTTGGAACGAGATCTCAACCACCTACGCGATCACTTCATCATCTGCGGCTACGGCCGCATCGGCACCCGGATCGTGGCCGAGTTCGAGGAGCACAAGGTCCCGTACGTGGTGATCGACCAGACCGAGGAGGCGCTGGAGCGCATCCGCGCTGAACGCCACCTGCACATCGAGGGTGACGCGTCGAAAGAGGAGATCCTCAAACAGGCGGGGATCGACCGCGCCCGAGGTTTGGTCTCCGCGGTCGATTCCGACGAGCGTGCCGTCTACATCGTGCTCGCCGCTCGGGCGCTCAACCCGAACCTCTACATCGTCGCCCGCGCCGGCCGTCCCGAGTCGATCCGGCGCCTGGAGCTCGCAGGCGCGACGCGGACGATCTCTCCCTACCTCATGGCCGGACACCGGATGGCGGAGCTGGCGATACGGCCCGCGATGGTGGACGTGCTCGACACGCTGCATCACGGCGAGGCGGGGATCGGCGTCGAGGAGATGGTCATCGTCTCTGGGACCAAAGCAGAGGGACAAACGCTCGAGGAAGCCGGCCTCTTGACGCCCGACGCCGCCAAGGTGCTTGCCGTGCGCAAAAGCGACGGCACGGTGAACGTCAATCCGCCGGGGAACATACGCCTTGACGACGGGGACCTGGTGATCGCGCTGGGCACCGAGGACCAGCTGTTCGCGTCGGCGGCGAAACTGAGGTAACCCGCCCGCTGACTCACATTGGAAGTCGTTCCAGGGTGCTCCAAACGTGCCCTTAAAGTGAACTCGTGAAGAGACTCGAAAGGCGACCGGAGCTCGTCGCGCTGGGTTCAGTCGCCATCGGCGTGGCCATCGTGGTGGCCAAGGTCGTGGTCGGGCTGCTGACGGGCAGCCTCGGCATCTTGAGCGAGGCCGTCCATTCGCTATTCGACCTCGCCGCGAGCACGTTCACTCTCTTTGCGGTTCGCACGGCGCGTAAACCGGCCGACAAGGAGCATCCCTACGGCCACGGCCGCGCCGAGAACCTGGCCGCATTCGCCGAGGGGATCTTGCTCCTCATCATCGCCGTGGCGATCGGGTTCGAGGCGGCGAGACGCCTGGTTCAGGGCGGACCGCCTGTGGATCCGACCGGCTATGCGTTCATCCTGCTGATCGGCACGATTCTGATCGAGTCAGGACGCGCCTTCGTGATGCGGCGTGTCGGTGGCGCCATCGCCAGCGAAGCCATGCTCGCCGATTCAGTAGATCGTCTCGCGGATGTGCTGGCCAACCTGGGCGTGCTGATAGGGCTCATCGGTGTGCGCATGGGTCTCTTGTGGGCCGATGCCGCGGCCGCATTGATCGTGGCTGTGATCATCGTTCGCGCTGCCGGCATGTTGACGTGGCGGTCCGGCGACATCCTGATCGACCGCGCGCCCGCGGGCGCAGAAGAGGATCTGCGCGGCGCGATTCGTAACGTGGGTGGGGTGCGGGAGGTGCGGTCCGTTCGAGTCAGGCGATCTGGACCGAACCTGATCGGCGACGCGACCATCGCCACCGGCCGCATGCTGTCGGTCGAGGCGGTCAGCGCACTCGTTGAGGACGTCAAAGCGCGCGCCCGCTCAGTGCTGCCACGGCTCGATCTCGCGGTCACGGTGGAGGGACAGAAGCAGGGCGCCGACCTGGTCGAGAGAATTCATGCTGCCGCCGCGCGAAATGGCGGCGTGCGTGACCTGCATAACGTGACCGTGGAACGTGAGGTGGACGGGTCGCTGCACCTGACCATGCACGCGAAACTGCCTGGAGACCAGACCGTGGCCGAGGCGTCCAGTGTCAGCCGCAACCTGGAGCGGTCGATTCGCGCCGAGCTTCCAGAAGTGACACGCATCGATATCCACCTGGAACCGATGGAACCCCAGGTGGTGCCCGGCCAGGACGTGACCGCGCGCAACGCACAGCTCGCGGCCCAAATCCGTGCCATCGTCGAGGCTCACCCTGAGGTCAAGCGATGCGTCGATGTCGAGCTCAGCAGTCGCCAGAACCAGATTCACGCCCACGTCGTGGCAGAGGTCGCGGGCGAGGTGAGCCTCGAGCACGCGCACCGGATCGAGAGCGAGCTCGAAGAGACGATCCGGCGTGAGATCCCAGAAATCCACGAGGTGGTGACGCGGGCGACCGCATGAGGTCGGCTCGCGAGGACGACATTCCTCAGCTGCTGGACCTGTGGCGCGAGGAGGTCGCCCGGGGACGGCAGGACATCGTCCCCGGCGAAACGCGCCTGCGCCGGATGCTCGGGCGGTTCGATTGGGACTCGAAATCGAGGGTGGTCGAGCGCGACGAGCGGATCGCAGGCTCGGTGATCGTGATGAGCCGGCCGTCTCCGGACGGCGTGCTGGCCAACGTCTACGCCGCGGGAGAGCCTGACGTCTACCTCGGGATGGTTCGGTGGGGCGTCGAATTTTGCAGGGCGGCGGGCGCCGCCGTCACCCAGGTGTTTGTCGGCAAAGACCGCGGGGCAGGGTTCCCAGGGTTGGGGCTGCGGCACGTAAGGCCGTGGTGGAGGATGGATCGCGGTATCGGGGACGGCTTGCCGCGGCCGGACCCGGTTCCGGGTTACGAGATGATCGATGGCAGGACCGTGCACTCCGGCTCGTGGGCCGACCTATTCAACGGCACCTTTGCCGACCACTGGCGTTTTGCGCCCCGACTGGAAGCAGAGATCGTCTCCGACAAGTCGCCGGAGCTCTGTCTGATGGCCGTCACGTCGGCGGAGCGTGAACCTGTGGCGCTCACTCTCGGCGAGATCGAGAGGTACGCCGGCGATCCCCGACCGCAGCCAGTCGGCTTGATCAGCTCAGTCGGAACCCTGCCCGGGCATCGACGCCGCGGGCTGGCGACGTGGCTGGTCGCCGACGTGCTGCAGCGCCTCCAGGCCGCGGGTGCGCATCACCTTTCCCTCTACGTGGACGGCGAGAACCACACGCGTGCGTACAACGCGTACAGAAAACTGGGATTCGAGGTCGCTTTCGAGGCGGAGGTCTGGGAAGCTACCTTCCCGTGAAATTTCCCCGTCTGGCGGCCGCGGCGATGCTGGCCGCCGTTTTGCTCTCTGCCTGCCAGAGCACGCAAGCCCAGCCGGCACGGGCGAACACCATCCCGGTTCCCAAACCCGCGCCGACCCTCGCCAGTGCGATCAAGTCCGCGACCGACCTCGGACCCGCGGATTCGGCGACGGCTGTGTCTCTCAGCCTCAGCCTCAAGGTCCGGCATGCAGAGGAGCTGGCGGCGCTGCTCGCGGTGGGTGAGACGATGTCGCCATCCGATTACGCGGCGAGGTTTGGACCGGACCCGGGCCTCGTCCAGCCTGCGATCGCCGCCTTGCGCGTCGCCGGCCTGCACGCAGTCTGGGTTCCTCCCTCCAGCCTGATCGCTGCCGACGGGCCGGCGCCGGCCGCGGCACAGCTGTTCCAAGTCGACATCGAGAGCTACCGCCTTCCCAATGGATCGCAGTTCTACGCGTCGCTGGATCAGCCCCACCTTCCACCCGTTATCGCGGCCACTGCCGCAAGCGTCAGCGGTCTGGACAACTACCGGCGCTCGCGTGGTTACGCGGTGCGGCCCGGCGGTCTGGTGCCGACAGACGTCCTGACCTACTACAACGTCAAACCTCTTCGCGACGCGGGCATCGACGGCAAGGGACAAACGGTGCTGCTGCCCGAGATCGACGACCTACCGAACCTCAACGACCTCAACAAGTTCGCTTCCAAGTTCGGGCTCCCGTCGTTCGACTCTGTGCTAACCGTCAAGCGCGACTCCAGCTGGGGAACGCCTGAAAAACCGGAGGGGGAGACGGTCCTCGACCTCGAGATCATTCATGCGGTCGCGCCCGCGGCCAAGCTGGTGGTTTATCTCTCGGCGCCTGACTTCGGGCACAGCGCGCGAGCTTTCGACCAGATGGTCACCGACCACCTCGGTTCGATCATCTCCGAGAGCCTGGGCTCCTGCGAGCCCGACACTCCGAGCGGCGCGCGCAACGTGTACGCGTCCATCCAGGACCGCTCCCGCGCCCTCGGTATGTCCCACTTCGTGGCGAGCGGCGATACGGGCGCGTTCACGTGCGGGCTCGATCAGGATCCTGCCGGCAGCTTTCCCTCCACGCTACCGACGGTGACCGCGGTCGGTGGCACCAGCGTCTTCGAGTCGCAGGAGGGCGTGTATTTCAAGGAGTACGCGTGGGGCAGTCCGCTCGACCAGAGCGGCGGAGGCGGCGGAGCAAGCCAGTTCTATGCGATGCCCGACTACCAGAAAAGTGTGGGACAGGCGGCCGGTCATGGCCTGCGTCAGGTGCCCGACGTGTCCGCGGATGGGGATCCGTCGACGGGCTTCCACATTCTGTTCAGCGGGCGCGAAGGCCAGGCAGGCGGGACGTCAGCGTCGACGCCACTATGGGCCGCCACGGTCGCGCTGATCAACCAGGACCTGAAAAACAAAGGCCTGCGCGAGGTGGGTTTTGCCAACCCCGCCCTCTACTGGATGGGCGAGAACTCGTCGAAGCTAGACCCCAAGCCCTTCCATGATGTGACCGCGGGAAACAATCTCGGCTTCGACGCAGGGGCCGGCTGGGACTTCGCCACGGGCTGGGGCAGCATGGACGCGGCCGCCCTCGCCACGGCGTGGGTGAGATACATCAAGTCAGGCGGCGGCTGATGGACACCCGAGAAGACCCGCCAATCGTCACGTGCCCGCACTGCGGAGCGAACGTCCCCGCGGGTGAGTTCTGCGGCCTGTGCGGGGCGCATCTCGCGACAGGCAGCCCGCGAAGATCGCATGCGTACGCGGCGGTGCCGAACCAGCGCGTCGCGCACCTGGCCATCGTCTCCACGCTGTTTCCTCACCTGGCGTATCGGCGGAGCGGTCCGTTCCGCGTCGCGATCGTGGCGGGCGGAGCGTTGGTGGTGATGCTCGCGGCGCTGCACCTCTTCGCACCGGCCACGGTGGCCGCGGTGTTCCTGCTTCCCGTCCTCTATCTGATGTACCTCTACGAGGTCGAGGTCTACGAGGACGAGCCCTGGCTCGTGGTCGGGGCGACGATGGTGCTCGGGGCACTCCTCGGGCTGGCCTTCGCGAATGTCGCGGGTGTGTCGCTGTCCCAGCTCGACCTGACCGGCGACCGCGAGTCCGCGTTTGTCCTGGCGGCCCTGGCGATCCCGATCGTCGCGCAGCTCCTGATGCTCGCCGGGCCCGCATTTCTCTACACGTTTCGCGCGCGCTTTCGAGAGCCCCTCGACGGCGTCACCTTCGGGGCGGCGTCCGGACTCGGCTTCAGCCTTGCAAGCTCGCTGACCGCATTCTGGCCGCTGATCACCGGACCACTGGTGGCGAACGGGTCACCCATCGACTGGGCGATTCGCCTCACCCGCGCCGGGCTGCTGATCGCGCTTATCAACGCGTGCACCACCGCGCTCATCGCGGCCGCTCTGTGGTTGCACCGCTACGACACGCGGCGCGGCAGACGGCCCATCATGTCCAGCCTGCTCGGAGCGCTGGTCATAGCGCTCGGCGTGCAGATCATGGTCGGGGTCATCGGAGCGGTGGTCGGCGAGCTCCTTGTGGGGGTTGTCCTGCTCGCCGCGATCTCCATCGTGCTGCTCCTGTATGTCCGAGTCGTGATCCATGACGCCCTGCTGGTCGAAGGCGCCGAGCACGGTGTCGGGCCGGAGGCGCCGTGTCCCGAGTGCCATCGCATGGTGCCGACCATGGCGTTTTGCCCCGCGTGCGGGGCGGCGCGCGCTGCGGGTACCAAGCAGGGCCGAGCGCGACTCGCGGGAGGCGTGTGATGGCGACCATCACAGCCCGATTTTGCGGCCGGTGTGGAGCGGCGCTTGCGCCAGGCGCAGGCTTCTGCGGCCGGTGCGGGACACCCGTCGTGATGCAAGCAGCAGTCGCACCCCAGCCCGTGTACCGCTACGCCCCGGCTCCGCCGATGGCCTATCCCCCTGGTACGCAGGGCAGGCTCCCCCCCGCGTTGATCGCCGGCGGTCTCGTCCTGGTCCTGATCGTGGTGGCCGTGGTGGTCGGCGGGATCGCCATCGCCCAGTTTGCCGGCGGCAAGCTCGCGCCCTGCACAGTCAATTGCGCGCCCAAAATCGTCACGCCGCTGCCTGAGGAGGCGTCGTACCGAAGCTCGGCCTTCAACTTCCAGGTCAACTACTCGTCGGCCTGGACTGTGCGCGACCAGGACGCGTCCAGCGTCACGCTCGGCACACACGTCGGGTCAGTTCAGGTCGTGGGGGCACGCGGCGGCACGCCTGATCAGGCGGCCCAAGCTGTGATCTCGTCGCTGCCCTCCGCGAAATGGCAGGACGTGACGCTGGTCAGCGCGTTGAAAGGTGCGCACATCGGGGACCAGGATGGAATTGGCGCGGTGTACTCGGCCAACCTGATCGGCGCGTCGCAGACCGCGACCAAGGTCCGGTTTGCGGTCATCGCGGCGAGCCGCAACGGGGTCATCGTGGTGATCTTCGCCGTCGACCCGGCCGACCCGAAGAACTCACCCAACGGGATTCCCGAGGGGCAGGCCTTCGACTATCTCTGCACCGAGTTCAGCTGGACCTAGACGCGCTCGAGGGCAAGGCGCGCGCCGAAACCCAGCAGCACGACGCCGGTCACCCTTTCCATCCACTGGCGCACCCTCGGAGCGGTGATCACGTCACGAAGTCGCGTGACGAAGAATCCATAGAGGTTCATCCATAGCCAGCCGATCACGGCGAACGTCACGCCCAGCACCAGCAGCCGCGGAAGAACCGCCTGACCGGGTAGCACGAACTGGGGCAGGAACGTGACGAAGAACACCCCGAGCTTCGGGTTGCTGAGCGCGGAAAGAAATCCCTGCCGGAACACGGCGTGTGCGGGTGCGGCGGGAGGAGTGCCCGCGGGTGCGGCGGGAGGAGTGCCAGTAAGAAGGTCCGGCGGCCTGCGACGCGACTCGACGAGGGTGCGGATTCCGAGGAATGCGAGGTAGCACGCGCCGACGATCTTCAGAATGAAGAGGATTTCGCCCGACGTGCGGAGCAGTGCGGAGAGGCCCACCGCCGTCGCCGTGACCCAGATCACCAACGCCAGCGCGATGCCGCTTGTGGTCAGGACGACGCCCCGGCGACCGTGGGCCAGAGCGTTCCTGGTCACGACCGCCATGTCCGGACCGGGCGTCACGGCAAGCAGGAGGGAAACACCCGCGAACGCGATGAGCTGCGTGTCGATCAAGCGATCTCGGGCAGCTCGAACGAGATCTCGTAGACGCCGCCCACGACTTTGGCCTGGTGGATCCAGCCCATCTTGCGCAACAAGCCGAGCATCTCGCGGTTTTCCGGCAGGACGATGAGCTGAAACAATCGGATTCCGTGCGACCGTGCGACGCGGGCCAGCTCCGCCAGCAACACGCTGCCGAGGCCGCGGCGCTGAAACTCGTCGATCACCGCCACCGCGACCTCGGCGATATCGGTTAGCGCGGCGCGGTCATAGCGCGCCACGCCCACGATTCGCTCCTTGCTCCCCGGCTTGTGGGTGGTGGCGACGATCGCAAAGCGGTCGTTGTAGTCGACGACCGCGAGGCGGTGGGCCAGCGCGTCCGACATCCGCTTGATGGGCGAGAAGAACCGGAAATACACAGTGCGCTCGGACATCGCGGCGACCGCCTCATGGAGGAGCGGCTCGTCTTCGGGCGTGATCGACCGCAGGTGGACCTTCGTTCCATCCCTGAGCTCGACGATCCTGGCCTCGAAACCGGTGGAAACCATGAGTACAAACGGTAACCTGCGCCGTTGATGGTGGCTTCCAGCAGGTGGCGCAACCTCGGCGCAGCCGCCGGCGCGGCCACCGCCGCTCTGTTCGCGATCTTCGACCTCTATCAGTGGGCGCTCGCTTATGCCGGCGACCGGTTCCACAACGATTTCACCTTCTATTTCGCCGCGGCCAAGATCGGCCTCACGCACGGTTGGGGCTCGATCTACGACCTGGCCCTGCAGCAGGCTCAGCTCGATGCGATGGGCTCCCGAATCACGATCGCGCAGCTGGCGCGCTACATCAGCCCACCACCTGTGGCGTGGTCGGCGCTGCCCTTCACCGCTTTGCCTTATGAGGTCGCCTACTGGGTCTGGTCCGCTCTGCTCGTAGCCGCCCTCGCCGCGGCCTGGTGGCTCGTCTCCCCCGCTGTGGGGCACGCGCGCGTGATCTTCCTTGCCGCGGCGCTCGGCTGGCTGCCGGTGATCTACGGCCTGCAGCTCGGCCAGCCTGGACTGTTCGTGGCT
>Ga0209802_1001710_pt1 | contig 15912 bp, 16 predicted proteins | sample GraSoiAngelo_129_FD_185886 | JGI IMG/M metagenome (GOLD analysis project Ga0209802, IMG submission 185886) | Grasslands soil microbial communities from the Angelo Coastal Reserve, California, USA - 14_0927_12_40cm (SPAdes) (version 2) | ecosystem: Environmental > Terrestrial > Soil > Grasslands ... | reverse complement strand
GCCTCAGCGCTTCCGCCGTCACGAGATCGCCGCGAGCGCGCTCCGTGCCGGCGTGCTGGGGATGGGCCTCGAGATGTTCCCCGACCCGTCCCTGTGGTCGAACACCGTGGCGTCGATCAGGGCGCCCAAGGACGTGGAGACGGCGGCCGTCGTCCAGCGGATGCGCGATCAGTACGGCATCCTGATCGGCACCGGCCTCGACAAGATCCGCACGACGACGCTGCGCATCGGGACGATGGGCATGACGGCCAGCCCTCACTACGTGCTGCCGACCCTGTCGGCGCTCGAGCTGGCACTGCGTGATCTGGGCTACAAGGCCGATCCCGGAGCCGGCCTGGCCGCCGCTCAAGAAGTCTTCGCGAACAACTCGTAGCGCATGGCCGACGCGCTGATCTCGGTCCCCGACGACTTTCCGACCGTCTTCGACGGTACGCCCGCCCACGCGCGAGCGAAGAAGCTGGGAGAGGTGAAGGTCGTCACTGCCGCCGGGGCCAATCAAGAGGACGAGCTGATCCGGCGGATCGACCGTGCCCACGTGGCCATCAACATCCGCGCCCACGCGCACTTCACCGAAGGCGTCTTCGCGGCCTGCCGCAATCTGAAGATGGTGTCGATCTGGGGCACTGGCACCGACAACGTGGACCTGGCCGCCGCTGGCCGCCACGGCGTCACCGTGTGCAACACGCCCGGCGTCAATGCGAACGCCGTCGCCGAGCACGCGCTCGCGCTCATGCTGACCACGGCCCGCAAGATCCCCCGCATCGATCACGAGATGCGCGAGGGCAAGTGGCCGCGCGAGATGGTGACCCAGCTCCTCGGCAAGACGCTGGGCGTCTTCGGCGTCGGCGGCATCGGGGCCCGCGTGGTCGAGCTGGGTCGGGCCATCGGCATGAACGTCCTCGCCTGGAGCCTTCAGGGCGACACGAAGCGGATCGCGGCAATGGGAGCCCGGCCGGCGAGCAAGGACGAGATCCTGCGCGAGGCCGACGTCATCTCGCTGAACCTGCGCCTCATCCCCGAGACACGCGCCTTCCTGGGCCGGAAGGAATTCTCGCTGACGAAGCGCACGGCCATCCTCATCAACACCGCGCGCGGCGCGCTGGTCGAGCGCGACGCGCTGGTCGAGGCGCTGCGGAAGGGCCAGATCGCGGGCGCCGGCCTCGACGTGTTCCACGACGAGCCGATCAAGGCGGGCGATCCGCTGCTGACGCTCGACAACGTCGTCCTCTCGCCCCACCACGCCGGCCAGACCCCCGAGGTCATCCGCGACGGCCTGCTCCGCGCCGTCGAGAACATCGAGAACTACCTCAAGGGCTTGCCCACCGACGTCGTCGTCGCTCCCCTGAAGTAATCATCGTCGCTCGGACCGCGGGGCCGGCGTACGAACGTCAGCTCGGTGACTCCCTGCTCCGTCGACGATGATTCGATGCTCACGGTTTCTGCCAGCAGTCTGAGGATCCGACGGTTGTCGCTGAGCGCGTCCGCTCGGAACCGGTGAATGCCCCGCGTGGCGGCGGCGTCCAGGATCGCCTCGAGCAGTCGCCGGCCCAGGCCTTGGCCCTGCCACGAGTCCTCGACCACCAGTGCGACCTCGGCCACGCCGTCGGTGTCGGTCGGCTCGTAGCGCGCGACGCCGAGCAGACGCGCGCCGTCGGCGCCGTCGACTTCGGCGACCAGGGCGAGCCGCTGCGCGTAGTCGACCTGCACGAAGCGCGGATACCACTCGTCGGGGAGCTGCCGCCACGCGCGGAAGAATCGCTGGAAGACGGTCCGCGTGCTGAGTCGCGTGAAGAAGGCGCGGAGCCCGGCTTCATCGTCGGGGCGGATCGGCCGGATGCGCAGGGTCGCGCCCCAGTCGACCAGGACGGTACGGATCAGATCGCGCGGATACCCCGGTGGATCGACCTCACGTGCCGCGCGGCGCGCTGGCATGCCTCGCCCTCCCGGCCCTTTCGATGCCGGCCGCGCGAGCCGGGATTCACCAGGGATGCTTCTTGTACCACTCGTAGATCTCCTCGCCGGTGGTCAGCCAGACCCCCTTCTGCTTCCTCATGTAGTCGTAGACCGCCTCGAAGTACTTGATCCGGTGCGGGACGCCAGAAATATACGGATGAACGGCCAGCGCCATGACGCGCGGATTCTTGGCCCCCTCCGCGTACAGCCGATCGAAGTAGTCCTTGCAGCGCTCCAGCCACTGCGACGACTCGTGGTGCTGGATCACCATGGTCGGGATGTCGTTCAGCTCGATCGAGTAGGGCACCGACACGAGCGGCCCCGCCGTCGTGCGGATCTGGTAGGGCTGATCGTCGTTGACCCAGTCCGAGATGTACTCGATCCCCGCCTCGCGCAACAGGTCGAGCGTCTCCCACGTCTCGGTGAGGCCGGGCCCGAGCCAGCCCTTGGGCTTCTTGCCCGTGAACTTCTCGATGATCCGGATGGCCTCGCCGATGGCGGCGCGTTGATCGGGGATCAGGTGCATCGCTCCCTGCACGACGCCGTGCCCCATGAACTCCCACCTGGCGTCGAGCATGGCCTGCGCGACCGCGGGGTATGCCTCGCACACGTGGGCGTTGATCGCGGTCGTCACCGGGATCTTGCGCCTGGTCAACGCCTCGTGGAGCCGCCAGAACCCCACGCGCATCCCGTACTCGTGCCACGCCCAGTTCGGCACGTCGGGCATGACCGCGACGCCCTGCGGCGAGGTCAGGTACTGCCGCGGCATGCCCTTCTCGATGGACCATTCCTCGACGTTGACGATGGTCCACACGGCGATGCGGGCGCCTTTGGGCAGCTTCCAGGGCCGGCGGGACGCGATCGGAGAGTACTCGAAGCGCTCGTGCGGAAGCTTCACGGAACGGCCTCCTTCAACGTGGGTGTTCGGCGTCGCCTATAGTACAATCCCGGCCCGTGACTCTACCCCCTGCGATCGACATCCACAGCCACTTCTTTCCCGAGCGTTTCCTGAAGCTGATCGAGACCGACGGCGCCGCGGTGGGCGCACGCATCGATCGGTCGAATCCCAAGGGGCCGTCGATTGTGGTCGGCGGCAGCTCGACCGCGCCGCTGAGCTCGGCCTATTGGGACGTCGACACGCGGGTCAAGACGATGAATCGCACGGGGGTTGGTATTCAGGCCCTGTCGCTGACGGCGCCGATGACGTACTTCGCCAAAGGGGAATTCGGGCGGCGCCTGGCCCACGCCTTCAACGAGGGCCTGGCCGAAGCGCATACCGCGTTCCCGGATCGGTTCGTCGGCTGCGCGACGCTGCCGATGCAGGAGCCGCCAGCCGCGGTCAGCGAGCTCGAGCGGGCGGCCCGCCTGCCCGGCGTCCGCGCCGTGTACATGGGCACGAACGTCGCGGGCCGCGATCTCTCGGACCCGGCGTTCACGCCGGTCTTCGAGCGCTGTCAGGAGTTCGAGCTGCCCGTGTTCCTGCACCCGCTCACCGTGATCGGGACCAACGACCGGCTCAAGCCGTTCTACCTGAGCAACCTGCTCGGCAACCCGTTCGACACCGCCATCGCGGCCGCTCATCTCGTCCTGGGCGGCGTCCTCGATCGGTTCCCGCGGCTGCACGTGCTCCTGCCCCACGCCGGTGGCGCCATCCCGTATCTCGCGGGGCGCGTGCAGCACGGCCAGCGCGTGCGCCCGGAAAACAAGGACAAGGCCAAGCGCCCGTTCAGCGCCTATCTGCGGCGCTTCACCTACGACACCATCAGCCACTCGCCGGAAGCGCTGAGCTGGCTCATCAACACCGTCGGCGCCGACCGCGTGATGCTGGGCAGCGACTTTTGCTTCGACATGGGGTACGACCGGCCGCGCGACATCATCACCAAGCGGCTCAAGCTCAAGCGGGCTGATCAGGCGCGCATCCTCCGCGACAACGCCGCCCGCCTGCTGGGGCTCGCCTAGCGGTCCTCGTGGCCGTGCCGTGAGCAGCGAGTTCTGGATCATCCAGACCTTCAACGGGCTGTCGTACGGCGCGCTGCTCTTCCTGTTGGCCAGCGGTCTCAGCCTGATCTTTGGCGTCATGCGCGTGGTCAACCTCGCGCACGGCTCGTACTTCATGCTCGGTGGCTACGTGGGACTCTCGGTGGTGTGGCGCACGGGCAGCTTCGCGGCCGCCGTGCTGGCCGGCGCCGTCGCCATCGGCCTCATCGGCATCGGCATGGAACGGCTGTTCCTGCGCCGGTTGCCCGGCCAGACGCTCGGTCAGGTGCTGATGACCATCGGCTTCGCGCTGATCTTCCAGGATCTGGCTCTCCTCATCTGGGGCGGCGATCCCTACTCGATCCCGGTCCCACGCTTCCTGCAGGGCGCCGTCAAGGCCGGCGCGCTGTCGTTCCCCGCCTACCGGATCTTCATCATCGTCGTGGCGGTCGTCGTCGCCGCGCTATTGTGGCTGGCGCTCGACCAGACGCGGGCCGGCGCGCGCATCCGCGCCGCCGTCGACGACGGCGAGATGGCCCAGGGCGTGGGCATCAACGTGCCGGTACTGTCGCAGGCCGTCTTTGCGCTGGGCGCGTGCCTGGCCGCCGCCGGCGGCGTGATCGGCGGCGCGTTTCTCGGCGTCTATCCGGGAGCCGACTTCGAGGTCCTGCCCTACGCGTTCGTGGTCGTCATCGTCGGCGGCCTCGGCAGCCTCCCCGGGGCGATGGTGGGCAGTCTCCTGGTCGGGCTGCTCGACAACTTCGGCAAGGCGCTCTTCCCCGAGCTCTCGTACTTCACGCTGTTCGCACCGATGGCGCTCATCCTGGCGCTCCGGCCCACCGGTCTCTTCGGCCGCGCATGATGCGCCGGCCCGGCGTCCTGGTCGGCGTCGCCGTCGTCGTCGTGGCGGCCGCGGCGGTCGCGCCGTGGCTGCCGTCGTATCCGCTCACGTTGCTGACCCAGGCCATGATCGTGGCCATCCTCGCGATGAGCCTCGACGTGCTGCTCGGCTTCACCGGGCTGCCCTCGCTCGGTCACGCCGCGTATTTCGGCGTCGCGGCCTACGCCGTCGCCATCCTCACCACCGAGCGCCAGAGCGGATTCGTGGTCTGCCTGATCGCCGGGGTCGTCTTCGCCGCCGTGGCCGCCGCGCTCTTCGGGCTCATCGCCATCCGCGCCACCGGCACCTACTTCCTGATGATCACGCTGGCGCTCGGCATGGTCGTGTGGGGGCTCGCCTTCCGGTGGGTGTCCCTGACCAAGGGTGACAACGGCATCTCGGGCGTGCCGCGGCCGGACCTCGGGTTGCCGTGGAGCTTCTGGGGCCCGCTGCCCTTCTTCTACTTATCGCTCGTCTGCGCGCTGGTGGCGCTCGCGCTGCTCGCGCTGATCGTGGCATCGCCGTTCGGCATGAGCCTCAAGGGCATCCGCGAGAGCGAATCGCGCATGCGCATCCTCGGCTACAACGTGTGGCTCCACAAGTACCTGGCCTTCGTCATCGCCGGGACCTTCGCCGGCTTCTCGGGCGTGCTGTGGGCCTACTACAACGGCTTCGTCAGCCCGGTCGACGTCCAGCTCGTCACGTCGGTCGAGGCGCTCCTCATGGTCGCGCTCGGCGGCCAGGGCACGCTGCTCGGCCCGGCGGTGGGCGCCGCCCTCATCGTGTTTCTCAAGAACTTCGTGAGCGTGTACACCAAGCGCTGGCTGCTGATCCTCGGCGCCGTGTACATCGGCGTCATCCTCTTCGCGCCGCGCGGCCTGGCGGGCGCCTTCCACAGGAGGTCTTCATGAGCCGTCGCACGATCGCGCTCTTCGCCCTCGCCGCGTTTCTCCTCGCCCTCGTCGCCGGGCTCGGCACCCCGACCGCGCGGGCGCAGAGCGGGCCGATCAAGATCGGCTTCCTGTCGCCGCTGACCGGCGCCGCGTCCGCGCTCGGCAAGGACATGCTCAACGGCACCGAGCTGTACCTCGACGAGATCGGCCGCACGGTGGCCGGGCGGAAGATCGAGCTGATCGTCGAGGACACCGAGGGCAACACGCAGACGGCGCTCACCAAGGCGCGCAAGCTCGTCGATCAGGACCACGTCCACATCCTGAGCGGCGGCCTCCTCGCCTCCACCGGCTACGCGATCCATCCGTTCGCCGAGGCCCAGAAGATCCCGACGACGTACCCGGTGATGTCGTCCGATGACCTGACCCAGCGCAAGCCCGCCAAGTGGGTCGTGCGCACGGGCTGGAACTCGAGCCAGTCGACGCACGCGCTGGGCGACTGGGTGATCAAGAACACCAAGTACCGGAAGATCGCGACGGTGGCCGCCGACTACGCGTTCGGGTGGGAATCGGTGGGCGGCTTCCAGCGCACGTTCGAGGAAGGCGGCGGCCAGATCATCCAGAAGGTCTGGGTCCCGCTCAACACCAACGACTTCGCCCCGTTCCTCTCCCAGGTCAAGCGCGACTCCGACGCGGTCTTCGCGGTCTTCTTCGGCAAGCTCGCGCTCCAGTTCATGAAAGAGTACGAGAACAGCGGACTGAAGGGACGCGTGCCGCTGCTCTCGAACGGCACGACCGTCGACGAGTCCGTGCTGCCGCAGATGGGCGACGAGGCCCTCGGCACGATCAGCACGCTCCACTACTCGGCCGCGCTCGAGAACCCCACCAATCAGCGCTTCGCGAAGGCCTTCGAGACCAAGGCGGGAAAGATCCCCTCGTACTACGCGGAGACGTGCTACACCAACGCACGCTGGATCGCCGAGGCCATCAAGGCGGTCTCCGGCAAGGTGGAGGATCGCGAGGCGTTGCTGGCCGCGCTGCGCAAGGTCGAGCTGAAGGACTTCCCGCGCGGCCCCGTGAAGATCGATACCTTCGGCAATCCCGTCCAGAACGTGTACATCCGCAAGGTGGAGCGAGTCGGCGGCAAGCTCCAGAACACCGTGTTCTTCACGTATCCGAACGTCAGCCAGTTCTGGAAGTACAACCCCGAGGAATATCTGAAGACGCCGCTCTACACGCGCGACTATCCGCCGTGCAAGGCCTGCTGACAGGACTCGTGCTGGCGGCGCTGGGCGCCGGAGTCGCCGGCGCCCAGACCGAGGAGGTCGTGACGCTCGCCACGCGGCCCGGCCAGTCGATCCGCGTCCTCGTCCAGCGCCCGGCGGGGCCCGCCCTGGGCAGTGTCGTCCTCATCGCTGGCGGTCACGGCAACCTCGAGATCTCCGCCGACGGCCGCCTCGGCTGGGGCGCGCCGAACCAGCTCGTGCGGACGAGAGGCCTCTACGTGGTCGCCGGCTACGTCGCGGCCGTCCCCGACATCGCGGCGGAGTTCAAGCGGCCAGGCGGCGCCGACGAAGGGTATCGCTCGTCGGCGGGCCACGCCCGTGACCTCGGCGCGGTCATCGCCTATCTGCGTCCACAGGCCCCGCCGGTCTGGCTGATCGGCACCAGTCGTGGCGCCATATCGGTCGCCAACGCGGCGGCGCGGCTGTCCGGCGCCGAGCGGCCCGACGGGATCGTCGTCACGTCCGGAACGTTGATGTCGAGCCGGAGCGACTCGCAGTCGGCGCAGAGCACCGTCCGCGGGCTCAACCGGATTGCCGTGCCGACGCTCCTCGTCGGTCACGAGCTCGATCAGTGTCGATTCTCGCCGGCGTCCGACGCGGTGGCCTTCCGAAAGCTCTTGACCGGCGCGCCGCGCGTCGACGTGAAGACGCTGAGCGGCGGCATTTCCGAGGGACCACCCTGCGAGTCCTGGGCGTACCACGGCTTCAACGGCCTCGATCAGGAGTTGGTGAACCTCGTGACGGCATGGCTGAAGACCAACACGCCCTCGCGCTGAACGGCGTCAGCAAGGCCTTCGGCGGGCTGCGGGCCGTCGACGCCGTCACGCTCACCGTGCGGCCGGGCGAGCGCCGCGCGCTGATCGGGCCCAACGGTGCCGGGAAGACGACGCTCTTCAACCTGATCTCGGGTGAGCTGCCGGTCACCTCCGGCTCGATCCGGCTCTTCGGGCGCGACGTCACCGGCGTGGCGCCGCACCGGCGAGCGGCGCTCGGCCTCGCCCGCACGTTTCAGATCACGAACCTCTTCCGCACGCTCACCGTGCTGGAGAACTGCCTGCTCGCCGTCCAGGCGCTCGAATCGACCAAGTTCGTGATGCTCCGGCCGCTGCGGCGCTATCACGGCCTCGCTGTCCGCGCGCAGGAGGCGCTGGCCGCCGTCGGCCTCGGCGATCGCGCCGGCAGGGAGGTGCGCCATCTCTCGCACGGCGAGCAGCGTCAGCTCGAGATCGCCCTGGCGCTGGCCGGCCGGCCGCGCGTGCTCCTGCTCGACGAGCCGTGCGCCGGGCTGTCGCCGGCCGAGTCGCACATGATGGCCGACCTGCTGCGCCGGCTCGATCCCGCCATCACCGTCCTCATCATCGAGCACGACATGGACATCGCGCTCGAGATCGCCCAGCACGTGACCGTGCTGCACTACGGCCGCGTGATCGCCGACGGGCTGCGCGACCAGGTCAAGGCCGACCCGATGGTGCGCGAGATCTATCTCGGGGCATGAGCGACGGCGCGCGCTCCGTCCTCGAGGTCCGGGACGTCCACACCTACTACGGTGAGAGCCACGTCCTCCACGGCGTGTCGCTCACCGTGGCGCCCGGCCAGGTGGTGACGATCCTCGGCCGCAACGGGATGGGCAAGACGACGCTGATCCGGTCCGTCATCGGCTTCACGCCGGCCCGGCGCGGCAGCATTCACTTCAAGGGCCGCGACGTGACGCACTGGCCCTCGTTCCGGATGGTGGCGCTGGGCATGGGCCTCGTCCCACAAGGACGGCGGGTCTTTCCTTCGCTGAGCGTGCGCGAGAATCTCGAAGTGGCCGCCCGCGGCAACGGCGGGGGCTGGACGCTCGAGCGCGTCTACGGGCTGTTCCCACGCTTGAAAGAGCGCGCCGTCAATCGCGCGAACAAGCTGTCCGGCGGTGAGCAGCAGATGCTGGCCATCGGCCGCGCCCTCATGAGCAACCCCGAGCTGCTGTTGATGGACGAGCCGACCGAAGGCCTGGCCCCGTTACTCGTCCGGGAAGTCGGCGCGACGATCGCGCGGCTCAAGGGTGAGGGCCTTTCGATCTTGCTCGTCGAGCAGAACCTGCCGATGGCGCTGAGCGTCGCCGACCACGTGCACGTGCTGAGCCGCGGCCAGATCGTGCACTCCTCGACGCCCGCCGAGCTGGCCCAGAACCACGACGTCCAGTCGCGCTATCTCGGGGTGTAAGGTGGCCGCACGAAACGACAGGAGGTTCGGATGAATCGCCGCTCGTTCCTCACGGGCTCACTCTCGCTCGCCGCTCTGCCGCTGGCTCGCCCGGCCGCCGCCGCCGAGTCGATTCGCGTCGGCTACCTCGGGCCGCAGACCGGCATCTTCGCCCAGGCCGGCAAGGACATGCTCGACGGGTTGAAGCTGGCCTTCGAGCAGGTCAACTACCAGGCCGGTGGTCGCAAGGTCGAGTTGATCGAGGAGGACACCGAGGGCAATCCGGCCACGGCCCAGGCGAAGTACCGCAAGCTCGTGCAGCAGGACAAGATCCACGTCCTGACCGGCGTCCTGCTCTCGAACATCGGCTACGCGCTCGTGCAACCGATCGAGCGTGACACGCTGCCGGCGCTCTTCTTGACGACGCCCGACGATCTGACCAAGCGCAAGCTCACCAAGTGGATCCTGCGCACGAACTTCAGCGCGAGCCAGCCGATGCACGCCCTCGGCGACTATGCGGCCAAGACCCTCAAGTACCGGCGCGTGGCCGTCGTCGCCATGGACAATCCCTTCGGCCACGAGTGCAGCGGCGGCTTCCAGCGCGTCTTCGAGGACGCGGGCGGACGCGTCGTCCAGAAGATCTGGGTGCCGCTCAACGCGCTCGACTTCGCGCCGTATCTGACCCAGCTCCCCCGTGACATCGACGCGGTCGTGCAGGTCTTCGTCGCCGCCCAGGCGGTGCGCTTCGCCAAGCAGTACGCCGAGCAGGGGCTCAAGGAGCGCCTGCCGCTGATCGGGATCGGCGTCTTCACGGACGAGTCGGCCCTCCGCTCGATGGGGGACGAGGCGATCGGCATCGTGACGTCGCTCATCTGGGCGCCGACGCTCCCGACTCCGGCCAACCAGACCTTCATGAAGCTGGCGGAGGCCAAGGGCAAGAACCCGCCCGCGTACTTCACCGCGGTCATGTACAGCGCCGGCCGCTGGATCAGCGCGGCCGCGAACGCGCTCGAGGGCCAGGTCGAAGACCGCGCACGCTTCCTGGCCGCGATCCGCCGGGCGAGCGAGACCACGCCGGATCCGCGCGGGCCCATCACGCTCGACGAGTACGGCAATCCCACGCAGAACGTCTACATCCTGAAGGTCGAGCGCGTTGGTGGAAAGCTTCAGAACACCGTAATCCACACCTACCCGATGGTGTCGCAGTTCTGGACGTACAAGCCCGACGAGTTCCTCAAGTTGCCGGCCTACGACCGCAACTACCCTCCGGCAAAACCATGAGGACGATGGAGCAACGACGTCACTGCATGAAGCGCACGACGCCCGTGACGCCGTCGACGGCCACGGTGGCGCCGTGGGGGATGCGCCGGGTGGCGTCGGCGACGCCAAGAACGGCGGGAATGCCGCGTTCGCGCGCGAGCGATGCGAGATGTGACGTGCTGCCGCCCAGCTCGGCCACCACGCCGGCAACGCGCTCCGGCACCGCGGTCAGCGCGGGCCCGGCGACCTGCGTGACGAGGACCTGACCCGGCTCGACGTGCTCGAGGTCGTGCTCGCTGAGGACGATGCACGCTTTTCCCGCGCCCCAGCCCACACCGGCGGGCTGGCCGCGCAACGCGGGATGACGCAGCCACAGCGCGTCGGGCGTCGGTGCCGGCTCGACGCGCAACGGACGCGCCTGGAGGATCTGCAACCCGACGTCGCCGAGCGCCCACTCGACCTCGACCGGGCCGCCGAGGATCGCTTCCGCCTTCATCGTCAAGCGCGCGAGCTCGATGGCCTGGGCCGCGTCGAGACAGGGCGCGTCCACGAGGTCGGGTGCGACGGCGTGCGGTCGTGGGCCGTCGTGGCCGGCGCGTACGACCCGGTCCTTGCGGCCGGGCTCGACGCCGGCCAGCGTGCCGTCGCGCCGCACGACGAAACGGTCGGGCACGACCTCGCCTTGAGCGACCGCTGAGCCGAGGCCCCACGTCCCGGTGATGAGCACGTCACCGTCGGTGGTGCGGCTGAGCGCGCCTCCGGCCGCGCGCGCGGGGACCAGCTCCTGGACGAGCACGGCCATCGCCGTCGCAGAAGGATCCACGCTGTGCGTTTCCATGTAGTGCAGTGCGCGCGTCGCCCACAGCGCGGCCCAGCACGCGCGTACGGCGGTGATCAGATCGGCGTCGGTCCCGATCCCGAGGAAGGTATCGAACTGGCCGGCGAACGATGCCGCCGGAGTATCCTCCAGCAGCGCTGAGGAGCGCGCGGCTACCAGCGCGCCGGGCTTCGCGGTCAGGCGCGTCCAGGCGGCGGTCAGCGCCGCCGCCACGTCGGGCGCCAGCGGGGATCGCTGGAAGGCGAGCCTCACCTCGAGCGCCAGCCGGCGCCGCTCGAAGCCTTCAGCGGCCGCGAGGCGGCGGGCCGGCGCCTCGCCGCCGGCGAAAGCGAGCTGGGCTCGATACGCGGCGGCGGTGAGGCACACGCCGTCGGGAACGGGCAGGCCGCTCCGGCGCAGACGCCCGAGCGTGGCCGTCTTCGGTCCGACGCGATCAGGCGTCGCGTCGGAGGGATGGGCGAGATCGACGACGTAGCGGTCCATGTCGGGCCGACTATATATATATCAGGAGAAGCCATGACGGACGTGAAGGCCGCCATCCGGGATCTCGTCGTCGCCAACCGAATCCTGGCCAACGAAGACGTCGTCGACGCGTATGGCCACGTGAGCCTGCGCCACCCGGCGCATGCCGCGCGCTACCTGCTCGCGCGCTCGCTCAGTCCCGAGCTGGTCGAGCGTGACGACATCATGGAGTTCGAGCTCGATGGCACACCTGTGGGCGACAGCCGCCAGCCCTATCTCGAGCGCTTCATCCATGGCGCGATCTACGAAGCGCGCCCCGACGTCCACGCCGTCGTGCACGCGCATGCCGAGGCGGTGCTGCCCTTCACGATCACGACGACGCCGCTGCAGCCGGTCATCCACTCGGGCAGCTTCATCGGCGCTCACGTCTCCGTCTGGGACATCAGGGACAATTTCGGCGACACCAACCTGCTCGTGGCGAACATGGCGCAGGGCCGCGACCTGGCGCGCTGCCTCGGCGGCGACAACGTGGCCTTGATGCGCGGCCACGGCTTCGCCGCGGCGGCGCGCTCGCTCATCGAGGTCGTTCGCATGTCGGTCTACGTGCCGCGCAACGCGCGGGCCCTGCTGGCCGCGACGGGCCTCGGTCCGGTCACGCCGCTCTCGCCCGGCGAGATCGCGGCCCGGGCGGCCGGTTACCAGCCGCAGTCGCCGGAGACGTGGCGGGCGTGGGAGTACTGGGCGCGGCGCGCGGGCTGCGGGCATCTGCTGTCCCGGCGGCCGGTCAGATCGGCCAAGAAGCCCCGCCGCTGACTCACGCCTCGGGCAGGATCACGAGTCGCAGCACCCGCTCGGGCGCGCGCTCGTAATCGGCGAACGCCGCCGCCACGCGCTGGAGCGGATACTCCGCGGTGACGAACGGCGCGAGGTCGATCGCGCCGGCGGCGGCCAGCTCGATGCAGGGCTCGAAGTCGCCGCTCGTGAGCGCGCGCGCCCCGTAGATCGTCAGCTCCTTGTAGTAGACGGGGAACGTCGAGAATCCCTCCACGGGCTGGTGACTGATCGCGTAGAGCAGCAACCGGCCGCCCGGACGAAGCATCCGCATCGACAGCGCGAGCAGCTCGGAGCCACCCGCGGTGTCGATGACGACATCGGCGCCGGCGCCGCCGGTCAGCCGGCCGACCGCGGCGGCAGCATCCTCATCGCCTCCGACCACGTGGTCTGCCCCGAAGCGCTGCGCGAGCTCGAGCTTCCACGGACTGCGCGACACCCCGATCACGCGATGAGCGCCGGCCAGCTTCGCCAGCTTCGTATGGAGGAGCCCGGTGGCGCCCTGGCCGAGCACGACGACGGTCTCGCCGTCGGCGATGCCGACGCGCTGCTGGGCGTGACGCACGGTGGCCATCGTCTCGATCAGCGTCGCCGCGGCCAGCGGCAGGTGCGGCGGCAACGCGTGGACGTAGCGCGCGGGCAGCGCGACGTGCTGAGCCAGCGTGCCATCCATCTCGCGGCCGAGGAGTCCAGCGTTGCGACAGAGATTGCCCTGCCCGCGCCGACAACAGTCACACGAGCCGCACGCGATGATCGGATCGATGACGACACGCTGGCCTGCGGTGAGCCGCCGGACGTCGGCCCCGACGGACTCCACGACGCCGGTCGCTTCGTGGCCCATCACCCGGGGGTAGAGCACGCCCGGATGCTCGCCGGTGTAGATGGCGAGATCCGTGTGGCACACCGCCGTCGCCGCCACGCGCACCACGACGTCTCCGCGCTCGGGCACTGGCACCGCGCGATCGACCAGCGCGAAGCGATGCGGAGCCTGGAGGACGGCGGCGCGGCTACTCATTGATTGACCACATCAGAGGGGGCGCGACGCCCCCTCCGATACCTCCCCGGTTCGCGCGGCGAGCCACGACCGCCGATCCCGCCTGATTGACCACATCAGAGGGGGCGCGACGCCCCCTCCGATACCTCCCCGGTTCGCGCGGCGAGCCACGACCGCCGATCCCGCCCGCGCTCCTACATCACGACGGTGATTTCTTCTACCGGGAAGTTGGAGATGATCTCGGTGCGATCGGGGTGCACGATCAGCATCTCCTCGATCCTCACGCCGAACTCGTACCTCTTGCCGTGCTGGGTCTCGAGCGCGAAGACCATGCCGGGCTGGATCTCGAGGGGATGGTCCAGGGACCAGATCCGCGAGATGACCGGCGGATCGTACTGCGCGACCCCGAGGCCGTGGCCCCAGAGATTGGCCGCCGCCTGGTCCTCCTCCTCGTAGCCCCACGCTTCCTTGGCCGACGGCCACTTCAGCGCGATGTCCCGCGTCGTCACGCCCGGCCGCACCGTGTTGATGGAGTCGTAGAGCCACTTGAGCCCGGTCGCGTAGTAGTCCTTCATCTCCTGGGTCGGCTTCTTCCCCACGCAGTACGTGCGGTAGTAGCACGACTTGTAGCCGTTCCAGGTGAGCGCGGCCAGATCCATGAAGACGATCTCGCCGGGCTTGATGATGCGGTCGGAGAAGTTCCGCCAGTTCGGCCACGTGTTGGGCCCCGACGAGACGATGACGTCCTCGACGTCTTCCATGCCCGGGATGTTGTACAGGAACTCCATGATGTGGGCGGTCACCTGGTTCTCGGTGAGGCCGGGCTTGAGGAACCGCATCGTCTCCCAGTGGGCGGCATCGCCGATGGCCCCGACGATCCGCAAGCACTCCTGCTCGTCCTCGTTCTTGATGGCGCGGGCCTCCATCATCGCCGTCATGCCGTCGGCCCACGTGAGCTTCGAATCCCGGAACTGGTTGATCATGTTGATGTCGATGAAGTCCACGCCCAGCGGCTTGTCGGCCACCTGGTAGCGGTTCATCTCCTTGACGATGGCGTCGGTGAACTTCTTCACCTGCTGTCGCGACGCCGGTCCCGCCGCACCCTTGATCCACGCGTACGAGTAGCGGATGTTCTCCTTCGGAATCCAGGGCGCGTGGCGCTGGATCTGAAACCCGATGTCGCCCTGCTCGAACAGCACGGGCGGGCCGTCGCCGCAGAGCAGCGCGTAACGCAGTCCGGGCTTGAGCCGGTTCCAGCCCGGCGTGAGCGTGCTCGTCACGTAGCGCACGTTCTCGTCGTACATCAGCAGCAGCGCGCCCAGGTTGTGGGCCTTCATCCGTTCGCGCGCGCGCTCCAGCCGATACTTGCGCAGACGGTCCCAGTTGATGCGCTGCTGCCAGTCCACCCCCGCGATGCCGAAGTTCGCCATGGCGTCCCTCTCGCTTACCGCCCGTTCAGCGTCTCGATGACCTTGACGACGACCGCGAGGTCTTCACCACCATGGCCCGCGCGCTGCACGGTCGCATAGAGGCGCTCGGCCACGTCGGTCAACGGCAGCGCGGCGCCGGCCGAGCGGGCCGCGTCCTGGATGAGGTGCAGGTCCTTCATGAAGAGCTCGAGCTTCATCTGGGGAGGAAAGTCGCCCTTGACGATGAGCGGGCCGCGGACTTCGAGCATGCGCGACGCCGCCGCGCTGGTCGTCAGCACGTCGAGCACGAGCGCGGGGTCGAGCCCGGCCTTCTTCACCAGCGTCAGGGCTTCGGCCGCGGCGGCGCTGTGCAGCGCGACGAGGAGGTTCGCGGCGAGCTTCACCACCATCGCGTGGCCGGCCCGCCCGACGTGGATCGCGCGGGGCAGGATCGTCTCGAGCAGCGGACGCCAGCGCTCGTAGATCGCGCGATCGCCGCCGACGATGACGATGCCGTCGCCGCGGGCAACCTGAGCGCTGGTCCCGCTGATCGGACAGTCGAGGAAGTCGCGCCCGCGCGCCTCCGTCTCGCGGGCGAGCCGCTCGGTGAGCGCCGGCGAGATCGTGCTCATCTGCACGACGACCTGGCCGGGGCGGGAGCCTTCGAGCACGCCGCCGCGCCCGAGAATCGCCTCCTCCACGGTGACGAGGGACGGCAGCACGGTGCACACGATCTCCGACGCGCGCGCGACCTCGGCGGCCGACGTGGCCGACTTGCCGCCCCGAGCCGTCACCGCGTCCACCTTGTCGGGCAGGACGTCGTAGCCCACGACCTGATGGCCACCGGCCAGCAGGCGCGATGCGATGGCGTGTCCGAGCAGCCCGAGCCCTACGATACCGACGGTGGCCACGGCATCCTTCCTCCTGTTCGAGCGCCGGCTTTGCCGG
>Ga0209802_1001706_pt1 | contig 15954 bp, 20 predicted proteins | sample GraSoiAngelo_129_FD_185886 | JGI IMG/M metagenome (GOLD analysis project Ga0209802, IMG submission 185886) | Grasslands soil microbial communities from the Angelo Coastal Reserve, California, USA - 14_0927_12_40cm (SPAdes) (version 2) | ecosystem: Environmental > Terrestrial > Soil > Grasslands ... | reverse complement strand
CTTGAAGCAGGGAGCGGAGCCGAACACCCCGTAGAAACGAGCATGGTCCACAAGGTCTCATCCGACTTGGATACTCCCGTAATTGTGGGAGGGGGGATTCGAACACCGGACCAAGCGCGAGCTTTGGCGAATGCGGGCGCCTCGGCCATTGTGACAGGAACTCTGCTTGAGCAAAAAGGACCGGGTCCAGTGAAGAGTATCGTATCCGCGATGAGACGCGCCTAGTGGATACGTCGTGACCCATGAGGCCACTGGAGGAGTAGGTGGTACCGTTGGAGCATTCAATTTCATTCGGAGAGTAGGCTTTCCCTCGACTCCTGAGGTCCTCTCAGTTTTCCTGACTCTCACATTGCTTGCATCGATTGTCGCCCTTCCTCTTGCCGGAGTCGGTCTTCAGGCGGCGATATTCTTCCCATTGATTGCGGTTGTGATCCCCTCCCTGCTTGGCGAGGCGCTAAATTCGACAATGTTCCTTGCAGGAGACAAAGTTCTGAGCTTTCGGAGACTGATCGGATTGGAGATCCTATCGTGGTTCTTGCTCGTAGTAGCGTTACCGGTTGGGGCGATCGCCGGAATCGCCGTTTCGAATTCGACGCTTTGGGCTGATGGATTCTTTACAGTGTTGGCCCTGTCTTTGCCAATTCGATTTCTCACAATTGCCTCCATTTCATCGGTGTCGTCTTGGAAGAAATTCGTGGCCTCCGCATTGCCGCCGATTCTCTCGATCCGGTCCTTTTCGATCTTAGGTCCAAGTGTTGTTGGTCTGACAAATGTTGACAGTGGTCTAATCGTCCATGGAACAGCCGCAGTCTTGGTAGGAATCGTTCTCTCGGCTGCCGGCGTGTCAGGGATCATACGAAATGTAGAACGTTCGGGCACTCCTCAGGTTCGAGATTCTCCTCTTACACTGTTCAGAGCGTTCCTCCAACACTGGCTAAAGTCTGACCAGGAACCTCTGGAAAAGCGACTTGTTGCGCTGGGGACGCAAGGAACGATCGAGGGCTCGATACTCGGCTTCTCTAGCGCGAAAGGAGCGGTTGGCTGTGTGGTGGTGTCGAACTTTCATCCGGGACCTTATCGAGACCTCGGAAGCGCAGGGCTCCCCTCCGTACTAAAGGCGTCTATCGAGAGATCGAAAGGGGGATGCGCGCAGGTCCCCCACGGGATCTCAAATCATCAACTGAACATTGTCTCCCAAACGGACGTGCAGCGAGTCATTGACAGGGCTTTGGAGGAGTACCCTACTGTTGCGCCGATTCACGAATCTAGTGCTATGGTCAGGTCCACTGTAGACGAGGCTAAGGTGTCGGGTCAGGCTTTCGGAAATGTCGCGTTTCTCACCTTGACTTTGTCCCCTACAGACATGGAGGACCTGCCTTCCGAGGTCGCCCATGAGATTGAGCGAGAAGCGCAGGCCCGCGGCTTAACCGCCATCATCGCAGATGCTCACAATAGTCTGTCGAATCAAACCTCAATAACCTCCGAACAAGCGCGAAAGCTTGTTGAGGCGTCGGTCAAAGTGTTGGACCAGCTGGCTCTTGCCCGAAGATCACCCTTCAGAGCCGGGTCCGTCGGGGACCCGCTAGATGAGTTTCGCCTCGAAGACGGGATTGGTCCTGGCGGTCTTTCCTCGCTTGTTGTGCGGAGTGGGACCCAGATTGTTGCATATCTGACCATTGATGGGAATAACATGCATACAGGCGTTCGAGAGGCGATATTGGAAGACCTTGAAACGATCGGGGTAGCCGATGGCGAGATAATGACTACTGACACCCACTTGGTCACGGGTCTTGTGAGGTCTACTCTCGGATATTATCCGGTCGGTGCCCATCTGGATGTTGGATTGTTGAAGCAGAAAGTGAGGGAGACTGTTCATCACGCAATATCGTCGATGGAGGAATCTACCGCGGGTTTCTCCAAATTCTCGATTGAAGTACGAGTCCTTGGATCAGAGGCATTCCAGACTATCACGAGTTTTGTTGGCCGTATTGCTAGGCGTATCGGACGTCAATTCTTTAGGCTTGAAGCCTTGACCCTTGTGGTTACTCTGATTATCCTGTTCTTCCCGTGATTGCCATGGAAGTTGACGAGTCTCTACACTACATGCAGCTTCCACGAGAGGTTATCGTGGGCAAGAATGTTCTCGGCCGAGTTGGAGAGGTTTGCACAAGACTCGGATTCACTGGTACAGCGCTGGTAGTTTCAGGTCCGATAACCTATCCTCTCGCAGGTGAGCCCGTTGCGAAATCAGTTACGAAGGCAGGGTTGAAGGTTGACCACGTCATCGTAAAGGAGTCAACTGAACATGTTGCAAACCATGTCGTAGAAACGATCAAGAAGGCCAAAGCTTCACTGGTCCTTGGGGTGGGTGGCGGGAAGGATATCGATCTGGCGAAGTTGTCTTCCGCCAAGTCGAAGGTGCCTTTCATGAGTGTTCCGACAGCTGCAAGCCACGATGGGATTGCGAGTCCTTATGCCTCGATCAAGGGCGGTTCGAGGCCTTACTCGGTCAGAGCGCAAGCGCCGGTGGCGATTCTCACAGATATCGATGTTATAGCAGATTCGCCCTACAATCTACTGGCTGCTGGTTGTGCCGACATTGTTGCCAAGTTCACAGCCGTTAAGGACTGGCAGCTTGCTCACAAACTGAAGAATGAGTACTACGGTGACTACGCAGCCAACCTTGCTATGATGAGTGCTAAACTCGTCACCAAGAACGCCAAGGAGATTCTAAAACGAAATGTCGAAGGCGTCAAAACGGTAGTAGAGGCACTCATAAGCTGCGGCGTGGCAATGAGCATAGCAGGAAGCTCGCGACCCTGCAGTGGGTCGGAACACTTGTTCAGTCATGCCCTCGACATTGTGGCCGGTGAAACAAGTCTACATGGTGAGAGAACAGGGGTTGGAGCAATCTTGTGCGCTTATCTCCAGGGATCTAACTGGGAAGCAATTCGAACGTTCCTGAAAGAGATTGGAGCTCCTTCCACTGCTAAGGAGCTTAACGTCTCCCCTGAGCAATTGGTAAGAGCCCTGATGATGGCTCACAGTCTTCGTCCCGAACGATATACAATTCTCGGAGAGACCGGAGTCGCTGAGGCTGCTGCGGAGAAAGTCGCTCGGACCACAGGCGTCATTGGATAGTACGTTGAAGGCCTCCGCTCGAGCCTATGCGATTCAAGGGCTCGTGAAATATCATGGTCTCCGGAACGAGAAACTCCGACTACCATTCCACGACAGCATATCTGTCTGCATGAAAGCGCTTCCCACGATCACAACAGTGGCGTTCAACCGAGAGTTCGCCGCTGATCGTATCAGGATAAACGGCAAGCTACCCTCCCGAAAGGAACAGGATAGAGTTTTAGCCGTTGTTAACCATCTCAGACGTTTGTCTCGTCTGGAGTCCCTGAAAGCAAGAATCGAATCTAGGAATCCCGATGTCAGGGGTAAGGGATTGGGCTTTTCGGCCTCGGGGTTCGCAGCGCTAGGACTCGCAACAGCAAGAGCGTTGGAGCTGGACATCAAGACGCCGGAGTTGTCCGAAGTCGTTCGATTGGGCGCTGGCTCTGCTTCACGCAGCTTGGCTGGGGCCTTCTCCATCTGGTACGCGAACAGAAACGGTCGGTCTTATGCCGAAGAGCTTGCCCCTGCTCGCTCAATCAAACTAAGAACGATAATTGCTCCGATCGAGTCAGAGATCAAAACGGATAGAGCTCACGTTGACGCCGTCAAGTCTCCATTCTTCAAGCCGCGACTCGCTTACCTTCGAAGTATTCTTCCACGGATGAAACGCGCGATTTCAAGGAAAGACGTTGAGTCCATTGGGAGGCTGGCTGAAGAAGATACTCTCAACCTACATGCAGTTACCATGACAGGCAAGGAGGGGCTGGTTCTTTTCAGTCCACTCTCTATCGAAATCATCAGAGAGGTAAGAAGGCTCCGAACCGAAGAGGATCTTCCGGCGTGGTTCTCTCTAGACACTGGTCCATCGGTTTTTGTCAACACTACGCGAGACGCTGCCCAGTCAGTTCGAAGGAGTCTCAGCAAGATTACAGACAACTTGTTGACTTCGGATCCAGCCGGACCAGCTGAGATCATCGACAAGCACCTTTTCTAACCACCCAATCGGTTTGAGTCCGCGAGAACTAGATAATCGAATGTCATCACAGAAGGGATTCATTGCTGGACTAGCGGATGTCAAGAGTCTGGCTCCTCTTCCAAACGCGAACAGGTACTCTCAGATCATAACTCGGTTCGCACCAAATCCCGACTTCGTACTCCACATTGGATCTCTCCGCGCCGTCTTCCTCTCTCATGACTACGCGAGGATGTACCAGGGCAAATTCATCCTCCGGTTTGAAGACACGGACCCGAGACTGAAGAAATCTGTTCTAGAGTATTACGGCCAGATCGAGAAGGACGTGAAGTGGCTTGGTTGCCAGTGGGACGAGGAGTACACCATGAGCGATAGAGTCCCAATCTACTACGAGTATGCAGAGAAAGCGCTTGGACAAGGATTCGCCTTCGTTTGCACGTGTGAGCCGGACCAGTTCAAGGCGATAATCGAGCCAGGCCGGGCTTGTCCTCACAGGTCCAGGAGTCCTACTGAAAATCTCGAACTGTGGCGCAAGATGCTGAGTGGAGGGCTGAAAGAAGGAGAAGCAGTGGTTCGAGTGAAGACGGAGACGACTCACCCAAATCCAGCGGTTCGAGATTGGCCCGCTTTCAGAATCATAGATCCAGAGAAGTATCCGCATCCGCGAGTCGGGTCCAAGTATCGGGTCTGGCCTCTCTACAACTTCTCTGCTGCAGTGGATGATCATCTGATGGGAATTACCCATATCATTCGTGGAAAGGAGCATTTGACCAACGCGGTCAGGCAAACGTACCTCTACAAGCACATGGGCTGGTCGTATCCTGAAGCGATCGAGTACGGTCGGTTGAAGATGATAGGCTTCAAGCTCAGCAAGTCAGAGATGGTCAAAGAGCTTGAGGAGGGATTGGTTGATGGATTCGATGATCCCAGAATTCCGACCGTTGCGTCACTCAGGAGGAGGGGATACTCGCCTGAGGCACTGCGAAAGATCGTACACGAGATGGGCGCTCGTCCGGTTGACGCGACGTTGAGCTGGGACAACATCAACGCTACGAATCGAAAAGAAATCGATAAACTAGCTCACAGGTACAATTTCATCCCTAATCCTGTCCCTATGGACGTGGACCATGTCTCGCAGGCGTTCGTGGCGCATCTGCCTCTTCACCCCGAGCTTCCATCGCTTGGAAACCGGACGTTGAAGGTCGTACCTCGTGAGGGCATTGCGCGAATCTGGATATCTGGAACCGATCTGCAAGTGTTCGAGAAAGCAAAGGTTGTGCGGCTTATGGAGCTGTTCAACGTAGAGATTCATTCAACCAGTCCAGATTTAGTCAAGGCAACTTTTCACAGTCAGGAGTACGCGAAGGCTCGGGAGCTCAAAGCACGTCTGATCCAGTGGGTTCCGGATGAACAACACATCTCGTGTGAGGTGGTTATGTCAGACGCAACAAAGACTAAAGGGTTCGGGGAGACGAACTTGCTTGGTGAACAAGTGGGGAGTATTATTCAGATGGTTAGGTTTGGCTTCGGAAGAATCGACTCCAAGGAAGAACCACTGACAGTCTACTTCGCCCACAAATAGTTACAGGCAAATCACAAACGGTTGACTGTTCTTTGCTGACCACGATAAGTAGCACGGCTTTGACATGCTGGTAACAGTACGTAAGTCTGGAACCGAGTGCTCACCAAGCCTGGGAATATTCGATGAGTAGCAGTGGCGGCGGCAGTAGTCGGCTGACAACTAACCTGCAGAGAATCATGCTTTATTGGCTGATCATTTTCGGGGTTGCACCTCTAGCGCTGGAACTGCTGCTGTCGTTTGCTTTGGGCGGTGGAGCCACGGTTCCATTTCTGACAACATACTACGTGATCGCAATTCTTGGCCTCTCAGGAATAATGTTCGAACGGCTTGTGAACTAGATCCGGAAGCCGAATCCGGCTCGCTAGCTGTTCAGCCTTCCGAATCCGGTATGAATAGAAATGCCCTCGACCGCTCTTGCGTCGTAGGATGTTTGACACCTACCCCCTTTTTCCTAGCAATTATTTCCTGTCTGGCACCAATTTCGGGCGAGTCTGGCAATTCAAGCATGGTCTGGCTCTGATAGTAAGGGAAAAATCGCAGTTACATCGAGAAATCCCTAACGGTAACAGCAGGATCTCCTTTCTGGGTTGAGTCGACTATTCAACCAATCATAACAGTTCAGCATCCGGGTATAACCGGTCACAACAGTGGGTTGAGCGGACCGCTTTTTCGGATCTTCTGGCTGCCAATTGCCGCTCGTGGTCAGTAGTCTCGGTTGGATTATCGGATTCTTTCTCTTTGGGATAGCAGGATTGCGCGTACGGATATCGCCACGCTGGGCCTAATGGTTCCTTATCCTACCAGGGATTCTCTCCGTGAGGCTTGGACATAGCCGAGAATAACGCTCCAAACGACGATTGTACCTCCTCTAATAGCAAAGGGTTCAAGGCTGGACGCGGGCCGGGAACCGATCGGTTTGGCAGGAAACCCCTTTTTCCATCGTGACTGGTGAGTCTTCTGACTTACGTCTAGTCGACTGTAAGGATCTACATGGACGCTATGTGGTGGTCGCGATGTTCTTTACGGCTCTGGTACGTTCTGCCTCTGTATCTGTTTGAACAGTATCTCGTCCGACTTAACGGGGGTGATTGTCTAACCCCGTTCTAGACTACGAGATTCGCGACTCATTTTCTAGGCCGGCTAGGCCTGATCGTAGGCGGTGTGGTTTGAAATTGGTTGGTTTGGATGTCTCTGGATAGAGCCCGTGACAAGAAGGTATATATTGCGTTGGGATGAGGCGTCGCGTATGCGCCAGCTTACAGTCCGGACCCCGAATCTCCTCGCATGCGGTTCGTCTATTTCAGGCTGGGGCTGGGCCAGTGTGAAGGGGGTTAACAAGTTGAGGTCTCGAGCGAGGGGGTTGATTGCGGCGTCTATTCTCATGATAGTTCCGTGGTTTCTTCTTCGTAGTTATCAAGCTGCCGCGGCCTCTGGTCACAAGTCATGGTTGGGTAGTATACCTTAGTATATCCACCGGCATCGGATGGAGAGAGGAGGGGCCTTCCGGTCCGGGGGAGCCGAGGGTCTGGAGTCTAGATTCTTTGGAGCACTATCGAATAGCCCGATCTAAGGGAAGACGTGGTAAGCCCGCTTCAACATACATTTCGCTTTCGAAATATATGAAACATTTGCGATTAATCGCGACCTCTCTCATTCCTTTGGCGGTCATTCTCTTACCAAGTAATATGGCGAGCACTAATTTGAGTGCATTCGAGAACGCGCCGGTTGTCGGTCCGCCTACGGGACAATGGTTCGACTATGTTGCGGTCATAATGCTTGAGAATCATGGCATCAACGACACCTACTACAACGGTGGGAATGTTAACTCCTGTCTTGGAAACTGTACCTACTTTTCGGCACTAGCCAATGTCAACGGTCTGGCGGAGAACCTCACCATGGGCAAGGTTCAAGGGGCAAGTCTCGGTAGCTACATTGCGATCACATCGGGATATGGAAACACTAACAGTAGCTGCAACAATGGGCCATCGAGCGGATGCATTCTCAATATTCCCAATATAGTCGACAGACTCGACAGTGTTCATTTGACTTGGAAGGCCTACATGGAAGGGTATCCCATCCTATCGGGATGCTCCAACACTGCTTTCTCCGGCTCTCCCAACTACTACTCAGTCAACCACAATCCGTTCGCCTACTACTCTGACATTGTAAACAATCAGACGAGATGCTCCAACATAGTCAGTGCCAACTCCAAAAATGTCGTGCAAAATTCAACAGGCTGTTGGCCAACAGCCATTCAATATGATGACCTGTTAATCAATGACCTGAACTCCGTCTCGACAGCTTCGAACTACATGTTTCTAACTCCGAACAGCATCGACAATACTCATGACTGCCCAAACAACGTCTCAGCTGGTAATGCTTGGATGCAGGAGATGATCCCCACGATCCTTGGCAGTACATTATTCCAGACGCGCAGAGCCGCGCTTTTTGTCGCATTCGACGAGCCCAGAACAAACACAAATCTGCAACTTTACTCTGTCTGGGCGTCGAACCCGTCAAACCCCACTACTTTGTCTGGTCGCAAGTCTAACCATAGCTACACGCTCTATTCTCCTTTGAGGACGATCGAGGATAATTGGAATCTGACTCCGTTCTTCGCTTCAAACGACGGCAGCGCCAGCAACATGCGAGAATTCTTCCGCGCCACTTCGCTTGTCCCCGACTTCAGCATCTACAGCACTCCCTCTAGTCTAATGATCCAGACCGCTACCTCGGGGACCTCGACGATCAGTCTTTTCAGTCTCGACAATTTTACTGGAACACTCACACTCTCCTCATCGGTTTCGCAGTCCGGTCCGACAGCGTCTCTTAGCCCTCAGCGTGTTTTTCTCGCGCGTGGAGGGTCTGCTACGTCAACCCTCACGGTCGCCTCCCAAAACCCTAGTAACTTCACTGTCACCGTAGCTGGGACCAATGGCACGTTGACCCACTCGACAATCGTCAGTGTCATCGTTGCTCCAGCGTCCGTTGTTGTTGTTGTTGCCACTGACAGTGGAGTTGGACCCTCATCGCTGGCCACTGCCGGAGGCCAGAAGCTGATCGAGGACTCGGCGGGGAGGATGATCACAGTCTACGTTGACAGCTCCGGAAGAATGAGTCTCTCTTATGCTAACTCTGATCCCATCTCAAAGGGCTGGTCAACCCCTGTAAAGTCGTCGACACCCGCCTCAGGCTACGCCTGGCCTGCCGCTGTGCTTGTCTCTCTTACCTCTCTCCGGATCATAGCCGGCGGAGGCTCGGCTTCGGGGGTAATCACTGATATTCCAGTGACTATAACACGGGATTCTCAGAACAATATTACAGCAGTGAGTTTCGGAACACCCACCACTCTCGACTCGCCTGGTCCCGACAGATACCCGACCGCCGTTCTAACCCACAACGGCGACATTCTACTCGCCTGGGCACAGAACAGCACTCATACTACGGTGAAGTCTCTCCGCTGGGACCCTTCGACGGGCTGGACGAGTCTCGCCGGCTCCTCAACAACTCCGGACACAGTCCTGGTTGACTCGTCAACCATCCAATGGTTTGTGCCGAACCTCATAGAGAGGCCGGACAACCATAACATCTACCTCTTTGCCAACAGGTTCACCGGTCCACCATCGACCATCGCGTTCAACAAGGCGACATGGAACGGCTCCAGCTGGTCTTGGGGTGTCCAAAACCTAACCTACGAGACGAATGCCTCTGATGCTGACGACGACTTTGTCGGACTGGCCTGGGACCCCGTCAAGTCTCTGGTGGTTGCTCAATACGGGATGACTGGGACTTTCAAGTATGGAGTCTTCACCCTGAACAGCCAGGATGTCAAGACCCATCTGGATACCCCTGCCTTAGCGGTGACAGGCGACAGGGGCTGGGCCAGCATCGGAGTCCAGACAACAACCGGCGACTACTACATCTTCCTCATCAGCGTCAACACCGACGCAGGAAGCGGTCCCCTCGGCTACATCCGACTGCCTTCAGGCGGGTCTTGGAACGCGACCATCATATGGTTGAACACAGCATCCGACAACCAAGTCACGAGCATCAGGCCAACAGGGTCCAGCGCGACACTCGATCTACTGTACAGCGAAGGAACCTTAGCACCCGTCAAGGTCAAGTTCACAAGACTCATCCCGCTCGGTCCGGCAAGCTTTAGCCTCGCCCCCAACCCGACGAGCCTATCCGTCAAGGCAGGATCCTCCGGACCCTCCACTATAACCGTCTCAAGCGTAAACGGCTTCACGGGAACAGTCAACCTCTCCACAACAGTTTCTCCCCCAGGTCCAACGGCAGTCCTGAGTGCCATGAGCATCACTTTGACTAGTGGGGGAACAGCGACGTCAACTTTGACAGTAAACTCGACTACCAGCGGCACATACACTGTCACCATAAAGGGGACAAGCGGCACTCTCACCAATTCTGCGACAGTAGTCGTCGCTGTTACAGACTTCATCATTTCAGCCACTTCGCCCAACGCGAGCCCATCAGGCGGATCCGCAATCTCCACCATCACAGTCTCAGCCGTCAACGGCTTCGCCGGAACCGTTATCCTGGCGGACACTGTTCCGGCTAACCTCGGTTGCGCTCCGATCACACCGAGCAGTATCACAAACTCTGGAACAGCCACCGTATCTTGCAGCTCCACCACCGCCGGGACCTATAGGCTAACGATCACCGGTACGAGCGGTACTCTGAGCCACACCACAACCGCGACATTCATGGTAACAGACTTCACCCTAACCGCGACATCACCGGCCGCGGTGAACGTCGGGGTCTCCGCAACCTCTCCTATCACCGTGACGGCTGTCAACGGCTTCACTGGAACAGTAAGTCTCACCGACAACGTTCCGACCGGACTGACGTGCGGCGCAATCAGTCCGCCGAGCGTAACCAACTCTGGAACTGCGACGGTATCCTGCAGCTCGACTGCCGCCGGAACCTACACGCTTACCATAACCGGTACGAGTGGAACACTATCCCACTCTTCGACCGCGATCTTCGCTGTCAACGATTTCACCATAACCGCTTCTTCGCCCACCACAGTCACCGTTGGCACCTCTGCCACATCCACCATCACGGTAGGTGCTTCGGGCGGGTTCTCTGGAACAGTCTCAATAACGGACACGGTTCCAGCAGGACTCACCTGCGGAGCCGTATCCCCTAGCAGCGTAACAGTACCACCAACAGCCACCGCCACCGTATCATGCAGCTCCGCCACAGCTGGAACCTACACCCTGACGATCACAGGCACCAGCGGATTCCTTACATACTCTGCAACTGCCACATTCACTCTAACCGACTTCACAGTATCGGCAAACTCTTCGGCCTCAGTAACAGTTGGAACATCAGCGACCTCAACCATCACGGTAGGAGCCGTCAGCGCGTTCACTGGAACAGTCACACTCACCGACACTGTTCCACCAGGTCTCACTTGCGGCACCATTTCTCCCGCTACTGTGACAAACTCCGGCACTGCAACAGTCGCGTGCAGTTCGAACACCCCCGGAACCTACACCCTCACCATAACTGGTACTAGCGGAACGCTTTCCCGATCAACGACCACAACATTCACCGTAACTGACTTTACAGTCACGGCAACTTCCCCGGCCGCGACAACGGCTGGGGCATCAGTAACATCTGCGATTACAGTGACAGCAGTCAACGGGTTCACTGGGACAATCAGTCTCACTGATACAGTTCCTTCTGGCTTGACCTGCGCCTCGATCATCCCAACCAGCGTGACCAACTCGGGCACTGCAACAGTCTCATGCAGTTCAACAACAGCAGGCAACTATACGCTCACGATAATGGGTGCAAGCGGCACATTGTCTCACTCGACAACAGTTACATTCACCGTGACCGACTTCGACATAACCGCGGCCTCTCCGGCTGCTGTCAATTCAGGAGCCTCTGTAACCTCTACGATAACGGTCACATATCTGAACGGCTTCACTGGCACGATCAGTCTGACCGAGACTGTCTCGTCTGGTCTTACTTGCGGTGCTTTTTCTCCCGCGAGTATGACGAACCCTGGAACTGCGACTGTGTCCTGCAGCTCGACTGACGCCGGAACCTACACGCTTACCATAACCGGTACGAGTGGAACACTATCCCACTCTACAGCAGCAGCATTCACGTTTGCCGACTTCATGATAGCCGCAACCTCACCGTCGGGGGCTTCCGGGAGCTCCTTGACCTCAACAATCTCTGTAACTGCCCTCAGCGGCTTCACTGGAACAGTAAGTCTCACCGACAACGTTCCATCTGGACTGACGTGCGGCGCAATTACCCCGAACAGTATCACGAACTCGGGTACTGCAACCTTGACATGTAGCGCCACTTTGGGCACGTTCACCGTGACGATCGCTGGAGCGAGCGGAACACTTTCTCACTCGACCCCCGCCACATTCACCTTCGCCACTGCAGACTTCACGATCTCAGCTACGAGCATTACAATCAACGCCGGTGCGTCTGGTACATCAACAGTCACGGTAACCTCGCAGGGAACCTTCACTGGAACAGTGTCTCTAACCGACAGTCTCCCCGCGGGCCTGACGTGCGGCTCAATCTCGCCGATTAGCCTGACCATGACTACATCGCCACAGACAGCAACGGTCTCCTGTGGCGCTAGTGTAGCAGGCAACTACACCCTGACTATAACAGGCACCAGCGGAACTCTCAATCACTCTACAACCACAACGTTCACAGTAACAGACTTCACCATAACTGGCAGCTCCCCGGCTGCGATCGACGCCGGCAAGTCTGCCACATCCATTATAACTGTGGCCGGGCTCAATGGGTTTGCCGGAAACGTATCTCTCTCAGACAACGTGCCTGTCGGTCTAACGTGCGGAATAATCACTCCACCTGCCGTCACTGGATCCGGAACCGCAACGCTTTCCTGCAGCTCTACAAGTGCATCCACTTACCCGGTAACTATCACAGGCTCGGCTGGTTCGCTGCGACATACGGCCACGGCCATATTCGCATTTGTAGACTTCACGATCATAGCAAGTTCACCTGGCTCCACCCCCGTAGGCTCCTCGGCCACCTCGACAATAACTGTGGCCGCGGTCAATGGATTCGCCGGAAACGTCACGCTAAGCGACACCTTGCTATCAGGACTCACATGCAACACTATCACCCCGGCCACGGTTACAGGCTCGGGGACTGCTAGTCTGAGCTGTAGCTCCACTAATGCGGGCACCTACACGGTTACAGTGACCAGCACTGATGGCATAGTCGCTCACAGCGCTACCGCGGCTTTCACCTTTACAGACTTCAAAATTACCGCGAGCACCGCGTCGGTCGCCGTAAACGTGGGCGCCACGACGACCGTCACGATAGCAGTCATGCCTCTCAACGGATTCATAGGAGCAGTCGAGCTCACAGCCAACCCGTCCGCAGGTCTCAACGCCACTGTGAGCCCGAGCACCATCACAGGTGGCTCGGGAACCGCGACACTCACAGTCAGATCCACAACCGCGGGCAACTACACTGTCACCGTGACTGGAACCAGCGGTTCGACCAGCCATGGGGTTACCATAAGGGTCCGGGTGGAAGACTTCAGTCTCGCCACAAACACAGCCTCGATTCGCCTCGCGGCCGGCACCTCGGGTACGGTGACCATCAACCTGGCCAGCATCAATGGTTTCACTGGTACCGTATCTCTCTCCGCGGTCTGCTCGGCCCCGGGTCCCAAGCTCAGCCTGAGTTCGAACAGTTTATCGCTCAGCCCAGGAGGACCAGGGAGTTCCATCCTGAGGGTTGGGACAACTCACAGAACGGCACCTGGAACATATACCATCACCGTAACTGCAACAAGCGGCGGCGTAACCCATACAGTCACAGTCTTACTAACGATCGCCTAGACTCATCCTCGTTATCGACGAACAGAGAGGCAGGTCACAAATCAGCCTGACTCACATACTGAATCGTGTCACTTGCCTGTTGTCGGAGTAGGTGAGTGAATCAAGGGTTGTCTCCTGTAGCGAGTAGTGAAAGCATTAGGTTATTCAGACTTCTTCGGAGTCCGCTTATCGCGGACCGGTTCCAGGAGACCGGCCCGGGCGTTATATCTGTAGTGCCTCGGTTCTCTGTCTAGGTTCTCTCGGAAATAGGATGTGCAGATTGCGCCGCCCATGGTCTCTGTCCTAATTGGTCCCTTGATGGCGATTATCGTCCCCGTTACTCAAGGCGCAGGAGGAGGTGTCATCTCACTTATCGTGATTAGTATCCCTCTTCCCGTGGGTCTCGGACGCTGGCGTACACACTCTTGTCGGAGGGAACCCAATAACTGAAGAAAAGGGTCCGTCGATTAGATTCAGTTTCCTTGATCGTCGGGCGAAAAAACTAGGAAAACTGTCTTTACCCAATCTATGCTGAAAGTAAAATTATATATACTTATGCCCTTGACCTTAGTACAGAGACTTTTACTTGACCGAAACAAAAGACGACATAGCGCAAGAACTCCGGGAAGAAATCAGGTCCCTCAAGGAGGAGATACGACACCAAGTGTCCCAAGCGCTTGAGAGTTCAGGATCTGGCTCAATCAGAGTTGATCTTCACAAGGACGATGTGGCGCAGGCCGAGCCGTCTTTCGTAGTTGTGAAGGACCTTGTCAGACAGATTCGCGAGAATGTGAAGTCAAGCCTGGCTACGCGGGGAGAGATTGCCGTCGACGAACTTGTCGAGAACATGCCCGAGACCACGGCAGCCGACCTTCTGAAGTCATTGGCGAACACTGACAGGCTAAAGATGGTCAAAATGCTGTATTCTACCAGGAAGACTTTCTCAGACTTCAAAACGGTCACTGGCCTTGAAGCGGCCTCCGTCAACAATCACCTGAAGAGCCTCCTGAACATGGGTCTAGTTTCCCACAGCGACGAGGGAGGCTACGAGCTCACCAAGCGAGGGAGACTACTCGTCAGGACTTTAGCGCTGATGAGCGAGGCTCTCGGGGGAGAACAAATTGATTGAGATAGGACGAGACTCGGGACTGTCGCTGGCAACGAGACGAATCGCCGGAACGCTGACCGGCGTTTCAGCGATCCTCGCATTGATTTGGATTATCAGAGGGCCCCTCGCAATCCAACAATACTCCCTTTCCTTACTTCTTGCCGGTTTCAGCTTGGGTTTCCTGGGCCGGGTCTTTCGAACTGAGACGATCTCGGGAGCGGGTAGAGCGCTTGTCAGCTTCCTCTGGAACCTCACCTGGGCATTTGCCGGAATCATACTGGGGATCTGGATCTTAGGCTGGGTGGCGTCCTTGCAGTCCGATGTCTTCCCAACTGCCATTTCAAGCTGGACCCCCATTTTTGTGGTTGCAGCGATCGCGGCCGGTCTAGGAGCATACGCCGGGCAAAGGCTCGGCCTGGCACGGAAGTGGCGAGCAACTCCTTTCATCGTCGCCGAGGGCAAAGGGCCGACAATGGAAGGAACCAAACTAACAGTGAAACAGGACACGGTGGGCATGCCGATCAGGCGAGAGGGACGAACCATTGGATGCGTATTGATGGGTGAGGTTTCAACCACCTTCAAGACCCCGATGGGGACGGTGAGCGCATCACTCCCGGCTCCAGTCACAACAGTAGGAATCCCATTCCAGGGGAAAACAACGACCAACGACGAGGTCGTGACGATGACTGGAAAGTCGGCAAACCAACTGCTCACAGAGACAAGTTCTCGGGGAGACGAGTTGGATGTTGGACGGATAAGGCTCCGCGATGGTTGCATGGGAGACCGATGGAAGATCGGCCCGCTCATCTTCGACTGGGACGGGGACGGCGAGCATCATCCAAAGGAAAGATGGCTGGCAAAGGGAACTGGTAACGCCTACATCACCACAAACGGTCACCGTGCGACTGCAAAATGGAACGGGAGCATCCTCTCTGTAGGGGATGGTTCGATGGAGCTCTCGGCTGGGTCAGACAGTTTCTCCTACTCTCCCGCAGAAGTGAAGACCGCATCCCCCCTTCACACGCTCCGTGTCACCGAGGACAAGATCACACTTGACATTCGCAAGTTCACACTGAAGGTCTCAGGGGACACCGTCATCCTCAGAACAGAGGAGAAGACTAACAGGACAGAGTCGAAGCTACTAGCGAATGACTTGCGATCTCTACTGACTGAGACGGCAAAGAAACAGGTGAGAGATGTGATGGAAGGAACTCCGATCGACATTGGCGAGATGCTTAACACCACGGAGGAGGCACTTGCGAAATATGATTGAGGAAGCTGCGATGATCGCCGAGTCAAAACAGGCTGAGAAGGG
>Ga0209802_1001702_pt1 | contig 15984 bp, 17 predicted proteins | sample GraSoiAngelo_129_FD_185886 | JGI IMG/M metagenome (GOLD analysis project Ga0209802, IMG submission 185886) | Grasslands soil microbial communities from the Angelo Coastal Reserve, California, USA - 14_0927_12_40cm (SPAdes) (version 2) | ecosystem: Environmental > Terrestrial > Soil > Grasslands ... | reverse complement strand
CCTGCATCACTTCGATATTCCCACTTGCGAAGGACTGCTGCGCAAAGTCCATGCGGCATTGGCGCCCGGTGGACGGGCGGTCACTTTCGAGTTTGTCCCGAACGAGGACCGCGTCTCGCCGCCCATTCCCGCGAAGTTCAGCATGATTATGCTGGCCACCACGCAGCACGGCGATGCCTATACCTTTTCCGAGTACGAGCGGATGTTTCGCAACGCGGGATTCGCCTCCTGCGAACTGCATCCGCTGCCGCCAACGCCGCAGCAGGTGGTGATTTCGAAGAAATAGATTCCGAGCCCATCTCAGGCAATGCGAGAGGTTACTCATGCGCGATGACACCGTACTGCGCCAGCACCTGGTCGAGTTATTGCGCGGCCGCGACGCCCACGTGAACTTCGACACTGTGATTGCCGGCTTGCCGACAAAGCTGCGCGGGGCAAAGCCCAAGGGCCTGCCGTTCACTCCCTGGCGGCTGCTCGAACACATGCGCATAGCCCAGTGGGACATTCTGGAGTTCAGCCGGAACCCGAAGCACGTCTCGCCGAAGTTTCCTGAAAACTACTGGCCGAAAGGCGATGCCCCGCCCGATGCGGCTGCGTGGAAGGCGAGCGTGGAAAGCTTCCGTGCCGACCTCGGAGCGATGCAGGCCCTGGTCGAAAATCCCGACACGGACCTTTTTGCGCCCATTCCGCACGGCCAGGGTCAGACCATTCTCCGGGAAGCAATGCTCGTCGCCGACCACAATGCCTATCACGTCGGACAATTGGTGATCCTCCGCCGGCTCCTCGGAGCCTGGAAGGCCTGACGGCATCACAGGCGCGCTCGGTCTGGACGCGTCCTACGCGTTCCGGATGAACTTCGCGGCTATCCAACCTGCCAGAACCAATGCCGCCAGAATCTCCCAGTTGTACTTGTTGCCGTAGGTAGCGGTCGGAAAGTGGTTGCTCAACATGATGAAGACCACCGGCACCACCATATAGGTATTGTGTTTGGAGCGTAGCTTGGCGCGTGCGGCCAGGGCGGCGTCGGGTTTTCTGCCTTCTTTGAGTGCGGCGATCATCTGATGCTGCGCCGGCAAGATGCGCATCCAGACGTTGGCCGCCATCAGCGTGCCGAACATGGCGCCAACATGGATGTAGGCCGCGCGACCGCTCAGCACCCGAGTGAGGCCGTAAGCGACGCCTATCACCAGAAGCAATGAGACGCCCGCGAAAAGCGTCTCAGACCCGCCTACGGGCGATTGCCACATGAAGTCGTAAACGAGCCAGGCAACAGTGAGCAAGCCAAGCCCGATGGCGACTCCGGTGCCAACGCTGATGTTGGCTACGCTTTCGTCCACCAGCGCGCCGCCCATGTAGTAGACGATGGTGAGCAAGACCATGCCGCTAATCCAGGTCAGCGCCGCCTCCCACCGAAACCAGTGCAGTTTCCGCGGCAGCAGTTCCGGGACCCTCTGCTTCTCCACCACATAAAAGCCGCCGCTGTGAACCATCCACACCTGCGCTCCCGGATTCTCTTTGGCGCCGGCCTGCTCCTCGGCGCTCAACTGGCCGTCGAGCCAGGTGAAGAAGTAGGTCTGGCCGATCCACAGGATGCCGGCGAACACGTGAAACCAGCGTACCGCCAGGTTGAGCCACTCGTTGAGGTTGAAGTCCATCGTGATCGGCTAACTCCCCCGGTAAGTGGTGTAGCCGTAGGGGCTCAACAACAAAGGAATATGGTAGTGCTGCGCAGCGTCGCGCACGGCAAAGAGGATGGAGACCTCGGAGTAGAAGCTTGCCACTTTTTGCGCGCGGAAATAGGAGGAGACATCAAATGTGAGCCGGTAATTCGCCGGTTCCAGATGCGCTCCCGCGGGCAGAAGACTTGCGACACGCCCGTCAGCATCTGTCTTCCCCTTCCCGACCACCTTCCAATCTTTTCCCGCGGAATGGACCTCCAGCACCACTCTGACGCCGCTGGCCGGCCGCCCTATGGAAGTGTCAAGGACATGCGTGCTGATTCCGCTCATCGTTTGTTAGGCCTGCAAAAGCTTTTGCAGCCGCAGATGGGTGATCCGGCGCTGCTCCTCCGCAGCCATGCGGAGTTCCGCGGCGGGGTCATTCTGGAGGCGTTGTTGGAGAAGTGCAAGCATCTCCTCGCTGCTCTTGCCGGTGGCGCAGACGATGAAGATATAGCCAAAGCGCTGCTCGTAAGCGCGATTGGCTTTCGCGAGCGCGGCCAACACCTGTTCTCGCGCGCTGCGAGTGCCTGACTGTTCTTCCTCGGACCAGCGGCGCGTCTCGGCGGAGGCGTCCTTTGCGGCCGCCTTCTCTCCGATTCTGGGGTGCCGGCTGAACGCCTCGAGCCAATCCTCGCGGCCCAGGTCCCACCAGACGCGGTCGGCCGAATCGAGGAGCCTTCGCATCGCGTCGCCCCCGGTGGGGAAAGGGCGCTGCTGGGTCATGCGGCGCGCCCAATTCGTGGAACCGCAGCACTTCAGCAGCTCGGCCTGGGCCTCTTCCATCGAAAGGGCGTTCAGGCGCGCAATGCCTTGGGTCAACTCTTGCTCCCGCTCACCGTGCCGATGACCCGCAGGCGACTGACGCCGCCATCCGGATAAATGTTGAAGCGAACGTGGGTCACAGCGCCGGCGTCTTTCAATTCCTTCTCGAAGAAGTGCCGGGTGTGCGGCTGTAACTTGGTGCGCGGCAGGACTTCCACCCACGACAAAGTCGAAAGACCGGATGGGTCCTTAGCTGTCGCCGGAGCGCTCGACGCCTCGAGCTGGCAACTCTCCGGATAATTGCCCTTAAAGTGCGAGGTATCCACCTCCACCCGGCGAATGGTGCCGGAAGTTCCCAGCTTGATGATCACCCAGTCGTGCCCCGGCCCTCTCCGTCGGCGCGTCTCCCAGCCATCGCTCATATTTGCGGCACGGCCGGGCATGATCAGGTTGTGGCGCGAGCCAAAGAACATATCGCTGCAGGCCACCACCAGCCCGCCGCTCTCTACTGCTGCCAGGTCGACCTCGCTCCTGCTGTGGCCAAGTCGAGTCCAGTCCGGCACCACCTCTCCGTACACGCGGAGCCGAGCCACACCGCCGTCTGGGTAAATCTTGAAGCGGAGATGCGTGAAGCGTTGCGGATTATCAATCGCAAATGGGTTCTCAGCGTCGCCGCTGAGGCTCGACTTGGGCAGAAGCTCTGTCCATTGCGTTGACGCGCTCGTCAGTTGCCCCACATCTGGATGCCCGTCGAGCACGCACGCTTCGATCGAGCAGTGCTCGGGGTAATTCCCTTTGAAGTGGGAGGTATCAACGACGACTCCCCGAAGGATTCCCGGCAGCCCCAGCCGGATGATGCACCAGTCGAATCCGGGCGTTCGCCGCCGGCGCGTCTCCCAGCCGTCCATCCATTTTCCGACATCGGTGTACTTACCTTCGATGAAGATGGGTTTGCCGGGCTTCAGCAGGTTTTCTTTTGGGGCAAAAAACTCATCGTTGGCGGCGAGAACGGCTCCGCCCAAGCGCTCGGCGGCGAGATCGATCAGTTCGGTGAAGTCCATCAGGGGTTTCCTCGCTTGAGCATCGCCCCAATTGGGCCGGCAGGGAATTGGCCGCCGTCGTAGATTTTCCGGCCACGCAGAAATGTCGTTTCCACGATGCCGCTCAAGACCTCCCCTGCATACGGCGTGAGCTTGTGCCGGTGGTGGAGCGTCGCAGAATCCACGCGGAAGGATGCTTCCGGATTCCAGACCACTAGGTCGGCGTCGCAGCCTGGAGAAATGCTTCCTTTGTGGTCCCGCAGTCGGACCAGGCCTGCCGGCGCGGAGCAGAGCCATTTGGCCAATTCCCGCAGACCGTAGCCGCGCCGCTGCGCTTCCGTCCACATCACCGGCAGCCGGAGCTGCAGCGAAGAGATCCCCCCCCAGGCACGCATGAAGTCACCGAACTCTCGCAATTTTAATTCGGGAGGGCAGGGAGAGTGGTCCGAAACGACCATTTCGATCAGGCCCTCGCTGAGCGCCGCCCAGAGCAGTTCGCGGTTCTCGCGTTCACGAATCGGCGGGCAGCACTTGAACTCGGTGGCGCCGTCGGGGATTTCCTCGGCGGCGAAGCGCAGATAGTGCGGGCAAGTCTCGGCGGTGATCGGCAAACCGTCCGCTCTGGCCTTGCGCAGCAATGGCAACGCATCGGCCGAGGAATGATGGACGACGTGCACCCACGGACCTGCATGGGGCGTCCCACGCACCCCTCGGGCCAGCCGCTGCAGGAGACGCATGAGAAGCGCCACAGCCTCGTTTTCCGCCTCGCGCGGCCGCGATTCCAAGAAAGTCGAATATCGTCGTGGGTCGCTGGCGGCACCCGCTGCCTGCTTGCGAAGTGCCTCATCAATCGGGCCGGGCACCTCAGCGTGGACGATCAGCACCGCTCCGAGAGCTGTTAGCTCCGCGAGCGCGGTCTCCAGGTCCACCTCCGCCACGTGGCAAAACTCATCGACCCCGGAATGGATCAGAAAGCACTTGAATCCGAGGACGCCCGCATCCCAGAGGCGCCGCAGTTGCGACGTATTACCCGGCACCACGCCGCCCCAGAAACCCACGTCCACCCAGCAGTGTCCCTTCGCCGCTGCGATCTTGGCCTCAAGCGACTCGCGTGTGGTTGTCGCTGGAATGCTGTTCAGCGGCATATCCACCAGCGTGGTGACACCTCCGGCTGCGGCCGCGCGCGTCGCCGTCTCGAACCCCTCCCAGTTCGTGCGGCCGGGTTCGTTGATATGCACGTGGGTATCCACCAGCCCGGGCATGATCACCGAACGGCCCGCGTCAAACACCGGACACTCTCCGGGCACTTCGTTGTGAGCCTTGATCGCTGCGATGACGCCATCGCAGACATGAATCGAAGCCGGATGAACGCCAGCCGTGGTCACAACCCTTTCGCCGCGGATGATTATGTCCGGAGTCATCAGCTTTCGGCGGCTGCCAAACCGCGATGCGATTCGTCTCCGCCATTGTTCTGGAGCTGCAGCAGAAACTCTTCCAGAAGATTTTGCGCCACCCGGAGGCGGTATGCGGCCGTCGAGCGCATATCGTCAATGGGAGTAATTTCCTGCGCCAGCGTCTCTTTCGCGGCGGCGAAAGCGCCGGCACTTACCTTTTGCGATCGCAAGGCCGCTATGTTTCGCACGCACCGGAGGACAATCGGCGCGACACTGCCCAACGCGATGCGGATGTCGCGAATCGTGTTGTGTTGCATCTGCGCCGAGCCGGCAAAACATACTTTGGAGATTGCCTGCGCTTTTCGCGTGCCCACCTTGCGGTAATACTGTCCCCAGCCTTGCTTCGTGCGGGGGAGTCGAATGCGCCGGATGATTTCCTCGGGTCGAAGGACCATTGTTTTGTAGCCGGTATGGAATCCATGATAGGGCACCCAGCGTGAGCCGCGCGCGGAGACCAGTTCGATTTGCGGGTCGTACACCAGCAGCGCGGGCGGGGAATCAGCCGCAGGAGACCCGTTGACGATATTTCCGGCAAGCGTGCCGCGATTCTGCGTGGCGATCCCGCCGGTCTCACGGGCCGCCTGGCAGAGCAGCGAAAATTCTCGCTGCAGGACCGCATGCGCCTGCGCCTGTGTGTAGGTCGTTAGCGCGCCGAGCGTCACGTGTTCCGGCGTCACCTCGATCCCTTTGAGTTCGGAGAGCTTCCAAATGCTCAGGAACTTTCTGTGCGTCAGTTTGCCGGCCTCAAACAGCACCATCAGATCGGTTCCGCCGGCCAGCGGCTTCCACACGTCCGGCTCGCGCTCGAGCAGCTCGAGCGCCGCCTCCAGGCTCTCCGGGGCGCGCAACTCATACGCGGGAACGTACGACCTCACACCTTCACTCCCGTCGCCTGGCAAGCTCTGACCACAGCCTCGAAAATCTTCATGTAGCCTGTGCAGCGGCACAGGTTGCCCGCTAAGCCCATGCGAATCTCGGTCTCGCTGGGACGCGGCGTGCGCTCGAGCAGGTTCACCGCGGCCATCACCATGCCCGGCGTGCAAATCCCGCATTGCGCCCCGCCACAGGAAATGAAAGCTTCTTGCACGGCGTGCAACTGTTCGCCGGTGGCGATGCCCTCGATGGTTTTGATCTCGCTCCCCGCGACTTGCAGGACCGGCACCAGGCAACTGTTGGCGATCTCGCCGTCGATCCACACCGAGCAGGCGCCGCACTCGCCCTCGCCACAGCCTTCTTTCGTGCCGGTGAGCCGCAACTCCTGGCGCAATACGTCCAGCAGCCGCGCCATTGGGTAGGCTTTGAAGCTGTGCGTCTCGCCGTTCACCGTGCAGGTGATCTCGACTTTGTTTGCGCGGTCAGGCACGTTCGACTGCTTTCTCTGTCACGGCCAGCGCTTCCATCAGCGACTCGGGCATCACCGGAATGTGATGAATGCTTACCCCTGTTGCGTTTTCAATGGCATTCACGATCGCGGGCGCTGCGCCGTCCATGGGGAGTTCGCCGAGCCCCTTGGCGCCGGCCGGCCCGTATGAATAAGGCAGCTCCTCGAAGAAGACGCGAATTGGCGGCACGTCGACGGCGGTGGGCATGATGTAGTTGGTCATCTGGCTGTTGAGCATGCGGCCTTCATTCCACACCACATTTTCGTACAGCGCATATCCAATCGCCTGCGCTACTCCGCCTTCAATCTGTCCCGCGGCCAACACCGGATGAATGACCTTGCCGACTTCCTGCACGGCCACAAAATCGTTGACCTCGGTTTCAAACGTCACGGTATCGACGGTCACCTCGGCGACATACACGGCCCAGGCGTACGTCCCGTACGCATCGCCGTAATAGGTGGCATCGTCCCAGTGAATGCCCGGGGGCGGCTGATACTGGCTCGACGATTTCAGCGGGCCGTGCGATTCGATGTAGCGCTTGCAAGCGCGCTCAAACCCTGCCGGCGTATATCCTTCTTGCAAGAATCCGCTGCCGACCAGAGTTTGTTTCAGCCCGAGCGCGGCCGCTTCCACCAGTTTGCCCACCACCATGCAGGTGCGCGAGGCCACGGTGGGGCCACTGTTGGGGACGCTGGCTGTGTCAGGCTTCAATATTTCGATGCTGTCGTAATCCAGTCCCAGGGCGTCCGCAGCGATTTGGGAAAAAATCGTGTTTGTTCCCTGGCCGATCTCTGTGCTGGCGGCTAACACCCGCACGCGGCCTTGGGGCGTCGCCTCGAGCTCGACCACCGAAGCCAAATATTGTTCGCCCGAGCCGGTGAATCCGGCGCCATGCATGAATGAAGCGAACCCCATGCCTTTCTTCCGCCGCTGCCCCGAATTCTCGCGGGCGAACCGCGCCGTCTTTGCGTGGTAGTCGCTCAATGCCAGGGCGCGCTCCAGCAGATGATTCATGTTCACGTTTTCGCGAATCACCTGTCCGGTCGCGGTGGTCTGCCCCGGCTGAATGAAATTGCGCTGGCGAAACTCTTCCGGCGTCAAACCAATGGCGCGCGCCACTCGATTCAAGTGTCGTTCGAGCGCAAAGATGCTCTGCGGCGCGCCGAAGCCGCGAAACGCGCCGTGCGGAGGCGCGTTGGTGGCTACGGCGCGGCTGCGGATGCGCACATTCGGGCAGGAATAAGGCCCTGGCGCGTGGATGGTGCCGCGGGAAAGCACCACCGGGGATAGCGTCGTGTACGCGCCGCCGTCAATCACGAAGTCGATTTCCATGCCCAAGAGTTTCCCGTCTTTGCTGACTGCGGTGCGGTGCCGCGTGCGCGAAGGATGCCGCTTCGTGGTGGCCGCCATATCTTCCGCGCGGTCGTAGATAATCTTCACTGGCTTTCCCGACTTCCAGGCGAGCAGTGCAGCGTGTCCTGCGATCATCGACGGGTATTCTTCCTTGCCTCCGAAGCCGCCTCCAGTCTCCGACTGGATGACGCGAACCTTATCGGCCGGTAAGCCGAACAGCGCCATCAATGCTTTGTGAACGTAATAGGGGCACTGCATCGAGCCCCACACCGTGACGCCCTTTTCGGGAATGGCCACCGCGATCATTCCGTTGGTTTCGATGTAGAGCTGTTCCTGGGCGCCGGTGCGGTATTCGCCCTCCACGATAAAGTCAGCACGCGCCCAGACCTCATCCACATTCCCTTTTTCCACCGAATAGGACTTGAAAACATTGTCCTCGCCCCAGATGATTTCTTTCTTGCTGAGCGAGTCTTCGATCGTAAAGGTTGGTCTTAGAGGCTCGATCTCGAGTTGCACCGCGCGTCGAGCCTCTTCGAGCAGATACTTCTCCGGGTGCGCCAGCAGGACGACCGGCTCTTCGGAGTGATTGACAACGCCGTCGGCCAGATACGGCTGGTCATGCGCGATCAGCGCCACGTAATTTTCGCCGGGGATATCTTTCGCGGTGACAATCGTGAATTCGTGCCAAGGGATGCCTTCGCCGAATGAGATTCCTTTGATGCGCCCGCGCGCGACGCGGCTGCGAACCGTCGCGCCGTACAATATGCCGGGAAAGACGAGATCGTCCACGTAGCGCGCCTGGCCAGTGACTTTGGCGCGCCCTTCTTTTCGGGGCACGGGCCGACCGATTAGATGTTTTTTCATTTGCGGCGGAATCCTGGTTGGGACCTGCCCTTCGTCAATATTCAATCCGATCGCTCTTCTGTTCCCATGCGCGAAACGCTTCGAGGGCTTCTTCACGCATAAGTTGAATCATGGGAATTCGGCGCGCGGTCGCGGGCAACTTTAATTGTTTGTAGATGAAAGAGTCATCGAATCCCGCGGCGGAGGCATCTTTAGCAGTGCTGGCGTAAAACACTTTGGCTGGCCTGGCCCAGTAGATCGCGCCCATGCACATCGGGCAAGGCTCGCAGGTCGTATAGATCTCGCATCCGGTAAGCTGAAAGTTGCCTAGAGCCTCGCACGCCTCGCGTATCGCCACGATTTCCGCATGTGCAGTCGGGTCGTTCGAGAAGGTCACTCGATTGGTTCCCTCGGCGATGATGGCGCCATCTCTGACCACCACCGCGGCAAACGGCCCGCCTCGCCCGCGGCGCACATTCTCAATGGCCAGCGCGATGGCCTTCTCCATGAACCGGTTCTGCATGCTCCGACCTCTCGCCGGCCCCGATTGTACCGGAACCTCATGCCCACTTAATCTCTGTTTTTCGTTTGAGCTACAGCTGGCAGAGCCGGAGACAAAGAAGGAAGGCGGTTCCCCGGCGATGCTACAATGCCACTCGCATGACTGCCGCGAAGCCACGCGTGCCGGGCGTACTGGTCGTCGGAGACATCAACGTTGATATTTTGGCGCGGATTGAGGCGTTTCCCGCTGCCGGCGAGGACTGCCTGGTGCCGGAACTCGAGCTGCACTGTGGTGGCGTAGGGGCCAACACTGCCATGGCTCTGGCCCATTGGGGCGTTCCGGTGCGCCTATGCGGAACGACGGGGCGCGATAGCTTTGGCGAACTCGCGCTTGGTTTCCTCCGCCGCGAGCGGATTGATGTCTCTTTGGTCCGGCAAAGCGAGCACGCCACGACGGGCCTGATGTTTATCGCCGTCAGCCCAGACGGCCAACGCACCATTTTCGGAAGTCGCGGCGCCAATACCGAGCTAGTGGCGCCGATGGACGATACCCACTTTCTCGATGGCATACAGGCGGCGCACCTGATGGGTTACAACTTCCTCAGCCAGTCTGGTGCGCAAGTGGCTGAGCGACTGCTCTCGGAGGTGCACCGTCGCGGCGGATGGGTATCGCTCGATGTCGGGATGGCTCCCAGCCGTCAGATTCCTGAAGTGATTTTGCAAGCCGCGGCGAAAGTGGATATTCTCTTCGTCAGCCAGACGGAAGCCACTGCGCTGACGGGGCAGCGGGACAACCGGGGCGTCTTTGGCGCGCTCGAAACGCGCGGGGTTCGCGAAGTGGTGATGAAGCTGGGCGAGCAGGGGTGTTTGTTTCGAGAGAATGGTATATTGCGCCAGGCACCCTCATTCGCGATAGCCGCGGCCGATAGCACGGGCGCTGGAGACGCCTTTGCCGCTGCCTTCATTCGCGCGCGCTTGCACGATTGGCCCGTCGCCGAGGCCGCGCTGCTGGCCAACGCCTCTGGAGCAGCCGCCGCATCGGTTGTCGGAGCCGGCGAAAGAATGCCCGCGCCGCCGCATATTCTTCGCGTGCTCCGCGCAAATCGCCTCGCGACGCCCTGGGACGCCTTGCGCATCTGTGTCCTCGAACGCTTGGAAGCTGAATTGGGCTTGAAGGAATCCGCCGCCATATCGGGAGGTCGCAAATGAAGCCAGCACCTGAGTGGAAGCAGCAGATGGATTTTCCGCGGCTGAAATCACTCGCGGAGTTTTTCGGCGTGCCCAAGCCGGTCATCGGCATGGTGCATCTGTGGCCCTTGCCCGGAGCCCCCGGCTATACCGGCTATGGCATGCAGACGATCATCGATCATGCGCTGCGGGATGCGGAGGTGCTGGTCCAGGGAGGCGTGGACGGCTTGATTGTTGAAAACATGTGGGACCTGCCTTACTACGTCGGCGCCGGCGTCAAGCCCGAAGCGATGACCGCGCAAGCCGTCGCCGCCGCCGAAGTAGTCAAGAGCTTTCCGCTCCCGGTGGGCATCAATGTGATTCATAACGGCGGCATCGTTTGCCTCGCGATCGCCGTGGCCGCCCGCGCCCGATTCATTCGCGTGTGCATTCTGACCGGGTCGCGACTGTGGGACACCGGCGAGCTCGACCACGGCTGCGCCGCCGACCTGGTGCGCAAGCGCAAGGAGCTTCACGCCGAGGAGATCCACATCTTCGCCGATGTGGACAAGAAGCATTCCGTGTCGTTTCCCGGGCTCGACTTGGCCACACATATCGAATGGACCGAGTTCTACGGCGCCGACGCGCTGATCGTGACGGGGCGAATGACCGGCTCTGCGCCGGACGCGGAGAAAGTTCGCGAAGCTCGGAGCCTGGCCACCCGTCCCATTCTGGTGGGCAGCGGAAGCAACCGGGAGAACATCGGGCCGTTTCTTCAGTATGCCGATGGAGTGATCGTCGGCTCGAGCCTGAAGAAAGACGGCGTCATGCAAAACCCGGTCGATCTCCAACGCGTTCGGGAGTTCATGGACGCCGTGCGCGCCGTCCGAGAAACCTCCGCCGCGCGCCTCTAATTCATGCGGCCCCGGCGAGAGGTGGGGTCCGACAGTGTCAGCCGGACAGTAATATTCGGGGGCGCGGATTGCAACGCTAGGTTCGTTGAACGGCGGCCTCGCTCCTGTGGGCGGCGTAGTACCACTCCCAGGTGCGGCGCAAACCCTCTTCGAAGCCCACACGGGGCTCGTAGCCTAGAATGGTGCGGGCGAGTCCAATGTCTGCTTGGGAGTCGCGGATGTCGCCCTCCCGCGGGGGATCGTACCTGGGATTGGCGCGCTTGCCGGAGATCTTCTCCAGCAACCGGAGCGTGTGGTTGAGGGTGTAGCGGCCGCCGGTGCCGACGTTGAAGACCAACCCCGAAGCGTTGGGCGCCTCGCAGGCAAGCAGATTCGCGTTCACGGCATTCTCAATGTGAGTGAAGTCGCGCGACTGCTCGCCGTCGCCGAACACCACAGGCTGCTCGCCCTCAAGCAGCGCGGCGCAGAAGCGGGAGAGCACGCCAGAGTAAGGCGAGCCAGGGTCCTGCCGCGGCCCGAAGACGTTAAAGTAACGCAAGGAGACGTTTTCCACTCCGTAGACCTGGCCGAAGACCCGCAGGTAAAGCTCTCCAACCAGCTTGGAGATGCCGTAAGGCGAAATGGGCGCTGGCGGCATCGTCTCCACCTTCGGGAGTGTAGGCGTTTCGCCGTAGGCGGAGGAAGAGGCGGCGAAGACCACGCGGCGCACCTTGGCGTCGCGCGCCGCCACGAGCACGTTCAGCGTGCCGTCCACGTTGATGCGGTTGGTTTCCAGGGGCTCTTTCACCGAGCGTGGCACCGAAGTCCGCGCCGCCAAGTGGAGAACGTAGTCCACACCGCGACATACTTTTTGCACCGCATCCGGCTCGGTAATACTGCCCCGAATGAATTCGATTTTGTCGGCCACACCAGCAAGATTGGCTTCCTTGCCGGCTGAGAGGTCGTCCAGCACTACAACGCTGTGGCCGCGTCGCACCAGTTCATCCACAGTATTTGAGCCGATGAATCCGGCGCCGCCCGTCACCAGGTAGCGCATTTTGCGAATTCCTCCTTTAGAAGGGGCTTTTTCACTCGGCGGTTGTTACAGGTCTGCGGGCAAAGAGGGACCTTGGTCCCCCAGCGGGGGTCCGGTGAGTGTGCGCGAGCGAAGCCATGGCGCATATCCTGCTTTTTGGTTACTCTTCACTATAGCGCAAAAATCGGGCGCCAGAAAATGTTTCCGCCTGGGATTGTCCGAAGGGGCAACGATCACCAGGTCAGTCGCCTTCCAAGGAGGAGTATGAATCCGGCCCGTCGCGCGTGCCAGCCTGCTGTTGCAGCTAGCCTGCTGGTGTGTGCCGCGCTCGTGCTTGCTTCGGCGATTGCGGCAACTTCCAGGGCTCTCACTCCGCCGCAGGGCAAGAAGAAACGCCCGGTGGCCGCGAACGGAGTGCCCGCTGCCAAGCCCGCGGAAGCGCATATTCCGTTCCGTGCCGGGGAGAAGCTCGATTATCGCATTCTATGGTCGAAATTCTTCGTAAACGCAGGGACCGTGCGGCTCGCCGTGATCGAGCGCCGGCCCTTTCATGGCAAAGAGGCCTGGCACTTCCAGGCCCAGGCCCATACGATCGATACTGTGCGTTTGCTTTTTCCGCTCGACGATCAGTTTGATTCCTATAGCGAGCCAGGCGCGATGGTCGGCTTGCAATATGAAATGTACCTGCGGGAGCAGGGGAAGGAGCAGAATTCCGTTTTCCGGATGACTAGCGAGGGCACTCCGGCGCCGGGCTCGGGCACGGCCGTCCGGGTGCTCCCGGGAACGCGCGACCCTTTCGGGCTGGTTTTTTTTCTGCGCGCGGTGGACTGGCAACGCAGCGGAAAGGTGCATTGCCCTGTTTTCGACGGCAAGAAACTGTACGAAGTGATGGCTCGTTTGGAGCTGGAGCGCGGGGAAGCGCGCGTTCCTGCCGGCGTCTATGCGGCCTCGCGGATTGAGGTGCGCGTGTTTGAGCGCGGCACCGAAGTGCCGCAGACACGCTTTTGGCTCTGGCTGGCGCATGACGCCGCGCGCACGCCGGTTTTGGTGGAGGCTGAAATTCCCTTCGGCGTCGCACGGGTGGAGTTGACCGGAGCCGAATAACGGTCTTACACCTACGGCCGAGCGCGAGCTTCCGGGGCGCTGGGCGTCCAGTCCTCCGGCGGGAAAGCGATGTGCCAGAAGTGGGGCGCGGGCTGCGTGAACTCCACCCCGACCTGGACTTTTCCGTTGTCCGGGGGCCCCAGGAAGACCACTTTGCAGGACTGTTGCTCGTGCGATCGCTGATTCTCCAGCAGCAGCTCCTGTCCGGGTGCCACCTTCGTCGCCAGGGAAATCAGGGCACCATGGGCATTGATTACCAGCGTTACCGTCTCTTCCCGGAAGGAATTCTTATCGGGTGTCTCCCCCTGGACGACGAGAGAAATATTCAGTAGCAAGCGCTGGCTGCGGCGCTTGGAATCAGAGCCATACTCATACATGAACTTACGCTAGGCTAGCCGCTCGCACGTGGCAATGGGACTACCCTCAATCAGTAACTCTATTCGCCGCGAGAATCTGCCACTCGGAATTGCATCCTGAGTTCAGCCGTGCTGGGCTGAAGCTCGGTCTTACAAGGACTTCGCCTTTCCCGCCACCTTGGGACTGGATTTGCCAAGATGAATCTGCTCGACCAGCGAGCAGACGATGTGGCCGATAGTCATGTGGCTTTCCTGAATGCGCTGCGGGTCGCGCGAGGGTACGTTGAGCAGTAAATCCACCTTGCCGACCAGCGCTCCGCCGGATTCCCCGGTCAGGGCCACTTGGAAAGCGCCGCGGCGCGCGCCCGCCTCCACGCCGCGCACAATATTGGGGCTGTTGCCGCTGGTAGAAAGCGCCACCAAAACGTCGCCCGGCGAGACGAGTGATTCGATCTGCCGCGCGAAGACGTGCTCGAAGCCGTAGTCGTTGCTCGCCGCGGTCAGCACTGACGGATTGGTGGTTAGCGCCAGCGCTGCCAGACCTGGCCGGTCGGCGCGCAGCCGTACGACTAGCTCGGCGGCCATGTGCTGTGCATCAGCGGCGCTGCCTCCGTTGCCGAAGAACACCAGCTTTCCACCCTCCCCCAGCGCCGCTGCAGCCTTCACGGCAAATTCCTCGATCCGCGTCAGCAAGTCTTCCGGGAAGCTCTGCTTCACGCGGCAGCTTTCCTGGAGTTGCGCGCGGATTTCTTCCCGGTGTGCGCCCATGGCCGGCTCAGCAGAGGACGATTTTGTGGCGCTGGCGGGGGATGCGTCGGGTGGCGTTGCGGGTATCAATCACCAGTTGCGCAGCTTCGACGATCGCGGGGTAGTCGTAGCTGCTGTGGTCAGTGGCAATCACCACGCAGTCGTAGCTGGCCAGCACCTTGGGCGTCAGCTCGACCGAGCGCATCCCCGAGTAGTCGTAGTGACGCATCTTGTGCAACTGCGGGAAGTAGGGATCGTTGTACTCCACCTGGGCGCCGCGCTGGCCCAGCAACTGCATGATCTTCAGCGTGGGCGATTCCCTCAGGTCGTCCACGTCCTTCTTGTAGGCCACGCCCAGCACTAGGATGCGTGAGCCCATCAGACTCTTCTGGTGCCCATTCAGCGCGGTGGCGATGGCGTCCACTACGTGATAGGGCATGGCGGTATTGACCTCGCCGGCCAGCTCGATGAACCGCGTGGCGAAGTCGTACTCCCGCGCCTTCCAGGACAGGTAGAACGGGTCCACCGGGATGCAGTGGCCGCCTAGGCCCGGGCCGGGATAGAAGGGCATAAAGCCGAACGGCTTGGTGGCCGCCGCGTCGATCACTTCCCAGATGTCGATGCCCATGCGCAGCCCCAGCATCTTCAACTCGTTCACCAGCGCGATGTTCACGCAGCGGAAGATGTTCTCCAGCAGCTTGGTCATCTCCGCCGCGCGCGTCGAACTGACCGGCACCACCCGCGCCACAACCTGCGCATACAGCGCCGCCGCGGCGCGCCCGCTGGGCGGGTTCACCCCGCCCACCACCTTGGGAATCTGCGCCAAGCCGAACTGCTTGTTGCCGGGGTCTTCGCGCTCGGGCGAAAACGCCAGGAAGAAATCGGTGGCCACGTTCTGGGCGTCATGCCCATTGGCGATGGGGCAGCGCAGCCCGCTCTGCTCCAGGATGGGTAGCACCAGCTCTTCGGTAGTGCCGGGGTAGGTGGTCGATTCCAGCACCACCAACTGGCCGCGCCGCAGGTTCGGACTGATCGCCCGCGCGGTCTGCTCGACATAGCTGAGGTCTGGCTCGCGCCGTTCATCAAGCGGCGTGGGCACGCAGATCAGCACGGCATCGAGTTCCGCCAGGCGCTGGAAGTCGCCCGTGGCGCCGAACTGCTCCGAGCGGACGAACTGCTGGATCTTGGCACCCGGAATGTGCTCGATGTAGGTCTGGCCCTGGTTGAGCTTCTTGACTTTGGCGGGATCAGTGTCAAACCCGAGGACGCTATGGCCGGCCTCGGCAAAACGCAAGGCCAGCGGCAGTCCTACATAGCCGCACCCGATAATGCCCACGTTCAGTGGCGCGCCCTGGAAGAATTCCGGCTTGCGCTCCGTGACCTTAGCGGTCTTCGACGCTCGTCTTCTACCCGCGGTTTGTGTAACGGTTGGTGTCATGGTTTACCTAACGCCTTATCTCCTAGTAGTATCTGGACCCCATCGGTAGCGCGTCGGCCCGTCGGGGCCATTTCCCTCGCGCCCGCAAGACGCCCGACTATAACAGGAATCCTGACACCGAAAAAGCCGACCGCGCCGTGCCTGTGCGCAAGCGGCAAATATAACCGGCCTTGGGCACGAGCTTTCA
>Ga0209802_1001699_pt1 | contig 16005 bp, 13 predicted proteins | sample GraSoiAngelo_129_FD_185886 | JGI IMG/M metagenome (GOLD analysis project Ga0209802, IMG submission 185886) | Grasslands soil microbial communities from the Angelo Coastal Reserve, California, USA - 14_0927_12_40cm (SPAdes) (version 2) | ecosystem: Environmental > Terrestrial > Soil > Grasslands ... | reverse complement strand
AGACCGGCTGCATTCGCTGGACGATCGAGGTCGAAGCCGGTATCCGAAGTGCCGTTACGATCGGCCAAAGTGGCGCCCGTGGCACTCCACTGGCAGCCTATTTTGGGGATCAAGCGGCGAACGTTTATGCAGTGGAGGCGGAATCAGGGAAGCTGCTGTGGAAGGTCAAGGTGGACAACTACTCCCGAGCGGCCATCACCGGTGCTCCGCAATTGTTTGAGGGCCGCCTGTACGTGCCGGTTTCTTCACGCGAGGAGTCCCAAGTCGGAGATCCGAAATATCCTTGCTGCGCCTTCCGCGGAAGCGTCGTAGCCCTGGATGCCGCAACGGGCAAACAAATCTGGAAGACTTACACAATTGCCGAAGAGGCGAAACCTGGGCAGAAAAATAGCGCGGGGATTCAAATCGTAGGCCCCTCCGGAGCGGCGGTGTGGAATGCACCCACGCTCGATGTAAAACGAAACACGCTTTACGTGGGAACGGGCAACAATTTCTCTCCACCCTCGACGAATATGTCGGACTCTATCGTGGCGCTTGATATGAAGACGGGGAAGATCAAGTGGTTTCGTCAAGAGACGGAAAACGACATCTGGAATGCGAGCTGCCGGCGTCCTGATCGCGAACCCGCAGTTTGTCCTGATGCCGACGCGCCCGATTTCGATTTCGGCTCCTCTTCGGTTCTTGCAGACTTGCCGGCCGGACGGCAAGTGCTGGTCGCCGGAAACAAGTCCGGATTGGTCTGGGCCCTCGACCCGGACCATCATGGGAAACTTGTTTGGCAGCAGCAGGTCGGCAAAGGGACTTCAGGTGGCGGCGTGCTCTGGGGCATCGCCGTAGATAGCCAAAAAGATAGCGAAAGGGTGTACGTGCCGAATGGATTCTTCGATCAGAAGAACCCGGACGCAAGCGGCGGCATGGCCGCGATCGCGCTGAGCGATGGACACGCGATCTGGAGTACCCCGAACCCGCCGTGCGGAGAGCGCAAGGCCTGCAAACAGTCCCATCCGGCGGCCGTGACGGCGATCTCGGACATTGTGTTTTCCGGAACGATGGATGGCCGCCTGCGCGCCTATGGGACGCAAGATGGCAAAATCCTGTGGGAATACGATACGGCTCGGGATTTCCCCACTGTCAATGGCGTGAAGGCGAACGGGGGTTCGATGAGCAATGCCGGCCCGGCGGTTGTGGGCGGCATGTTATTTGTGAATTCTGGCTACTCTCATCACGGCGGGATTCTCCCCGGTAACGCTCTTTTGGCCTTTTCAGCGGAGAAAATGTCTTCAGTCTTGCCCAATTCGCACTGAGGTGCATGCGAGTGCGCAGAACAGAAAAACTCCACGTAATGCGGATCTTGAAAACGGCGGGGTCGCTGCTGGTGTTGTTGGTGATTGCTCTGGTGCTCGCCGCTCATTCTCAAACGCCGCAATCTGCCATCCCAGGACTACGGCTTTATGTTTTGGATGGGGGCACGATTATAACCAACCACCCCGAAGGATTCGGACTGACCAGGGAGCAGGTGAAGAACAGCAATTTTTCATGTGCAGTCTACTTGATCCTACATCCGCGTGGCACTCTGCTATTCGACACAGGCCTGGGCGATCGTTATTTTGGCCGCGCCTTTAATGAGTCGCCCCTTGGCGACCGGCCTGATCCTCCCAGCACGGCGGGCTTCGTGCTTGTGACGAAGACGCTGAAGAGCCAACTGGAACAGATAGGATATCCGCCGTCCAAAATCAATTACCTGGCGTTCTCGCATCCTCACGACGATCACATTGGCAACGCCAACGATTTTGCGGGCGCAACGTTCCTGGTACATCAAGGCGACTACGACATGATGTTTGGGCCGAATGTGCAGGTCAACCCCGCGTACGCCGCTCTCAAGAACAGCAAAACGAAGATGATCGAAGGGGATTACGACGTCTTCGGCGACGGCACGGTGGTGCTCTTATTCACACCCGGTCATACACCGGGGCACCAATCGCTTTATGTGAAGCTTCCCAAAACCGGGCCGGTCGTACTTAGCGGCGATCTCTATCACTATCCCGAGGATCTCAAGTTGGATTCCATGCCGGATCGCGAGAAGGCGCCGGGAATTACGGAGGCTTCGCGGAAGAAACTTCAGGCCTTCCTGGCGAAGACGGGGGCGCAATTGTGGATCGGGCATGACATCAATTTCTTCTCCCGGCAAAAGCACACTCCACAGTACTACGACTAAGAGCTGACCACTCATCTTGAGGTGAGATCAGGCGGAGGGGCAACGTCGCGGTTCTTGAGCCACTCGATGCTGTCTTGGTCTGGTATTTTCAATCCACAAAACGGGCCACGGCGTCTCCGGTCTCCGCGGCGACTCTCAGGATGGACGCGTTTGGTGCAACAGCGGTGCTTCTCAGCGCACGTTTTTTTCCATCCAGCTCTGCAGGTACTTTGCAATCTCGGCGCTATTCTTTTCAGACATCATTTGATGCCCATTACCGGATAAACCTAGGTCTTCAAGTTTCACGTAGTCGGTCTTTACGCCTGCCTGATTGAGCCACTTCGCTACACAGTGGGCATAAGGGCGATGGTAACTGGCTTCGGCAGAGACATCGAGTACGGGAATGGGTTCTAAATTCACCAATTTGTGAGCGGGCTCCTTCTGAATCCAGCATGGGATTAAATCGGGGCCATCTGCCTTATCCTGTCGAACCGGCCGTAGTTCGGACGGTTGTGTGACCGGGGGCTCGTAATGAACAGGGAAATTGGTCAAGCCCCATATACGTCCAGGACCGGTCGCTCCTCTTTCCGCGTTCTCAATAGGCGGCGCCACTGGCTCGACTGCGACGATGCCCTTGACGAGCTTCGGTCGAGAATCGGCGGCCAACCAGCCCGAAGCCGCAGCACCCGAGTTGAGTAGCAGAATTACCGGCTGTCCGATCGCATCTAATAATTCTACGATGGCGTCCGCGGAACGCCTCTCCTGGTTTGGGCCTGTCACCGCCGGGAGTTCCGTCTTGGCAAAATAATCAAATACGGGGTCACCCATTTTGCCCTTGTTTGGCGCGCTGCTCGGCCATTGACTGTACTTTTTCGCTTGCGGCCAACTGCTCGCCTCAGATGAAGGCGACCGGCCGCCGGTCCAGACCTCCTCCATCAAAGGACCGGAACGTGGAGGAGTCAAGCTGCCGTCAACGCCCGGAACATACGCGGAGCGGCCCTGGCCCGGATAGTCCATCATGTAAATGGCGTAACCCTGACCCACAAAGTCGTATGCCCACCCGGGTCGCCCATCTGGTGTTTGCAGTAAACTGTATGCTCCCTGGCCGCCTCCTCCGCTTATGAAAACAATTGGGAACTGATGCCGGATATTCTTCGAAACCCATACTTCCACGTACATGGCGCCATCCATGGTTTCCTTGCCAGGCTCGCCGACGTAATGACCACCGACATAGAAATGGCCCTGGCGTCCGATATCAGCCGTCGAAAATGTTGTGATCGATGAGCGCCGGCTAGTATCGGCGAAACTCCGGGGTCTGTTTGCGAGCCAGCCACCGGCAAGAACGGTGCCCAACAGAAGCAGGGCCACACGCGATAACCTTAACTTCATAGAAGCTTCTCCTCTTCTCCCATACTTAATGGACCGGCACAATCTTAGAACGACAGCCTGAGAAGTGAAAACGAAATAGGCGTGCAGGTACTCCTTTTTTAAGGATGGCCGTAGCCTAGCCGCGCGGCATAAGCCTCGACAGAGTTTTGTCGCTTCCTCTGCGTTATTCCCTGCGATTTCTAAGGAACCCCTAAAACTCAAACAATTGCGCGGGCGAATCCAGTGTGCTCGGTGAGTTAATGATGCTTCCCGTGCACGATGGGACGGGTCCGCAGCGTCGTGCTAGCATCCAGTGGTCAGCTGCCATGATTGTTGAATGTCCCCATTGTGGCGCGAACTACCCCGTAGACGAGAAAGAGTTCGCGGGAGCATCCAAGTTAAAAGGTCAATGCAAGCAGTGCCATTCCAGCTTTGTCATCAACGCGCCGGCTGAACTCCCACAGCTTCCCGCAGAGCCAACCGTGGCGCTTGCAGTCATCGAAGGCCCAGCGAGGGGCCAGGTCTTTCGTTTGAGCAAGGCGCGAACAATATTGGGCCGGTCAGGTGCGGATGTCGTGCTCCGCGATCCCGAGGTCTCTCGAAAACACTGCGCCATTGAAGTACACGGCTCGACCGCCACTTTAAGTGACCTGGGCACTACGAACGGAACTTTTGTGTCAGCAAAAAGAATCCAAAGCTGCGAACTGGAACATCTCTCGAAGTTTCGCATCGGAGCGACGACCCTGTTGTTTACAGTAACCGATAACAAGCCGGGCGAATCCGAGCCACCTCCCACCCTGGTCGTCAGATCTCGCCGCAGTTGAAGTTCGCCATCGTCGAATAAATTGCCGACAAGTTGCACAACCGCCACCGAAACTTCTATCGCTGAATTGGCGCTCCCGGGAGGCGGCCGAGGAATAACGCCAACGCTACTGCGCCTACAAGCATCGCACCGAGCAGTACTGCCGGGCGGAATCCCAACCAGCCGATCACTGCTCCGGCTGGAAAATCCCCCAGTGGCCGAACGCACATGATCAGCAGCGTATTCAGGCTCATGGCGCGGCCTCGCATCTCGGGTGGGACGCGCATCTGAAGCAGGGTAACGGTGGTCGCGCCAGCCACGTTCTGCGCCGCTCCCAAGACAAACAGGGCGGGAACGGAGACGCGCAAGCTATCACTCCAACCAAAGACGGCGAGCGCTACGGTCCAGAGCAGAATTGGCCCAAAGACGAGCCGACGGTCGTCGACGCTACCTGCTAGGGAAGCCAAGATCAATGCACCCACGACCGTGCCGGCCCCAACGGCCGAGAACAGCACGCCGAGTTGCGCCGGACCGACGCGCAGAACTTCTTTGGCAAAAACGGGGAGCGCCAGCGCCGCCGAGGGACCAAAAAACAGCAGCGCTGCGTAAGCTGGAACAACACTAGGCAGGACGGCATCGTGGCGCACGTATCGGAGCGCCTCGCGCACGGAATCGAGCATTCTTCCACTGAGCCTGGGAACGGTCTGCGGTTTGGTGCGCAAAAGCAGCAGTGCTGCGAGCACCGCGAAGAAGCTCGCCGCGTTCAAAAAGAAGTTTCCGGAATAGCCGATCCTGCTCAGGCTCAAGCCCGCCAGCGCCGGCCCTAAAATCGACGCGCCATTAAAGACCGCCGATTGCAGCGAAACGGCGTTCATCAAGTGCTCTTTAGGCACGAGCGAGGTGACCAGCGCATTCCGCGCGGGCTGGTCAAAGCTCAGCGCAGAGCTGCTCGTGAAAGCCACCAACAGAATTACCCAGAAGCGGATTAGTCCCGTCAACGTCAGAATGCCGAGCAGGACTGCAAATCCCATCATCAGACTTTGCGTTACCAGCAGCAGGCGCCTTTTATCGAAATGGTCCGCAACACTTCCGCCTATCGCGGCAAAGAGGAGAAAAGAGAGGGCCTGCGTCAAGGAAAGCGTCCCTAGTGCTACTGCCGAACCATGGGTGATGTCGAGGACCAGCAAGCTGAGTGCGACAATTTGCATCCACGTGCCAACGGCAGAGACCGCCAATCCCGTCCAGAGCAGTCGAAAATCGCGATATTGGAGCGCTCGAAAGGTGCGAAGGCTGGAGCCGGAATCCGCTTGGGAGATCGCAGGCTCTCCCGGCGCCTTCGTGCTTGCATGCATACCGTGTGCCCTGATAATATAGCGGCCGGTAGCAACTGGCTACTAAGAAGGGTGCACCTATGGAATGGGAAACCCCGCAAGTTGAGGAGATTTGCCTTAGCTGCGAAATTAACTCTTATAGCAACGGCGATTTCTAATCCTTAATCTCGCGAACGTAAAGTTCGTGTTTTCTGAAATCACTGGGATTGGCGCTCCGCTGTAGTGCCTCCTTCAGACTGCCCTGCAAAATGCAGGTAAAAATATTGGGCAGCGCGGCGGGCGGTGGCTTTCCACAGTGGAATTGTTCGTGTGTGAACTGCCGCCGCGTGCGGGACGGCACTATCCATAGTACGTCTCGCACGCAGGCTCAACTCGCATACAGTACCGCCCCAGGTCATTGGGTCCTGCTGAACGCCTCACCGGATCTGCACGTGCAAATTGAAGCCACACCCGAGCTTTGGGCGCGGACCGGCACGCGCGACTCCCCAATTCGCGATGTGATTCTGCCGGGCGCTGAAGTGGATCAGGCCCTCGGTCTGCTGCTTCTTCGCGAGTTTCATGCGTTTCGCGTGCACGCCACTCCCTCGGTTCGCAAAATTCTCACCGAAGACAATAGCGTGTTTGGCGTGCTCGCGCGCTTCCCCGGGCAGGTCTGTTGGCAGGAGATCCTGCTGGACCGGCCCTTCTACGCTGGAGGCGCACGCCTGGAAGTGCTGCCGCTACCGGGTCCGTTTCCGGGTTTCGTCAGCGCGCGCCGGTCGGCGGAGTTGAATCCGGCGGATGCCGTGATCGGTTTTTTAATCTCACCTCAATCGGGTGGAGGAACGCTGGCCTTCCTGCCAGGGGTCTCTTGCGTCTCCGGTGCCCTACTCGAGAGATTGCAGAGTTGCGACGTCGTGCTTTTTGACGGCACCTTCTGGAGCGATGACGAACCCTTGCGCATTCCGGGGGTAAGCCGCACGGCGCGGCAAATGGGTCACCTGCCGCTCTCGGGACCCGGTGGCAGTCTCGAATACTTCGCAGCGCTGCAGCGGCCGCGCAAGATTTTCATTCACATCAACCATACCAATCCGATCTTGGACGAACAGAGCATGGAACACCGCATGGTTCGCGAAGCCGGCTGGGAAGTGGCGCGCGATGGCATGGAGATGACGCTGTGACGCCGGTTCAGGGTCAACAGCGCGTAGCGCCGGCTGAACTGGAAGCGCGCTTGCGGGCCATCGGCCCGGAGCGATACCACCACCGTCACCCTTTCCACCTCTTGATGCACGAAGGCAAGCTGACTCGCGGCCAGCTTCAGGCCTGGGCGCTCAACCGCTATTACTACCAGAGCATCATTCCGCTGAAAGACGCGATCATTGTTTCGCGGAGCGAGGATGCGGCCTTTCGCCGCGCCTGGCGCAAGCGCATCGTCGATCATGACGGCGACGGGATTCATCCCGGCGGCATCGAAAAGTGGATTCTTCTGGCCGAGGCCACGGGTCTCGACCGGGAGCAAGTCACGTCGCAACGCGGAATTCTGCCAGCCGTGTATTACGCGGTGAACGCCTACCTGGATCTGGTCTCCAAACACAGTTTCCTGGAAGCGGTGGCGTCTTCGCTTACGGAGTTATTCTCCCGCGATCTGATCGCGCTGCGCATCGATCGCCTGCGCCAGCACTATCCCTGGTTGAGCGGCGGGCTGGCCTATTTCGATGCGCGGCTTACGCAGGCGCCGGAAGACGCGCAGTTCGCCCTCTCCTGGGTTATCGAACACGCGCGCACGCAGGCGGAGCAGGAACTCGCGCTCGGAGCGCTGCGCGCCAAATGTGATATTTTGTGGGCACAGCTCGACGCCCTGTATTTCGCATACGTTTCGCCGGGCTGGCCGCCTCCCGGTGCATTCCATCCGGAAGCGGAAGGCGCGCGGAAATGAGCGGGCTGGAACGCAATCGTGCGCTGCGGCTCGCGCCTGGATGCCGCTTGAACACCACCGGAGGTCCGGAGGATTTGCTGTTGATTCCCGAAGGCGCGCTGCGGCTGAAGGGACCGGCACGCACCATCGTGGAACTTTGCGACGGAGAGCGCACGTTAGCCGAAATCGTCGTGGAACTGCAGCGGCACTACCCTTCCGCGCAACCGGCTAGAATTGAAACGGAGGCCCTGGCGCTTCTCGCGCGTCTGCGCGACAGAGGCGTCCTCGAATACGCATGAAGTACACGCCCCGGGCATTGATCGCCGAGATCACCCATCGCTGCCCGCTGCATTGCGTTTATTGCTCGAATCCGCTCAAGATGCAGCGCCGCGCGGATGAACTTTCCACTGGCGACTGGGTCTCGGTCTTCCAGCAAGCCGGCGAGATGGGCGTTCTGCAGTTGCACCTCACGGGAGGCGAGCCCCTATCGCGATCCGATCTTACCGAATTGGTTCACGCCGGCCGCGAAGCGCAACTGTATTTAAATTTGATCACCTCCGGAGTTGGCCTCGATGAACGCCGACTGGATGAACTCATCGGCGCCGGTCTCGATCACATCCAACTGAGCTTCCAGGATAACGAGGAGGCGCCGGCAAACGAATTCGCCGGTACGCGCAGCCACGCGCTCAAACTGCGCATCGCGCAGATGATTCGCCAGCGGCGCATCGCGTTTACGGTAAATATGGTCGTTCACCGGCGCAATCTTGATCGCCTGAAGGAGATGATCGCATTCGCCGAGCAAACCGGGGCGCAGCGGCTGGAAATTGCGAACGTGCAGTATTACGGCTGGGCGCTGCGCAATCGTGAGTCATTACTGCCTACACGGCAGCAGCTGGAGCACTCCATCGAAGTCGTGGAGGCCGCCCGGGAGCGGCTCAACGGTAAATTGCGCATCGATTTCGTCCTGCCCGACTATTATGCAAAGTACCCAAAGCCTTGCATGAACGGCTGGGGACATCAACAGATGCTCATCGATCCCGCGGGTCACGTGCTGCCCTGCCATGCCGCCATGGTGATCCCTGGGCTTGACTTCCCGAGCGCCCGCGAGCGCCCGTTGCGCTGGATTTGGGAGGACTCGCCGGTGTTCAACCGCTTCCGCGACGAAAGCTGGATGCCGGAACCCTGCCGGAGCTGCGATCGCCGCACGCGCGACTTCGGCGGTTGCCGCTGCCAGGCTTTCCTGCTCGCGGGTGACGCAGCGGCAACCGATCCGGTTTGCACACTCGCGCCCACTCACACAGTGATAGAGGAAGCCCTCCAGCGCGTCAATGGAAGGGCGGAGCGAGAGTGGGTCTACCGCATCGATCCAAGCTAATCGATTTCTGAGTTGATACCCGTGCGGTTTGGACCTATTTCACGGTGACCGTGACATCGTGAAAGGAAGTCAGCGCCCCATCACTGGCAATCGCGCGCAGCACGTAAACACCGGGCGCCTTGAAGATTGCCGTTGTCGTGGACGTGACTGGTTTTTGGTAACCCCTGGCGACGGTTCCCGGCTCGAAGCTTACTCCGGTTGGCCCTCGGTAGTGGATCCAACGCACGGAGAGACCTGAAGGAATTGGCGTACCTACTTCTTCGATATCGCGTGCGATGCGAGGTTTGGGACGCCCATCGTCCTGCACGGTGGCCGTTAACGTGATAGGGTTCGGAAGTGTGACCGTTTGCGGACCGGAGCCGCTGATGAAGACCGGCGGTTGATTCTCAAGATCTGTGCCGCCGCCCGCCTCCTGCATGATCACTTCTTTATTGATTTGCCACTCCGGCTGAAGCCATCCTTTTGCCACATTCGTTTTGCCGCGAATCGTCAGTGTCCAGACTACCTTTTGGTCCAAGCTCCAGTCCTTCGGAACAACTACGGAGAACACCATGCGCTGGCGGCGCGGGTAAAAGTGAGTCGGCTGACCCCGATCACCGCCCGGTTCGACATCGTTGGTGGGCCCGATGGGGATATCCAGTTCTTCTTCGTAATTCCGGTTCATATATCCGAAATACATGCTGAATGTCCCGTCCGGGTTGGGCATCCATCCCTCAAAAGCGGGCGTAACGTCTTGACCGCGCGCAATCCTAACCTCTCCGGTGTAAGGAGCCTGCGCTCTCAGGAAAACCGGTGAGACCAGGAGAAAAACCGCTCCCGTCAAAAACGGGAGCCAGCGTTTACCCGTGATCATGAACTTTCCTCGCGGCGTCACTGCGTGACTTTGGAAGAAAAGTTGTCTGTGATCTGTTTTGATTTTGTTTTTCGTTCGGCGACCTGTTGCTGGAACTCTTCTTCAGAGAGATTGTAAAAGGTCATCCAGGCCATGGCCATGTCGTCGATAGAGCGCTGGCCGTAGCCGATCCAGTTATTCGGATCGTTGTTCAGCCTGTTCGACCCAGTATTGTTATACCAGCTAACCAGATGCAGAACGGTGCCAGCCGGGAGGAGCGGTTGTGCATCCGTGGCGTACTCATAAACCATCATCCAATTGAAGTCGAAATGGTTGATGCAGTTTAGCGTTTCCACCTTGTTTCCATCGCGTTGTTCGGATTTTTCCGGCAGGATTGCTTCCAGGCATTGTGCTTTGGCGCGAGTGTGCATGTGTGGAGCATAAGCGAGGATGCGCGTAGGTTTGGTCAACATTTTATAGCTGTCGTAGCGAACATTGTCGGTGTTCGCCGGGAGGTCCAGCTCATGATCGTCGCCCATGAGCTCGGTTATCGCGACATGCTTCGGCACGTACCCTTTCGGGTAAAAGATGAAGCCGATCTCGACGCTGGTCGTCGTGTCCTCTCGATAGGGATGTATATGGAGCTGAAATTGCACTTTGGTGCCGGCCTGCATCAGGCGGCCGGACCCGTCCTCGAAAATATTCGCATTCTTCGACTGCATGGTCGCCAAATTACCGTCGGGGTAAATCAGGCTCGTGCCCATGTGGTGAATCACCCGGCGGCCTTTGGTCGGCTTGATTTCGACGGCCTTGATATATCGATCTTCCGTCAAGCCGGGATCAACGACGATGTTCCTCCACATGTCAGGGCCGTTGGCCTTGACGATAAGATCCTCCGGCATCGCCGCAACAAGTTCCGGCGCACCGATGTGCCATATATCGTCATCGAATTTGGCCGGAGCCGGCATATCAGCCGGATTCCCTTTGGGTGCCCCGGCGTCGACCCATTTCACAATCGTGGCAATCTCATCATCGGAGAGCCCGCCATAATTCTTGAACTCGTTGATGCCAACATTGGGATCGATAAACCATGGCGGCATCATCCGCGCGCTGACCCTCTCTTTGATCGCTTTAGCCCACGGCCGAACCTCTTCATACGTCAATAATGACATCGGGGCGATTGCATTCGGCCGATGGCACTCCTGGCAATGCTGCTGAAGAATCGGCGCAACTTCCTTGCTAAACGTCACCTGGGGGGGAGCGTTGGCGGGTGTTTGTGCTCCTAAGCTGCTGCTGGCCAGGATCACCGCGATCGGCGCCAACAATGTGGCAAGAACCAGACGAAAGAGCCCATCTTTCAGCGTTGCTTTCATGTCGATTTTCCTCGGAGCAATGCCGCAATGCTTCTCGTCTATCTCTACGCCCAGTGTCAACAAATGTCAACGGCTGACGGGTAGTGGTCAGCTCCCGAGAAGCGCGTTTATCGGGCGGAAGGAGCGGCCCCAGGATCGACGTAGCCGCGCGTACCGTCGGGACGAATGGGCCCCGGCCCGAACCCAAGGTGACCCACATCGACATTGTTTTCGCTGCACGAAAACTCCTTAGTCTCCTCATCGGGTTGTCCGAGCACCCAGGTTCGCGAATAAGTGAAGGGCCTAGTATAAAACTTCGGATCCTCAATCAGCGTTTCCACGTGGATGTGATCCGCATCCGGCCGCGTCCAACGCTCGACAACGTGCAAGGCATCGCTATGAGGATTCGCGTTTTCATCGATCCAGACCTTCTCGTCTTTAAATCCCACCGAATCGACCACCAATGCGTCGCCATCCCAATGACCAAGCTCCTCTCCAAAGAAAGTCGGATCGGGGTCGGCCGAATGCTTGCGAGCGGCATCAATGGGAATCAGCCGAAAGTAGTTGTACAAATAGAGGAAGACGACTTTCTTGGTTCCTTGCAGGACCTCGAACGGTAACCCGCTGGCATTGTGTCGAGGGATACCGCCAATGATGCAAAGGCTCTCCGGATCGATCGTCGCGGTGAGATTATGCTGCAATGCAGCTTCGCCAGCCGGCGTCAGCGGCAGTTTGAAGCCCGGAAGATCCTTCCCAATGTTCCCCACAGGAGTTGTGCCGCGGATGCCCTTCCAGTACCCGCTGAGATCCGGGTGTCCGTCGGCCGTTCGAGGAGTGGGCCGGTTCGATTTTATATCGGGTGCCGTCAGCTCTTGCGCGACGAGCGCGGGCGTGAAGATAGCCACAAAAAGGCACACCAAACAAATCGCTTTCATGGTTGACCTCCCTCCTATAGCTCCCCGGTATAAGTGTCTCACCTTTCAGCTATCGCAGTTTCCCAGAATCCAGTTCTATAAAGGGGGATGTCAAGAAAAACACATTCCTCGGGCAACTAAGGCGGCGCAGAACTCCTGAAACGGCGCAGCTACGGCAGCACCTCTGATCGCGGCAGCTTTGGCCTCTGCAGGGATTGAGCAGATCGAGGAGTTGTCCGGCACCACGGTTTCCTGAAAGTCTCTTGAGCGGTGGAATCGAGGAAGTTTTCGCGCGTATTTCCCAGCGATACGGCCGGCTTGTACCAACGTCTCGCCCGCAAATGTATTGCAGCATGGGAAATTGCGCAGATTTATGAAGCGGCAGTTCAACACTCGTCGATGATAATACGATGATAACGCATTGATAATTGCGAGTCGTGTTCCAACGTCTGGTGAAGAATTGTAGTGCTCCCCGCTAAAACTGGACAGCCTACCTAGGTAGAATCAGGGCCTCCAAAACAGGAGGCACCATGGGCAGGAGACCACGCGTCGATCGAACCCCGGAAGAGAAGTGACCCACTACCCAACGGCGCGAAGTCTCATGGTGGCCGCAAATCGAAGCAGCTCAATTCGAGTTAATCCTTACGGGACAAACTTAACCGCGACACTCGGGGCTGAAACAGGTCGCGGAGACCACGGGTTGCGGAATTTGTACCAAGTGCAACCGACGGTTTACAATGACGAATATTTTGGGGCCGGCAGGTGATCCCAGGCGGATGAGAGAAGTCAGGAGAAAGAGCAACCCGAATGTCGCTGCTTTTCTGATGACCGCAGCGATCCTTGCCTTCATGGGGCTCGTGGGCCAGCCTCGGAGAACCACTTCGCTTCTCAGTGTCGCCATTGCCGAAGCGCAGCAATCAGCCAGCACGGCTCCCAAGGTGATACCGGGGACCACACCCGCTTCGATTGCCCCATCAAAATCCAGCGCAGGACAGGCAGGCAAAAAGCCAGTAAGCACGAAAAAGGAGCACACGTTTCGCGGTACGGTTGAAAAAGTCGATGCAAATGCCCGGATGCTGACGGTAAGTGGCGAGAATGTGCCGGGCTGGATGGGGGCGATGACCATGAATTACCGCATCGACAAGCCTGACAACCTGACCGTGAACGTCGGCGATCACATTACAGCGAAGGTCTACGACGGCGACTTCTCGACACTGCATGACGTCCGCGTTATCGCCACGCCCACAGGCGCGCCTGCAAAGGCGAACGAGCTGCCGCCCATCTCCTACGTCTGCGCCACGCCGGGTGAAGAGAGCGTTCTTGAAGACAAGCCAGGAAAGTGCCCGCAATCGGGCGCGTCTCTCGTGCCGATTCGTCTCGTCACGGTGTACTCCTGCCTCAAGTTCCAGTCGTTTATCCAGGACAAACCAGGCGTTTGCCCGGTGGATAGGAGCGAACTCGTTCCCATCACAGCGGCGCTGTATTTCACGTGCAGGAACGATTCGAGCGTCCGCCAACTTGAGCCAGGAACGTGCCAAGATGGCAATGCGCGAACCACCGGATATGAGCGACGTCCCCACGGCGACCACAACCCGCGTCACGGCGGACAATTCTTCATGGCCGACGACAGCTGGCACCACCTCGAGGGCACCTTGATGCGACCGAACATTTTCCGGGTGTACTTCTATAACGACATGACTCAGCCGCTTGCAGTCACGGGTTTTTCCGCCAGTGCCGCCAAAACCGACGCAAATGGGAACGACATCGCCGCGCCTCTTGCTCTCAAACCGGGACGAACGGACGACGGCAATACCCTCGAAGCGTCGATCGCGGCAACGGCGCTGCCTGCCAACTTCACGCTGCGGGTAAAGTTCAAGCCAGACGATAAGGAACGCGTGTTCGACTTCACGTTCGCCGATTACTCAAGGGAGCCGGGCCCCGTGGCCCCTGCTCCTGCCGCTTCGGCCCCGACGACAACGGCCGCCGCACAGCCGAAATCGCAGGCAACGGCGAGCGCCGCCGCTGCCCCCAATGTCTCCGTGCCGCCTCCGAATCAGACTCCGACGGCAGCAGCGCCCTCTCAGCAGAGCGACACTTACGTCCCTCCCACACTCAGACCGGAAGCGCCGCTGCCCACGACCACGCCGGAGTTACTCGCCGAGCTGGCCAAGCGTGCGCAAGCTGTGACCAAGGCGCTTGATCAAGGCGATCTAGGTGGCCTTTGGTACCCCGCCATCGGCGCAAAAGACGTCGCCCTCGCGCTCGAGGAAAATCACATCAGCGAAATACCGGAAGATCAACGGCCGAAGGTGGCGAGCGCGGTCAAGCGATTGACGATGGCCGCCTGGAAGATCGATGCCGCTGGCGATCTCGGTAACAAGGAACGGCTGCTGCCGTTTTATCGGGACTTCTCCGCGGCGATTGCCGATATCGAGTCAGTTTATGGAAGCCGGTAGACAATTCAGCCGCATGATCGGACCGTGCTCCGTGGTCGCGCTGGCGATTGTTTTTTTCTTCGTGGTCGCCACCGAACACACCGATGCGCACACGCCGGTGACCTCGAAATACGATTACAACCGAGATGTCTTTCCAGTGTTGCGAGATCACTGTGCCGGTTGCCACGTCCTCGGCGGGCCGGCGCCGATGTCCCTCATGACATACAGTGCGGCGATGCCATGGGCTCAATCGATCCGTGACGAGCTTACCGCCGGCCGCATGCCGCCGTGGCCGGTGGATCCAACCAGTCCGCCGGTCCAAGGCGGGTACCCCATCAGCTCGCGCGACATTGATGTCATCGTCGTTTGGGCCTCCGGCGGGACGCCGGAGGGCAATCCCGACGCAAAGGTGCCGGACGTGGCATTCCATGCGCAGTGGAAGCTTGGCCCACCCGATTTGAAGATTCAGATGGACGCCGAGCACACCGTGGCAGCGAATGCGATCGAAGAAGTGTCCAACCTTTCTCTGCCGGCCAATGTGACCGAAACGAAATGGATCAGGGCAGCCGACCTGATGCCCGGGGCGGCGTCGATCGTGCGGGACGCGGTGATCAGCATCGAGAATGGTCCCGTGTTGGCGCTATGGGAGCCGGGAGGTCAGACGATGGCCGTGCCAAGCGGTGCGGCCTTCCGGCTAACGCCCGGCTTGAAGATCCACCTGCAGATTCACTACAAGAAGCATTTCGATCAGGAGCAGAATGCCGTCTCCGACAGGAGCACGATCGGTTTGTATTTTGCCGATCCGCCGGCTTCCGGCCGCGAACTGCAATCGTTCGCCATCGATCCGCCGAAAGCGGCCGGCGACCCGAGCGGCTCCAGTATTTCTGTGGGCAGCTTTGGGGGCACGCTCCCGGGGCCCGCACGCATCGTCGCACTCCGGCCGATGCTCGATCGTGCCTATGAGTCTTTGAATATTGATGCGATCACGCCATCCGGCGCCACTGTGCCGCTCTTGCGGCTACGGGCCGAGGCCGCAATGGTTCCAGCGCTATTGGCTGCAGCAGCCGGTGGAACTTGCCAACGGCACCAAAATCACGGTGCGTCTCACTCCCCTGCCGGACTATTCAGACGAGCCGAAGTCGGCCAGGCAATTTCCACTTCAGATCGTCCTCGACTACGTCCCGTTGTAGGGCACTCCGGCTCCGCACGGGCGCGTTGTAAGCCAGCCCGTGGGCACGATTGTGGCGCTCTCACAGCGTGGAGGCCCACGTGCGGGAAAAGGGTTAACGCGGTAACGCGGTTGCGTTGACACCACTCCTCAGGAGGGCTACACTCCGGCCCAGGGAAATTCAAGGCGGAACTCGGATACTGGCAACCCAAGAAACAAAAAATCGAGATCTTTACTCAGGGCCCAAACAGCAAAGCCTAATTCGCAATCGGGAGATCCGGCATGGCACGTGATCCCGAAAACAAGAAACGGTTGTCGCGGCGGGATTTTGTAAAGACAG
>Ga0209802_1001698_pt1 | contig 16014 bp, 16 predicted proteins | sample GraSoiAngelo_129_FD_185886 | JGI IMG/M metagenome (GOLD analysis project Ga0209802, IMG submission 185886) | Grasslands soil microbial communities from the Angelo Coastal Reserve, California, USA - 14_0927_12_40cm (SPAdes) (version 2) | ecosystem: Environmental > Terrestrial > Soil > Grasslands ... | reverse complement strand
ACCGAGAAACGTTCCATCAAAGAGATACGCTTCTCCGTTTTCGAAATCCACTGCCCCTGAGCGCAAGACTGGTCCCATGTATTCCTTGTAGAGCTCAGTCCATCCTTCCTGGTAACTCTTGTTGATAGGCTGTCCCCCCAAGTAGTCGTTGAATGACGGCATGATGATACAGTCAGCATCTGCAACAGAGACCCCGAATTTTTTCTTCGCCTCTTCAGTGGCGTTGCCCTCAAACTTCGCATCCTCACGTTTCAACACTCCTTCCGCAAGTTTGTTCCCTTCACTCTTGGCCCTAACCCATGCTTGCCTTGTGATACGGAACCCTAACGGGTCCTTGAAGACCACGACAGGATGCAAGTGACCCATAACTAGGAATTTACAGCCGAGGAGAGGTGGCGCTGGCCAGGCATGACCATGGAATAATCCAACAGAATCCCAGAGAACCATCCCATTGGACCTATGGATCTTGACAGAAGGCGGTGTCAACGGCTCTAGGTTACCATCGTGGTTTCCAGGCACCACCTCAACATCGGGAATGATCTCGACGAGGCTGTCAAAGAACTCCGGGACATACTTCCATTCTTCCAGTTCAACTTTCGAAACCGCATGCTTCACATCACCCAGTAACACCAAGAGCTTGGGATGGGTCTCTGCCAAGATCTTTCGCAGCTTTTCGAGCAGCCGCGGCACCTGAGAAGGCACGTGTATTCCCTGGTGCGCCAAGGTCACCTCCCAGCCAAGATGGAGGTCGGCAATGACTAGGACCCTCTCCCCGTTGTGTTCTAGGAGGAGAGCTGGCTGGTCGGCCACTGGTTTGACGGTAACCTCGTCCGCCACTGATATGCCCGCTAGTTCGAAATCGCTCGCCTCCAATGAAAAGGTATTCTTAGCCCAAGACCTCTATACGAGTAGGGAACCGGTTCGCCACCAACTGTAAACGAAAACAGGATCCTCAAAGACGCCTGCCAGGAGATAGGTCAGGCCAAGATCTTCTCCGAGGACCAGAAGCAGAACCTGACGACCGTATTTCAGAAAAGATTCCAGCAAGCCCTAGTCCTAGTTGAAGGAGGAAAGGTTCGGAAGTACCAGTTCTCACCGAGCGGCCGAACAGTCTGGGTAGTGACAGGTCGCGGTCGAGACTATCAAGTACTCCCTGACAGCTTGTTCTGCACTTGCGACGACTACTACTTCCGGGTGATGGAGCGCAAGAAACAACTATGCTATCACATCATCGCTCAACAGCTCTCCGTAGCCATGAGCAGGCACAATGCGATCGAGATGACTGACTCCCGCTACCCAGAGATTACCTCCAAACTTACCACGATCTCTTCACGCGAGTAATCTCAAGGTTTTAGTAGCCGTTTCCGAAGTTGTGCGAGAACGTACCGCGTGAGCCGAAATGTCTTACAGCCTTCCACCGGAACAGGAGTTTGCGCTGCTGCAGCTCCTGCTCTACATCTTCAGCTTTGCCACCCTCGTTCTAATCTTCCTCTATATCGCAGCCGAACGCCCAGGCGAAGGAAAGAAGAAGGCCGAAGAGGAAGAAGAATAAATCGTCCCATAGATGAATATTAGTGCAGTAGATGCGGAACTCGGCATTCTCAACCCTCAAACCCCCAGTCCTACAGAGGCTGGAGAAAGAAGGCTTCCTAGAAGCCAGCCCCATCCAAGAACTAGCGATCCCCGCGATTCTAAGCGGCGAAAACGTTCTACTGATCGCTCCAACAGGAACCGGCAAGACGCTCGCCGCCATTCTCCCCGTACTTGATAGGCTCATCGAAGCCAGAGCGGAAGGAAAGTCTCGGGGAATCTCAGTCCTCTACGTGACCCCGCTCCGGGCTCTCAACAGAGACCTTCTCCGCCGACTTGAAGAGATGGGAAACGATCTTGACATCAAAATCCAGGTCCGACACGGAGACACACCGATCAGCGCGAGATCTCGACAAGCGAAGAGCCCTCCGGACGTTATGATCACAACTCCTGAGACTCTCCAAGCCATTCTGATCGGGAAGAGGATGAAAGAACACCTTCGATCGGTCCGATGGGTCGTCGTAGACGAAGTCCATGAACTTGCGACAGACGAGAGAGGCGTCCAGCTATCTTTCGCCCTAGAACGACTCCTAGAACTAACCGGCGTCGAATTTCAGCGAATCGGCCTATCCGCCACGATTGGCGAGCCTGAACGCATAGGCCAATTCCTAGTCGGATCGGGACGAAGGGTCACGGTACTTCGCTCCGATGAGACGAGAGGTCTTCAGATCAGCGTCCGATCCGTTCATCCCAGCTCAGGAGACCAGAAAGAATCCGTCAACCTAGGCTTACCAGCGTCGACCGTTTCTAGGGCTCGCATGATACTAGGGATCATTCAATCCCACAAATCAACCCTAGTGTTCACAAACACACGGGAACATGCAGAGGCGTTAGCCGCCCAGATTCAAGCAATAGGGGCCGGGGTCGCTGTCCGAGTACACCACGGGTCCCTGTCGAGAGAGTTGCGAGAAGAAGCGGAGAAGGAATTTCAGGAAGGCAAACTGAAAGCGCTGATCTGTACAAGCTCTCTCGAGCTAGGAATCGACATTGGAAGCGTTGACTTCATCATCCAATACACCTCGCCACGAGAGACGACCCGGCTGGTCCAGCGAGTCGGTCGTAGCGGACACACCTTAGGCGGAACCTCCCGCGGAGTCATTCTGACCATCAACACAGATGACATACTGGAATCTGCGGTTCTGATTCAACGAGCCAGAGAAGGAAGGCTGGAACCGCCGATAATCCACGAGAAAGCCTACGATGTCCTCGCCCATCAGATAATCGGTCTCCTACTCCAGAAAGGTCGAATGACGATAGAGGAAATCAGCGAGGTCGTTCATCGCTCCTACCCATTCCGCGAACTGGATCCAACGGAACTCGGCCGTGTTATCGCGCAGCTCGATGAGCTGCGCTTGTTGAGAAAGTTCGATCAGTTTCTGACCGCTCGTAATCCTAAGGCGATTCAGTACTATTTCACGAACCTCTCAGTTATACCAGACGTTCAGAAGTACACAGTATTCGACTTTTTTCGAAAGAGGCGCATCGGAAGTCTTGACCAGGATTTTGTCGCACGGAGATGCGCGAGTGGGACAGAGTTCATTCTGCATGGCCAGACCTGGCGGGTGCTCTCCGTTGACGAGGAACAGTATCACGTCGAAGTGGAGCCGGCCCCTCCAAGCCTGACCGCTATTCCAGGATGGGAGGGAGACATGATTCCTGTCCAGATCGACGTTGCCGAGGAAGTTGGACGTTCCCGAAGAGTCCTATCTGACGGAATTGTACCTGAGGGCTTTCTTGAGAAGGGTGAGATTGACCGAGTTGAATCTACTCTCTCTGCTCAGAAGCGTCAGGCTCCGATTCCATCCGATCAACTGGCTCTCGTCGAAAGTTTCGAGAACAGTGCAGTAATCCATTCCTGCTTCGGAAACCTAGTCAACGAGACTCTCGCCACAGCGATGGCTGCCCTATTCGGGTCCCGCCTTGGGTCAAATATAGGAACGCAGGTCGACCAGTATCGGTTCGCCCTAATCTTTCCTCGTCCCGTCAGCGCCTTGTTGGTTGCGGAAGAGTTCAGGAAGCTTTCACCTGACGACATGGAGAAGATTGTCCGAGACACCATCGATGCCTCGGACCTTTTCGCCTGGAGGCACTGGCACGTTCTACGCCGGCTCGGCGCAGTGAGCCGAGAAGCAGAGTACAAAGCTCGCCAGGCAAGGCTCTTGGTTGACATCTTCAAGACATCAATAGCCAATGATGAAGCGCGGAGAGAACTCTTCACAGAGAAGCTGGATGTCAAAGGCGCCAGAAGAGTTCTTGAAAGGATTGGATCGGGCGAGATCACGATCGAAACTATCCAGGATGTTGGTCAGTGCACTCCGTTTGCCCTTCCTATCCTTGACAGGATCGTCCCGCACGGTCTACTCAGACCCGCAGTCGAGGAGGCTTCTATCATCGAAGTCGTGAAGAGCAGATTGCTATCCACCAATCTTCGACTTCTTTGCATGAACTGCGGAGACTGGGATAGTATCCGTGGAGTTGATACGCTCCGAGAAGTAATACGGTGTCCAAAGTGCCGATCATCTTTGATCGCTGCAACATACCGGAGCAACGATGCACTGGGCCCGATAATCAAAAAGAAAAAGAGAGGAAGCAAGTTAAGTCCTGAGGACGAGAAGGAGTGGATGACAGGGTGGCGGTCCGCGGGGCTGATTCAGAATTATGGAAAGAGAGCGGGCATAGTTTTGGCAGCTAGAGGTGTGGGACCCACTACTGCGACTCGAATTCTGAGAAACCGGTTGGCGAGAGAAGATGACTTATACCTGAGTGTTCTAAGGGCGGAGCGAGAGTTCGAGCGTACCCGAATGTTCTGGGACTAGAAGCTGCATGACAGAGTCTTCTGGCGATCTCCTCAATCAAATACTATCAAAAAACCCCGGGATGTCCAGAGAAGAACTCCTCTCGCTTATCGAGCGCAAGAAACAGGAATCGCATGGCCTCTTGTCGGACGAAGGGGCAGTACGGCTTCTCGCACAGCAGCTTGCGGGTCTATCGGGAGAAGGAGTTAACATTTCAGACCAACGAATTTCAAGCGTCCAAGCAGGACTATCAGACGCGACCATCTCAGGAGAGATTCTTTCGGTAAGCCAGTTGCGCGAGTTTCAGCGGTCCGACGGGTCTGTCGGCAAACTTGTAAGAGTCAAACTGAAAGATGGTTCCGGACAGATCACCTGCGTCCTGTGGGACTCGACAGCAGAAATCGTAGAAAAAGAACAACTCGGAGATGGGTCCAGGCTCCGTCTTGCGCATGGCTACACTAGGTTGGGACTTGCAGGGGAAGTCGAGTTTCACCTCGGATCTCGAAGCAACATCGAAGTCCTGAGCAGAACCTCTCCTACAGGACCCTCGCTTAGGTCCGCCGGGTCCGAAGAGAGGGTACCAGCAAGCATCTCTCCCGAAACCGTGAGAGTTCGTATCAGAAAGCTGCAGAAGAGCAGAGGGGAGAATGGACCTGCATGGGCCTTGTGCGAGAACGAAGATGGTCTGACGATGGCGAAGTTCTGGGATGATAATATGGAGACCGTTCTTTCCATGGGCGAAGGAAGCGTAATAACGATCAAAAATCCGTGGATGACAGAGAGGAATGGTATGGTCTACTTGAACGCTGGAGCAAGATCCTCAATAACCAAGGAGACGCATGTCGATATCGAGTCTCCCCCTCCTGTCACGATTGCATCGATCAAACCTGGTCCCAAGCTGTACACTACCCGCGGAGTAGTCGTTGAGCGAACTGATCCCCGGGAGATCGAGACAAGGGAAGGTAGGAGAACAAGGGTCTCAAATATTAGGGTGGAAGACGGTACTGGTAAGATTAGGGTCGCCCTCTGGGATAATCATGCCCAATTTGTGGAAAGTCTAAGGATGGGAGACGCCATAAGATTGACGGGGATTAAGGCCCGGGAATCATCGAACGGAGAGCTGGAAGCGTCGACCGTGTTTCTAACCCAGATCGAGAAATCATAGAGATTTTTGCTGAAAGCCCATGATGGCGCTAAGAGTAGGAAAGGACCCTTTCGACTACATCAATGAGGTCAAAGTCGAGAAGTCTCGCCAGTCGATGAAACGCCGACTCCAAGAGTACCATCCCAATGCTAGCTCGATCGACACTCTTGAAAGGGTCGATGAGAAACATCACTTGATAGTTTTCTCAGCAGACTGGTGCTCTGACTGTATCGCGTATATTCCCGGCCTCGCAAAGTCGTTGATAATGGCAAAGAACAATATGCTGCAGGCCCGCGTCGTGGACTATGACGCCTACCGGGACATGGCTGAAGAATTCCATATCCGAGCAATCCCCACAATAATCGTTTACGACAAGAACTGGAAAGAAATTGGAAGATTCGTGGAGACCCCGAAAAAATTCGGTACCGTCGAAGAAGAGCTCTGCGCTATCCTAGGATCAAAAGGCGCAGCCAAGGTCTAGGCAATCCGGGACGCGATCGCTGGGGAAACCTCGTGCGACACCGTTAAATGAGGATGTCAAGAAATCTCGGCACGGTTAACGTGAGATTTCGACGACGCTATCTTGCGGTCCCGATATTCTTGATGGTGGTGGCTGCGCTCCTCATCGTCCGGTTTAATGCTGCAGGTCCGTCCGCTCCTCAGCGAGTAGCCTCGCCCCCGTCACCCCAATGTCGGAAGGGTAATCCTTTGGAGGGAGTATCAAATCCTCTTCGCTTGCGGGTCATATCAAACTGCGAGGTTGCGGGCGGAATAGTAAAGTCTGTTACTATCCAGGACGACGGCAACTGGCGAATCGATGTTAGCCTTAGTCCTCAGTATGGGAAGCTGCTCGACGTTGGAAATGTCAACCACCAGAACGGTTGGCTAGTGTTGGAGCTGATTTCCCGAGACCAACCCACGATCTCGGTTCCTCTCGTCGGCAAGCAGATCATCTTCGTGGGGCCATTGGTCTATGACTCTGAGAACTATTGGAACGCCATCTACCCGGTCTGGTCGATTCAACACGACTAGATTGTTTCTTCAATCGCGATCCTTCTATTTTAAGAGGTAGAGTTTTCACGGTCTCTCAATCGGCCGACCGCGAGAATTCGCTAGCCTTCTCAGGACATACTCAGGATCGTAGTCCCGAGACTTCATTCTAGACTAGTCGTGATATCAGTAGTATCAATCCGATCGAGTATGCTGCTGTCCTGTGCATCTTCAACAGCAGCCGGGCATTCTTCGTCAGTTCCGTGCTGTAGTCTTTCTCGTTTGTCAGCACGGCCATGTGGTGCATTTCGACCACTGTTATTCCGAGGAAGACCGCCAAGCCCACGCCCAACAGGTCTATTCGCGTTCCTTGAATGTAGTAGCTGGCCAGGACAGGCATGAAACCCCAGGCTATACCAAAACCAGGATAGGTGTGAAGCCACTTGGGCTTCTCGATGGGATAGAAGAGGGCGAAGAATCCTCCCAGGATCACAAACACTAGGAACCATAGGGAGTAGAGGAGTGACATGTAGACTCCCACGGCCATACCAGCTAGGACCGCGAGAACGCCGACAGTCCTAATCGCTCTCCGGTTCATCTTTGGGAAGTAGGGAAGGTACTTGTCTTTGCTCGCAGTTATGTCAATATAGTGTGCTCCGATGACGAGGCCGAAGAATCCTGCCAGCATCGTCAATAGATAACGGTCAAGGTGAAACTCGGGAGCCAGCGTCGACGCGACCGTGACCCAAGAGAAGAGGACCATGCTGAATGGCCAGCGTAGACCGAACCACCAGACATTCTTCCTCCAAACTCCGACAAGATCAGGTTCCACAAGGGGAAGAGCCGTTTCGCTCATAGCCATGCTTTTTCTCTCGGCATATTTAGGAGGTTATCGTTCATGTCTGTGTCTCGTTCGCCCACTCCAAACGGAGAAACGGTACGTTCGGGTAGACCCGAACACAACGATGGAATGTACTGGATCAAGATTCCTATATGCACGCCCGAGAAAAGCCAGTCCCTGCAGTATACAGCGTACGCTAGTTCACGGACTCTGATCGCCAAAATCGCCCATTTTCAGCCCTGATCTTGAAATTGGGAGGGGTGTCTTAGATTTCCCTCTAATCGTTCGGGATGCACCCGATGAAATCCCATTATCCGCCCTAGCACCCAAGCCCAGTCTAAGCCCTGAATCACGAGACTCACCCAGAATCCATGCCAGACAGCAAGTGACCTCTCCAGACTGGGGGGTCTAAGCGAACCACGCCTCGCGACGCAAGAGAGTCGGGGTCCAAGCGGCTGTATCGGGAGAATACAGACAAGTCGGATCACGGACCAAGCTGCATCGAGATAATCGGACAATCCTCCCCGGGGGAATCAGCTCTACAGGACGCGCACTCTGTTGGTCGCAACGAGGGCGAAAGCATTTCTTTAACGTGTATGCGGACGAGCCGAATGATTCCCGCTTGAGTAGGCCCCAAACTAGGCTAGTCGACGAGCTATTTGCCCTCGACTCCCGCATCCGGTACGTCGCTCTCTTGGACCGGAACAGCAAACTCCTAGAATCTAGGATGCGGTCAAACGTGATGAGTCTGACACCTGAAACCTACGATCGGAAGTTCATGGCAAGCGTCCCGCCGATGATCCTTGACACGCTGTCCCAGCTAGAAAACCAGTGCGGACCTCTCGCCCACATCTCGATCCAATACCAGAAAGTCGACCTAGTCATCTTCCCGCACAACAATCAGATTGTCGCAATCAGCCTAGAACCCGGCCCCCTTGAGCCGATACTGCGCAAACTCAGGGACAGCCTCAACCTACACATCCACCTCTAAGAGGCACCTTAGACCCTGAGCCTCCTCGCAAGATTTGCGAAATACGTTCTGAGGCTCTCAATGGTAGAGCCTGTTCAGAAAACAGACAAAAGTCTGAAGACACAGTTTCCACCACGCCGAGAACCTGGCCCAAGACGACCTGACTAAATCCGAACAATTATCTGGCCATTCAGAGATAGAGTCAGAAGAGCCCGTGAAACGTTAAACAAGAACACAAGACCCCACATCCGCCATGGCAATGCAACCGAGAGAATCCTACCAGCGAGTCTTCGAGCTCCTACAAGCACACCACGAATGGTTTTCCGGAGCCCTCCCACTAATAGCCAGCGAGAACATCCCCAGCCCCGCGGTCAAAGAAGCCATCCTCTCCGACTTTGGAAACCGGTACGCAGAAGGCTGGACAGGCGAGAGAGTATACGCCGGCTGCCGATACATAGACCAAGTAGAACAAATCTGCATAGACCTCGCCAAGCAATTATTCCAGGTCGACTTCGCAGACGTCCGGCCAATCTCCGGAGTCTGTGCCAACCTAGTTGCTTACACCACATTCACGACTCCAGGAGACACTATGATGGCGCTAGCAATCCCAGCCGGCGGCCACATCAGCATGGGAAAGAAAGAGTTCGGAGGAACCGCAGGCTCAGTACGCGGCCTAAACGTCGAATACTTCCCCTTCGATACAGAAGAGATGAACATCGACATCGACGCCACAGAGAAGAAGATCAAGAAACTAGCAGCCGAAGGAAAAAAACCCACACTCGCCATGTTCGGCGGCTCCGTTCTACCCTTCCCTCATCCCATCAAGGAACTCGTTCCCATACTCCAAGAACATGGAGCGAAAAGCTGCTACGACGCAGCCCACGTAGCAGGCCTAGTCGCAGGACACCAGTTCCAGGACCCAATGCACGAAGGCGCCGACGCCATGACCTGCAGCACCCACAAGACACTTCCCGGACCCCAAGGCGGACTGATACTCTCGCGTCCAGAAAACGCCGAGAAGATCAAGAAGGCAACTTTCCCGGGCAACGTCAGCAACCACCACCTCCACCACCTCGCCGGCAAAGCGATAATGTTCGCAGAGATGCTCGCCTACGGAAGAGAATACGCAGCCCAGATCGTCAAAAACAGCAAAGCCCTCGCTCAAGCCCTCCACGAGCTCGGATTCAAAGTCCTCGGCGAGAAGAAAGGCTTCACAAAATCCCACCTCTTAGTCGCTGACATAACTAAGTACGGCGATGGAAAGACTATCGAGAAAAAACTGGAAGACGCCAACATCATCCTCAACCGCAACCTCCTACCCTACGACATCAAAGAAGGAAGACACTTTGAAGCTCCAGGAGGAATAAGATGTGGTGTATCCGAGGTCACGAGGCTCGGAATGAAAGAATCAGAGATGAAGGAGATAGCCCAGCTAATGTATCGAGTGGTCGTCAAAGGTGATGATCCAACAAAGGTCGGCAAGAACGTAAATGAATTCCGAAAAGAGTTCACGAGAGTACAATACGCTTTCGAGTCAACTAGAGACGCTTACGAATACATCCAGCTACGATAGCCACGCCACCCTTAATACAGACCATTAGTCCCGAGCACAGGAAGCAGGAAACTTCAGTTGAGCAAGCGGGAAAAGAGACGCCGAGACGAGGCACCCATGCCAGCGGCGAGCGCCGGACTCTTGCGCTTTTTCGAAGAAGACACACCAGGAATAAAACTGAGTCCCCAACTCGTCGTCATATCCGGCGTAGGACTAGTAGCCCTCGCCCTCATCGCGTACTTCCTCCTACCTGTAACATGACCTGCCCAGCCATTCTTCCTAGGACGCTAGTAGTCCTCAAACAATTTTCTCTGATTGATCATAGGAACGGCCCTTGCGTCAAGCCCAAGCTCAGACTTGACCGTTCGCCTCAATTCCTCAGCAAACCCGGTAAAAATGTACACCTCCTCAGGTTGACACGCTTTGATAAACGATACCAGCTGCTCGAAATCGGCATGACTGCTCAACGGAAAGGCCGCGTTGCGCCCTGTCATCGAGAGAGCCCAGCCCGTGGCAAAGGCCCTCGCCGCTTTCCTACCGATACTCCTCCGATCCCCTGGAGTTGTAATGTAGACGCACGGATCTCTCTCCAAGATCTTACTGCCATCTTCAGAGTTTGAGGCCAACCAATTCAGCGAGTGCCCACCTTTCCGATAAGCTTCGTTCACGCCATCAAGACGCGGATTGACGACGACAGGTAGGTGCGTGTAGACGTTGAAGAGGCGAATCATCTCTTGCGCCTTGCCGGCAGCATAGACGTGGAGGCATGGAACGCAACCTTGCTTGATCATCTCCACGGCCCACTCAACGACCCCTGCATAGATCGTCTCTCGAGAGGGAAAACGGTAGATCGGCGATCCATACGTCGCCTCTATTACGAGAACGTCGCATCGGTGAGGCTCGGCCGCTTTTGTTGTCAACGTATCAACGCAGTTAATGTCACCCGTGTACAAGATGGAACTCATCGGTGTATGAACAAGAAACTGGGCAGACCCCAACATGTGTCCCGCGTTTAGTGCTCTAATTTCGACACCATCAACTGAGACCTTGCGATTCAAATCGATCGCGGTAAAATTGGAAATCGCGTGTCTGTTCAGAGCACTGTGAATATTTTTCGTCTCAACGGTTGACTGTTTCAGTCCCTTATGTCCAAACCCGCGAGTGTGATCGCTGTGGGCATGAGAAACGAGAACCCTAGCATTATCCGGGACCTTCCGAAGCTTGACCGGATCCATCACGATAGTAACGCCGGAGGTAGCGACCAATAGCCCGTCGAGCCAAGCTACCCTATCGCCGCGCGCCTGGCTTTCCCTCCGAAATCGACTCCAGCCTTTGAATCGCGTCAAGGTGCAAGAAAGTATCGCCCTTGGGTTCCCGGTTCACGATTTGAGGAATTGGACTAACAACTGTAGATCGGAGAATCACTGCTTCAGACTCAGTCAACCAGACTCCGGGTGGCTCGTGCGAGACGACTGCAAGCAGTCCCTCATAGCCAAAATCGCGGTTAATCACTGCTAGCACTCTCTTTCCCACCAGCCTCTCCAACATGTGAAAAATTGTCGGATTTATTGAGGACATGTGAAGCGGATCGCGACTCCGGAGAGACGCTGACTCCCACATTCAGTGCCTTAAAAGCAGGGCGGACAACTGATGGAAACTAGAACGAACGCGCCACGAGGGAGTCCTTTCGTCAATGCCTCTCGGTTTGGCAAGGTTAATCTTGCAGGAACGAGCCCGTTACAAACAATTGACACTGAGGTCACCATGTCAAAGACACTTCCCGAGACTGAAGTTGACGATGGTTTCGAAGATGAAGAGCCAGCTCCGAATATTGTGCGGATTGGCAAGAAACCGACGATGAATTACGTGGTTGCCTGTGTGACCTTGTTCAATACGGGTGTTCCCGAAGTCATGGTGAGGGCTCGTGGTCAGTCTATTAACAAGGCTGTTGAGACGGTTGAGATGCTCAGGAGAGCTTTTTTCAAAAACGTCCAGATCCACTTGGTGGATATTGGGACCGAGGAGGTTGAGCGAGAGGACGGTTCGATTGCGAGTCTCTCCACGATCGAGATTACTCTAGGAAACTGACGCGCGCGTCACGCCGGATTTTTCTGCGCAATCTTATTAGTGGAAGAGACGTGAGCACGTCGCCATCAATGCCAGCTGCGAAATATCCGAAGATTGTGGTAACTCCTCCGGGTCCGAAAGCCCGTGCCTTGATCAAAGAGGACGAGTCTCTGATCTCGCCTTCTCTCGTGAGATTCTACCCGCTCGCGGCCGAATCGGGCCAGGGTTGTATTGTGAAGGATGTTGATGGAAACGAGTTTATTGATTTCAACTCTGGCTTGGTCTGTCTCGCAGTAGGGCATTCCCACCCGAAAGTCGTTGATGCGATCAAGTCTCAAGCGGAGAAACTAATTCACTATTCGTGGACAGATTTCTATTATGAGAAGGTCGTTCAAGTTTCGGAAGAATTGGTCAAGATAACGCCGGGGAACTTCCGGAAGAAAGTGTTCCTGAGCAATAGCGGCACAGAGGCAATTGAAGCTGCGATGAAACTTGCCAAGTGGCATTCGCGAAAGCACGCTTTTCTCAGCTTCACAGGCGCGTTCCACGGGAGGACGTTGGGAGCGCTGAGTCTTACCGCGAGCAAGCCTGTGCAGCGGAGACACTTCTTCCCGATGGTTCCCGGCGACACTCACGTTCCATTCGCGTACTGCTATAGGTGCCCGTTCAAGATGACTTACCCAGAGTGCGACATGTACTGCGTCGACTTCATCCAGGAACAGGTCCTGGACAAGTATCTCCCGCCGGAAGATGTTGCCGCGTTCTTTATCGAACCCGTCCAGGGAGAGGGCGGATATGTTGTTCCTCCTCCTGAATACTTCAAGCGGTTGCGGAAGCTGTTGGACAAGAATGGAATTCTCATGGTTGACGATGAGGTGCAGGCTGGGATGGGTAGGACTGGACGCTGGTTCGGGATCGAGCACTGGGGTGTCGAGCCTGATGTTCTCTGTACGTCGAAGGCGTTGGCGTCGGGTATGCCGATTGGTGCGACTGTTGCAAACTCTGATCTGATGGATTGGGAGGGTGGATCGCATGCGAACACGTTCGGTGGGAACCCGGTGTCTTGTGCCGCGGCCATAGAGGTCATCCATGCGATTAGAGACGAGCACCTCTTGGAGAACGCGACGAGACAGGGGGACTATATGGTTAAGCGGTTGAAGGAGATGCAGGAGAAGTACGATATCATCGGCGATGTTCGAGGGAAAGGGCTGATGATCGGCGCTGAGATCGTGAAGGATCCTAAGACGAAGGAGTCTGGGGACAGCGAGGCTCACGAGATTATGATGAAATCTTTCCGGCGGGGTCTTGCTATGATCACGGCTGGTCACTCGACTCTCCGCATCGCTCCTCCCCTGATAATAACTAGGGAGCTTGTGGATTCTGGACTTGAGATTTTAGAGGGCGCGGTAAAGGAAGTAGCGAAATCAGGCAAGTAAGAGCGTTTTTTCGGTCCTGCAGATATTCTGTTTCAGCTCTTCTCGGCGACCGGGTATCGGCTCCGAGCGTGTGAAGGAAGTGCTAGGGACCTATTGAGGGTCTCTTTCTAGGAAAGTCACTCTTGCGTCGCGAGGGTCGGTCGCTAAGACCTCCTATTTTCTAGAATCATCCGCTGTCTGGCCCCGATAATGGGCGAGTCCAGCTGATCAAAGCTTGATTCGGGTTTGGATCGGCTTGGGATTATCCGAGTTTCCAGCGTGGATCTTACCACAATCATAATCTGCTGGTTCAGATCCTGAATCAGGGTTGACAACAAGCGATTTCGCGAATCAGACTGTTCCCTCGACCACTCTTGCGTCGCGAGTCGCGTTCGCTAAGACCCCCCTCCTGGAGAGGTCACTTGCTGTCTGGCACGTATTATGGGCGAGTCTCGTGATTCAGGGCGCGTTCCGGGCTTGGGTCGGATAATGGATGATGGGATTTCGTCGGGGGGATCCCGAACGTTTGGAGGGAAGTCTAGGGACCCCCTCTCATTTTCAAGATCAGGGCTGAAAATGGGCGATTTCGTGACTCAGGTTTCCAGGCGAATCCGGCGGGCGTTTCAGAGATTCTTTGGCGAGGGTTCAAGAAATTATCAACGTGAAGAGGTAGCGGCGTTTCGGCTTCGTAACAGTCCGGGCTGAAACTATTGTTCTTTGAACTGGCCGTGTCAGGGTTCTCGGCCGGAGTTTATATTCCGGGTTTTTGGGTCTTCTGGAAAAATACTATTCGTTGTGTGTCGGGTTCTCTTGGAGTACAAGTGGGTTGTCCTGACGGTCACCACCGTCGGGATTTTCATGGCGACCCTTGACTCCAGCATTGTTGTAGTTGGGCTTCCACAGGTCGTGTCCGACTTGAAAACAAACTTGGTTGTTGGTGTCTGGTTTATCACAATCTACCGTCTCATGATCACTGTTCTCCTTGTGGGCATTGGACGCTGGGCAGACATGCACGGGCGGGTCCGGCTCTACAACATGGGCTTTGCAGTCTTCACCCTTGGCTCTTTGCTCTCGGGTCTTTCTCCCACCGCCGAGGCGCTTCTTGCATTCAGGCTGGTCCAGGGGATCGGAGCCGCTCTCTTGTTCGTCAACAGTGTTGCCATCGTCACCGACGCCTTTTCCGGAAAAGATCTTGGCAAGGGAATCGGGATAAACCAGGTCGCGATCAACGCCGGCACGATAACAGGATACACTCTGAGCGGTGTCCTCATCCAGCTCTTCACATGGCGCTCCATATTTCTCGTAAACGTTCCCATAGGAATCTTTGGAACCTACTGGTCCCGAAAGCGGCTGAAAGAGATCTCCCGCCCGGCCGTAGGAGAGAAGTTCGACGCTGCGGGAGCCATCACATTCTCCGTCGCCATCACTCTCCTACTCTTGGGTCTCACTCTCGGTAGCTTAACGGACTTGGCAAACCAGGCCATGGTCGGTGCGAGCATTCTTTGCTTTGCTCTTTTCATTGTGATCGAGCGAAAGGCTAGGTACCCGGCGCTTGACCTATCCCTGTTCAAGATCCGATTGTTTACTGCGGGGAACATAGCCAACCTCCTCAGCGGACTAGCCTTCGCGGCACTAGCATTCGTCATGACTCTCTACTTTCAACTGGTGAGAGGGTACGACCCCTTGCACGCGGGGATATTCCTCCTCCCTCTAGATGTGACTCTGATTCTTGTCGGACCGATAAGCGGGTGGCTCTCCGATAAGTGGGGTGCTAGAGGATTGAGCACAATGGGCTTGCTTGTCGCTTCTGCCGGTTTCTTCCTGCTCGCAGGGTTCACTGTGGATACGCCCTATTCCGAGATTGCGCTCTGGTTGGCTCTTGTCGGATTCGGTATCGGACTTTTCCGTAGCCCCAACGCGAGCTCGGTAATGGGTTCTGTTCCAAGTGCTAAGAGAGGCATCTCCTCAGGTGTCCGATCTACCATAATCAACACGAGCATCGTCGCCAGCATTCCCCTTGTCCTAGCACTGATGACGGCGGATGTTCCATACTACAAGCTGGTAAATTTGGGAAATGTGGGTCTAGGAGGGATAACCCAGCTTGCCAGCAGTGATGTGGGAATCTTCCTCGCCGGACTCCAGCACTCTCTAATTGTGCTATCTTTTCTGATCCTTGGGTCGTCAATATTTTCGTTTCTCCGTGGACCGCGAACAGACTCCGAGCAATCCGTTCCTCGTCAAAGGTAGTGGAGCCCCGGATGGGGGTTGAACCCATGACCTACGGCTTTTTTGACGTTTACAAAGCCGTCGCTCTACCACTGAGCTACCGGGGCGAGCATGAACTTTCTCGAAGCCCCGACCAACATAAAATCTCTCGGCACATCCACATTCTAGGCGGGTGGGTTTGCGGTGCGCACTCTATTGGCGGCCCGGACGAGCGCATCCACTCCCGGGAGGCTTTGACCGGACAAGAGAGAGAGCATTGCACCGCCAGCTGTACTCACGTGGCTGAACCTTTCCTCGATGCCCTGGATTGACGCGAGTCCCACCAGGTGTCCTCCTCCGATGACCGTGTAGCCGTTGCTCTTGGCCATTGACTCGAGAAGTTCCTTTGTTCCCTTGTCAAACCCGTTTCTCTCGAACACTCCGA
>Ga0209802_1001696_pt1 | contig 16018 bp, 14 predicted proteins | sample GraSoiAngelo_129_FD_185886 | JGI IMG/M metagenome (GOLD analysis project Ga0209802, IMG submission 185886) | Grasslands soil microbial communities from the Angelo Coastal Reserve, California, USA - 14_0927_12_40cm (SPAdes) (version 2) | ecosystem: Environmental > Terrestrial > Soil > Grasslands ... | reverse complement strand
GCACGCGGTCAACGAGGTTGACGATCCAGTAGTCCGGAAGACCGGCGCGCGCATACAGGCTGCCCTTGTCGTCGCGGTCGAAGGCGAGGCTCGAGTCGGCCACCTCGACGGTCAGCGCGGCCGCGGGGGGATGCGCCTCGCGATAGTCGACCCACGTGCCGGGGACGACGGCGATATCGGGCTCCGGCGCTGACTCCGCGTCGAGCGCCAGGGGCGCCTGCACCCGTACGATCCAGCCCGGAGGCAGGACAGCCGACAGGCGGTTGGCGATCATTCCGACCGCGGTGACGTGGTAACTACCCTGCGGCTCGGCAACAATCAACTGCCCGCCAACGAGCTCGACGGGCTCGCGCGCGAACACGCCGAGGTCGACGAGCCGCTCGTACTCGACGCGCGTCCACCGTCGCACCGTCAGTGGCGCCTGGGTCATGGCCGTCAGCGTAGGATCCGCGCCGACGGACGTCAACGTCAACGATCGTGCACACGCCACGGCGGCACACCGCCGTCGCTCATTTGAGCTTCGGGTCCAGGAAATCGCGCAGTGCGTCCCCGAACAGGTTCACGGCAAGGATCGTGACGGTGATCGCCGTCCCGGGGAAGACGACCATCCACCACGGGGGCCTGAAGGCCTCGGCGAGGACGCCGCCCAGCATATTGCCCCAGCTCGGCGTCGGCGGGGGCACGCCCACCCCCACGAAGCTCAGCGCCGCCTCGATGAAGATGGCCGCACCCAGGTGCCCGGTGGTGATGATCAAGAAGGGCGCGACGCACTGGGGCGCCACGTGTCGCGTCATCACGCGCGCGCCCGACGCCCCCAGCGCGCCGGCCGCCTCCACGTAGGCGAGCTCTTTGACCGACAGCACCATCGACCGGACGACGCGGGTGCTCAGCGGCACCCGGGTCACCGCGATGGCGATGATGACCGTGGACAAGCCGGCCCCCAAGGCCGCCATGAGCAGCAGCGCGAGAATGAGGGCGGGAAGGGACATCAGGACATCAAGCACCCGCTGGCTGATCAAGTCCACCCGGCCGCCCAGGTAACCGCTCGTCACGCCCCAGAGAAACCCGATGGTGTCGCCGAGGAGCACCGAGCTGATCGCCACCATGAGGGTCACGCGCGCGCCGAAGATGATGCGGCTCAGCACGTCGCGCCCGAGGTGGTCGGTGCCGAGGACGCGCTGGACCATAGGCGGATTGCGCGTCAGGGTGTAGTTCGCGGCCAGCGGATTGTGCGGCGCCAGTCGCTCCGCCATCACCGCCACCGAGGCCAGCAGCAGCAAGAACACCGCGCAGACACCGCCCAGCGGCGAGGAGCGGAAGAAGCGCGCCACGACCATCGACGCGGAGCGGTTACTGGTAGCGGATACGGGGATCGAACCAGCCGTAGCTGACGTCGACCACCAGGTTGATGAGGACGAAGATGACGCCGTAGAGCAGCACGAGGTTCTGGATGAGCATCCAGTCGCGCTCGGCGACGGCGAACACCAGCGCGAGGCCGAGCCCGGGAACGCCGAAGGCGCGCTCGACCGCCACCGACCCGCCCAGGAGTGCGCCGAGCGCCGTCCCCGTCACGGTCAGAATGGGCAGCATGGCGTTGACCAGCGCGTGACGCCACACCACGATGCGCTCGCGCAGACCCTTGGCCCGAGCGGTGCGCACGTAGTCCTCTCCCAGCACCTCCAGCACCGAGGAGCGCGTGATGCGCGCCATCATCGCGGCCAGCGCGATCCCTAGCGCCAGGGCTGGCCCCGCGGTCATCTGGAGATTACGGACCGGGTCGTCCCAGAAGTACGCGATGGTCAGGGGCGGTCTCCATGTGAAGGTGAGGACCAGAGAGAGGACGATCATCAGCGCCACCCAGAAGCTGGGGATGGCCATGAAGAGCGTGACCACGAATCGGAAGACATAGTCGGTCCGCGAGTTCCGCCACAATGCCCCGACCAGGCCCACCGGCAAGCCGATCACCCAGGAGAGGACCACGGCCATCAGCGCGATCTGCCCGGTGATCGGCGCCCGGCGGAAGATGAGCTCGCGGATGGGCTCGCCGCGCCAGAACGACTTTCCCAGATCGCCACGCAGGACGTCCCTGACCCAGTCCAGGTACTGCACCACATACGGCCGGTCCAGGCCCAGGCTCGCCCGCGCGGCCCGGAGCTGCTCCTGGTTGAGGACGTACGTGCCCCCGCCCTCGCCCGAGATCGCCGACAGCGGATCTCCGGGCAGCACGCGCATCGCGATGAAGATGAGGAGCGTGACGCCGAAGATCGTGGGGATGGCGATGAGCAGGCGCTGAGCCAGATACTTGCGCACCAGCCGCTATCGATCCAGCCAGAAGGTGTCCACGCGACCCAGCTCCGAGAAGACCCGGGCTTCGCTGTTGTGGCCCTTGACGGTGTTCCGCCACATGGGCAGATGGTCGGTGAATCCGATGAGGTAGAGCGGCGCCGTCTGGTCCAGGAGGGCCATGCCCTGGGCGAAGAGCTGCTTGCGCTTGCCTTTGTTCGTGTCGCTGTTGATCTGCTTCAGCAGCTTGTCGAACTCCGGGTTCGAGTAGCGCGAGAAGTTCAGGGAGCCGCCCGTCTTCAGGCACATCTCCCAGCCCGGCCCGGGATCCCCGATGGGCGAGCGGTACTCGGTCTGCACCATCATGTCGAAGGTGCCCTTCTTCAGCTCCTCGATGAGGAGCGCTCGCTCCATCACGCGGATCTTGGTCTCGATGCCGAGCGTGCGCTTGAGCTCGTCCTGGAAGGCAGGCGCCAGGATCTCGGCGTGGGGCGCGACCGAGGCCGACACGAAGTCGACGTTCTTGACCCCGTCGGCCAGACCCGCGGCGGCCATCAGCTTCTTCGCCTCGGCGATGTCCGCGCTCTTGTCCGCGCGATATCCGGGAAGAGCCTCGAGCTCCTTCAGGGAGGTGGCGAATTCGCTGGCGTGGGTCATCCAGCGCGTGAGCATGATCGGCTCCTGAGTGCCGAACGCCTTTATGAGATTCTGACGGCTGACCGCCAGGTTGATCGCGCGCCGCACCCGGGGGTCGTTGAAGGGCTTGCGCTCGTTGTTGATGTGCACCTGGTAGGAGTTGAACTCGCCCGGATACCGCACCGTCCCCACGATGTCCTTGCGCTTGAGTCCTTCCTGATGCGTCTCGAGCGAGACGTTCGGAGAGTAGTCCGCCTGCGCAGTGAGCACCGCCGTGCCACGGTCCGTCCACGCGGGGATGTGCAGCATCTCGATGCCGTCGAGATAGGGAATCTCCGGGTCCCAGTAGCTCGGGTTCCGCACCATCACCCACTTCTCGGCGACCTTGCGCTCCTTGAACATGAAGGCGCCGGTGCCGGGAGCGATCACCTTGCGCAGGTCCTGGTTGTTCTCGTCGAGGACCTTCTTGGAGTAGATGACCATCGACGAGGGCGTGAAGAGCTCGAGGAAGTACGGCCGCGGCTCCTTGAGGATGAACCGCACGTTGAGGCGATCGATCGCCTCGACCTTGTCCACTGCCGCGAACTGGTCTTTGTAGATGCTGGCCATGCCCGCCGGCGGAAAGATGATGCGCGAGAACGTGGCCACCACGTCGGCCGAGCTGAACGGAGTCCCGTCGTGGAACTTCACGCCGTCGCGTAGCTTGAAGGTGTAGGTCTTGCCGTCCGACGACACCTTCCAGCTCTCCGCGAGATCCGGGATGATCGTCTTGAGGCCATCCGCGGGGTTGAAGCGCACGAGATTGTTGTACATCTGCCCGAGGACGAAGCGGAACGCCCCTTGGTGCACGTCGAAGTGCGCCACCTCCGCGGGCCCCGCCCACTTCAGCACGCCCCCGCGCTTGGGGTTCGGCTCGGCGGCGCGAGCCCGGTCGGAGCGCACCGCCGCCCTGGCCGGCGCCGGGCGCCTCAGCGACCACGCCGTCAGCGCGGCGCCGGCGGTCGTCCCCGCGGCCGTCTTGAGGAACCGCCTGCGATTCACCTCTCCGCCGAGACGGGGCTGGTCCATGTCGCGAGCCTCCTTTGGGTTGGCGCGCGGCTACCGTACGCGGGTGGCTATGTCGTCGTCAACCGATCGATCTGCCTCTTACGACCCGCCTTTGCTGCCTCCTCGGCCTTGCGCAACTCGTCGGCCTCGGCGCCTTCGAGCGCGTGCTGCGCTTCTTTGGCCGCGGGTTCGGGGGCGCCGGACTTCACGTGGCGCCGGACGCCCTCACGATACTTTCGATCGGCCGTGTCAACGCTCTTCCGCCCCCTTGACACCTGGGCATGATGCCCTTAGCTTCCCGCTTATGCGATGGTCCTCGGCTCACCTGCGTTCCTTGTTCGTCATCGGCTTCGTGCACGTCCTCGTGGGCGGCTGCATCAATCATTCACCCGTCGCCATCGGGCGCGCGGTGACTCAACCGGAGCGTAGGATGGTGCCGGATGGAGAAGCGCCGTCCCGATCCGACCGACTGCGCGGCGATCTCATCTCCGCGTCCACGAGCGAACCTGGACCAACCATGGCGCAGCAACAGCTCCGACAGACGGCGCAACCGGAGCCCGCCCCGCTCCGTGGCGGCGCCGAACCCGACCCGCGAGACGTCATCGATTGGCTTCTGCAGGAGCGACGCTAGTGGCGCGCTGGCGTCAGTCGCCGAGCACTCTCTTCCGCAACAGGCGCATGTCGAGCGGCACGAGAACCACGAGCATCACGGTCAGGAGCCCGGCAAGGCCTGCGAGGTGGTAGCCGGCCCCGTCGCCGAGGAGCAGCCCGCGGATGCCCTCCGCCAAGTGATACAGCGGATTCGCGGTCGAGATCGCGGCTAGCACCGGGTGCCCGAGAGGGAAATACGTCGCCGACACGAAGCCCAGCGGCAGGATGACGAGAAAGATCGGCAAATTCATGTGGTCGATCGTCGGCACGAGGGCGGTGAAGCACAGGCCCAGGGAGGCGAACGCGCAGGCGGAGACGAAGACGATCGGAATGACCACCGGCAAGTACGCGAGCTCGAGCTGGAGCAGGCCGAGCGCCTGACAGCTCGAGAGCACGAGCCCGACGATCGCGACGTAGCTCGTCGTCAAGAGGCCGGCCCACAGGATCTCACCCCATACGACGTGCCGCAGCTCGATCTGCGTCGTGAGCTGACCTTCCCATGTGCGCTGATAGCGCATCCGGATGAACGCGCCGAAAAGCGACTGGAAGATCGCCGTCATGAACGTCGCATAGGCGAGCATGCCGGGCGCGACGAAGTTCATGTAGCCGACGGACCGGCCGTTCCACTGGATGCCCGACGACATGTAGGCGCCGAGACCCAGGCCGAATGCGAGCAGCAAGGTGATCGGCTCCAGCACGGGCGGCAAGAACGACGTGTGCCAGTTCTTCAGATAGACGCGGGCTCATGCCCCCTCGAGAGGACATCTCGCCCTCGGCGGCTCAGTCCCGCAGTTCGGTCAGGCGTCGCTCGAGGAAGCGCCGCTGCGGCTCTTGCCGCGTCAGACCGAGCGCGCGCTCGTAGGAGGCGCGCGCGTCGCCAGTCTTCCCGAGCCGACGGCACAGCTCGGCCCGCGCCGAGTGCGCCAGCGGATAGTCGGCGAGGTCGCCGCGCGACAGGATCGTGTCGACCAGCGCCAGGCCCGCGAGAGGCCCGTCACGCATGGCGACGGCGACGGCGCGATTCAGCTCGACCACCGGCGACGGCACCGCCCGCATCAACACGTCGTAGAGGCCGACGATCCGCGTCCAGTCGGTCGCGGAAGCAACGGAGGCCTCCGCATGCACCGCCGCGATCGCGGCCTGGAGCGTATACGGGCCGATCCGGCGCGAGGCAAGCGCCCGCTCCACGAGCGCTTCACCCTCGGCGATCAGCGCGCGATCCCAGAGCGAGCGGTCCTGATCGGTCAGCAAGATCAGCTCGCCGCTGGACGAGGTGCGCGCGCTGCGCCGCGACTCGTGCAACAGCATCAGCGCCAGCAAGCCCAGAGCCTCGGGCTCCGGAAGCAGCTCGACCAGGAGCCGGCCCAGGCGAATCGCCTCGCCCGAAAGATCCGCCCGTGTCAGCGAGCCGCCCGACGAGGCCGAATAGCCCTCGTTGAAGACCAGATAGATCACGTGCAGGACCGTGTCGAGCCGATCCGGCAGCTCGGGCAGAGCCGGGACTTCGTACGGGATGCGCGCGTCACGGATCTTCGCCTTGGCGCGGACGATGCGCTGCGCGAGCGTGGGCGGCGCGGTGAGAAAGGCGCGCGCAATCTCTTCGGTCGTCAGACCGCAGACCTCGCGGAGGGTCAGCGCGATCTGGGCGTCTGGCGTCAGGGCCGGATGGCAGCACGTGAAAATCAAACGGAGCCGGTCGTCCTCGATGTCCTGGGCGCCGTCCGGCATGGAGCGAGTGGTTTCCGCCTCGAGGCGCTCGGCCAGCTCCGCCTGCGAAGCGTCGAACCGAGCGCGCCGTCGCATGGCGTCGATCGCCTTGAAGCGCCCGGTCGAAATGAGCCAGGCCCGCGGATTGGCTGGCATACCGTCGCGCGGCCACCGCTCGATCGCGGCGGCGAAGGCTTCGTGCAGCGCCTCCTCGGCGCGGTCGAAGCCGCCGAGCAGACGAATGAGCGTGGCCAGCACGCGCCGCGACTCGGACCGGTAAACCGCGTCAATCGACTCGCGCGCGGCGTCGACTGCAGACTCGCTGATGGGCGCGTCAGTCCGACTACGAATGCGTCAGCTCCTGCACCGGGCGGACTTCGATGATTGCGATACGCGCCGGCGGAAACCTCGAGGCCACCGCGCACGCCTCGTCGATGTCCTTGGCCTCTATCAGAAAAAATCCACCGAGCTGCTCCGTCGTCTCGGCGAATGGACCGTCCGTGGTGGAGATCGTGCCGCCCCGGACCCGGATGGTCCGCGCGGTCCGAGAAGGTTGCAGCGCGTTCGAGACGATGTAGTGGCCGCTGCGCCGGATCTCGTCGTCGTAGTCGAGCGCGGAATCGATCAGGGTTTGCATCTCCATCTTGGGCAGGGCCTCGAGCATGTTCTCGTCGTGGTAGATCATGAACATGAACTTCATCGCATCCTCCTCACGGCCGGAGATCCATAGAGCTTGAACCCGTTCACCTCTGCGTAGCCGGACGAGGCCGGTCGCATCGGTGTCACGCCTCACTCCCCGGCGAAGCGGACCGGCCCGCGAGACCGAGTGTCATTGCACGATCGTGACCCCGATAGCGTGGACGGCGTTACGCGCTCTGTTCGGTTGCACCCAGCCCCGGCTGTCGGTGGCGCGAGCCCGAATCTCGTAGGAGCCCGGCGCCGCGGCATCCCATTCGAATCCGAAGCGCTGCCACGTCGGCGCGGGCCCCGCGCGACCACATGGCTCTCGGGCCACGATGCACCACCGTCCGTGCTCACTTCGACGCGCGTGATCCCCGACGCGCTCCAGGCCCACCCCGTGACGAGATGGCGGCCCGGCGGCACGCGGTCCTGGTCGGCGGGCCGAACGATCACCGCGTTCACGTCGAGCTCCTGGGCCGGCTCGACGTGTTCCCGACCCGTGTGCTCGACACGGCGATTGTACAGCCGGGTCGTGAAAAGACCCTCCGGCCGAGCCCCAGCGAGGGTGATGCGAGCCAGCAAGTCGGCGAGCGACACCCCACGCCAGGAGACGTTCGCGACGGAACGCGCGGCAACGTCGGGCTCGAGCGGATTGCCGTAGCACTCGAAGACCGCGCTCAGCTCCCGAGCAGGAAATCTCAGCAGCTCCTCGAGGTCGAACACGAGCGGCCGCTCGACCATGCCGTCGATCCGTAGCTGCCACTGCTCGGGGTCGACGCGGGCGACGCCCAGATGGGCGAGCACGTGGACGTCCTCAGTGGGCGTGATGAAGTCCTTGAGCCTCGAGACGGGTCCGAGACGCTTGAACGGCGTCGGCGGATCCATGACGACGGACGGACGAACAGCGGCGCGCGCGCTTACTTCACCGTCGACACCGGTGGGAACAACTCGGACACGCGGGGCGTTCGCGGGCGTGCCAGAGTGCGGATCATTGACGGCGACATCGGCCTGGCCATCGACGTGACCCGCAAGGCACTGGTGAAGTACATGGGCACGGACACCGGCCAGTACGCCGACGAAATGTTGAAGTGGGCTCGCGATGGTGGTAGGTCGGTCGTGGAGCTGACGCCGTTGCGGTTCGGCGCCTTCGGCTACTGAGCCGGTCGGCTCGGACGCTCAGCACCCCGGTTTGCCGTTGATCCGCAGTTCGAAGCTCGCCATGATCGCCCCCCCTTGTTGGCCTCAGCCCCTCCGGACGTCGCACGGCGCCGATCCCTCCTCTCAGGCCGCGGTCACCCCGCCGTCGACGGGGAGGGCGGCGCCGGTGATGAACGACGCCTCGTCGGAGAGGAGGAAGAGCGCGGCGCTGGCGATCTCCTCGGGCCGGCCGGTCCGGCCGAGGGGCACCGAGCCGTGGGCGCGCTTGCGCACCAACTCCTCCGGGTCCAACCCCGCGGTGGCCTTCTGATCGGGACGCGACACAAAGACGCGCAGCATCGGCGTGTCGATCGGCCCGGGACAGACGGCGTTCACCCGGATCTTCTCGGGCGCGAGCCGCAGCGCCAAGCTCTTGACGAAGCCGACCACGCCGAACTTGCACATCGAGTAGACCGGGCTAAACCCGGAGCCCACGAGTCCCGAAGTCGAAGCGGTGAAGAGGAGGCTGCCGGCTCCCCGCGCGCGCATCTCCGGAATGGCCGCCTCGGTCGTGATCAGCACCGTGCGGAGATTCAGATCGACGGCGAGATCGAAGGCGCTCATGTCGATCCCCTCCACCGCCGCTGGTCCTGGATGCCCGACGTGGTTCCAGACGAAGTCCAGCCCCTTGAAGCGGGCCACCGTGTCCCACACGATCCGGCGCGAGTCCTCGTCCTTCGTCAGGTCCGCGGGAATCCCGAACGCGCTCCCCCCGGCGGCGGTGATCTCGCTCACCACGCGCTGCACGCCCGCGGCGTCCACGTCTACCACGGCGACCTGCGCGCCCTCACGGGCGAAGCGCAGGGCTCCGGCACGACCCATCCCCGAGGCGGCGGCGGTCACGATCCCGATCTTCCCGGCGAGGCGCATGGCTTGGTCCTCCTGATCCGAGCACTTGAGCGCCGATTGTATACTCTTCGAGCCGACGGTCTGGGTTCGGCACGCGACCCCTCGCGGCGGTCGCCGCACACTCACGCCTAACCCGCCGGCCGCACGCACTCTCGGCGGAGGCCGGTACAGTACCCGTCGGTGATATGCGCCCTCGCCATGTACTCAGGCTGGGCGAGCAGCTGCGCATGCAACCGCGGGAGGTTGTAATACGGCACGGAGGGATACAGGTGATGGTCGACGTGATAGTGAACGTTGTGCGGCGCCAGCAGGAACTTCTCCCACCACGTGGCGTCGAGGTGCCGTGATCCCCTGAGCATGTCGCCGTCCCAGATCATGGCGCCGCCGTGATGCTCGGCGAGGCTGCGCACGTAGAGGATGAACGCCAGGCTCGTCATCACCGGCACGATCCAGTACTTCAACAGCAGCGGCCAAAGCTGCCAGTAGGCCGCTGATGCGAGGACGGCGCCGTAGAAGAGGCCGCGCCGGATCTTCAGCCTACTCGGCGCGTGTTGCAGATGCTTGGCGCGGGCGACGTTCCTCGCCTCGGTGAAGAAGCGGACCCCGCAGATCCCCTTGAGCAACCGCACGGCCACGCCCTTGCCATCCTGCGGCAGCGCGAAATAGGGGTCGTCCTTCTTCCGCGCCCAGTCGGGATCGTCTTCGGTGTTGAGGTGGCGGTGATGAGCAAAATGGTTCTTGCGATACCCGTGCAGGGTGAACAAAAACAGCCAGGCCAGCAGCTCCCCTGCGAACTCGTTCCATCGTCTGTTGCCGAACAGGCGGTAGTGCGTGGCATCGTGCATGAGCGTGCATGAGGACAGCGAGCGCGTGGAGACGAACCCCGATCAGGATCACCGCGAAGAGGTACATGAGCGGGTTGCCCGCGGTTTCGGCGAACCACGCGGCGAGGACGACCACGGCCAGGTCCAGCGCAAGGTCGCGCAAGGCACGCCACGAGTCGATTCGAGTCAGCTCCGCACGGGAATGCGAGGGAGGGGACCCGCTCCTGCAAATTCATCGGTCTCTTGCGGAGTCATGCGTTCCATGCTCGCCGGTGTCGCCCGGAAGACTCGATCTCTCGCCGATGTCGCGACGGATTAGTTACCAACAAGAGGGAAACATCGCCGGCGAATCTCGATCGCGCCCGGGCAACTGAGGTGCTCCAGGCGAGCCAGTTGTAACCAAGGTGTGAAACGCTCAGAACTACAGGGGGCCGGGAGCGGGCAAGCCTCCACGACATTGCCGATAACCTAAAGCGGGGAGCCCGTGCGGTCGGTGGTGTTGTTCGATGACTACATTCACGTGAACTGATAGACGCGGCCAGCACCGAGCTTCAGGTGCTCAACATCCACTTGCACGGACTTGGCCCGCTAGAGGAGCTCGCGCCGGCGGCGATGACCGTGTCGATAGCGCTTGGTCGATAGCGTTTGAGGGATACTCCGATCTACCGTCCGACTTTCGGTCCAACGCCCGCGATTAGAACCGTGGGCGCGACGGTGGCACGAGCCCGCACTCGCCAATCTTGTGGAGGAGTGTCTTGTAGCTCACCATGAGAATCCGTGAGGCCTCGGCGCGATTCCAGTGCACGTGCTCGAGTACTTCGGCGATCGCCTTGCGCTCCGCCGCCCGCGCCGCGACACGCGTGATCTCGCGCAAGCTTTTGGTGACCATCGGTCGCTGCGCCGCGCCATGCCCATTCCCCTCGCGCCCCAGCACCTCGATTGCCTGCTCGACTTCCGGGAGGACGACCAGCCGGCGAATCACGTTCTCTAGCTCGCGCACGTTGCCTGGCCACGAGTAGTCCATCAGCCGGGCCATCGTTTCAGGGAAGAGCTCCTTCTGCCGGCCGTATTGCGCGTTGAACTTGTCCAAGAACCGGGTCGCCAGCCCGGGGATCTCTTCCCGCCGCTCCCGCAGCGGGGGTACCCTGATCTCCATGACACTGAGCCGATAGTAGAGATCCTCCCGGAACTCGCCCCGGCTCATGGCGTCCTCGAGGTCCCTGTTCGTGGCGGCGATCACACGCGCGTCGACGTGGATCGGTCCGCCGCCTACTCGCCAGAACGTAAAATCTTGAAGCACCTGGAGTAGCTTCGCTTGGAGTGCGAGGGGCATCTCTGCGATCTCGTCCAGGTAGATCGTGCCCTTGTTTGCGAACTCAAACTGCCCCGGCTTCCGACGATGCGCGCCGGTGAACGCCCCTTTCTCATGACCGAAGAGTTCGGATTCGAGCAGCTCGGCCGGAATCGCGGCGCAGTTGACCTTCATGAACGGACCGGCACAGCGCCCCGACGCGGCATGGATGGCCCGTGCGACAAGGTCCTTCCCCACGCCGCTTTCGCCCCGGATCAAGACCGTTGCATCGGTGTCTGCGATGTTCTTGATAACTGTCCGGATCGCCCGCATCCGAGGGCTTCCGTCGAGCAGTGGGTACTCGGCGTCGGTGAGACGATGCTCTTGAACATCCTGCTGTACCAGCGGCCTGTCCGCTGAGTCGGCTTGACCAGTCTTCACGAGGCACCTTCCTCACGAAGCGACCGCGCTGCGGATCCGGCTCCACGCAGCTGCCGCGCGGAGACTGGCGCGCTTCGTCGGCCGCGACGCCGCAAGCTCTCACACCCGACTTCGACGTAAGAGCCCTTTGACGATGGTTAAATGGCTCCGGCCGATCACGACTTTGTCAGCCACACCGTGTCGAGCTGATTGTTGAGGTAGTGGCTCGGCGTTATTGTCCAGCCGCGCAGGCGGGAACTGTGCGGCACGATACGGTGCCACTGGAGCGTATAGATGTAGTGCGCCTCGTCGTCGAGGAGGCGCTTTTCAAAAGCGCGGATGTATCGCCGCCGTTGCTCGGGATCCACCGTGCGACTCTGACGGACATAGAGGTCGTCCAGCACCGGATCAGTGTACCGGCCGTAGTTGGCGTCGCTACGGCCCCGGGACTGGAACTTGTAGAGGTCCAGGTCTGGATCGACCACGTAGCCGCACTGAAAGTCGGTGCTGAGCTCGAAGTTCCCAGCACGGAGATCCTTGAAATACTGGCCCGAGTCCTGGATTTCGTGGCGCACCTTCAGCCCAATCTGACGCCACTCGTCCACGAGCCATGTGCCGATGAGCTGGTAGGGCATCGGTATGTCGCGGTTCTTGAGGACGAACGAGAACCCATCGGGAACGCCTGCCTCGGCCAGCAAGCGCCGTCCCACGGACCGTGATTCGCGGATGTCTCGCCAGTAACCGGCGAGCTTCATCAACTCCGCCGGCGGGGTGGCGAGAGGCGACCGCGGCACCTGCACTCCCGCGACTTCCCCGATGATGGCGGTCTTCGACATCGCGCCGGCGGCCCTATAGCGGTCGAGAGCGAGCGAGAGGGCGCGGCGGACGCGCCGATCGTGAAACGGCTCCTTCTCGTGGTTGATGGCGACCAAGAGCACGCAGTTCCACGGGCTCTCCTGCACGGTGACGTTCTCACCAAGCGCGCGGACGATGTCGTCTCGCTGCGCCGGGGAGAAGCCGCGGAACTGGATGTCGGCGCGCCCTGAGCTGATGGCAGACGCCTGAGCCGCGTCGTCACGGATGAAGAGCGCCTGGTAGCCGTCGAGATATGGCTTGCCGCGGTCCCAGTACTCCGGGTTGCGTCGGCCGACCCAGCGCGAGCCCTTGACGCGCTCGACGAAGACGAACGGCCCCGTACCCATGATGTTCTTCTCGTACCAGCGGATGTTGCGCTCGAGGATGTCCGCCTTGTAAATCCAATTCCACGGCGACGCCAGCGAGTGGATGAACGAGGGCGATGGCCACTTGAGCTTGAACGCGACGACGTACGGTTCAGGCGCCTGGATGGTCTCGATCTGGAGATACTCGCCCTTGCGAGCCGACGTGATCCCTGGAGGGGGATTGATGATCTTCTCGTAGGTCGCGCGCACGTCCCGCGAGGTCATTTCGCTGCCGTCGTGGAACTTCACCCCACGACGAAGCCTAAGAACGTACGTTCGCTTGTCCGGCGAGACGGTCCACGACATGGCCAGGTCCCCGACGACTCGGGTGCCCGTCGGGTCGAGCGGGTCGATGCGGAGCAAGGTATTGTAGTGCGGCGCTGCCGGGTGTATCAGCGCAAACGTCTCTTCCCGGTGGGCGTCATATGAAGGAGGTTCGCCCGGAACCACGAACGTCAATTCGCCGCCGGCGCGAGGGTGGGCCGGAGCGACGGCCGGCGACTTCTCAGGCGCGGCAGTAGCTGGCAAGCCCTCGTGGTGATCCGACCGGACGGTCGTGTCGGGAGGGTCCGTGCTGGTCGGCATGCTCTGGGCGATCACCGCCGACCCGCTCTTTTCAACCCGATTGGGGATGAGACCCTGTGCGACAGTGCCGACGAATAGTGGCGAGTCGGCCCGCGGCGTCGCGATGTGAGTACGGACAAGAGCCGCGCCGAGGACACCGATCACGACGACGGTCGCGCTCACGGTCCCCACTCGCACCCACGAGCGGCGCCGATGCCGACGTCGCTGGAATCGCTGTATCTTCTTGATACGCTCGACGTCCTCGGCTTCGTCCGCGACAAGCTCCTTGCCACTCTTCGCCGTCCACGGAAACGGGTCGAAAGAGTCCGGTACATCCGAGCCTTCGGTCGCTGCCGGTTGCGCCGGCACGAATGGTTTGAGGGTGGCCGGGGCTGAGTCCGACGCGATTGCATGCGAGCTGTCCGGCGACGGTCCGAATGGACCGATCGATGGTGTGGCGTGCGTTTGTCGCTCGTCGCGCAGACCGATTCCGCAATTGTTGCAGAAGTTTGCCTGTCTGCGGTTGATTGCGTGGCAACACGGACATTGCATCGGCAACTTGACGCCGCACACATCACAGAAGTGAGCGCTCGGTGGATTACGGTGCCCGCACGGCGTCAGGAGACCGTCCAGAATGCCACTGTCCTTTTCGTGCACGACGATGCTCCTCTGCTAGCGCGGCTTCACGAGAAAGCGCGAGCGTCGGTTCTGGCTCCAGCACCGTTCGCTGTCCTCGGTACAGTGCGGCCGCTCTTCTCCATAGCTCAGGATGGTGATGCGGTTCGGGTGAACACCCTGTGCAATGAGATGATTCATTGCGGCTTGCGCCCGCCGCTCCCCAAGATCCATGTTGAATTCATTCTTGGTACTCGTGGCGCCTCGATTGTCGCAGTGCCCCTCGATCAGTACGAGCTGGCTTGGATTGGCGCGCAGCCAGGCCGCGTTCGCGTCCAGGATCTTCCCATCGCCAGGCCTGATCACCGCCGTGCCGAAGTCGAAGTAAATGTCCCGCAACTCCGGAATCGGCTCGTAGTCCCTGACCCGCGGCAGTCCGATGGGCTGGTCTGGAGGGGCAGGAGCTATCGGGGCTGTCGGCGCCGAGTGCGCCTGCGCCAGGACTGCTGGTCTTGGTAAGGCGCCGCCGGCGGGAGCATTCGTCCCGGCCTGGGCAAGGGCCGGACGACACCCGGTGAGGATCAGGCACGAGGCGAGCGCCGCGATTGCGATGACCCGCACGCTGCTGAAGCACCGCGCCGCACACCGTCGAGAACTGGACGCCCTCAATCGTGATGACAATGTGCTGTCGTCTTCGCGCAGTTGCCACTCGTTACCGACGGGACGAGGGCGAAACTTCATAGGCTGTCCACCCGGTGATGTGCCTCGCCGAAGCCAGAGCCAGTGTCTACGACGCCCGAAAGGGTAGGTCGTTGTGCGCCGCCTGCCCACGATCAGCATCACAACTCGCGGCGAGGACAGCTAGTAGTTTGTTGCCGAATCCTTACTACTTATTGCTGCGTTCGCGAAGGTTCGAAGCACGGTAGGCGGAAGGAGTGAAACCCGTATAGCGTTTGAATGCCTTGTCGAAGCGCGGGAGGTCGCCAAAGCCAACATCGTGGGCCACCTCGGTGATGGACACATGACCGGCAGCTAGAAGTACCTTGGCTCGCTCGAGGCGTACCTTCAGGAGATAATCGCGGAAGGTGATACCCAGCACCTCCCGGAATCGATGAGAGAGACGGTACTTGCTCATCCCAACCTGGCGCGATAGCGCGGAGAGGGAGAGCTGATCCCAATAGCGTTGCTGGATCAGGCCGACGGCCCTCTGGATCGGAAGACAGAACGGAGCGGGCACACCCCCGGGTACCGGACTTTCGCGTACGGATTCGCCTCGGTCGACACCCGGTGAAAGGATCCGCTGTACGGCCGCGACGAGGTCGAAGGCGCTCACGGGCTTCTGGAGGTAGTCCGCCACACCCAGTTTGAAGGCCGCCGCACAGATCCACTCTGAGCCGTACCCCGTCAGCATGACCACCGGAAGGATGGGTTGAATGGATCGCAGTTCGGTCAATACCTCGAGTCCGGTGCGGTCTGGGAGCCGATGGTCGAGCAGGACGAGGTCGATCCGGTCACGGCGCACTCTGGCTAGGGCCTCGGCACCCGTTGTCGCGGCCATGATCTCGTACGCCTTACCCAGGAAGAATCTGATGATTTCCGGAATTATCAAGTCGTCGTCCACCGCCAGGATTTGCTGCCGCCCAACGGTCACCCCGCGATTTCCGCGATTTGGATAAGTTCTCGGCGAGAGCGCGGACTGTCCGGACGAAAGTTCGGAGACGTGAACGCCCCGGTGAACCATTTGCATGGTCAACGAGAACGCCGGAAAGCTATAGCGACAACCCGGATCATCGCTCCCCCTGAGACCCGAAGGCCCCATCGTGAGAGGGGCCGGAGTGTAGACGGCCCCGAGAGAGATCGTCAAGCTCTTTCTTGACCTCTGCTCTTTGTTGCCCCAACTCCGCGAGGAGATGTGCTCGAACAGCTCGCCCGTAGCTCCTTCCCCTTCTCTGCGTTCACGGCCGCAGCGAAGGCTTCAAGATGCCATACGGCCGCAACTGAAGTCAGTCAGTTGCGTCGACTCTCCCGACCCG
>Ga0209802_1001691_pt1 | contig 16048 bp, 29 predicted proteins | sample GraSoiAngelo_129_FD_185886 | JGI IMG/M metagenome (GOLD analysis project Ga0209802, IMG submission 185886) | Grasslands soil microbial communities from the Angelo Coastal Reserve, California, USA - 14_0927_12_40cm (SPAdes) (version 2) | ecosystem: Environmental > Terrestrial > Soil > Grasslands ... | reverse complement strand
CTGCGAACGCTACTGTCGCCGCCTCATGCACATTGAGTTCCACTACTGCTGGGACATATGGTGTTACCCTGACTGGTACTGGTTCGCCTGGAACCGCGTCTCACTCCGCTGCTTCTACAGTTCATGTTGGCAACTTCACGATTAGCATCGGCAGCCCGGTCAACTTCAATTCCGGCGCCCCTGGCTCCTCGATATCCGTCAGTCTGACTAGTACGTTCAACTTTGCTGGAACAGTTACTCTCGCGGCCGTCACGAGTCCAGTTACTGGTTTGACTGTTACTTGCCCTGCGCCCGTTAGTATTACTGCGAACGCTACTGTCGCCGCTTCTTGCACCTTGAGTTCGACGACTGCGGGCACCTATGGTGTGACAATCACTGGAGCTGGTTCGCCTGGTACTGCTTCTCACTCTGCCGCTTCAACAGTCCATGTTGGTGACTTCACGATTAGTGCTACGTCTCCTAGTGGTGCTGCGGGTTCGTCGATCAGCTCGACGATTACTCTGACTAGTACGTTCAACTTTGTTGGTTCTGTTGCTCTCTCTGATACTCCTCTTCCTTCTGGTTTGACCTGTAACGCGTTCACTGTGACGCCTGTGTCGCTTACCGCCAATGGTACAGGTACCTCGAGTCTCTCCTGTACTTCGCCTACTACGGGCACTTTTGTAGTGACCATTAGCGCTGCGGGTACGCCGGGTACAGCCTCTCATCCGGCATCGGCCTCGTTCATCTTAGTTGTCGGTGCTGACTTTTCGATTTCGGCTTCTTCGCCTGCTGACTTCAACACCGGTGCGAGTGGAAGCTCTACGATCACTATTACTCCCATAGGAGGCTTCACGGGGACCGTTACTCTCAACACGGTTGTCTCGCCTTCGACTGGTCTTGCGGCTAATTGTCCGACAAGTCTCACGGTCGTCTCAGGCGCCGTTACCGGGACATGTGCTCCTTCCTCTTCGACTCCTGGAACCTATCTGGTCACTATCACCGGTACCGGTGGTGGTCATACTCACTCTGCAAGCTTCATCTCGCATGTCGGCGACTTCACCATCTCCGTCAGTAGCCCTGTGAACTTCAATTCTGGAGCGACTGGATCTGCCATCTCGGTCTCTTTGACCAGCACGTTCAATTTCGCTGGTACTGTTGCCCTCACGCCCGTTACCAGCCCTGCTACGGGATTGACCGTGACATGTCCTGCTCCGGTTGGCATCACGGCGAACGCTACGGTAACCGCCTCCTGTACTTTGAGCTCTACGACTGCAGGGACATACAGTGTGACGATTACAGGTGCGGGTTCGCCTGGTACTGCTTCTCACTCTGCCGGCTCTACGGTCCATGTGGGCAACTTCACTATTAGCGTAGGTACTCCAGTCAACTTCAACTCTGGTGCTACTGGATCTGCGATATCTGTCAGTCTGACTAGCACGTTCAACTTTGCTGGCACTGTTACTCTAACCCCCGTCACCAGTCCAGCTACTGGACTGACAGTAACGTGTCCTGCACCGGTTAGTATTACTGCAAATGCGACTGTCGCCGTCTCCTGCACGTTGACCTCTACCACTGCAGGAACCTATGGTGTAACCATCACTGGTGCTGGTTCGCCTGGTACCGTGTCTCACTCCGCTACCTCAACGGTCCACGTCGGCGACTTCACCATCTCTGTCAGTAGCCCTGTGAACTTCAACTCTGGAGCGACTGGTTCCGCTATGTCCGTCAGCTTGACAAGCACGTTCAACTTCGCAGGTACGATTAGTCTCACGCCTGTCACCAACCCAGCTACAGGATTGACAGTCACGTGCTCCGCGCCCGTCAGTATCACTGCGAACGCTACTGTCGCCGCCTCATGCACATTGAGCTCGGCCACAGCAGGAACCTATGGTGTGACTATTACTGGCGCTGGTTCGCCTGGTACTGCGTCTCACTCTGCTGTGTCTACTGTCCATGTTGGTGATTTCACGATTAGTGCTACGTCTCCTAGTGGTGCTGCGGGTTCGTCGATCAGCTCGACGATTACTCTGACTAGTACGTTCAACTTTGTCGGTTCTGTTGCTCTCTCTGATACTCCTCTTCCTGCCGGTTTGACCTGTAGCGCGTTCACCGTGACTCCTGTGTCGCTTACCTCAAACGGTACTGGTACGTCATCGTTGTCCTGCAATTCAACCTCAGCGGGCATGTTCCCCGTAACTATCGCCGGTGCTGGTTCGCCTGGCACCGCGTCGCACTCGGCCCCTGCCGTGTTCACCTTCACTGTTGGCACCGACTTTGCGATTACGGCTTCGTCGCCTGCTGATTTCAATACGGGTGCGACCGGCAGTTCGACGATTACCATCACTCCCTCGGGAGGTTTCACTGGTGCAGTCAACCTTGCCACGGTTGTCTCGCCTTCGACTGGTCTTGCGGCTAATTGTCCGACAAGTCTCACGGTCGTCTCAGGCGCCGTTACCGGGACATGTGCTCCTTCCTCTTCGACTCCTGGAACCTATCTGGTCACTATCACCGGCACGGGTGGTGGTCACACTCACAGTGCAACTTTCATCTCTCACGTCGGGGACTTTTCCATCTCTGCCGGTAGCCCTGTCAACTTCAATTCCGGTGCCACTGGTTCTGCTATCTCTGTCTCTCTGACCAGTACGTTCAACTTCGCTGGCACGATCAGTCTGACTGCGGTTACAAGTCCGGCTACTGGCTTGACAGTCACATGTCCTGCTCCTGTCAGTACTACTGCGAATGCTACTGTTGCTGCCTCGTGTACTTTGGCCTCTACGACTGCCGGAACGTACGGTGTAACTATTACTGGTGCGGGTTCGCCTGGTACAGCTTCTCACTCTGCTGCGTCAACAGTCCATGTTGGTGACTTCACGATTAGTGCTACGTCTCCAAGCGGTGCTGTGGGCTCGTCGATCTCTTCGACGATTACCCTGACGAGTACGTTCAACTTTGTTGGTACGGTTGCTCTCGGTGATACTGTTCCTGCGGGTCTTACATGCCAGTCGTTTAGTCCCTCCGCCGCAGTCTCTCTAGCAACAAATGGTACGGGAACCGCTAATCTCTCGTGCACTTCGACGACCGTGAACGCTTTCAATGTGAACATCAGCGGTGTGGGTTCTCCTGGTACTGCGTCTCACTCGACCACGGCCACGTTCACATTTACTGGAGTTGTAGACTACACTATCGGCGTTTCTTCCCCAGCTGATTTCAACACTGGTGCGACTGGCAGTTCGACGATTACCATAACTCCGCTCAACGGTTTCATGGGTACCGTGACTCTGACGACTGTTATCTCGCCATCTACCGGTCTCACGGCTAATTGTCCTACGAGTCTGACCGTGACAACCGGCGTGGTGACTGGTACCTGCAGTCCGTCCTCTTCTGCGCCTGGAACCTACGGTATCTCTATCTCTGCTAGTGGCGGCGGTCACACTCACACTAACAGCTTCGCCTCACATGTTGGTGACTTTTCAATTTCCGTTGGTGGCCCTGTGAACTTCAATTCCGGTGCTACTGGTTCTGCTATCTCCGTCTCTCTCGCTAGTACCTTCAACTTCGCTGGCACTGTCAGTCTGGCCGCGGTGAATATTCCAGCTACCGGTTTGACGGTCACGTGTCCTGCGCCTGTTAGCATTACTGCGAATGCTACTGTCGCCGCTTCCTGTTCTCTAGCTTCGACAGCTGCCGGAACCTATGGCGCGACTATCACTGGTATCGGCTCGCCTGGCACCGCGTCTCACTTTGCTGTTGCAACCGTTCATGTCGGTGACTTTTCTATCAGTGCTACGTCTCCAAGCGGTGCGACGAGCACATCGATCTCTTCCTCGATTACTCTTACCAGCACGTTCAACTTTGTGGGCTCTGTTGCTCTCGGTGATACTGTTCCTTCTGGTCTGACCTGCCAGCCCTTTAGCCCAACGGCCACCGTTCCGCTCTCAGCGAACGGTACGGGCATGGCCAGCATCAGCTGTACTTCGACTACCGCTAACGCTTTCATCGTGGGCATCAACGGGGTTGGCTCGCCTGGTACCGCGTCTCACTCGACTACGGCCACGTTCACATTCACAGGATTAGTGGACTTCACAATCAGTGCAACTTCGCCTGCTGACTTCAACACTGGCACAACAGGCAGCTCAACGATCACTATCACTCCGATTGGAAGCTTCACTGGTGCTGTTACTCTCACCACTGTCGTTTCACCTTCCACCGGTCTTACCGCCAACTGCGCTACGAGTCTGACCGTGACTTCTGGAGCTGTTACTGGTACTTGCACTCCTTCCTCCTCAACCCCAGGAACCTACACTGTGTCAATCACGGCAACCGGTGGCGGTCGCACTCACACAGCTAGCTTCGTATCCCACGTAGGCGATTTCACGATCAGTGCTACGTCTCCTAGTGGAGCTACCGGCACATCAATGTCTTCGACGATTACTCTGACTAGTACCTTCAACTTTGTTGGCTCTGTTGCTCTCTCTGATACTCCTCTTCCTGCTGGCGTGATCTGTAACGCGTTCACCGTGACGCCTGTATCTTTGACGGCTAACGGAACAGGCACTTCTCAGCTGTCGTGCACTTCGCCTACTGCCGGCGCCTTCTCCGTAACTATCACTGGTACCGGCTCGCCTGGTACTGCGTCTCATCAGGCTACTGCCGTGTTCACGTTCGCAACCGTCGACTTCTCTATCTCTGCGACATCTCCGGCTGACTTCAACACCGGTGCGACAGGCAGCTCAACGATCACTATCACTCCGATTGGAAGCTTCACTGGTGCTGTTACTCTCACCACTGTCGTTTCACCTTCCACCGGTCTCGCTGCTAACTGTCCTGCCAGTCTCACCGTTACGTCAGGCGCTGTTACTGGAACGTGCGCTCCATCCTCTTCCACGCCTGGAACCTACCTGGTCACTGTTACCGGTACCGGTGGTGGTCATACTCACAGTGCAAGCTTCATCTCGCATGTCGGCGACTTCACCATCTCCGTCGGTAGTCCAGTGAACTTCAACTCTGGAGCCACTGGAGCCTCGATATCCGTCAGCTTGACAAGTACGTTCAACTTCGCTGGCACCGTTGCTCTAACACTTGTCACAAGTCCATCTACGGGCTTGACTGTGACATGCCCTGCTCCTGTTAGTATTACTGCGAACGCTACTGTTGCGGCGTCATGCACTCTATCATCCACTACTGCAGGAACCTACGGCGTAACCATCACAGGTGCAGGATCACCAGGAACCGCATCTCACTCCGCAAGCTCAACAGTTCATGTGGGCGACTTCACTATCACTGCGACTTCTCCTAGCGGTCCTGCAGGCTCGTCGATCAGCTCGACGATTACTCTGACTAGTACGTTCAACTTTGTTGGCTCTGTTGCTCTCTCTGATACTCCTCTTCCTGCTGGTTTGACCTGCAACCCGTTCACCGTAACACCCGTATCGCTCGCTGCTAACGGTACTGGCACCTCCAGTCTGTCGTGCACTTCGACTACTGCGAACGCTTTCACTGTAACCATTACCGGTACTGGTTCGCCTGGCACCGCGTCCCAGTCGACCACGGCCACGTTCACATTCGCTATCGTAAGTATCGGGCAGCTGAGTAGTGTAGTGACTGATGGTAGCCTGTGCGGCTTCGGCGACCAGTTCCACTTGATTTTCGTGCAAAGCAACGCCAAGAGCAAGTTGGCTTCCGGGTTTACGCTGGCAGCGAGTAATCCAGGCCAGTTTGCCTACAATGTTTTCTTCAACGGGACTGCAGGCACGCCCGTCACGTTGTCCATGTCTGTCCCGTATCCATTCGTGACACAGGGCACAAACCCTGTCCAGGTCTTCTCGAACTTTGGTCTTCAGTCGGGCTGCTTTGTGCCGATCAATAATGTCAGCAATAGCTTTGCAATAACTCCAGCCGCGATTGCTCTTACGGACTACAGCGCGCAAGCTCTCGGGTCAACAGTGACGATAACGGTCTCAGGCAGTGTTCCATCATCTGGAATGGTTTACCTGACGGTGCATCTGAACTATGGTCTGAAGGGCTCGTCGTTCGGAAAGAGTGACGACAACGCTACAAATCCGGGTACGGGTCAGGTGGTAATCCCCGATGACGCCACATACTCCTTCTCCGTCAGCGCCAGCTCTCTTACGGACACCCAGACTATCGTGAGCGACAACGTGTTCAAACAGGACCGGGTGGTCGCGGGCATTATCACTGACCAGATGGGAAGTCCGGTGGCGAACATATCCGTCTCGCTCTTTGATTCGGGCGGAAACCTGGTGGCGATGGCGTTCACGGACGCCGATGGTTTCGTTGGGTTTCATCCTCACATTTCAGGCAAATCGACGTTCACGGTTGAATCCTCGTTGCCAGATGGGACGATCATAAGTCAGGTGGTCACCGTAAGGCATCATCATTTGGAATTCTCGTCCTTCTCCGTCACCGTTTGACCCATCTTTTCAGCACCGAAGCCGCGCCTTTCCTGTTTCTCCCCTCGTTCAAGTCATACTACTGTCATTTCCCCGCCCCTGACTTCCCGTCCGGTCGACTTGTTCTAATTCTAGAATCTGAGGAGTGATAAACTGTCACGAGCGTTTGGATAAACGAAGCTAGTTCGAAGACCTTTCAGATCTTGCGGCTAGGCGAGACTCTCAAGATCTCTGGGATAAACGGGTCTGCCAAACAGCATCCGAAAGCATCGGAGTGCCAAGTTCTCGATAAGCCTTTTTAGAGCGAAACTCTGCCTCGTCCTTCGAATTGCTAGCGTCCCAAGTTGTCAAGCATGCGTAACCTCCAACTTTCAACGATACGAGCCGTGTCGCTGGCATGTCTGCTCGTTCCGGCCTTATTCCTCGCGCCTTCGTCAACTCCTCTTGCGCATGCTGCAGGCACCCTATTCTTTTCTCCTGCTAGCCAGGGGCCCTTTGCAATGGGAACCATGATCACGTACCAGGTCAACGTCACCGGCATGGATCCTTTTAACGCGTGGGACGTCAGCGTTGAAACAGATCCGAGTGTTCTGAATCCTGTTAGCATCAGCGTAGCCGGGGACATCCTCGGATCCGTCTTTCAAGTCGCAAACTGCATCAACGGCTCGGGAACAGGCTGTAGCATTACCGACGGTGCGGGGGTAGCGCATTCATCTGCGGCATCAGGCACTGGCATAGCCGTCGGTGGAAATGGTCTTCTCTTCACAATAACGTACCAAGTGGCAGGTAGCGGGTTTAGCTATCTTACGATTCCTCCGGGTTTGGATATCTTGGCAAACAGCGGTAACACCGTTTCTCACACGACAGCCGAAGGTGTCTATGGGATCGCACCAATAATTTCCAAGCCCGCATTCTTGAACATCCCAGTGGGCTCCTTTGGGAATTCGACAATTACGGTCAATAGTATCAATGGTTTCGCGGGCAAAGTGAACGTTACCGCAGTCGTCTCTCCCATTCTCTCCAATGGACCTTTGGCATTGCTGACCAATTCTACTCCTTTCACCGGTCCGAAGGTTAGCGTCCTTCTCTCCGCAGGTGGGACGAGTAAGGTTAGCTTGAATGTTACAACGACAACCGCTACACCTCTCGAAACCTTTACCATCAACGTTACTGAGGCAAGCGGTATCCTTCAACGCTTTTTCTTGGTGCCCGTGAACGTGGTAGACTTCAGCATCACGGCTAGTACCACATCGCTGTCTTTCGTCCCGGGTTCTTTTGGAACGTCATCGATTGGTCTGACTAGTCTGAATGGTTTCGAGGGCAATGTTACATTGAGGCTCGCAGTTTCACCCCTAGTGGCTAGTGGTCCCGTTGCAGCATTGACTAACTCTTCTTTCACAGGAACCAGCGTCATAATCACACTAGTGGGCGGAGGGAACGCGGGTACTGCCACTCTGAGTGTTACGACGACAGCCTCTACGCCTCTTCAAGCCTACACCGTCAACGTTACAGCGATTAGTGGTCCTCTGCAACACTTTCTCCTCGTGAGTGTGAATACGGTCGACTTCAGTATCACGGCGAGTAATCCCTCTCTGTCTTTCGCGGCTGGATCTTCAGGCGTCTCCTCAGTCACAGTTGGTAGCGTTTTCGGTTTCGCCGGCAACGTAACCGTTACCGCCTCTGTATCGCCGGTTGTAGCTAATGGTCCTCTGATATCTTTGAGCAACTCGACCTTCAGTGGTACCAGTCTTATTGTCAGAGTTGTGGCAGGCGGAGCGACCAGTGCCACGTTAAATGTTGCAACGACAACCTCCACCCCTGCGGGCGTCTATCTTGTGGTTCTCACGGGTACCAACGGTTCGCTGCAACATTCGCTGCTAGTGTCGGTCAGTATGATTAGTAGCTTCACATTGACAAGCACTCCTGTCGTTCCTAGCTCCTTCATCGCGGGCGGTTCCGCCACATCCACCATTACGTTGACCAGCCTTGGCTTGACGGGGAGCCTGGCCCTTGTTGCATCCATTTCTCCCGCCGGTGCTAATAGTCCTTCAGTATTCTTGAGCAATTCCAGTTCTACTGCGACCGTCGTCATTGTCAAACTGATCTCCGGCTCAGTTGGCAGTGCTGTCCTGAGAATCGGTTCGACTACCTCGACGTCCCCTGGAACATACACGATCACGGTAACTGCGACCAGCGGTGCAACGTCCCAGAATTTCGTCGCTACGATCACCGTATCTGCAGTGCCAACGATCAGTGACATCACTCTTTCCCCTCGCGGTACCGCGACTACAGGCCACTCTGTCACAGGAACCGTAACTGTGTCGAACACTGGAAGCGTTGACGCAAGTTTCAACATAACGGTGAAATGGGGAACTACTACCATCGCTCAGATGAGCGAGACGCTCCCGGCAGGCCAACAAAAGTCCTACCCGTTCTCTTGGGACACTACATCGTCAAACCCCGCAACCGATGTTGTGACTGCGACGATCTCGAAAGGCAATGCTTGGAGCAGTAACAAGACTGGTGGCGTGTATTCTCTCTCCTCCACAGCACCCACCAGCAATCTCACCACGGCGATAATCGGAGGGCTCATAGCTGTTGTGATTGTGCTTTCTCTGCTACTAATCCTCAAACGACGAAAGGGGCCTTCACCCGCATACCGGCCCGCATGATTCTGAATAGAGTTTTTTGGAAGGTTTGGCTCAAGTGGTGCGGGGGGTGGGATTCGAACCCACGAAGGCCTTCGCCACAGGGTCCTAAGCCCTAGGCGGGTGCTTTCCAGTGACCCTCTGCCCATTTGACCTGGCTATGGTACCCCCGCGTGATGGTGCTCCGGGCGGGACTCTCCGCGGCAAACGACCGCTTTTGAACCCGCGATCAACGGCTCTGGAGGTTTCGATTCTCCGCCGCTGGCTGGTTATTCGCTCGAATGGCCACCCGAGCTTCATTGTCGGGCTAAGGCCGCTATGCTAAACCGGGCTACACCACCGGAGCATCGTCCGGGACTCTGACTCATAGTCTATTACCCTTTTTGTCAGCCCAGAGCATTAGCTAGCACGGTTTGGAGTTCTCCCACAGGAATTCGAAGTAGCTTTTTCCGAATCTTACCAGTCCCGCGTGATCAGATGATATTGCTAGGGTCAGTCCTCTCTCCGGCTCTTCTCCGAGCAGAAGGATGATCTCGTTACTGTCGGAGATAATTCCTCCGCCGAACATTTGCTCGCGGACCCTGACCTCTGCCAGCCCTTTCAGTTTCCTCGTTATCTCTTTGCTGATCAGGCTCGGAATCATGACTGAGACTTTGACACCTCGACTGTTCATGAGGGAAAGTAATGGTGTCGCCATGGAAATCACCGAGTCGGGAACTATCGGCATAGCAACGAGCAGTTCTCTCTTTGTTCTACCCAGCGTCTCTTTGATTCTGTCTAGAATATTGTTTTGTCCTCTAACGATCCATATGTCCGGTCTTTCTTGGACTCTTTTCTTCTCGTAGAGGGGCTGTAGCTCCGACATCGCGTCTGTCTGGCTGGACTTGAGCGTGTTCTCCATTCTCACCCTGGAGGATTCGAGGGCTGCACTGGGAGGTTTGGGGAAATACTTACTTGGTCTGCCCTGTTCGCTTTCCACCCAGCCTTTTCTCTCCAGATTCCCTAGTATTTCGTATATCTTCGAGTAGGGAATCGCGGCAGTAGTACTCAGCTGGCTCGCGGGCATCGGTCCAGATTCCACTAGGGCAATGTATGCTTTGACCTCGTATTCTGTGAGCCCGAATTCCTTTAGGGCTCTTCTAGTTGTTTCGGAGACCATCATCAGATCTTCTTTCTCTTCGAGCTAAGCAGGCGACCTTACGTTACATCTTTGAAGGAGGGTGTAAATAGCAAGAAAGGCTTCATGATAGTGTTTCGAACTGTGGGCTATCGTTTGGTCGATAAGAACCTAGTCTTGGAAAAGCTGAGGGGCGTGCTGGACCCGGAGATTGGCCGGAGTATCGTTGATCTGAAAATGGTCAGAGATATTTCGGCTAGCGATGGGAATGTTTACGTGAAAATTGCCCTGACCGTTGCGCACTGTCCGCTTGCAAAGACCCTTCAGGCAGATGTCGAGAAGGCAGTGCGAGAACTCGAGGACGTAAGATCGGTGAAAGTCGAGACAACGACCATGTCGAGAAAGGAGCTGGAGGAGTTGAAGCAACAGTTGCAACCAGGAGCAGTCTCCTCAACTCCGTCAAAGGGTGGACCCGGGCTTGGACCTGGGATTGAACGTCTCGGAAAGCGGGGCGTCCGCAGCATTATCGCGGTCATCTCAGGGAAGGGAGGCGTTGGAAAATCCTTCGTCACCAGCATGCTCGCGTCGGAGCTAAAGAGAAGTGGATACGAGGTAGGGGTCCTAGACGCGGATCTCACTGGTCCAAGCATCGCCAAGGTGCTTGGTGTTTTCGGTAAGCCGTACAAGGGCCCCGGAGGTGGAATCGTGCCTCTTAGGACGAAAACTGGAATCAAAGTCATGTCAATCAACCTTGTTCTGGAGGACCCTAGCATGCCGGTTGTCTGGCGAGGTCCAATCGTTAACAGCGTAATCCGACAACTTTACTGGGACGTCGATTGGGGCGATCTTCATTATCTTCTCGTGGACCTTCCACCAGGGACCAGCGATGCCCCTCTAACCGTGTTCCAATCTCTTCCGTTAGACGGCGTCATCGTAGTTTCCTCCCCACAAGATCTCGCTTCAATGATCGTCTCAAAAGCGGTGAATATGGCCAAGAAGATGGACGTCCCAATACTTGGTCTAGTTGAGAACATGAGCTATCTCAAATGTCCGAGTTGTGGGAAGACGATGAATGTTTTCGGAGAGCCGAAGGGAGAGAACCTGGCTTCAAGCCTAGGAGTGCCATTCCTAGGTGCCATCCCCTTAGACCCCGCCATTGCCAAATTGTCTGACGAGGGCAAAATCGAAGAGTATTCCAACTCAATAATCGGAGGCATTGTGAGCGAGCTCAGAACCCGAGCCGCCAGACAGGTTGAACAGCTAACCCAAGGGCTTCCAATCGCTTGGTCTATCGAGCCCTGACGGTAACTCGCCCTCCTCCTTTAGAGTGGGTATTCTGCTGCTGCGAATCTTTTAACGCAGGTTCTACCATACATGGGTAGTTCGGGGGCTATAGGGCATGGCAACAAAGCGTCGAGCTGTTACTCGAAGGGCGAATAAATCAGGGAAGAAGCTTAGGCAGGCAAGAACTGGGAAGGCTGGTCACTCCCGAAAGAGAGTCGAAGTGAAGAAATCTCCACCCGTGCTCAAACCAGTCGTGTTGCCGCCTCTTTCCGTCGAGCGACCAGTTCGGGAGCGGTCAAGGATAACGGTCGAAAATATTCGTGGCGACACCGCGATCGGAGACCTTCTTGTTACTTTCCCTCGAATAAGGGATGTTCTGGTTAGAAAGGGTCTGAGGCTGGAAGCGGAGGACGCCGGAGATATCTACATGACCCTTGATGCTTTCTCCGCCATGAACGGGTTGAAAGCCGAAAGTCTTGTCCAGGAACTCGTTGAGGCTGCCAAGGAGCCTCCACCTCAGCAAGCGGTGACCCAACTCGTCGCACCCTCCGCCGCCTAGCTCAACTTTCTCGTTTCCGGATATCTTCTCACCGGCGAAAAACTTTGTGGTCAAGAGAGTCATCAGTGTTTGAGTTTGGATGCTTGCGCACGAATTCTGATCTCTGGACTTGTGCAAGGCGTTTTCTTTCGTCGCGGGATCGCCGACTTGGCAAGGCAACTGGGCATCACAGGTTGGGTGAGGAATCTTCCAGATGGTGGTGTTGAGGTGGTTTGCGAGGGAGACATCGGGAAGCTTGACAGGGTCATCCAGTTCTGCCGTGTTGGTCCTTCTGGGGCGAGAGTGAGGAGTGTTGACGTGGACTGGTTTGATTTCAAGGGCGAGTTTCGAGGGTTCAGAATAACTGGTTAGATCTGTTTGCGTCGTGTGCTACGATTGTGTGCCCAATGAGCCAAATTCGTCATAATACTTTCGAGCTATGCTCACAGCCTCATCACTCCGTTTGAGAATAGCTTGGTACTCAGGATGTGAGTCGCCGGCGAACGAGGCTGCCTTTTCGAAGTACTTCTTCACTCCATCGAGGTCACCTTTATACAGAGAGATTCCGCCGGCTATCCTATACCCCACTTCAGCTCGCAACTTGTTCCCTTGGGCCTCGAAGGTTTGAGTCTCGGCTAGCACACGGTCAATTGGCGTTGTGATTTTTTTCGGGTCGAGGAACATGAGGCGGGACATTGCTCTGTATAAGTCGCCGTCGCCACCGCAGAGCTCTTTTAGTCTGTTGGCCACCACGGACTGGGCATTGATTTCGAGAGAGGGATCTTTCTGTTTCGGCTTGCCAAAGCCTAGCTTCAAGCTACTCAGGGTCTCCGGGAGGGGTCGTAAGCTCTTTAGTGAACAATTTAAGAATTGACTCTTTTTGGAGACGGGGCAGGAATGGACATTGGGAGGGTCGATAAGTGAGTGTTGAAGACAAGATGATTCGGGGAAGAGAGTCTAAGAATAAGGCCCGTAGGCGGAAGAGAGGGCCCTATAGGAAATCCTCCAGCGGAAGGGTCATCAAGTACTAAAAGCGATCCCGCCGCGACCGAAACTTCGTACGGTTCATTCTCAAACAGGTCAGTATCTCGCGGGCACTGGAAAACCGTTGAAAACTCAGATTCCGAGAACGAGGATTATTGAAGCCGAGTGAGCGATCTAGTCCTGGATAGGTATCCTTCGATACTTTGCGATGCTGCTGGGTTCAATACTGACAGTGTCGGCGCAGCTGTGTTGCCCGAAACAAATCGTGCAATGTTCCACATCCCAACTAGGATCCACCTTCCTGCAAGTCTCGCACATCAGGCCTAACGCACGAATGTCGGTACAGGCCTGGCAAAACCTTCTTGAGACGTTCAGTGGGCTCGGGTCCCCGACCAGTGCGGAAGCGATATCCTTACTAATCTGCCGGACCTCGGCCGCAGATTCAAGGTCTACTGCTTCTCCGCGAACTTGGTGCCTGTACTTGCTGACGGCCGCTTGTGTAACTCCTAGTCGCTGTGCGACTAGTTCCTGTTTCATCCCATAACCCTCTATTAGCTCACGGGCTATCATGGCGCGCAATGCCGGAATGACGGATTTCGCTGCGACTTCGCAGGGAATGATCAATAAAAGGCCAACATGGGAAAGTCCTGGAATCTATTTAAACATGACTTACGTCATAATCCTTGATAGACGACTCCTCCGGACGAAAATCGCCCATAATCGACCCTGATCTCAATTCTGGCACCCCGCGGAGCAGACGTCGAGGCAACCGAGGAACCTATAAATCAAAACACGCGCATTTAGATTAAGGAAATATGGTTACCGTCGAAGCGATCGAAAGAGAGCTTGAGAAGGTTGTCGACCCAGAGATCGGGCTTCCGATCACAGAGATGCATCTCGTGGACGAGATAAACATTCAGGACAACGGGGAGATCCTCATCAAGTATCATCTGACCGCGCCGTTCTGTCCGCCGATCTTTGCAGAAGACATCGGAATGAACATACGGATGTTGACATCCAAGCTTGAAGGAGTCAAGAAGGTCACAGTTATCCTCCATGGACACGCTCTCGCAAACGAGATCAACCAGAGAGTAAACCCCAGCTACACTCCCCCACCCGCTCAGCCAGCTTCACCCGCTCAGACAAAGGCATGAGTCGGTCATAACCTCCCGCTCATCAGACTCTGGTCGTCGAAGAAGTTCCCGAAGGAACTTTCAAGCGTTTCCTCATCTAGGCAAAGGAAATTTTACTACCTAAATTCGAAGGCCAATAGTACGCTTTGGAGGAAAGGTACACTCGCCGGGAGGACCCCTCTCTGCGGGCAATGGAAGATCAACCGATTACATCTCCTCAGCATTTCGGCTAGTTTAACCAAGCAACAAGATTGCCGGTGCAAGCTGATCTAACTATGCCTCTTAGAACACATGCGGTCAGAGTGGAGAACGGCTCTGTCTTTATGCCAAATTCCTCGCTAATGCTCTACCTAAAGGCATCATACAAGAAGGCTCCTAGCAAACCTCCAAGGACTGGTCCTACGACATATATCCAAAGGTTTCCCAGCGGGGTCAGACTAAAGACTGCTGAAGCTAATGTGGGTCCCCATGTTCTAGCTGGGTTGAGAGACGCTCCGGAAATTCGGCCGAAAATCCAGACGATGGCCGCTAGAGCGAATCCTATGGTGACTCCAGCCCGACTCGGGTCCGCAGTCTTATCCGTTGCCCCGAATACGGTGAAGACGAGAATGGCAGTACCAATCACCTCGGCTAGAAGTACGGCGCCAACGCCGAATTCGGGGCTTGGAATGGTATCTCCAAGAAAGGTTGAATGAGCAGCCTGAACGAGTTCTCTGTTATTGCTAGATGTCCACAACGCCAGCTGGACGAACCCTGCAAGAGACGCGCCTCCAAGTTGGCCAAGAATGTAGGGCACCACTTTCTTTGTCTCGATCCTCCGGGTAGCCCAGTGAGCGATTGTGACCGCAGGATTGATGTGAGCACCAGTCAGCCGGCCTATGGTATAGACTGCCAGTAGCAAAGCCACCCCGTGGGCAAGACCGATAAAGCCCAGACCTGCACTCGTGATGGAGCCATCGAGAAACGTCACCGCTATAATTGTCCCAGGACCAATCATGGTAAGAAGAAACGTCCCGTAAGCCTCAGCCAAGGCCGCGCGTCCCATCCGATTCATTGCGAAACGATTTCACGATGGACTCTGTATATAGCGCTTGTTTTCCAACGGGGCTTTGCTTCGCAGACAGCCCAGACTGGCGCTCATTCTCTAGGACCGCGAATCTCGTGGGGCAAAGAATTTTCTATAGTTGACGATCACTTAATAGTGCAGGAATTTGACGGTAACAAACAGTTTCACCTGGATGATAGGCGGTCCCCAGGGCAGCGGGATCAACTCAGTTGCAGAGAACTTTGCAAAATCATGCATACGAGGGGGGCTTCACATATTTGCCAACATCGAGTACCATTCCAACATCAAGGGGGAGCATAGCTACTACAGGCTCAGGGTAGAATCAAAACCGCCTCGCTCCCACGTGGACTGGGTAGACCTGCTTGTCGCCCTCGATCGAGAAACAATCTTCGGCGACATGAACAAGGTACACCCGACACATCGAGGTCACAGACACGAGGTCAGCCCTGGAGGGGGAATAATCTACGACCGTAGTCTCAACTTAACACCGGAGTCTTTTGGAAGAGACGACATCAAACTCTTTCCCATCCCATACATGGATCTCCTTGTTGACGCTCTGAAAGAGTTCGGAAAGGACAAGGAACTCAGCAAGTACCAAGTAATGGTCAACACGATTGCCCTAGGCGCCTCGCTGGGCCTTGCTGATTACGACTTCGACCTCGCCACCGAAGCTATCAGAGAAGGGTTCACGGGACGAAAGGCGGCGCTCGGGGACCTGAACGTTAGTGCTGCGAGGCATGGGTATGACTACGCGAAGAAAAGCTTCGGTGAAGACGCATTTCCGATCAAACTGCGAAAACAACCATTAACAGGAAAACGGATGATGATCAGAGGTGTCCAAGCAGTTGCAATCGCGAAACTTAAGGCTGGATGTGGCTTCCAAACC
>Ga0209802_1001686_pt1 | contig 16083 bp, 13 predicted proteins | sample GraSoiAngelo_129_FD_185886 | JGI IMG/M metagenome (GOLD analysis project Ga0209802, IMG submission 185886) | Grasslands soil microbial communities from the Angelo Coastal Reserve, California, USA - 14_0927_12_40cm (SPAdes) (version 2) | ecosystem: Environmental > Terrestrial > Soil > Grasslands ... | reverse complement strand
GGCTTGCGGCTTCTGAAGCGCAGGCCGCCCCGCGAGATGTCCTCGCAGGTGACAATGTCGTCCCCATGGGCAAAGCTCCGGACGCAGGCCTTGAAGCTCACTTTCGTACGCACATGTTTGCGTCGGCTTTCCGGGCGCGCCGCCGGGGCCGACGCCGCGACCGGCATGGGTGCCACTTCCAGAGCGGCAGGCACTGCGACAGGCGCTTGCGCAACCTCCACCGCGACGGGCACTTCCTCGGTATCCTCCGAACTCCGCTTCCAAAGAGTGGACGAGCCGCAGTGTTTGCAAAATCGAACAATTCCTTCGTTGACGAGGTAAACGTCCACTTCTAGGTCGCTGTGCTCGACCGCCTCGCGTGCTTTGCAACTGCTGCACTCCAGCAGCGTGACATTTGCTCTTTTTTCGGCATCGGATGGCTGCGGGAAACTGATGCCCCAGAAATTGTTCGTGGAGTCCAGAAACGCGACGCCGTAAGTGTAGATGTCGGATTCCACACCGATCTGGCCGACGACGCGCACTTCCGTTTCTTTATTGGTATCCAGGCGGCGAAGGATTAATTCTTGCTCCGCGGAAAGTTTATAGTGAGAAACGATGCCCGCACCGTGCCGGCTGAGCAAGACTGTTTTCGTTTCTTCCGAGAAAACCTTCCCTTCGGTGTCGCTGCCAACCAAGAGGATACCGATCTCTTTCGGTAGTCGACTACTTCGACGCACACCTTCTGGCGACACCGGGATCACCCGCTGAGAGAGGAAGGCCTAAAGTGATGGTACTGGGACAGTTTCACGCCCGTCACCGTTTTTGTGTGGGAATGACACGCAAGCGGCAAGATTCATGGGCCAAGCTTCGCCCACAGTAGCTAGCGAGAGCCCAAGAGGATAGCTCTAGATTGGAGACGTCTGTGATTGGCAGACGCGCCATACGTGCTGCACGGAAAATCGGCAAAGGTGATTACCTTCGACGGCACAATGGAGTCGGGCAGCGTTCGTCAGTCTGAACAAATCAGTTACGACGGACTCTCCCTACATCTAGGCGGGAACAGGATTTTCGTGGTTCGTGGGGAAGATTAAATTTCAGCTAGCGCAAGAGGGCCAGTAGGGACTCGTTGATCTTATCGAGGTCCGAGTCGACCCGATAGTAGCCGGGGCGCCATCCCGCTGCGGTTTCATCGGGCCGGAAGCTGATTATCGCAAAATCGTTCGTGGCCTCTTGGCCAATGCCCAAGCGGGGAAAGTTTTCTCCAACATAAGTGGCCGGGTGCTGGAGGACGACTCGTTCACACTCATGCACGGAAAGAACTGCTCGCAGCATGCCTTGGTTTTTAGCGTGGGGTTGGCAAAAGTAGAGGTTTGGCATGGCGAGAAATCATCAATCATTCCTTGAGAAAGATATATAGTACTTTGGGACGGCTGGCCTGCGAATGTGACGAACAGGGGATGGAGGGTGCGGACATTTCACTAACCAATTTGGCGTCAACGACTTAGCGTGATTTCTGTTTTTCCGAAAACCTGTACTCTGACCTCCAACCCAAAGATGAATTGCGTTGCAGGATCAGAATTCTGGCGGTTCCGCCCGCCTCTCCCTTAGCAGAAATTCCGTTATCGTTGGGGTGGGTACGCCTCGCGCTTCAGCAGCCTCATCGCGGTCAATGCGTACGCGCCAGCGCACTCGATCACACGGCGAAGGTCGACGTATTCGTTGGGCCCGTGCGCGACCGAGAGGAGTCCAGGGCCGTATGCATAGCTCGGGACGCCCCTCGCGGCGTAGAAGCGCGTCTCGAGCAGGCCGGGGCACATTTCAAAATGAACTGGCGATCCCGTTATTTCATCAATCGCTTGAGCAAGGGCCTGGCCCACAGGTTCATCTTCGGAGAACGCTGCAGAGTGACCTTCCTGCAGGATCTCCCAATCGAGCGGTATCCCTTGGCGCTGGCACCCTTGAAGAACGCTGATCAGCCTTGCTTTTTCCTCAGATAGGCTTTCTTCCGGATTGATCCGACGGTCGATCGTGAACCAGCAGGTTTCCGGCACGACATTAAAGTTGGTCCCACCGCCGCTCTGTCCTCCGAGCATCAGGATCGAATTGCGCGCTTGCCCGGACCCGATGTTGAAGGTCGTCGAGCCGTCCTCCACTTCACGCTTCAACTCTTCAAGCCTCTCGGCCACGCGGTGCATCCGTTCGAATGCATTCTCACCCTGGTGCTGCAGACCCACATGCGCAGACTTCCCAAACACTCGCACGCGCAGGGAAAGAGCTCCGCGACTCGCGTTCCACACTACCCCGCCAGTCGGTTCCGCCAGCAGCATGCCGATACCGTCTTTGCCTAGCAATCCCTGCCTGGCCAGCCAGGCGGAGCCGCGCGCTCCGCCTGTCTCCTCGTCAGGAACCAAAATCAAGTTGACCTTGCCATCCAGCTCCGCGCCAAATTCCCTCAAGGCGAGAATCGCGAACAGCATGGCGACGATGCCGCTCTTCATGTCGCAAGCACCGCGTCCGAATAGAAAATGGTCCTTGCGCAGCGGTTGGAATTGTTGTTCGGATTGCGCCGGAACTACGTCGTAATGCCCATGAAAATAAAGCGTGTGTTTCCCTCTCCCATAGCCGACGGAAAGAGAAGGGGGATGGTCATCGGCGCGACCGTCATCTGGAAGTGGCACCAAGCGCTGGCATTCCAGGCCCAACTTGCCGGCCCGGCTCTGAAGCAGCTCAGCAAACTCACGATACTTTCTTCCCGGAGGATTTTCCGTCGGGACGGCAACAAGTTCGGCCAGCAGCGCGGCTAGCTCATCTTCACGCTGCCGCAGCCACCTGATCAACGGCTCCACATCCTCAACTGTACGCGTTCTCTCGCTCATTCTCCATCATGCTAGAGTCTTCCGAAGAACCATCCAAGCTCCATATTGGAGGCTGTGATACGCTTTGGCGGATTCGGGATGGGAATCGGAAATGACATGCCGCCGGGCACGCCAATTCTTGCCATTGTGAGGTGGGCTGCTCTGCTGTGGCTGCTGGCTTGGCTGCCTCTCTACATCTGGGCCTGGGGCTGGCAAAACATGCTGCACATCTGTGATGTCGGTGTGACGGTTGCTTGCCTCGGCCTTTGGTTTCGGCAACCCTCACTGATTTCCAGTCAGGCGCTCCTTGCGCCTCTCGCGGGGGTTCTCTGGGGTCTGGATGTCTTCTGGCGCATGTTTACTGGCCATCACCTGTTGGGCGGAACCGAATACATGTGGGACACGCATTACCCGCTCTGGATTCGGCTGCTTTCGAGTTTCCACCTCGTTTTGCCTTTCGTCTTGCTCTGGGCGATACGCATGCTCGGTTACGATCGGCGGGCCCTGGCTCTGCAAACGGCGATTGTAGCGGCCGTGCTGATCCCTTCGCGGTTTCTCTCCCCGCAGCTCAACATGAATTATGCGTTTCAGGATCCTCTGCTGCACCGAGCGTGGGGGCCCGCTCCTGTGCACCTGGCCGTCATTCTTGCCGGGTGCGTGGCGATCTTCTTCTGGCCCACGCATCTGGTGCTCATGCACGCTTTTCCGCGGCCTGGCCGCACTGAGTGAACGAACGTACGAAGAGAGGAGGATTGCGGGAATGGCTGCGGGCCCAAACGAAAACAGAGACAAGTACTTTGCGATGCTGCAAACCGCGCTGGCAGAGGCTCGGGCCGGTCTGGCTGAAGGAGGGATTCCCATCGGGGCCGCGCTCTTCAGTCGCGAAGGAAAGCTTCTGGGGAAAGGCCACAATCGCAGGGTGCAACAGGGAGATCCATCGGCCCACGGCGAAACCGACGCTTTTCGTCAAGCGGGGCGCCAACGGACTTATCGCGACATAATCATGGCCACGACCCTGGCGCCGTGTTGGTATTGCAGCGGATTGATCCGTCAATTTGGAATCGCCACTGTCGTCGTCGGGGAGTCCGTGAACTTTCGTGGTGGGATGGATTGGCTGCGGGAGAACGGCATCGAAGTGATCGACCTCGGATCCCGCGAATGCGTCGACTTGCTAGCGAAATATGTGAACGATCATCCGGAGGTGTGGAAAGAGGATCTCGGAGAAGAATGAAATAGTCGGCGTTATGCAGGAAAAGGCAAGATCTGGCGATGGACTTCGCCAACCTTCTCTGGTATCTCTAAGGCGTCTCTCGCCGCAGGGTTCGGGGATGCGCTTCGGCTCGATCTCCCATTCCCTTGCGGAGCAGCTCATTCTGTTTTCTTTGACCTGCATCGAGCACGTCCTGCAAGGACCGCCGGCGGCAGAGAGACGGGAGGAGTTTATGTTTGAGACGCCTCGTGAGATTAAGCCTTCAGCTTCAAAGGGCCTGTGGATCGGCATTGCCGTAGTAGTGATTGTAGTTGGACTTGGCGCTTATTTCTTAATCACCTCCAGGGGAAACGCAAATAAGCAGGCAAACACAACTGCCGCGGCCGCGGCGCCCACGCAACCCAAGGGTCCCGCGGACCCAGTTCGCGACTTGAAGGTCCAGCGCGTCACCATGAACAAAGATCGCACGGGCACAACTGCCGTTTGGCTCGTGACGATCGAGAATAAATCCCCGGCTTACACCTACAGCAAAATCCAATATGAAACCACTTACGTCGGCGCTAACAATAACGCCATTCTCATCAACAAGGGCACCATCGCCCAATCTATTCCACCGGGCGAACAGAAAAACTCAGAAATCAACGACGCCCTCTATCCCGCCGGCACAGTCTGGTACAAATTTCGAGTAACCGGCGCTACACCTTCCGCTCCCTAGCGCGATTGTGGTAGCGGGTCGAAGATGACAGCTACTTCCAGTGATTCTTCCTTGCCCGCGGAAATTCCGGAGCGGTTCAATATCGCAGAGCACTTCCTGGACGCGCAAGCTGCTCGGTGTCCCCGTCACGTGGCTGTCGCAGGCGCGCCCTCCCAGGTAAGCTATGCCGAGCTAGCGGCACTCACGAATCGTGTTGGAAATGCCCTCTGGGAACTAGGGGTATCCCGTGGTGATCGCGTCCTGATCGTGCTTCCGGATTCCGCCGAGTTTGTCGCTTCCTTTTTCGGCTCTGCAAAAATTGGTGCCGTGGCTGTGCCGGTGAATCCCTACGCACGCTCCACGGATTTCATTCATTACATTGAGAACAGCGAACCGCGCGCTGCAATCGTTCATGCCGAAGCGCTTGAAGCGTTTTTGCCCGCCTCTGGTGAGCGGCCCCAAATGCCGATTGTCGTCGTGGGCGAGGGGCGGATCGAAACACACGAGGTGACGTGCGCGATGTGGAGGGATTGGATCGAACGCGCGGCCGATGCACTTGCGCCCGCGGAAACTTCCTCCCGCGATTCCGCTTTTATGCTCTATACCTCCGGAAGTGGCGGGCTGCCAAAAGCCGCAGTGCATCGCCATGGAGACATGTTGGTTGCGACCCGCAATTATGCGCACGGCGTTCTCCGATTGCGCCCGGACGACGTGACCTTCTCCACGTCGAAACTATTTTTTGCGTATGGCTTGGGAAATGGCATGTATTTCCCCCTTTCCGTGGGCGCGCGCACTATATTGAATCCCCACCGCACCACCATTGATGGGGTGATCGACCTCGTATCACAGCACCGGCCCACGGTCTTCTTCGCTGTGCCCACGTTGTATGCCGCCATCTTGAGGGAGGCGGATCGCGCCAGCCATCGCCCAGATTTTTCTTCCGTTCGCCAGTGTGTGTCTGCCGGTGAACCACTGCCAGCGGAGATTTTTGACGGCTGGAAACGGACCTTCCGCCTCGACATTCTGGATGGCATCGGCTCGACTGAGATGCTTCATATCTTCATCTCCAGCCGGCCCGGGAAATGCAAGCCGGGGAGCTGTGGCTTCCCTGTGTCCGGCTATGACGTAAGGATTGTCGATGATGCCGGCGATGAAGTTCCCGAGGGCGAGATCGGCAATCTCTGGGTGCGCGGCGCAAGCGCGTTTGCAGAATATTGGCGAATTCCGGAGTTGACTGCGCGCACGAAACGCGGCGATTGGGTTATCACCGGCGACAAGTTCGTCCGCACGGCCGACGGATATTATCAATACTGCGGGCGCGCGGACGATATGCTGAAGGTCGCGGGCATGTGGGTCTCCCCCGTGGAAGTGGAGAATGCGCTCCTGGGTCACCCGCACGTTGCGGAAGCGGCGGTAGTTGGGACAACGGATGACCGCGGACTGACCTACGCCGTGGCTTATGTCACCTTGCGCGCCGGGTGTGAGGAGTCGGGCGAACTGGCCGCGGAGATTCGCAGCCACGTTAAAGCACGGCTCGTCTCGCACAAAGTGCCTCGCGAAGTGCGTTTCTGCGGCGAATTGCCAAAAACGGTCACGGGCAAGATTCAGCGCTTCAAACTCCGCGCGAACGTGGCGCAAAGCTAAGTCCCTCGTACGAAAACCAGTATTTAATACCAGGGTCGCTTGTTCAGGCGGAGGCTTTAACTCATAAAGGGCGTCCAATCCGGTGGCGGGAAATCCACGTTCCAAAATTTCGGCATCGCATGAGGAAACGTGATCCCAACTTCGCTTTTGCCGCCGAAGCTCCCGCGCACATGGACCACACGGAATTCTTGTTCCTTGGCTGTTCCCCAATTCCTTACAGTTAATTTTTGGCCAGGGCGCACCTTCATGGCCAGCGCAATCAGCGCACCATGTGCGTTAACTTCCAGCGTGGTGGTGTCTTCCTTGATAGGCAGGCCGTCCTCGAATTGCGCGCTCACCATAATCTGAATTCTTAAGAGAATGCGTTGGGAGCGCCGCTTGTCAACCGAGCCCCCGTAGTCTTTGATTGGTGTGCCGGACATGACACGCCACAGATTAACAGCGTGAGGTCCCTAGAAGAACCTGTTTGTGGAAGTCACAGTCTAGGTTTTGTTTCTTTTTGAATTCCTTCCCGCATGGGCCAGGCCGCCGGCGGGGCAGAGCCGCAGACTGTCTACTGCGTCCTTCCTTAAGAAACCTCGGGCGCAGATGGTTCTGCCGAATGTAGAATGAACTTGCAGATTCCGGCGGAGGAAACCATGGCGAGGAAGCCCACAGTCGACGAAGCAAGGCTGATTCTGGAACTCTACAACCTCAGACGCGAGCCCGAAATGCGCAAGGCGCGCCAGTGGTGGCTCACCACGTTCTGGCCAGCCAGCGCCGACGATTTCATGAAAGTGGCCATGGACTTCGGCTCGCAAGAAAACAACTGGCTCCGGCAGGTGGGCAGCTACTGGGGAATTGCGCTTTCCTTCGTGCTGAATGGCATCGTGAGTGAAAAGCTATTCTTCGAGCCTGCCTTTTGCGGTGAAGCGTACTTCATCTTTGCGAAGATGCGCCCTTTTCTGAAGGAAGTCCGCGAGAAGACAAAAAACCCCGATCTGTTCCGGCTGATGGAGGCCGCCATCCTCGGATCCAAGATTGGCCGGGCACAATTTGAAAAAGTGGAGCCGCGCGTGGCCATGCTGCGCCAGCAACGGGGAGCCTGAGCTTGCGCGCCAGGCATTGCATTCGAGAACGACTCAGCCTTTGGTTGTGCATTCTCCTCGGATTGCTTTCCTTTCCCGCTCTGGCTGGCGCGAAAATCCCGGCAACGTGCGTTCCGGGAGTGACTCTGAAACTGAGCGCCCCCGAGTCCAGCCAGGGCAGCCTGCTTTTGCTCGAAGTCCGAAGCCGCATGCCGATGTCCGACTTGTCGGGCGAATGGAACGGCAGAAATGTAGCATTCTGGCAGGCTACAAACTCGCAGCCCGAATCGAAGACCGCAACTGGCGACCTTCGGAGAGCCCTTCTTGGCGTCGATCTTGAAAAAGCGCCAGGAACGTATCCAGTGGTCGTTAATGTGCGGACGCCAAGCGGGAAACCCGCTACCTGTACGGTCCAGATTCCTATTCTCAAGGGGAAATTCGCCACCGAGAGTTTGCACGTCGAGAAGGAATTTGTCGAACCCAATCCCGAGCAAATTCAGCGCGCGAACGAGGAACGCGACCGCCTGCGAGCGATCTTTGACCAGGTGACGCCCCAAAAGCTATGGACCGGAGAGTTTCGTGTGCCACTCGATGGCGTGACCACCGGCAGCAATTTCGGAAAACGGCGCATCTTGAACGGCCAGCCCGGCTCGCCTCACAGTGGCGTGGATTTCCCCGCCCCGACCGGAACCTCTGTTCACGCAGCTCAGAACGGACGAGTGGTTCTCGCGCAAGAACTCTTCTTTGCCGGAAACACTGTCGTCATTGATCACGGGCTCGGCATCTACACCTTCTACGGGCACCTTTCCGAAATTGACGTGAAGGTCGGAGACGATCTGGAATCGGGCCAGGTGCTTGGAAAGGTGGGAGCGACAGGACGCGTCACGGGGCCCCACCTCCATTGGGGATTGACCATCGAGCGTGCGCGCGTGAATCCACTTCAGCTCGTCAAGCTCCTACAAAAGCGCGTACAGGTAAACTCACAGCCAAGTGCCTCCCCTGGAACGTAGTCCCCCAACCCTGGGAACTGCTCATGAAACGACCTTCGGACACAGTCTGTCTTCGCATGAAGCAGCGCGTCTCTCAGCGGATTTCTGGGCCGCCTCCTTCAGGCAGGAAAGCATTTAGAATCAATGGGCTACGGGCACTCTGTTTCGGGTTAGGTTGGCGGAGGGAAAAGATCCTCCCTGCCTTACGCCCCACTTCCCCAGCGCCTGGGGAATGGGGGGAAGTACTAGGGTACTGTTTTCGAGCGCGTTTTGTGGTACCGTTCTGCCATTGTCTCAAAAGAACCTGGTGGGCAGTATGGGGCTGTGTGGGCAAGGTTCGTGCTAATTACCTCTCTGCTGCTACTCTTGCGCTTTAGCACGCTGCTGACACGACACTGTAGGCGAAAAATCGTGGAGTAGACGCTGGTCGATTAGCCTCAGTGGATCCCTGAATTTGATTAGAGGTCTTGCAGAAATGTCCCTGCTTCACTTTCGTGTCAAAGAACGTCGCCGGACTCTACGCGTAGCTCTCACGGTGCCGTTGACAGTCCATGGCAAAACAGACTCCGGTGAGCGGTTCTCTGCGCAGACTATTTCGCAGTCTGTTAATCGCAACGGGGCGCTGTTTCACCTCGAAGAAATCGTCCTGATGGGGCAGGTTTTAGTCCTGGTTAATGATCACACGACACAATCCATGGAGTGTCGCGTTGTTTCGACCCACCGCGCTCGTGACGGCAAACAGTATGTCGGGATTGAGTTTCTCTACCCGGAAACAAATTTCTGGCACATGCAATTTCCGAAACCGGGGACGAGACCCCTGCGCCGCGTTCTCCCGACCAAAGCTTCGGCATAACTCGCAAATTTGCGACACGTAAACCGCGCCTCATCCTTTCCTATTGATTCCCCATGGGAGCGGTGAGACGATATCCATCTCAACATCGGCAGGGGCGAGTTCGTCTCTATCGCCGGCCCTTCCGGATGCGGCAAGTCCACGCTCCTTCCATTCTTGGACTCCTGGATTCCCCGACCTCAGGCGAATACAAATTGAACGGGAAACCCGTTTCATCGTTGGGACTCAGCGACCGCACGCGAATCCGCAATCGCGAAATCGGTTTCATTTTCCAGTCGTTCAATTTGATCGGTGATTTGACCGTGTACGAAAATGTGGAGCTCCCGCTTACCTATCGCGGCATGGGCTCCGCCGAGCGCAAGCAAAAAGTGCAAGCCGCGCTGGAACGCGTTGGCATGACGCAGCGCGCAAAGCATTACCCCGCGCAGCTTTCCGGGGGACAACAGCAGCGCGTGGCCGTGGCTCGCGCGTTGGTCGGCGATCCGCTGATTCTTCTTGCGGATGAGCCAACGGGAAATCTCGATTCCAAGAATGGCGATGCGGTGATGGATCTTCTCCGCGAACTCCACCAAAACGGCGCGACGATTTGCATGGTGACGCACGACCCGCGCTACGCCAGCGTTGCGGACCGCACCATTCATCTCTTCGACGGCTGCATCGTCGAAGAATCTGTCTGCTCGCAAACGGCCGCGGTTTGAAATCCCGTAATGCGTCTCGAATCAGAACTTAACCGGCTATACCCTCCAAAATAAAAACGAAAATTTTCAGTTTCCAAGAGACTGGGAGCCGGGCGCCGGAGCACGGCGGTAGATTTCAAGAGCTGCGGAGCGCATTTCTTCGTGAATGAGGCCGTTGGTGGCGAGGATGACAGGACCGCCGAGCTGATAGGGATTTCCTTGAAAGTCGGTGACTTTGCCACCGGCTTCTTGAATGAGGAGAACGCCCGCGGCAGTGTCCCACTTGTTGAGGCCGAATTCCCAGAAGCCGTCGAAGCGGCCGGAGGCAACACCAGCGAGATCGAGCGCGGCGGAACCGTCGCGGCGAACGCCGTGAGAACGCTGGGTGAATTCGCCGTAATACTGAAGATTCGGGCTGAACTTGCGATTGCGCACGGGAAAGCCGGTGCAAAGCAGGCTGGTCGAGAGCGTAGCGACTTTGGAGACGGCGATTTTCTTGCCGTTGAAGGTGGCGCCTTCGCCGCGGGCGGCGGCGTAAAGTTCATTGTAGAAAGGATTGAAGACCACGGCGGCCAGGAGCGTGTCACGCTGCGCCAAAGCAATGGAAACGCAGAAGCAGGGGTAGCCGTGAGCGAAATTCGTGGTGCCGTCGAGAGGATCGACGTGCCAGCGAAATTCGGAAGCGGTCTCCTGACCGGTGCCTTCCTCGGCGGCGATGGCGTGGCCGGGGAAGTATTGGTTGAGGCGGGCGACGATGGCGTGCTCGGAGCGCTGGTCGGCCTGGGTGACGAGGTCCACTTCGTCGCCTTTGTAGCGAATGTCGAGCGGGCGGGAAAATTCTTCCATGAGGATCTTGCCGGCTTCCTGGGCAATCTCGATGGCGGCTTGGAGGTAGCTTTTGGACATGGTGTGGATTGTAGAGGAGTTGCTTTGGCGTGGCGAGCGATGAGTGGCGAGTAAGAGACAACGGTCAGCGGCCAATGAATAGTGCGTAGCTGGAACAACGCTGGCACGTTCGCAGGTTTGGGGTTGGAAAGCTGGAAGGTGGGTCCCACCCCTCCCCCGGTTTTTTCATAAGTGTTGATTCTAAAGGTAGATAAAGTCGTTTGTTTTGATTCAGTTCTGCAAGTGTTGATTCTAAAAGAGATAGAGGCAGGACTCAGGAGGCGTGGTTCGTGGCTCGTGGCTGAAGCACCCCCCACACCCCCGGCATTTCGTATGAATATCAAAACAAAGGACTTGTAAAATTGGCAATTCGTAATTGACTGAAAATAAAGGGATTGCGAGTGGGCAAAATCCGCGTCGAGAAGAGAGCATTTCGTAAGTTGCTGAAAACTCGTGGAACCAAGCGAAGCAGCAGATCCACGGAGATCCGCGGTCTGCCGGTCGGCATGGCAGCTGAAAACCATGTACTAAGATAGCATAACAGTGAATTCTTGTCTAGGTAAATTTAAGTCGTTTGGAAGCTGGAGGTTAGAGACGAGAAGTTGGAGGGCAGAGCTGACAGTTGAAAGAAGGAAAGGAAGTCGTTTAGATACTTGGGGATAGAAAGAGAGTTCCGTTCGACTCGCTGCGCTCGCTCAGGACTCGTATCCTCATCGGATACTCGGTTTGCTGCGGGATAGCAGAGCCTAAGAGACGGGATTATGCGTTTAGGCTTGCGCGATAGGCTAGGCAGCACGCTATTGCAGGTTAAAATTGACCCCGATTGTATGGAAGAGACCGCCCGTGTTCCCTTGTACACCAACTCCTGTCTGGCCAGTGATAGCTATGTTCAGGCTTCCTTTGGTTTGGGAGCCCAGGTTATTTACGTCCCCAGAATACTGAGCCGAGACGGTGTGAATGCCCACAGACAGGCCCGTGAGCTGGAATTGTGCGACTCCGCTCACTACCGAACTGCTGACGGAAAAACCATTGGCACCGTCCACGAAGAAGGTGACTGTTCCTCCCGCTGGTTTGGAGGAAGTGATGTTGGCTGTTAGGTTCACGACACCACCGGAGGTAGAACTATAAGGAACCTTCACGCTGGAGGCGGTTAGAGTGATGGATGAAGGCGTGGGCCCACCGCCGCCTCCGCCTCCCCCGCTAGATCCCCCACCACACCCAAAGGAGCCGAGGAGCAGGAAGAGGCCGAGGCCACAAGCGAGTTCGCAAGCGGTCATAATGCGTTTGCGGCGGGAGCCGACGGGGACCTGAAAGAGGAAAAGCAGGCTGAGGATTGACGCCACCAACAACGGCCAAGTCAGGCGTGACGGCAAGTAAAGAGGAGGAGGCTGAAGCGGGGTGAAACTCGTCGTGTTGCTGGAAGAAGGTGCGAGAGTTGAGATCGTGAGCGCCGAAGTGGCTGCGGTACCGCTGCTGAGATTGACCGTGCTGGGTGAAAAGCTGCAAGAAATGCCCATCGGCATTCCGTTAGGTGGGCACGCGAGAGTCACCGGGCTGGAGGATGTGCTTGCTGGGGCGACGGTAATGGTAACGGGGGCCGAACTGCCGGCAGAGATGGATGAGAGAGGACTCGCAGAGAGACTAAAGTCTGGAATGTTAACGTTGACATTGAGAGTGGTTGAACCGCTTTGGAAGTAGTTTGAATCCCCATTAAACAGAGCAGCCGCAAAACTGGAGAACTGCGGGACAAGACTGATGGAAGCGCGCAATGCGAAGTTCCCGGAAGAATCCGTGGTTGGGGTGAAAGAAACCGTGCCTTGAATCGGGCTGTTGTTGTAGTAGAAGGTGACGGCATTGGGTAAGGCGGGGCCATTGGAGATCGTGGAGTCGACGAGGGCGGTGAGGGTGATACTCGTGCCGTATTGGACATTGGTTGAATCCGCAGAGAGCGTCGTGGTGGTGCCGTAGAAAACCTTTGTGGTCATAGCCGCCGATGTAGAGGGAGCGTAATTTGCGTCGCCGTCGAACTTTGCGGTGTAGGTGTGTGTGCCAGCCGTCGCCTGGGAAACGGGCAGCGTCACGTACAGGAATGGGCCGTTTGCCTGCCAGGCGCAGGTGGGCGTTCCCTGCATAACGGTTGCCCCGTCTAAGAACGTAAAATTGCAACTGGGCATCACGCCGAAGAAATTCATGGTCAGGATCACCCCGATGTTAAAGGGCGTCGCCACCTGCGGTGGCATAGGGGGGTTTGAGGATATGATCCTTGTTGCGCCTGGAGTCACCGTAATCGAATAAGTGTTTGAGCTGGCGTTGAAGCTGTTGTCACCACTGTAGCTTGCTGATAGTAAATGCGAGCCGCCGAGAAGCTGGATCGCGAAGTCATCTGCAAAACCGGAGCTGCTCAATGAGAAAGTGCCTGCGTCAAGGGGGGCAGGCGTGCCGCCGTTCAAACTGTCAGTGACGGAAACAGTTCCAGTAGGACAGTTCGGGGGATTACACAAGGGTTGCTCTGGGAAGGTAAGGGAAGCGCTGGCGTTGGCGGCGTCAAATCGAGCGATGTATGGTGACCCATAGGCAATGCTCGTCGGGGTGTTGCCTGTTTCTTTTCCCGTGGTCGGATCGAATACAGGGATGCTGATCAGCGTCTTACTGCTTTCGGTCGTGATGTTGACAGGGATGGCGGGAGTCGAATCGCTAGGCCCAAAAGTGCCGTCGCCTTGGTAATGCGCGATGAGATTATAGGTTCCTCCCGGCAGGATGACACTGCTGCTGGCAGCTGTACCGTTGCCGAGTGGCAGGGCCTCTATGCCAAGAGAAGCGCTTAGATTTCCTGGGGTTGGGTTAGGAGTTGCGATTAAAGCGACTTGGCCCGTTGGAGTCCCCGTTGCGCCTGAACCCGCCGCCACGCTGCTGCTCACGCTTATGGGAGTGCCATGTGCAATGCCACTAATTGAAGTGACCGCCTTCCCGTTTACGGTGGCGCTCAAAGTTGTTGCAGAAGGCAAGGAACTAACCGACGACCAGTTATTGACAAGGTTCTGAGCGTTGACTGACCCAAGCCCTGTGGCCATGTCGTAGCCTGCCGCCGCCATCCATGCTTCGGTCGTCGAGGATGACGGAGTAACCAGCACGCCGTTACTACCCGCTGTCGAGACGCTGCAATTCGGCGTTCCGCCCTGGCAGGGCACGCTATTGGTTCCAACACCTGGCAGGCCCGTCGGCAAATCGCTATTTCCTTTTGTAACGTCGTTAAAAATGCAGGTAGAAGCTTCGGCGCCGCTTGACGGGCAACTCGCATTGGCCTTTTTGGCCAAGGCGTACAGCACGTAATTGGCATTGCCTTGCCGCGGGTTCCCCAAGGAGGCCTGGTTCTGGTTTACCAAGGCCATGATTCCTGCAAATGCAGGGGCGGACGCCGAGGTCCCTCCGACGCCCTGGATTGTAGCTCCGAAGCTGGTGAGGTCGCATTTCCCGGTAAACGACTGAAACTGATCCGTGTTGCAAATCAAATACAAGCTGCCTGTGAAGCCGTTGCTGGCAAAGAGAGACACATCAGGCAAGTTTCTCTTGCCATTGCTTGGAACGCCAGCACCGGACTGCCAAGAAGGTTTTGAATAGATTGTGCTTGGCCCGCCGCTCCCCGCGACAATATTCAGCGAACCTCCAGGGGCGGAAGATCCGCACCCGCTAATACCAATCTGGGCGCAGGAATCATTCCAAGGAATTTCCGGAATGTAGGAGAGAACAGAGGCTTGAGTCACCGGGTCATTTGTGAGGCTCCAATACTGAGACCACTTGTTGTTCTGATCGAAATCGGTGCCGCCCACCGCAATGTTATATGGAGTGGAGGCAAATCCGCTCACAGCAAGGCCCTGTGTGGCAGTTTTCTGAGTGTTGAAATTGTCGCAGCCTGCAGAGCCGCCGTCGCCGGACGAGACCGCCACGGTAATGCCTTGGGCCGCGGCCTGCTGCCAAAGGGACTGGAAAAGCTGATTCCCAGTGGATCCAAGATGCTGTTCGCAAGAGCCGAAACTCACACTGATGACGTCGGCAAGGTTGTTATCTACGGCGTAGACAGCGGACAGATGGATGCCCGAGGTGGTTTCTGTAGGTGCGGAGGTGATGAAGTCAATTTTTGCTCCGGGGGCCACAGCACCGGCCCATTGAATATCCAGATCGGATTCGATTTCGCTAGCGTTCAGTCCCGGGTCGACGCCGTTGAGAATGACGTTCTGGCTGGAAAAATTCTGCGGCAAGCTAAAAATTGTGCGGAAGTCGACGACATCTTGAACCTTTATGTTGGATTCACCGAGGACAGCAATGGACTGGCCTGTTCCCGTAATTCCGGCGGTCCAAAGCGGTGCCACCTTGTAGATTTTTGCGAAATCAGCCGGTGCAAGCGGGAAAAACTGGCCGCTGTTTCCGGGGGGCGAGTACAGTGGAGTTACTGCTCCTGATTTCGATCTGTGGAACGATCCGACGCGCAGGACGTGGGGGACGGGCCGGAAATCGTGGAGCGAGACAATGCCCGCGACGACGAGAGCGAGTGCGGCGGGGATTTGCGGATCGCTGGCGTTCGCCACGTGCTCTTCGCCGTTGACCAAATAGCGATGAATTTCCGTGTGAAACGCATTGCGTACGTTGGCGACATTACCGGAAAACTCGATCACATTTCGGCCGGCGCCAACCTTGATTTCGGTAAATCCGTGAGCGGCCAGCCACTGAGTGACAGCCTGAACATCGGCATCAGCGGGGCCAAATTGCTTGCCGAACTGGTCCGGAGTCAACCAAGCGTGGTAATTGGGAGAAGATTTGTCTTGTTGTTCTTCGAGGAGTTGTTGAAGGGCAATCTCCTGTTCCGGGCCGCGTTGCATGAGCAAAAGCATTCGCTTCAACGGCTGCGCGTCGGCAACGGGGCCCTGGTCGAACTCCGGGCGAGCGAGGGGGTGCACGTTCCCCGACAGCGTAAAGAGGTTCTTTTCGTCAATGGCCTGGGTAATGCGCGCGGGAATGTTCGAGGTCTGAGCGTGCACGCCGCAACTGGAGACAGTTAAAAGGAACGCCAGGTGAAACGCGGGAGATTTCAGGACTGCTTTAAGGAGTTGCATAGGCCGGCCCGTACAACAGAACTTGATTCAGCACTCAGTGCTTGACCGAGGCCAGGGGCGGAAGTCCGAAAGAGGAACAACGTATCACTAAGCGAGAACTCCGGAGAATCGGGGACTTGGTCGCC
>Ga0209802_1001682_pt1 | contig 16085 bp, 15 predicted proteins | sample GraSoiAngelo_129_FD_185886 | JGI IMG/M metagenome (GOLD analysis project Ga0209802, IMG submission 185886) | Grasslands soil microbial communities from the Angelo Coastal Reserve, California, USA - 14_0927_12_40cm (SPAdes) (version 2) | ecosystem: Environmental > Terrestrial > Soil > Grasslands ... | reverse complement strand
CATCTGCTCGACGTCGAGAAGGAGCTGGAGGTCCGGCTGCAGGGTGAGTTCATCTTCATCAATTCCACGCGCCTGCGGCTCGATCTCGACAACTACGCCTCGTTCTCCCACATCCTCGGCGTTCTACGCCAGTGCGGGATCGGCGCGGTCCGCATGGACGAGGGTGTGGAGCGCAAGCAGCTGCAGGTGTTCGTGTCGCTGCTGCTCTCGTACGCGGCCCGGGAGGCGACTCCGAACAAGGTGTTCGAAATCGGCCAGAAGCTCTCGGACGGGGGAGTGACCCATATCGGTGTCGAGGCGCCGCTCGAGACCGACGAGGACGCCGAGGACGAGGAGCGGCAGAAGGAAGCCGCCAAGCGTACGTACGCCCGATCGGTCGCGGTGACCAAGGAGGTCATCAACTCGATCCGGATGGGACGCACGGCCAACGTGAAGAAGGTGAAGCGCGCCGTCCAGGCGATCGTCGACCAGGTATTGAACAACGAGGCCTCGCTCATGGGCCTCACCACGCTCCGCGACTACGACGAATACACATTCACCCACTCGGTGAACGTCTGCATCTTCTCGGTAGCGCTGGGCCGCAAGCTCGGACTCACCAAGCTGCAGTTGTACGATCTCGGCATCGCCGCCTTGTTTCACGACGTCGGCAAGTCGCGCGTCCCCCTCGAAGTTCTGAACAAGCAGGGCGGCCTGTCCGACGAAGAGTGGCGCATCATGCAGGCGCACCCGTGGCTCGGCGTCCTCACGCTCTTCGGCCTGCGCGGCTACGGCGAGATCCCGTACCGCGGCATGATCGTCGCGTACGAGCACCACATGAAGACCGATCTGACGGGATACCCGAAGTCGCTCCGCGGGCGTGACCTCTCCATTTACTCGAAGATCGTCGCCGTGGCCGACGGATTCGACGCCGCCACCAGCCGGCGCGTCTATCAGACCGTCCCGATTCAGCCGGACCAGGTGCTCAAGGAAATGTGGGAGAATCCGCGTCGCGGCTACGACCAAACCGTCGTGAAGGCGTTCATCAACCTGATCGGCATCTATCCCGTGGGGACGTGCATCATCCTCGACACCTATGAAGTGGCGCTCGTCCACAGCGCCAACCCGGACGTCACACACGTGCATCGCCCGGTGGTTCGCATCGTCACGACGCCCGAGGGCGGCGTCCAGCACCCGGGCTTCCTGGCGGACCTCGCGCAGAAGGATGCCGACGGCCATTTCCCCCGGTCCATCGTCAAGGTCACCGACCCGGCCAAGTACGGAATCAACGTCAGCGACTACTTTGTCTGAGCATCCGATCGCCGCGCGCTGGCGGGCCCTGCGCGGAGGGGAGGGCACCGGCACGCGGCGCGCCGCCCTGATTCCATACCTCACCGCCGGGTTTCCCACGCCGGACATTTCGCTCGAGGCGCTGCGCGTAGTCGCGGGTGCCGGAGCCGACTTCATCGAAGTCGGCGTGCCGTTCTCGGACCCCCTCGCCGACGGCCCCACCATTCAGCGCTCCACGCAAGCCGCGCTCGACCACGGTATGACGGTCGCGCGGGTGCTCGAGCAGATTCACCGCGCGGGGCTCTCGATCCCGGTCATCGTCATGACGTATCTCAACCCCGTCCTCGCGTTCGGACTCGAGCGCTTTCTCCGCGAGGCGGCGGCGGCCGGGGTGACCGGGCTGCTGCTCACCGACTTCCCGGCCGGCGCGGACCCGGCCCTCGAGGGCACGGTCGGCGCGAGCGCCCTCGCGTTGATCCGGCTCATCGCGCCGACCACGACCGCCGACCGCCTGGCGCGGGCGGTCCGGGGCGCGAGCGGGTTCCTGTACCTCATCTCCCGGCTCGGCGTGACCGGGGCTCGCGACCGCGTCCCGGCCGACCTGAGCGAGCATGTGGCGCGCGTGCGGGCCGCGAGCTCGCTGCCCCTGGCCGTGGGCTTCGGGATCAGCACGCCCGCTCAGGCGAGCGCGGCCGCTGCGCTCGCGGATGGCGTGGTGGTCGGGAGCGCGGTGGTGGACGCGTTGGGCGCGGGTGGTCCAGACGCCGCCGGAAGCCTGGTTCGGGACCTGTCCGCCGCCGTGCGCGCGGCATGACCGCCAACCGGCTCGTCACGATCTACAGCCAAGCCCTCGCGATCGGGGGGCCACTGGTGCTGGCCGCCGCGCTCATCGCCGACCCGCGGTGGACCGGCCAGCTCTTCGACATGGCCGGAATGCTCGTGGCCGCCGCGCTCCTCCGCGCGGCGCAAGTGCCGTTGAGCAAGTACTCCTACCTCACCCAGACCGGATTGGTGGCCCTCGCCGGGAGCCTGCTGGTGGGCGTCCCGGCGACCGCCGTGGCCGTGGCCGGCGGCGTGCTCGCCGCCGACTGGCTCTGGCACAAGAAGATGTTTCGTGCGGCGCTCGTGAACCTCGGGCGCGAGGTGATCACGCTCGTCGGCGCGTACGGTGTATACGCCGCCGCCCTCCGCCTGTCGGACGTGGCGGCGCCGGGCCTGCGAGTGGACCTGGTACCCGCGCTGTTTTTCTACTGTCTCGCGTACTTCGTCATCGGCCGGCTGCTGTTCTACTTCGCGCTGATCATCCGCGGCAAGCTCGAGCAGGACGAACGCCTCCTGATTCTGCGGTACGAGTGCATCGGATACGGCGCCACCGTCATCGCCGTCGGGCTCGTGGTCGGGACGGTGACCTACTGGCCACCGCTCGCGTGGTTGTTCGTCGCGGCCGTGCTCGGGGCGCTGGGGCTCTTTTTCAAGTCGATGCTCGAAGAGGCGATCGCCGCCGAGGAGTTGAACAAGATCCACGCCATGGAAGCGGTCATCACGAGCAACATCAGCATGGAGGATTCGTTCGCCCGCATCGAGCGTCTCGCCCACAGGCTCGTGGATTGGGGCGACTTCCGCATCTATCGGCGTCAGGAGGGCGCGTTGCAGCTCGCCTATCGCGGCCAAATCGGGCGCGCCGACCGGGGCGCGCCCAGCTCGGACACGGCGGCCCTGCGCGAGACCGTGGCGCTGACCGGCGAGTCCGTGGTGATCGACGACGTCACCCGCGACAAACGCATCGCCGACGCTCCGCTGGTGGTCCAGAGTCTCGTCATGGTGCCGCTCAAGTTCGGAGATCAGGTCATCGGGACCTTGGAGCTCGAGCACCACAAGCGAAAGGTCTATCGCGGGAAGGACGTGCTGACCATCAATACGTTCGCCAACCAGCTCGCCACAGCGATCCACATCACCGAGCTGCGGCGCCCGCTGGTCGAGACCGTCGAAACGCTCACGCAGCAGCTCGGCACGCTGGTGCGCGCCGCGGAATCCTTGCGGGAGGCCGCGGGGGCCGTCGCCCACTCGACCGGTACGATCCGGCAGGGCGTGCTCGCGGAGGAGGGGGAAGTGTCGGGAGGGCTCGAGGCCACCGAGAGCCTGGCCGAGGTGTCCCGCCGCGTCTCCGAGGACGGCACGGAGGCGGCACAGGCGTCGAGTACGGCCAGCGAGGTGGCGAGCCAAAACCGGCACCAGATTCAGGACGCCATCGGCCGGCTCGTGGCGCTCAAGACGTTCGTCGGCGAAGCGTCCGCCAAGGTCCAGCAGCTGGGTCAGGTCAGCCGGCGCATCACCGGATTCATCGCCTCGATCCGCGAGCTCGCGGACATGACGAACCTGCTGGCGCTCAACGCCGCGATCGAAGCCGCCCGCGCCGGGAAGCACGGCAAGGGATTCGCGGTGGTCGCGGAGGAGGTCCGGCGGCTGGCGGAGCAGAGCGCGAGCGCCGCGCTCGAGGCGGGCGAGCTCGTGCAGGACATTCACCGCCAGGTCGGTGAGGTGGTCGAGCAGATGCGGCGCGGCCAGGTGAACGTCGGGGGTGTGGAGGAATTGTCATCGGCGGCCCTGCAGGCGCTGGACGCGATCGTGGCGGCGACCGCCGAGGCCACGTCCCACGCGCAACGCATCGCGGCGGCCGCCGGCGAGCAGGACAAGGCGTTCGGGCGGCTGCGCGAGCGGATCCACGCGGTCGCCAAGATCGCGGGAAAGAACCGCGCCGAGGCCGACGACGTGGCGACGCGCGCGGACGAGGCAGCTCGAGGTCTCACGGAGTTGGAGCGCGCCACGCGCGAGCTCGAGGACGTCGCCGCCATGCTGCGGCAATTGACGCGGGGCTTTGCCAGCGTCGCTTAGCCGGCTTACCATTCTCCCGTGGCCAAGCAGGAACGGGTGTACGTGGCGTTGGGGTCCAACATGGGTGATCGCGCGGCGCATCTCGCGTACGCACGCGACCGGCTCGCCAGCCTGCCTGACAGTCGGGTCCTCAGGCACTCCCGCATCGAGGAAACGGCCCCCCTCGGCCCCGTGCCCCAGGGACCCTACTTGAACCAGATGGTCATCCTCGAGACCCGCCTCGAGCCCCAGGTCTTGCTCGATCACTTGCATGCCATCGAGGCGGAGCGGGGCCGGGAGCGCCGCGTCCGGTGGGGCCCGCGCACCCTCGACCTGGACATCGTCCGCTATGGTGACCGGGTCGTGCGGCAACCGGAGCTGACGATCCCGCATCCCGCTCTCCCGGACCGGGACTTCTGGCTCCGGGAGCTGGCGGAGCTGGACGCCCCTCCCCACGCGGAGACGGCCCGTGGCTGACGAACGAAAACCGGTCACCGTCGTCGAGCTCGTGGCCATGAAGCAGCGTGGCGAGCGCATCGTGGTCCTCACCTGTTACGACGCCCTGTTCGCCCGGCTGCTCGACGCCGCGGGCGTGGACATTCTGCTCGTGGGCGATTCGGTGAATCAGGTGCTCGCCGGAGCGGATACCACGCTCTCCGCCACGCTCGACCAGATGATCTATCACACCAAGATCGTTCGCCGCGGCGCCGCCCGCCCCATGGTGGTGTGCGATATGCCGTTCCTCAGCTACCAAGTGTCGCGCGAAGAGGCGATCCGGAACGCGGGGCGGGTGATGCAGGAGACCGGGTGTCACGCGGTGAAGCTCGAAGGCGGAGCGCCCGTAGCGGAAACGACGCGCGCCCTGGTGAACATCGGCATCCCCGTCATGGGGCACCTCGGCCTCACCCCCCAATCGGTGCATGCGCTCGGCGGGTATCGCGTGCAGGGCCGGGACGAGCGCTCGGCGGAGCGGCTCAGGGCGGACGCGACCGCGCTCGAGGAGGCAGGGGCGTTCGCGATCGTCCTCGAGCTCGTGCCGGCGCCGCTCGCGTCCCAGATCACCAAGTCGCTCACGATTCCCACCATCGGGATCGGCGCGGGGCCGGCGTGCGACGGCCAGGTGCTGGTGCTCCCGGACATGCTGGGCCTGAACGAGCCGTTCACCCCTAAGTTTCTGAAGCGGTACGCCGCGCTCGCGGAAGACGTCCGCGAAGCGGTCACTCTCTACGCGGCCGAGGTGCGCGAGGGCCGCTATCCCGGGCCGGAACACTCATTCCCGAAATGACCAATGGCTGACATGTCGCGGCGCGACGTCGTCGCCCTGCTCGCCGCAGCGGCCGTAGCACCGCTCACCGTGCGGCGGCGGGGGGGGCCACCACCTCTCGGCTTTCGCGTCCGCACGATCACCGCCGGAACGACGCTGCACACCCCGGATGACCGCGCCGGGGTGGAGGCGGCGATCGCATTCCTCAAGCGCGCGAAGCAAGTGATCGCGGACGCTGGCTACGAAGTGCAGACCATCCGTATCGCGACCCAGCCCTTCCTGGAGGAGGCGGGACCCCGCGTGCGTGCGGACGCGCTCGGTGCCATTCAGGCGCTGGACCGCGCGGTGGTCGCCGAGAACGTGCTCTTGAGCATCGGGCCCGTTCTCGCACCGGACGGCGATGATCCCGGTTTCGGCGCATGGGCCGCGGAGCTCGCCCGTACCACGCACAACATCAGTTTCACGGTGCGAGTCGCTTCGCCCGAGCGCAGCGCATCACCCCGCGGAGTGACGGCCGCAGGCGAAGCGATGGCGGCCATCGCGCGCGCCACCCAGGGCGGCCTCGGCAATTTCCGGTTCGCGGCAGCCGCTAACGTGCCGGCGGGAACACCCTTCTTTCCCGTGGCGTACCACCGCGGGTCGGATGCGGTCGCCATCGGTCTCGAATCCCCTCCGTTACTCTCGGCCGCGTTCACCGGTACGAACACCCTCGCGGAGGCCAAACAGCGTCTCTCGGCGACACTCGAGTTCCGGCTCGGTCCCCTGGAGCGACTGGTGCGCGACCTCGCGCGCCGGGACGAGCGCAGCTACGGGGGCATCGACGTTTCGCCCGCACCGGGCAAGGACGCGAGCATCGGGGCGGCGATCGAGGTGCTCACGGGAGTGCCGTTCGGCAGCGCGTCGACGCTCGCCGGGTGCGCGGCGATCACCGACGTCCTCAAGAGCGTCCGGGTCAAGACCTGCGGCTATTCCGGTCTCATGCTGCCCGTCCTCGAAGATCCGGTGCTCGCGCAGCGCGCGTCGGAGGGACGGTTCACCGTGCGCGACCTGCTCCTCTATTCGAGCGTCTGTGGCACGGGACTCGACGTGGTGCCGTTGCCGGGCGACGCTCCGGCCGATGAGCTGGCGGCACTGATCGCGGACGTCGCGGCCCTCTCTACCAAGCTGCGCAAGCCGCTTTCCGCGCGCCTCTTCCCCGTGCCCGGCAGACGCGTGGGGGAGATGGCGCGGTTCAACGATCCGTATCTGACGGATTGTGTCGTTCTCAAGGCAAACTAGGACGGCGCTGCTCGCGGCCGCGGTCGCGCCACGAGACACCGCTTCCCGTTGACCCACCATGCTCGACCTCGCGACCCCGAACGACATGCGCGCCTGGTCGCGCGCCGAGCGCGCCCGGGGGGGCAGGGGGGGCACCCGCCAAATCGGATTCGTGCCGACGATGGGGTTCCTGCACGAAGGTCACCTGCGTCTGGTCGACCGCGCCCGGGAGGTCGTCGACCGCGTGGTGTTGAGCATCTTCGTCAACCCCCTTCAATTCGGGCCGCGAGAAGATTTCGCGTCCTATCCCAGAAACGTGGAGCGGGATCGCCAGCTCGCACGAGAACGCGGGGTCGATTGCCTGTTCGTTCCAGGCCAGGATGCGATGTATCCGACGGAGCCGCTCGTGCGGGTTCATGCCGGACCGATGGCAGACACGCTCGAGGGAGCGGCCCGCCCCGGACACTTCATCGGCGTGCTCACGGTCGTCGCCAAGCTGCTGCATGCGGTGGAGCCCGACGTCGCGGTCTTCGGACGCAAGGACTTCCAGCAGGCGATGCTCGTGCGGCGCATGGTGGCGGACCTCGATTTTGCCTGCGAAATCGAAATCGCTCCCACGGTCCGGGAGCTCGATGGGCTCGCGCTGTCGTCGCGCAACGTCTACCTGAAGGGAGACGACCGGCGCGCCGCGCTCGCGCTGTCCCGCGCGCTCCGCGCGGTGGAGCAGGCGTGGCGCGGCGGTGAGGCCGATCCCCGGGCACTCGAGCGGCGGGGGATGGAGATCCTGAAGGCGCCGGGCGTGACGCCGGAATATCTCACGCTCGTGGACGAGCAGATCCGCCCCGTCGCCCGGGCGGACGCGAAGACCGTCGTGGTCGTCGCGGCCAAGGTCGGAAGCACCCGGCTGATCGACAACGTGGTCTTGGGAGAGGGGATCGCAAACGACGTATCGGTCCGAACGACCGTGAAGGACTGATCTGGCGCTCCCATCCTGGGCGGTCGTGACTCCCGAACGCCGCGCCCACGTGGAGCGCGTGGCCGCCCTGCTGTCGGCCTGGGCGATGGCGCTCCAAGCTCCCGAGGGCGAACGGGCCCGCTGGCTTCGCGCCGCGTGGCTGCACGACGCGCTCCGCGACGCGCCCGCCGTCAACGAGCTCGCTCACGGACCCATGGCGGCGGAGCGCGCCGCTCACGATGGCGAAACCGATCAGGGCGTGCTCGACGCGGTCCGCTATCACTCTATCGGGTATGCGGGATGGGACGACGTCGGCAAGATGCTCTATCTGGCGGACTACCTGGAGCCCGGTCGTGTGTTCGACCAGGAGCTGCGTCGTTCCCTGGCGGCGCGCGTGCTTGAGGAGCGGGATGCCGTGCTGAAGCAGGTCGTCGCCCGTCGGATCACCCGCGTGATCGACGAGCGCTGGCCCCTGGCGCACGAGACGGTGGACTTCTGGAACTCGTTGGTCGGTTACTGATCCCAGCCGTTGTCCTCACCACCGTGGCGGGAGCCGCCTGCCGGGGTGACCGGAACGCCGCCTCCGGCCTCCCGATCCCCGGTGAGAACGGCGCGCGCGTCACGGTCGAGATGCTGAACGCGACGGGCAAGCCCGGACTCGCCAAGGTCGGGACGCGTCTGCTCCGGCGCGCGAGCATCGACGTCGTGGCGTTCGGCAACGCGCCGGACTCGGTGGGCGGCGGAACGCTCGACTCGACACGCATCGTGGTGCGGCGCGGCGGCGTGGCGGTCGGCAACCGAATCCGGCGAGCGTTGGGCGTCGGCCGGGTGGTGGTACAGCTCGACAGCGGCCGTCTACTCGACGCCAGCGTGTTCCTGGGAGTGGACTTTGCGCCGACGGGCCTCGAGTTCCACCCGTAACTGTCCGCAGGCCGCGCTGATATCCAGACCGCGGCTGCGTCGCAACACCGCTTCCACCCCATGTCGTTTCAGGCGCCGTTCGAACGCGAGCATCTGGGTCCGCGGGCTGGGCGTCAGGTCCGGTGCCCCGCCAGGGTGAAGCGGCAGCAGATTCACCAGCGCGCCGAGGGGACGCGCCAGCTCCGCGAGTCGATCCGCGTGCTCCAGCCCGTCGTTCGTGCCGCCGATGAGCACGTACTCGAGCGTGACGCGACGGCGGAACTGCTTCAGCGCACCCATCACCTGAGGCAGCGGGTATTTCTTCTCGATCGGCATCAATGCATGCCGCTGATCAGGCGTGGGGGCGTGCAGCGACACCGCGAGGCGGAATTGCTCCGGCCGTCCGGCGAGCTTTGCGAGCGCCGGGAGGATGCCGACCGTCGAGACGGTGATATGACGCGCGCCGATCCCGAAGCCGTCCGAGTTGTTGAGAATGGTGAGTGCACTGTCCACGGCGTCCCAATTGAGGAGCGGCTCGCCCATGCCCATGAATACGACGTTGGTCGGCATCAAGGCGGGATCGAGCAGCACGACTTCGCGTACCTGCCCGGCGATCTCCGCCGCCGTGAGGTTCCGGCGAAAGCCCATTCGCCCCGTGGCGCAGAAGACGCAACCGAGGGCGCAGCCGACCTGTGACGAAATGCACAGTGTGCGCCGTTTCCCCTCCGGGATGAGGACCGATTCGATCGCCTCACGGTTCCGTCAGCCGACACCTGACGCGCCGTGAGCGTGAGCCGGCGGAGCGGGAACGAAACCTCGAGGTCCCGCCTCAGCGCCGCCGGCAGCTCCGTCGTCTGGTCCCACGACCCCACCGGCCTGATCCAGAGACGAGGAAGGATCTGCCTGGTGCGGTACGCCGGCTCTCCACGGGCGGCGAGCCAGGCCGCGAGCGCGTCTCGTGCGTCCCCGGGCGTGAGATTCAGCGGATCAGTCACCTAAGTGCCCTCAGCGGAATGCGTTGCATGTCGCACTTAACTTAACTATGTTCAACTGCTTACGACACTTGGGCCATCGTGCGCCTGTCCGAGCTGCTGACTCCCGCCCGCATCCGGGTCCCCCTACGCGCGACCAACAAAGAGGGGGTCCTCCGAGAATTGGTGGACGTAGTCGCCGCGGGTAACGGCGGACCGTCCGAGGAGGTCCTCGGGGCCATTCTCGAGCGCGAACGACAGTTCCCGACCGGAATCGGATACGGGGTAGCGGTACCGCACGGAAAGACGCCCGCCCTGTCCTGTCTCGTAGTCGCAGCGGGCACGACCACGGTACCGGTGCCTTATGAAACGATCGACGGTGAGCCGGTGCGCCTCTTCTTCTTGCTGGCGGGACCGGAATCCGCCGCAGGGGCGCACGTCAAGGCGTTGAGCCGGATTTCGCGGTTGGTGCGGCGGGAGCCGGTCCGGGGCCGGTTGTTGAACGCCCGCACTCCGGAGGAATTCTACCGAGCCCTGTGCGAGGCGGAGGCCACATAACGAACCTCAGTGGAACGTCCCGGCGGACGCACCGGTGCGGCGAGCTGCGCTCGGAGCACGTGGGGCAACGGGTTCGGTTGGGCGGATGGGTCCACCGGCGGCGCGATCTGGGTGGCATCGTGTTCGTCGACCTGCGCGACCGGACAGGGATCGTCCAGGTCGCGATCGGACCGGGCGCGCCTCCGGAGGTGCGGCGCGTGGCGGGGGCGGATCTCGCAAGCGAGAGCGTCGTCGAGGTAGAGGGTCCGGTGACGGCGCGCCCGGCGAAGATGAAAAATCCGGAGCTCGCGACGGGCGATATCGAAGTGCAGGCGACGAAGCTCGCCGTGGTCGGGCCGGCCGCGACACCGGCGATCCCTGTCGCCCGGGGCAAGGGCGAAGAACTCCCGGCGGAGGAGCTGCGGCTCAAGTATCGCCATCTCGACCTGCGCCGGCCCGAGATGCAGGCGAATCTCATGCTGCGGCATCGTTTGCTGCAGCGGGCGCGCCGCACCCTGTCCGAGCTCGAGTTTGTCGAGATCGAGACGCCGATTCTCACCAAGCCGACCCCCGAGGGGGCGCGCGATTACCTGGTGCCATCACGCGTGCACCCCGGGGAGTTCTATGCGCTGCCGCAGTCGCCCCAGATCTACAAGCAGCTCCTGATGGTGGCGGGGTTCGACCGTTACTTCCAGATCGCGCGCTGCTTTCGCGACGAGGATCTGCGCAACGATCGTCAACCAGAGTTCACCCAGATCGACCTCGAAGCATCGTTCGTCGGGATGGACGACGTCCTGGGGTACGTGGAGGCCGTGCTGGTCGATCTGTGGGACGAGGGCGGACACACGATCGCGCGGCCGTTCCCGCGGATGACGTGGCGCGAGGCGATGGAGCGTTACGGCACGGACAAGCCCGACCTGCGTTACGACCTCCCGATCGTCGACTGGACCGCGCAGGTAAAGCCTCTCGGGGTGCCGTTCTTCGAGTCCGCGTTGAGAGACGGCGCCCGTGTGCGCGGCCTCGCGGTGAAGGGGGGCGGGGCGCTGTCACGCAAGGACGTGGATCAGCTGGCGGACGCCGCGAAGCAGCTGGGCGGAGCGGGGCTGGCCTGGGTCAAGCGTCAAGGCGAGCAAATCTCCGGCTCAGTGGGCAAGCATTTCACCGCCGAAGCGCTCGGGGGCATCGGTGTCGGCGATGGGGACGTCGGGCTGATGACCGTCGGGCCCGATCGGGTGACGTCGCCGGTGCTCCATCGCGTCCGGCAGGAGGTCATCCAGCGGCTCGGCGTGAAGCCGAAGATCGCACACGCCTTCACGTGGGTCGTGGATTTCCCGCTCTTCGAGCCCGACCCGGAGACGGGAAAGCCGGTGTTCGCCCATCATCCGTTTACGGCGCCGCATCCGGACGACGTCGCCCGGCTCGAAACCGACCCCTTTTCGTGCCGCGCCCTTCACTATGACGCCGTCGATAACGGCAACGAGCTCGGATCGGGGTCCATCAGGATCACCGATCCCGCGGTGCAGCGGCGCGTGTTCGCGCATCTCGGATTGTCGTCAGTGGAGATCGACGCGCGCTTCGGGTTCCTGCTGAATGGGCTGCAGGCGGGCGCGCCACCCCACGGCGGATTCGCGATCGGGTTCGACCGTACGACCATGCTGCTCGCGGGCGCCGGATCGCTCCGCGACGTGATCGCGTTTCCGAAGACGACCACCGCGCGGGCGCTGTTCGAGGGCGCGCCGTCGCCGGCGAATCCGGCCGACCTGGCGGAGCTCCACCTCGAGGTGAAGCCATGAGTGACGAGATCACGCACCGGCTTTCGACCGAAGGGGTTGATCCGCTCATGCTGGCGGGCGTCAACGATGGCAACCTCGTTGAGCTCGCGAAGCGGCTGGGCGTGCGCGTTTCGCTTCGGGGAGACGCCCTGATGCTGCAGGGCCCGCTCGCCGCGGTCGAGCGCGCCACGCCGGTGGCACAGGCGTTGGTCGACCTGGCCCGCATGGGTGAGGCCCTCGACGTGGGCGATGTGGATCGCGTCGTCAGCGACGAGGGAGCCGGGCACGCGCTGCCCGGGGAGACGACAGAGGGGGACACGCGCATCATTCTACCCGGCCTGCGGCGCGTGATCCAGGCGAAGACGGGGGGACAGCGGGATTATCTGCGGGCGATTGCGCGGCACGACATCGTGATCGGCATCGGTCCCGCAGGGACCGGCAAGACGTATCTGGCGGTGGCGGCGGCGGTGGACGCGCTCTCGCGCAAGCGCGTGCGCCGCATCGTTCTCGCCCGACCAGCGGTCGAGGCGGGCGAGAGCCTGGGCTTCCTGCCCGGCGACCTTCACGAGAAGGTCGATCCCTACCTCCGCCCGCTGTATGACGCCCTCGAGGACATGATGCCGCGCGACCGGGTGCAGAAGGCGATCGACAGCCGCACGATCGAGATCGCGCCGCTCGCCTACATGCGCGGCCGCACCCTGTCCGACGCCTTCGTCATTCTCGACGAGGCGCAGAACGCGACGGGCATGCAGATGAAGATGTTTCTCACTCGCCTCGGCGTGAACTCTCGCGCTGTGATCACGGGCGATAAGACCCAGATCGACCTCGCCAGCCGCGAGGATTCCGGGCTGCTCCAGGTGGAGCGCATCCTCCCCGGCATCGAGGGCATCGCCTTCTGTTACCTCGGTGAGACGGACGTCGTCCGGCACCGGCTGGTCCGGGATATCATCCGGGCGTACGCCGAGGATGTACAGGGCTGACATGAGACTGCCGACGAGAGCGCAGCTCGGTTATCACGGCAGGCGCTGGGCGTGGGTGCCCGGGCTGGCGCTGCTCGCCTACCTGGTGTTCCCCTCGAGCGCCACCAACGTGGAGCCACTCGCCGTCGGGACGCTGGCGGATCGCGACGTGATCGCTCCGTTCACGTTTCCCGTCAACAAGTCGGACCAGGAGCTCGCGCGCGAAGCCGAGGAGCTCGCGGGCACCGTCAAGCCGATCTATCAGTACCAGGACCGTGCCTTGGACAGCGCCAAGACCGCGATGCAGGCGTTCTTCTCGAGCATCGAAACGGCGGCCGATCAGGGCGGCGCGGTGGCGATCCTGCAGGCCGCAAAGGGGCAGGGGTTCGCGCTCAGCGTGCCCGAGGCGGCCTACCTGGCCAAGGGCGGCAAGCGGCACGGCCTCGAGAAGACACTGACCGAGCTGTTCGACCGCACCCTGGCGCTCGGGGTCACCGGCCCCGGTGTGTTACAGGTCGAACAGGCCCCCGAGCTGATCGTGCGTCGCCGCTCGGGCGAGCAATCCGTGACGCGCGACCAGGTCTTGTCGTACGCTCAATACCTCGGGCGGGCTCGCGCCATCCACCCCGACAGAGGCTCGAGCGTCGGCGACCAGTTGTACGTGCGTCTCGCCGGGCACTTCTTCCGACCGACCCTGGTGCCCAACACGCTCGAGACGGAGCGCCGGCGCGACGAACTTCGGCGCAGCGTGGACCCCAGCAAGTACATCGTGCGCGCGGGCGACCGCATCGTCGCCGCACGGGAGGTCGTGACCAACGAGGCGCACGAGAAGCTCGTGGCGCTCCACGTCGACCTCGTGCGCCGCGGCGCGGCGACCAGCCGCTCGCTGGGGGGCGTGTTCGGCCCCGTCCTGCGCGACTCGCTGATCCTCGGAATCTTCTGGGTGCTGATGATGTTTTACCGGCGCGAGACGTATCACGAGCGCCGGCAGGTGGCCCTCATCGGCGGACTGTTCGGCCTGGTCCTGCTCCAGGCCGCTGTCGTGGCGCATTTTGTGCCGGGGCACCCGGAAATCGCCATCCTCCCATTCATGGCGATGATGCTCAGCGTGCTCTTCAACGGTCGCGTGTCGATGATCGCCGCCATGATCGTGTCGATCGTCATCGGGCAGCAACCCGTCTTCCACGACATCCCCGCGCTCTTCCTGTGCGTGGTCGGTGGCGTCACCGCCGCGTTGTCGGTGCGGACGCTGCGGAGCCGCAGCAACTTCTACGTGCCCGTCCTGATCATCGCGCTCGGCTACCTCGCCGGCGCCCTAGCGCTCGGCCTCGCCGGAAGTTGGACCCTCCTGGAGATCGGTCTCCGTGGAGTCTGGGGCGCCGCGAACGGACTCGTCTCGGCCGGGCTGACCTTCTTCCTCCTGCCGGTCGCGGAATCGATCACCGGCATCACGACCGATCTCACGCTGCTCGAGCTGTCCGATCCGAGCCGGCCGCTGCTGCGGCGGTTGTCGCTCGAGGCGCCCGGCACGTATGCGCATTCGGTGGCCATGGCCAATCTCGTGGAGGCGGCGTGCAATCGGGTCGGGGCCGACGGCTTGCTGGGCCGGGTGGGCTGCTATTACCACGACATCGGGAAAATCAACAACCCGCAGTATTTCGTCGAAAACCAGACGCGCGGCAACAACCCGCACGACCGCCTCAAGGCTTTTCAATCGGCGCAGATCATCAAGGCCCACGTGACGGATGGGCTCGCGCTGGCGCATGAGGCGCGGCTTCCCGACGCGGTCGCGGCGTTCATTCCGGAGCATCACGGGACGACCGAGATCACGTACTTCCTCGATCGGGCCAAGAAAAGCGGCGACGGCGGCTCGCCCAAGCCGGGGGACTACGCCTATCCCGGCCCCAAGCCCCATTCGGCGGAAACGGCCATTACCATGCTCGCCGATTCGGTCGAGGCCGCCCTGCGCGTGCTCGAGGACCTGACGCCCAAGAAGATCGAAGAGGTGATCAATCACATCGTACGCAACAAGCTGAACGCCGGCCAGCTGGACGAGGCGCCGATGACGCTGCGGCAGATCGACCAGGTCAAGCAGGAGTTCGTCCGCATCATCAGCGGCATGTACCACAACCGCATCGACTATCCGGAGTCCAGTGGCGGCATCACGGCGACGTGGCAGCCCGCGGCGAAGGCATGAGCCGCCCGCCCGGCTCCGGCACGCGGCAGACCGGGTCCTTGCCTGGGAGGGCGCGCGAGGCGCGCGAGTCGAGCTGACGCTGCTCGACGCGGCGGCCATGCGGCGCCTCAACCGGCGGGCCACGGGTCGTCGCGCCCTGACCGACGTCATCGCGTTCGCCCTGCCGCAGCCTGACGGAACGCTGGTCGGCGACGTGTACGTCTGCCCGGAAGCTGCGCACAGCTGGGTGAACGGCCGGGGAGAGGGAAAGGGAAGAGGGGGGAGGGTGGATGAGGAGCTGCTCCGGCTGGCCGTACACGGCACGCTCCACGTGCTCGGATACGACCACCCGGAAGGATCGGGGCGGACCAGATCGGCGATGTGGCGACGACAGGAGCGCTATGTCCAGCGCCTGATCCGGAGGGCGAGGTGAACCTCACGGGTGCGGCCCTGACACTCGGCGGCGCGCTCGTGTCGGGCGTGGCCGCCCTCTGGGCGGGCCTCCTGGCGCTCGGCGAGGAGGCCGCCGTCGGCGAGGCGCTCCATACGCTGGGCGATGCTCCCACCACGGTGGGGGGGCGCGTGCCCCTGCATCGCGGTCTCTACGTCGCGCGCCTCGCCCTCCTCGTCCTCGGCGCGGTGGCCGCGGGCGATGTCCTCGACTGGTGGCGTCGGCCCTGGGCGGAAGCCCCCGGAGTCTGGCGCGTGTCGCGCCGGAGCTCGCCGCGCTGGCTTTGCCGCTGGCCCGCCGCACGCTCGCACCTTTCGGTCCACTCCTCTGGTTGCTCGGATGGGTCGACCGAGGATTGCATCGTCTCGTGACCACGCGGCGCCCCCTCGAACCGGATCTGGGCGTGGCGCAACGCGACATGTTGCTGGGCGTGTTCACCCTCGCCGACACACGGACGGACGAGGTCATGACCCCGCGATTGGACATGACCGCGGTGGATGTGGCGGCGCCGCTCGACGACGTCGTCGAGGCGTTCCGCCAGAGCGAGCATACGCGCCTGCCCGTTTACGACGGGACCCCGGATAACATCGTGGGGGTCGTGTTCGCGAAGGACCTCGTGCCACTGGCGATGGGTCTGACCGACACCGACGCTGGGGCGCGCTGGCAGGCGATTGTGCGGCCCGCATCGTACGTACCGGAGGGCAAG
>Ga0209802_1001679_pt1 | contig 16099 bp, 13 predicted proteins | sample GraSoiAngelo_129_FD_185886 | JGI IMG/M metagenome (GOLD analysis project Ga0209802, IMG submission 185886) | Grasslands soil microbial communities from the Angelo Coastal Reserve, California, USA - 14_0927_12_40cm (SPAdes) (version 2) | ecosystem: Environmental > Terrestrial > Soil > Grasslands ... | reverse complement strand
GCGATCTCGAGATCGATCTCGCGCGGCACCACGAACACCTTCCGCGCCAGGGTCCGGCCGTGCTTGACCATGTATTCGGCCGAGAGGGCCTGGTTGGCGAAGCTCATGTCCATGACCGAGGCCGGGTGACCCTCGGCGGCGGTCAGGTTGATCAGTCGCCCTTCGCCCAGGACGTAGACGCGCCGGCCGCTGTCGAGCACGAACTCCTCGACGAACGGGCGCACGGCGCGCCGGGCGCGCGCCATCGCGCCGAGCGTCTCGAGGTCGATCTCGACGTTGAAGTGGCCGGAGTTGCACAGGATGGCGCCGTCCTTGAGCTGACCGAAGTGGTCGCTCGACATGACCGACGTGTTGCCGGTCACCGTCACGAACACGTCGCCCTGCGCGGCCGCCTTCGTCATCGGCATCACCGGGAAGCCGTCCATCACCGCCTCGAGCGCCCGCATCGGCTCGACCTCGGTCACGATGACGTGGGCGCCGAGCCCCTTGGCGCGCGCCGCGACGCCGCGGCCGCACATCCCGTAGCCCGCGACCACGACGGTCCGCCCGGCCAGGAGGATGTTCGTGGCGCGCAGGATGCCGTCGATCGTCGACTGGCCGGTCCCGTAGCGGTTGTCGAACAGGTGCTTGGTGTCGGCGTCGTTGACGGCGATGACGGGAAACGCGAGCACGCCCTCACGCTCCATCGAGCGGAGCCGCACGACGCCCGTGGTCGTCTCCTCCGTGCCCCCGATCACGTCACCGGCCAGATCCTTGCGCGCGCCGTGGATCTGCGAGATGAGGTCGGCGCCGTCGTCCATCGTGACTTGAGGCCGCGTCGCCAGCACCGAGGCGATGTGCCGGTAGTACCGATCGTTGTCCTCACCCTTGCGGGCGAAGACCGGGATGTCGTACTCGTGCACGAGCGCCGCGGCCGTGTCGTCCTGCGTGGAGAGCGGATTGGAGGCGCAGAGGGCCAGCTGGGCGCCGCCCGCCTTGAGCGTGAGCATCAGGACCGCGGTCTCCGTGGTCACGTGCAGACACGCTCCGAGCCTGATTCCCTTCAGGGGTTGCTCGTGCGCGAAGCGCTCGCGGATCTGCCGGAGAACCGGCATCGATTGCTCGGCCCATTCGATCTTCAGTCGCCCCTCGGGGGCGAGCGACAGATTTTTGACGTCGTGCTCGACCATGGGATGCCCGTCCTTCGTTCGTTTTATCGTTGCGCCTCGGGCCGGCGACGAAGCTCCGCGCGGCGCCGGCGCGGGTTTATCGGTCTGCGGCGCTACACTCCCGCGTCGTCGCGCAGATCCTTGACGCGATTCGTCCGCTCCCACGCGAACTCGGGCTCCGAGCGCCCGAAGTGACCATAGGCCGCGGTCTTCTTGTAGATCGGCCGGCGCAGGTCGAGATACTTGATGATCCCGGCCGGCGTGAAGTCGAAGTGGCGCCGGATCATCGCCTCGAGCACCCGGTTCGGGATCTTCGCGGTTCCGAAGGTGTCGACCATGATCGAGACCGGCTCGGCGACGCCGATCGCGTACGCCACCTGCACTTGCGCCCGCTGCGCCAACCCCGCGGCGACGACGTTCTTGGCGACGTGGCGCGCCATGTAGCACGCGGAGCGGTCGACCTTCGTCGGATCCTTGCCCGAGAAGGCACCGCCGCCGTGGGGGCAAGACCCGCCGTAGGTGTCGACGATGATCTTGCGGCCGGTGAGGCCGGTGTCACCCATGGGTCCGCCGGTGACGAACCGTCCGGTCGGGTTCACGTGGATGACGCATTTCTGGAGGTCGATGAGCTCGGCCGGGATCACCGGCTTGATCACCTGCTCGATGATGTCCTCACGAATTCGCTGGGCGCCGGCGTCGGGGCTGTGCTGGGTGGAGACGACGACGGTCTCGACCGCGCGCGGCACGCCGTCGACGTAGCGGATGCTGACCTGCGACTTCCCGTCCGGCCGCAGGTAGTCGAGCGCGCCCGACTTGCGCCGCTCCGAGAGCCGCATCACCAGCTTGTGCGCGAGCATGATCGGCATCGGCATGAGCTCGGATGTCTCGGTGCAGGCGTAGCCGAACATCAGCCCCTGGTCACCGGCGCCGAGCTTGTCGACGCCCTGCGCGATGTCGGACGATTGCTCGTCGATCGCCGCGATGACGCCGCAGGTCTCGTAGTCGAAGCCGAACTTCGCCCGCGTGTAGCCGACCTCGCGGATCGTGTCGCGCGCGATGCGCGGAATGTCCACGTAGCACGACGTCGTGATCTCGCCCGCCACCACGACGAGCCCGGTGGTCAACAGGGACTCGCAGGCGACGCGACCGGTGGGATCCTGGGTGATGATCGCGTCCAGCACCGCATCGGAGATCTGGTCGGCGATCTTGTCGGGGTGACCCTCGGTCACCGACTCCGACGTGAACAAATACTCGTCACGCGCCATCGACTTCCTCCCGCGCATCGCGTCGTGCGATGCAAGCGCCGCAACTGTAACACGAATTCCGAGCACGGCTAAGGGGCTCGCAGCCGCCGCTTCATCTCGTCGAGCACCGGAATCGGCCAGGGATCCGTCCCCGCGCCGACCGCTACGTAGTAGCTCGTCCACGCGCCGAGGTACGCCAGCCCGAGCAGGCGCGCCACCCGCCCGGTACCCCGGGTCGAGCACTCGCTGACGTCGCCGTTGGCGGCCGCGATCAGCTCGCGCATCACCGCGAAGCGGCGCTCGATCTCGGACGACTCGTCGCGGTCCCGCAGGAAGACGGCGTGCATCGCGGCGGCGGCCGGCGCGCGCCACGCCTCGATCTCGTTGTGGTTCATCTCGGGGATCGCGCCGGCGATCGCGAACCGCTTGGCGTTCTCCTCCACCTCGGTCTTCCAGCGGTACGCGACGCCGCCGGTCGACGGGCCGCCGTAGAACGCCGGCAGGCGGGCGCCGATCGCGAGCGCGAGCCGCTTGGCCTGGTTCTGCCCGACGGGGCGCGACGGGCCGAGCTCGGCGGCGAGCGTGGTCACGACGTCGAGCGCCTCCGCAATCTCCGCCTCGGTCGCGACCTCGAGGCCCACGTCACCGAGGATTCTGAGCGCCGGAAAGAACAGGTAGCCGAGCGCCATCCGCGGCATCAGTCCCTCGGGTAAGGTCACCCGCGGCAGGCCGCGGGAGGCCGCGAGCGCCCCCAGCCGGCCGCCCGCGGTGAGCGCAACCATGGGGACCGCGCGCTCCAGCGCCGCCTCGGCCGCCGAGAGCACCTCCGCCGTATCGCCCGAATACGACGAGGCGACGACGAGCGTCCGCTTGCCGACCGTCGGCGGCAGGCCGTATCCGCGATGGACGACGATCGGCACGTCGAGCCGCTCCGCGGCGCACCCCGCGATCAGCTCGGCGCCCGCCGCCGACCCGCCCATTCCGACGAGGACGACGAGTTTCGGGCGCGGGAGCGACATCGCCGGGGCCGCGCGGAGGGCGAGCGCCGCGCGACACTGCGCGGGGAACCCCGCCAGCACGTCGCGGGCCCGGTGCGCATCGGTCCGCTCGAAGAGGCCGGGATCGTCGAGCGTCATCGGCGAGCCAACGTCACCGCGGTCTCGAGCCGCCCTTCGTCGTCGGGGCCGACGTCCAGGCGCCACACGAGGAGGAGCGCGGTCCCCTGATAGATTCGCTCGAACCCGCCTTCCGAGAGCGACACCGTGTCGACCCGGCCCCAGGAGAGCTCGGCGCCGTGGCTCCATCGGAGCCGGGCTTCCACGGCCGCCCACTCGTCCACCATGGTCACCGCCGAGAGATCTCTCACGCGCCCCGAGCTCCCGAGCATAGGTCGGCCCGCGAGATCGAGATACCGGTCGGGCGCCGCGCCGGCCGTCAGCGCCAGATTCCACTGGACCGCCCAGCGTCCGGTGAGTCGCTGCCCGGGGCGCGGCCGCAGGCGATAGCGAACCTCGACTGTCTCCTCGCGAATCGTCACACGCTTCTCGAGCGCAGCCGGTACCGCGTCCGTCGCCGCTCGCGAGAATACGATCGAGACTCCGCCCGCTTCGTCCTGCACCGCACATTCCAGACGCTCGGCGCCGATCACGCCTCGGGCCGTCCCCCACGGCGCGACCGGATCGAGCGGGTCGTTGCCGCCGGCAAAGAACCCTTCGATCAGCGCGCCGCGCCGGAGCTCGTCGTAGGCCAGTAGCGCGTCGAGCCCGGCTTCCTTGGGCGTGGTCGCCTCGTGGATTGTTCGTGCAGCGTCCGAGACTCGGGTAGCGGCGCGTTCCCGCACCTTGTCGTGGTAGGCCTCGGGTCGCCGGGCCAGCACGTCGACGACGTCCAATCCCGCCGGATAGTAGCCGAGCTCGGTGATCATTCCTCCCGCGTCGGGCTCGAGGGTGACAGAGAGCGCGCGCGTGCGGACGTAGACCTCCGCGCGCCCGTCGCCATCGCCGTCTTCACGCGTCCACGCGGTCTCGGGCGCGGCGCCGGCCTCGACCAGCGAGCGCTCGGCTTCCAGGAGCGAGGTTTTCACGGCGCGGCGCAGATGCGGGAGATAGCAGCCGCCGAACACGCCGTGCCAGTAAGCATCGTTGGCCTGAGCCCGCCAGAGCGCGACCTGACCGCGCGCGAGCCGCGTGTCGTCGGGGCGGTGCGCGACGGCGGCGTGGATCGCCCGCGAAAGGCGCAGCATCTTCCAGTAAGCGTCGCCGACCTCGGGATACTTGACGAGGAAGCTCCGCCAGAAGCCACCGCGCAACAGTCCGGCCAGCCGCCGGCCGTCGGCCAGCCGGCTGATCTCGGCCTTGGCCGCCCCAAGCGCGCGCGCCGCCTCGGCCGACAGCGCCCACTCCTCCATCTCGTCGTACGAGGCGGTCGGCAGATACGCGCGGCCGGTCGCCGGTACGCGCTCGACGACGTCGGCGAGGGTCGTCGGCTCGAGCCACGGCGTGGACCGGAGGCGATCAAAGAAGCGGTCGAGCCAACCTTGCTCGTAGACGCGGGCGTAGGTGCCGGGCCAGGCGCCGAACTTCTCGCCGTCGTCGACCATCGTGATCACGGGCGCGCGCCCCCGCCAGGCGGCCAGATATTCGAAGACCTCGTCGACGCCGGCGAAGGGAATCAGGTACCGCAATCGCTGGTTGATCGGGAAGACGCGAAGGCTCTGGCCCTGCTCGTCGGTCAGGTAGTAGCCGCCGAGCGTGTCGACGTCGAGGCCGGCCAGCGCGAAATGTCGGTCGTCGACCAGCACGTACTCGACGCCCGCCTCGCTCAGGACGCGCGGCAGGTGCGGCTCCCACACGCGCTCGGCGAGCCACATCCCGCGGGGACGGACGCCGAAGTTCGATTTCAGGAACGTCGTGAGCCGCTCGATCTGGCCGATCTTGTCGTGGTCGGGCAGCACGGCCAGGATCGGCTCGTAGAATCCGCCGGTCAGGAGCTCGACCTGACCGCGCGCGGCGACGGTGCCGAGGAGATCGAAGGTGCGGGGCGAGCGGTCGCGCAGCCACTCGAGCAGGCTGCCGGTGCAGTGGACGCTCAGCCGGACTTCAGGCCGCTGGTCGAGTCGCTCGAGAAAGGGCCGGTAGGCGCGCTCCGTCGCTTCCACCATCACGTGGTCGAAGTTGCCGATCGGCTGGTGGTTGTGGACTCCGAAGCAGAACGCCAGGCGATCCATCGGTCACGGAGCCCTCACTCGCGCTCGAGGTCGCGATGGACGACGGTCGGCGCGTAGCCGAGCCCCGAGAGGAACCGCCCGAGCTCCTCCGCGAACGTGACCGACCGGTGGCGGCCGCCGGTGCAGCCGATCGCGACGGTGAGGTAGGCCTTTCCTTCCCGCTCGTAGCACGGCAGGACGAACTTGAGGAAGTCCTCGAGCCGCCGGATCATCTCCTTGCTCAGCGGATGATCCAGCACGAAGGCACGCACGCGCTCGTGGCGGCCGTCGAGCGGGCGCAGCGCTTCCACGAAGTGCGGGTTGGGGAGGAACCGAACGTCGAACACCAGATCCGCGTCGAACGGCACGCCGTGCTTGAACCCGAACGAGACCAGCGACGTGGCCAGGCCGGGGCGCGCGTTCGGCGCGACGTAGAGCTCGACGAGCCGATCTTTGAGCTGGTGCACGGTCAGCGCCGAGGTGTCGAGGATCCGGTCGGCGATCTCGCGCAGATCCGAGAGCGCCTTGCGCTCGGCCCGGATCCCGTCGAGCGCGTTGCCCTCCCCGGCCAGGGGATGGCGGCGCCGCGTCTCGTGGTAGCGGCGCACCAGCGCTTCCTCGCTCGCCTCCAGGAAGAGCACCTCGACGGTGTGGCCGCGCGTCCTGAGCTCGCGGATCGTATCGAGCAGACGCGAGAGATAGGCCCCCTCCCGCACGTCGACGCCCAGCGCGACGCGATGGATCGGCTGCTCGGACCGCACGATCAGGTCGGCGAAGGTGGGGATCAGCGTCGTGGGCAGGTTGTCGACGCAGAAGAATCCCATGTCCTCGAAGCACTTGATCGCGTAGCTCTTGCCGGCGCCGCTGAGTCCGGTGATGACGACGAACGAGAGGGGTGCCGGCATCACGCTATGCTTCGCGGCGGCCCCGCGCCCGCCGCCGCCGTGCCCGCGCGTCGCGCATCTGGCGGCTCAGCCTGTCGATCGCGCCTTCCATCGCGGTCAGCAGGTGGTCGGCGGTCGCCTGGCAGGAGAAGTTGCGCCGCCGCGCGCGCGCGACGAGCCGGACCGTTTGTTCGAACCGCTGCGAGACGCAGGTGACGCGCACCGCGAGCGGCGGCGTCGCGCCCCGCGCGAGCTTCTCGACCTTCCGCTCGATCAGCAACCGGAACGACGGCGTCAGCACCACCCCGCGCCCGCTGATGAAGAGCCGCATCGGGGTTCTCCCCTCACCGGCCGGAGCCGGCGCCTCACCGCTTTCGCGGCGCCAGCCGGCGCTGGTGCGAGGGCAGGATGCCGAGCTCCTCGCGGTACTTGGCGACCGTGCGCCGGGCGATCGTGAGACCGCGCTTCTGCAGCGCCTGCGCGACCTCCTGATCGGACTGCGGTTTGGCCGGGTCCTCCGCCGCCAGGAGGTCCTGGATCATCTTCTTGACCGAGACCGACGACACCATCTCGCCGTCACCCGACGCGATCCCGCTGTGGAAGAAGAACTTCAGCTCGAACAGCCCCTGCGGCGTCTCGACGTACTTGTTGGTCGTCACGCGGCTGATCGTCGACTCGTGCATGCCGATGTCCTCGCCGACGTCCCGCAAGGACAGCGGCCTGAGGTGCGGCAATCCGCGGTCGAGGAAGTCGCGCTGGAACTTGACGATCGACTGCGTGACCTTTCGCAGGGTGCGTTGCCGCTGGTCGACGCTCTTGATCAGCCACAGGGCCGACCGGAGCTTCTGCTCGACGTACTGACGCGCCTCGTCGACGCCGGAGTTTTTCAGGAGCGAACGGTAGAGCGAGTTGACGCGCAGGCGCGGCACGCCGTCCTCGTTCAGGACGATCGTGTAGTCGCTGCCGAGCTTGTAGACGTAGACGTCGGGCACGATGTAGCGCGAGTCGTTGCCGCCGAAGCGCCGCCCCGGCTTCGGCTCGAGCCCCATGATCTCCTCGACCGACTCCATGATCCGGTCGACCGGCAGCTTCATGGCGCGCGCGATGTCCGGGTAGCGCCGCCGACTCAAGTCGTCGAAGTGCGCCTCGATGATCTCGACCGAGACCGGATCCGGGAGCGGATCGCGCTTGAGCTGGAGCAGGAGGCATTCCTGGATGTTGCGCGCCGCCACGCCCGCCGGGTCGAACCCCTGCACGAGCGTGAGGACCTTGTTGACCTCCTCGCCGGTGACGCTGCACCGCTGGGCGAGCTCCTCGATCTCGGCGCGCAGATAACCATCCTCGTCGAGGTTGCCGATGATCTCGGTCCCGATCCGTCTGACCACGGGGTCCTCGGTCGCGAAGCGGAGCTGCTCCTCGAGGTGGTCGGTGAGCGACACCTGAGTCCGGACGACGTTCTCGAACGGCAGGTCCTCGCGGTCCTCCTGCGAGACCAGCGAACGCTCCTCGTGGTCGTCGTCAGCCGACATCACCGCCGTGAAGTCGAACGGGAGCTCGTCGGTCTGCCGCTCGGTGGTCGGCGGGGGCTCCGTCGTCAGCTGCTCGACCGTCGGCGCCGGCGGCGTGTCGGCGGTGACCGGCGCGTCGCCGGGCGTCTCGGGCGTGTCGGGGGTGACCTCTTCGAGCAGCGGATTCTCGAGGAGCTCCTTCTGGACCACTTCCTGGAGCTCGAGCGTGGAGAGCTGCAGCAGCTGGATAGCCTGCTGCAGCAGCGGGGTCATGACGACCCGCTGGCTCTGCCGTAACGAGAGGCGCGCTTCCATGGCCATGAGGGGGGTTTCCGCCTCCGCCTAGAGCGCGAACCGCTCGCCCAGGTAGATCTCCCGGGCCATCGGATTGTGGGCGATCTCGGTGGCGGTGCCGGCCACCAGGATCTTGCCGTCGTACAAGATGTATGCGCGGTCGGTGATGGCGAGGGTCTCTCGCACGTTGTGGTCGGTGATGAGGATGCCGATCCCGCGCTCGCGCAGCCGGCCGACGATCTCCTGGATGTCGCCGATCGCGATCGGATCGATTCCGGTGAACGGCTCGTCCAGCAAGAGGTACTGAGGCGAGGTCACGAGCGCGCGGGTGATTTCGAGTCGGCGGCGTTCACCGCCGGAGAGCGTGTAGGCCGGATAGCGGGCCAGCGGAGTCAGGTCCAGCTCGGCCAGGAGCTCGCGCGCGCGGTCGCGGCGCTCGTCCCGTGTGAGATCGAGCGTCTCGAGGATCGCGAGCAGGTTCTCCTCGACGGTCAGCTTCCGGAACACCGAGGATTCCTGCGGAAGATATCCGACACCCATCCGGCACCGCTGATACATCGGCAGCGCCGTGATCTCCTGGCCCTCGAGGAAGATGCGGCCGCCGTCCGCGGGCAGGAGCCCGACCATCATGTAGAACGACGTGGTCTTGCCCGCGCCGTTCGGGCCGAGCAAGCCGACGACCTCACCGCGCTGGATATCGAGCGAGACGGAGTCGACGACCTTCCGGGTCTTGAACCACTTCATGAGTCCTTGCGCGACCAGGCCTTCCATCGCTCAGTTCTTACAGACTTCCGCCGAGCGCCGAGGCGCCGGCTGGCCGTCGTGCTTGGTCGCGTCGTCCTTCTGAGAATAGAAGACGCCCTTGACGCGCTCTTGCTTGCCGCCCTCCACGATCGTGCGGTCCTGCGCCATGTAGATCGTGATCGTGTCACCGGACACGACGTTGTCGTCCTGCCAGACCCGCGCGTCGCCGATGAGCACCACGCGCTGGTCGAGGTCGAAGTACTCCGCGCGCTGCGCCGTGCCGGTGCGGCAGTCCTTGGTGATGATGCGGACCGCGCCGGTGGAGACCGTCCGCATCACCCGGTTGCCCTTCTCATCCATGTAGACCTCGACTCGATCGGCGTACTGGACCGAGTTGTCTCGCCGGGCCACGACGTTGCCGCTGAAGATGACCAGGCTCGCCTTGCCGAAACGCTCCATCTTGTCCGCGTCCACCGTGAGCGGTTGGGTGTTGTCGTCCTTGGTGTCCTTCGCCTTGGGCGCGCCGAGGGCGGCGGGCGGCTGTGCGGCGGGAGCGGCCGAGGTCTTCGGCGAAGTCTGGCCGCCCGACAATGCGGGCGTGAAGACCAGCAGCAGCGCGACGAGGATCGTGGTCGACCTCACCGGCGCTCGTCCGTGAAGACCGAGTGTACACGTCCGGCCATCGTCGTGTACTCCTCGGCCATTCTCACCTCGAGCGCCGAGCCGTCGGCGACTGCGCCGCCGCGCGAGAGCCGCACCGGCGCGTCGGTCCAGAGCCGCTTCTCGGCGCCCTGCCAGCGGAGCACGCTCGTCTCCAGGCGCATGCCGTCACTCGAGGTGAGCACGACGTTCTTCCGGATTTCCAGATTCTTCGTCGCCTGGAACAGATCGCCTTCCTCACCCACGATCGTCCACGAGCGGTCGCGCTCGAACACGTCCACCGCGATGACCCGCAGCGCCGTGCGACCCTCGGCGTCGAAGATCAGCGCTTGCTCGGCTTTGAGCCGCCAGCGCACACCCCCGGTCTCCTCCTCGATGTTCGCCTCCTTGATTCTGAGGTCGGCGCTCGAGGCGACCGCGCCGGTCGACTCGGCCGGTGGTATCCGGCTCTTGGCGATCAGCGTTCCGGCCACCGCCAGGACGAAGACGAGGACCATGCCAAGAATCGCTGCCGCGGCGAATCGTGTTCTCATCGCTCTGTCGATTCTAAAGGGAAGTCGGACTGGAATGCAATTTCGATACCACGCTATCACATACTCCGGGCTGGAAAAAGCTGAAACACCTTGAAAACTATACGATCTTCGCCCGGAGGATATCGTGCATGTGGATGAGCCCGACAGGGCGCCGGCCCGGATCCACGATGACCAAGCTGGTTATTTGCCAGGTTTCCATCACCTCCAGCGCCTTCGCGGCCAGATCGTCGGCGCGGATCGTTTTGGGCTCGCGGCTCGTCACCTCAGCGGCGGACAGGTCGTCGATGGATTTGCCGGTCAGGTGAAGCCGGCGAAGGTCGCCGTCGGTGATGACTCCGACGAGCCGGCCTGCGCCATCGATGACGGTGGTCATGCCCTTGCGCTTGCGTGTCATCTCGACGATGACCTCCCGGAGCGGGGTGTTTTCCGGGACGACGGGGACCGCGTCGCCGGTGAGCATGAGGTCCGTCACGCGGAAGAGAGCGCGCCAGCCGAGCGAGCCGCGAGGGTGCAAGGCCGCGTAGTCTTCCGGACGCAGCCCGCGGAGCTCGAGCAGCGCCAGCGCCAGCGCGTCCCCGGCGGCGAGCGCGGCGGTCGTGCTCGACGTGGGCGCCAGGTTCATCGGACACGCCTCCTCCGGCACGCTGACGTCGAGCACGACTTCACACTGGCGAGCCAGCGATGAAGTCGGATTGCCGGTGAGCAGCAGGATCGGGACACCCAGCCGCTTGAGCGGCGGAAGGATGGCCAGCACTTCGTCGGTCTCGCCCGAGTTCGACAGCGCCAGCACCACGTCCCCCCGGGCGACCATTCCGAGATCGCCGTGGACGCCCTCGGCCGGATGGAGGAAGTAGGCGGGCGTTCCCGTCGACGCAAGCGTCGCCGCGATCTTGCGGCCGATCAGCCCGGACTTGCCCATGCCCGTCACGATCACGCGCCCGGCGCAGGCGCGCAGCAACTCGACCGCGCGCTCGAAGCGCTCGTCGAGCTTTGAAATAAGCCCGAGGATCGCGTCGGCCTCGATGCGGAGCACTCGCTCGGCCAGACGACGGAGGTCCGGCGTTTTTTCGGCGCTCACGGCTGGACGGCTGCGCCGATCGCGCCGAGCTGTCCCAAGAGCGGCGGCAGGGCGTCGATGCGCAGCATGTTCGGCCCGTCCGAGAGTGGACGGCCGTCGGGCAACGTGCGGTCCGGGTCCTCGTGCATCTCCATGAAGAGCGCGTCGACGCCGAAGGCCACCGCGGCGCGCGCCAGCGCGGGCACGTACTCGCGCTCGCCGCCGGAGCGGTCGCCCGCGCCGCCCGGCAATTGCACGGAGTGCGTGGCGTCGAACACGATCGGGTACCCCAGGGTGCGCATGATGGCGAGACCGCGCATGTCGACGACGAGGTTATTGTAGCCGAAGCTCGTCCCCCGCTCGGTCAACAGGATCGACTCGTTGCCCTTGGACAGGATCTTGTCGACGACGTTCTTCATGTCACGCGGCGCCACGAACTGCCCCTTCTTGACGTTCACCGGCTTGCCGGTGGCCGCCGCGGCGAGTATCAGGTCGGTCTGACGGCAGAGGAACGCCGGGATCTGGATCACGTCGAGCACCTCGGCGGCCGGATCCACCTCGCTCACCTGGTGGACGTCCGAGAGCACCGGGACGCGGAGCCTCTCGCGGACCTTCCGGAGAATCCGCAGGCCTTCGATGAGACCCGGCCCGCGATAGCTGTTGACCGAGGAGCGGTTGGCCTTGTCGTAGGACGACTTGTAGATGAACGGCACCCGGCAGTCGGCGGCGATGGACACCAGACGCTCGGCGGTCATCAGTGCGTGCCGCTCGCTCTCGATCGCGCACGGGCCGCCGATCAGGACGAGCGGCGCGCCGCCGCCGATCGTGATGGAGCCGACCGCGACCGGCCGCGTGGTCATTGCGCGGCGTGCTCGAGGGCGGCCTTGATGAAGCCGGCGAAGAGCGGATGGGGCTCCCACGGCCGCGAGCGGAACTCGGGATGGAACTGACCGGCGACGAAGTACGGATGCTCCGGGATCTCGATGATCTCGACCAGCTGCTTCTCGGCCCAGATGCCGGAGACGCGCAGCCCGTTCTTCTCCAGGCGCGGGAGATAGTCGTTGTTCACCTCGTAGCGGTGACGGTGGCGCTCCTGGATGATCCCCTGCCCGTACAGGCGTGAGGCCCGGCTACCCTCGCCCAGCACGATCGGGTAGAGCCCCAGGCGCATCGTGCCGCCCTTGTCGGCCAGCCCGCGCTGCTCCGGTAGGAGATCGATCACCAGGTGCGGCGCGGACGCGTCGAACTCCGACGAGCTGGCGCCGGCGAGCCCGCACACGTTGCGGGCGTACTCGATGACCGCGCACTGCATGCCCAGACAGATGCCGAGGTACGGCACGCGCCGCTCCCGCGCGTAGCGCACCGCCTCGATCTTGCCGAGGATCCCGCGGTCGCCGAAGCCACCGGGTACCAGGATGCCGTGGACGCCCGTGAACTGCGCCTCGGCGCCGTCGCGCTCGATGTGCTCGGCGTCGACCCACTGCACGTCGACCCGCGCCTCGTTGGCGATGCCGCCGTGGGCGAGCGCCTCCACGAGGCTCTTGTAGGAGTCCTTCAGCTCGACGTACTTGCCGACCACCGCGATGCGCGTCTCGACCAGCGGCGACTTGACCCGGCGCACCACGCTCTCCCAGCGCGACAGGTCGATCGGCCGGGGCTCGAGGCCGAGGAGCTTGACGATGATCTCGTCGAGACCCTCCCGATGGAAGACCAGCGGCACCTCGTAGATCGTCTCGACGTCCTTCGCCGTGATGACCGCCTCCTCCTCGACGTCGCAGAAGAGGGCGATCTTCGACTTGATGCCCGGTGGCAGATAGCGATCGGTGCGACAGAGCAGCACGTCGGGCTGGATTCCGATCGCCCGCAGCTCCTTGACCGAGTGCTGCGTGGCCTTCGTCTTCAGCTCGGAGGCCGCCTGCATGTACGGCACGAGGGTGAGGTGCACGTAGATGACGTTCTCGCGCCCGACGTCCTTCCTGAACTGCCGGACCGCCTCGAGGAACGGGAGCCCCTCGATGTCGCCGACGGTGCCGCCGACCTCGACGATGACCACATCGGTGTCGCGGGAGACTTTTCGGATGGACGCCTTGATCTCGTCGGTGATGTGGGGAATCACCTGGACCGTCCGTCCGAGATAGTCGCCGCGGCGCTCCTTCTGGATGACCGAGTAGTAGACCTTGCCGGTCGTCACGTTGTGATCGCGCGTCACCCGGCTCAACGTGAACCGCTCGTAGTGGCCCAGGTCCAGATCGGTCTCGCCGCCGTCGTCGGTCACGAAGACCTCGCCGTGCTGGTACGGGCTCATGGTCCCCGCGTCCACGTTGATGTACGGATCCATCTTCTGCAGCGTCACGCGGAAGCCGCGTGACTCCAGCAGCGCCCCGATCGAGGCCGCCGCCAGACCCTTGCCGAGGGACGACACGACGCCGCCGGTCACGAAGATGTATTTCGGGGCCAACTCATCCTCCTCTCGCGATCCATTGTCGGACGTGCGCTTCTTCCATGGCGCGGCTTGCGAGCGTCCCGTCGAGACGCGCGTCTCTCATCTCGGCCAGGACACGTGCGACCGCGGGGCCGCGCGGAACCCCGAGCGCGACGACGTCGTCGCCGCTCAAGGACACGCCGCGCGGATCGAGGCCGGCGAACCAGTCGACCGTCGCGCGGACCTTGCGGCCGCCGACCAGCCGGAGCCAGGCCAGCTCGATCGGCGCGCAGGCCCGAAGCTCACGCGCGCGCGCGCTGGGCGCCCCGGCGGCGGCGAGCCGCGAGGCCAGCGCTCGGGCGGTCGAATGCGCGCGCTCGAGGTTGGTCAGCGGCCCGCCGGTGAACCCGAGCCTGGCGAAGAGCGCGGAGGCGGCCGCCGAGCGCGAGTCGGCCAGCGCGAGCGCCACGAGCCCGACGCCGTCGACGTCGAGGCCGCACCCGCGCGCCCAGGCGAGCGCCTCGGACAGCCCGCTGAGACGACGCCCGCTCGCCGCCGTGAACCGGTAGCCCGCGTCCAGCAGACGGAAAGCTCCCGAGCGCCCGAGCCGGAGGAGGATGGTTCCGGCGTGCGATTCGCCGAGGATCAGCTCGATCTCGGCGGCGATTCGCTGGCCCGAGAGCGCTGAATACGGAACGAGGCGAAGGGCGAGGGCCTGCGCCCGCATCGTGGCCCGGTCCGGCGAGAGGCCGAGCCGGGCGGCGTACCTCGCGGCGCGGAAGATGCGCGTGGGATCCTCGACGTACGAGAGCGGGTACAGCACGCGGAGCCGCCGTCGCGTCAGGTCGTCTCGCCCGCCGAACGGATCGATCAGGCCGAAGTCTCCGGAGGAAAGCTCGATCGCCAGCGCGTTGACCGTGAAGTCGCGACGCCGCAGGTCCTCGGCGATCCCCGCCGGCAGCACGCGCGGCAGCGCCCCCGGCGACTCGTATCGCTCCGAGCGCGCCGTGGCCACGTCGATCCGCCCGAACGTCGGCGTCTCGACCGACGCCGTCAGGAAGCGGCGGTGCTCGACGACCGAGCCACCGAGCGCCTCCCCGAGACGGCGCGCCAGCACGGGGCCGTCACCCTCGACGACGATGTCGAGGTCGCGACGGTCGAGCGTGGCGCCGCGCCACAGATCGCGGACGAGCCCACCGACGAGATACGCGCGGCCGTCCTGCTCCTCGGCGATTCGCCCGATCGTCCCGAGGATCTCGCGCACCGGCACCGGCAGGCCGCGGCTCACGCGCCCGGCCGCCGACGCCTCGGCGAGACGGAGGCCCGTGAGTCGTCCACTGACGGCGCCGATGACTCCTCGAGCGCTGCGCACCACGACGAGCGGCGCCCCGGCGGCGAGCAGACGGCGAACCTTCACCTCACTCGCGGTAGGCTCGACGACTGGCAGCGCGCGCGCGATCTGCGCCGCGCGGAGCGCGCCCAGGCCGAGCGAGGTCGCCCGGACGAGGTCGTCGCGCAGGACGCAGGACGCCCCGGCCGCGATCACGCCCGCGTTGCGCTTGCGCGCGAGCGCGAGCGCCTCGGCCACGCCGAGTCCGGCCGGCGCCGCCGCGATGGCGACGTCAGTGAGATCGCTCGCCGCGAGGCTGATCTGCGGATACACGTGCGCCCGCTTCGCCACGATCACGCCCGCGGGTGGAACCGTCGGTACATGGTCAGCAACGTCGCCGATGGCAAGTGCGTGTAGATCTGCGTGGTCGCGATGTCGGCGTGGCCGAGCATGGCCTGGATCGAGCGCAAGTCGGCGCCGCCTTCGAGCAAATGGCTCGCGAACGAGTGTCGGAGGACGTGCGGCGAGATGCGCTGGCGCAGGCCCGCCCGGGCGGCGGCGTGACGCACGATCGTCCAGAGCGATTGCCGCGAGAGGCGCCCCCCGCGCGGATTCACGAACAGGCGGCCGCTGTCGCGGACGCGGGTATACAGAGGGCGGACGTCCCGGAGGTAACGGCTCACCCACTGCGCGGCTTCGCCGCCGACCGGCACGAGACGCTGCTTTCGCCCCTTGCCCATGCAGACCACGTAGCCCGCGCTCAGGTTGACGTCATCGAGGGTGAGGCCCAGACACTCGGACGCGCGCATGCCGGTCGCGTAGAGCAGCTCGAGCACCGAGCGATCCCGCACGCCGCGTGGCTCCTTGAGATCGGGCGACTCGATGAGCGCCGCGACGACCTCGCGGGAGAGCGTGCGTGGAAGCGAGCGCGTCCGGCTCGGCGCCTCGAGATTCTCGGTGGGATCGCGGCGCAGCTCGCCCTCGCGAACGAGATGCTTGTAGAGACCGCGGAGCGCGGAGATGCGCCGCGCGACGCTGGCCGGGCGTAGCCCGCGCGTTCGCAGCCGCGC
>Ga0209802_1001675_pt1 | contig 16133 bp, 10 predicted proteins | sample GraSoiAngelo_129_FD_185886 | JGI IMG/M metagenome (GOLD analysis project Ga0209802, IMG submission 185886) | Grasslands soil microbial communities from the Angelo Coastal Reserve, California, USA - 14_0927_12_40cm (SPAdes) (version 2) | ecosystem: Environmental > Terrestrial > Soil > Grasslands ... | reverse complement strand
CCGAAACCAATTCGCTGTACGACCATCGCGAGAGTTCGGTGGCATAGTCGATGATTTGTGCGACTACTTGCCGCCTGGCCTCAGGATTGTTCCACAGCTTCGTCTCAACCAAGGTGATGTTGCCTTCTGGGTTGACAAAACAGAGGTCTAGAGGCCCGCGGGACGTCCGAAGCTCCCGAGCGATGGGAATTAGCCCCCGAAAAGCTGGTTCAATTTCATGAATAGGAAGCAGGCCTGGATATTTGAACAACAGTTCTTGCATCCATTCTTCCGACTTACCGAATTCATCAGGGCTTGCTCTTTCGAGCAACCTCTCGACGCCGTCGAGAATCAGCATCGGACGACTAAACTGTCTTGAATCTCTTGACGCCATGGCCCCTCCGAAATCACAGGAAAGTTCTGCTGGGTATCGCGCTCGAGTGCCCCGATTCTATCGCCCGGGAGCAGGAACTAGTTCATGAAACTTCCGCCAGCAGGTGAGTTCCCTCGCTCGCGTTCGCCGTCACGTTCAACCAGCGATTGCTGGGAAATAAACCTTTCACCAAGAGGTGGAGATAATTGCTTGAAATCGCCGGCGTACGGCTGGCTACGGGATCTGTGGAGGCCCGCAGCGTGAGGACACGGAGAGTGCGGCCGAGTTGTGACCGACGGAAGGCCGCGGCTTTGCCTTCGGCGAGAGAGCGCAATGCGCGCGCACGGCGCTTCGTGATGGCACCGGGCACTTGGTTGCGGAGAGAGGCCGCTTTCGTGGCAGGACGTTTCGAATACGAGAAAACATGGAGATATGTGAACGGGAGCGCCTCGATGAACGCCATCGTCGTGGCATGCTCGGCTTCGGTTTCGCCCGGAAAGCCGGCGATGACGTCGGCGCCGATGGCGGCGTGGGGAAGATGTTCCCGGATGAGCTCAACGCGGCGCGCATAGTGCTCGGCGCGGTACCAACGGTGCATTTGAGCGAGAATACGGTCGGAGCCGGACTGGAGCGGCATGTGGAAGTGCTGGGCGAGGCGCTCGGTCGAAGCAAAAAGTTCGACGAGGTCGCGCCTGACATCCATCGGCTCGATGGAGCTGATGCGCAAACGCTCAACGGAGGTTTTCTCCAGAATGCGGCGAAGCAGATCTTCGAACTCGACGCGCGGTGAGAGATCGCGGCCGTAGGTGCCGAGGTTGATCCCGCTCAGGACGATCTCGTGGTAGCCCGCTTCGCTGAGTCTTTGAAGTTCCCGAATCACGTCTTCCGGTGGCAGGCTGCGGCTTCGGCCACGGACAAACGGAATCACGCAAAACGAACATCGGGAGTTACAGCCGTCCTGAATCTTGAGCGTAGGGCGGGTATGATTCCCTTCTCCGCCAAAGACCGGCGTGGTCAGCAGAGTCTTCTGTTCGAAGATGTCGCCGATAAGAAGTTCTGCAGTGTCACGGGAAGCCGGAGTGGACGCAGGTGTGATCGCCGAGACCGGCAGAAAACCACTCGAGAGCGAAGACTTCTGCTGTGGAGAAAGCGCTTCGATGAGTTCTGGGATCTGCGGCTTATGTGAATTGCCGACAACCCAGGCCACTCCCGGGAGCTGGCGCAATTCCTCCGGTGCGCGTTGCGCATAACAACCCGTGACGATGACGCGAACCCTTGGGTTTGCCGTGTGCAGTTTTCGAATGGCGTCGCGGGCCTGGGCGTCCGCGGAGGCCGTCACGGTGCAGGTATTCACGACCACGAAGTCGGCGGTGCCAGGTTCGGATGAGGACGTGCAGCCGCGCTGGAGCAGTTGACGCTCTAGTGCGGCACCATCGGCTTGCGTGGCGCGGCAACCGAATTGTTCGATGAAAAAAGTCGGCATCGAGACCCTTCGCCGGCTCCCCAACCGGGACGCAATCTATCGCTCTAGTACAAGAATAACGGCTTTGGAGGCCCGCGCAAAATGGCAAGGTGACCCATGCTTGCCAGCTCTTAGGATTCGCCTTTACTCGCCGGAGGTGCGCCGCTACAATCCTTCGGCATTCATGGCCCATCGGCGACACAATCCAACGGCGCTCCACGACCCGCTAGTGTCCATCGTCATCCCCGTTTATAACGAAAGGGCGACAATTGACGAGATCTTGAGACGAGTCCTCGACACCGAGGTACGCAAGGAATTGATCGTCGTCGATGATTGCTCTACCGACGGTACGCGCCAGATTCTGGAAACGATGGCGGCGCGGCAGGCGAACGGCGAAAACTTTGCGCCCGTGCACGATGGCGGCGATCCAATCGAACTTCGCGACCTGCACTTCTTTTTTCAATCACGAAACCAAGGCAAAGGTGCGGCGCTCCGACGCGGTTTTGCGCAGGCCACGGGAGAGATTGTGCTGGTGCAAGATGCGGACCTCGAATACGACCCGCGCGACTATTCGAAATTGCTGGAGCCGATCATCGACGGCCGCGCCGATGTCGTCTACGGCTCGCGGTTCCTCGGCGGGCCGCAGCGAGTGCACTACTTTTGGCACTACGTGGCAAACCGCACCCTCACTCTGCTCTCCGATATTTCTACAAACTTAAAGCTGAGTGATATGGAGACCTGCTACAAGGTGTTCCGCAGAGAAGTTCTGAAAGGCATTGAAATCAAGTCCGACCGATTTGGATTCGAACCTGAGATCACTGCCAAAATCGCTAAACACGATTGGCGAATCTACGAAGTGCCGATTAGCTACGCCGGGCGGACGTACGAAGAAGGCAAAAAAATCACCTGGAAGGACGGTATCCAGGCGCTGTGGTGCATCATCCGTTTCAAATTCAGCGACTAGACTGAAACCCGCACCTCGTCCTCGTAACCGCGAGGGTGCTCCTGCTTCCAGGTCCACGCCGACTGGATAATTTCCTCGAGCGAAGAATGGGATGCTTCCCAGCCGAGGGTTCGCTTCAGCTTTTCCTTGCTGGCGACCAGCACCGCCGGGTCGCCGGGACGCCGCGGCCCGAGTTTGCGGGGAATCTTGCGGCCGGTGATTCGTTCCGCCGCATCAATCACTTCGAGAATCGAAAAGCCCCGGCTATTGCCGACGTTGAAGGCTTCACCGGACACGCGGTCAATTTCTTCAAGCGCACGCACATGGGAATCCGCGATGTCCAGGATGTGGATGTAATCGCGGACACAGGTGCCATCCGAGGTCGGATAGTCCGTTCCGAAAACATCGACGTGCGGCAATACTCCTGCGGCCGCGTCCAGCACCCGAGGAATCAAATGTGTTTCCACACGATGATGCTCACCGCGCTCCCGCGAAGCGCCGGCGGCATTGAAATAGCGGAGGCTTACGTATTGCAGCCCGGTATAGGCTTTGTAATCGGCTAGAATTTCCTCAAAGATGAGCTTGGACTTCCCGTAAGGATTGATTGGCGCCTTGGGGTGATCCTCGGGAATGGGAACGGTTTTGGGTTCCCCATACGTCGCCGCTGTCGAAGAAAAAATGAACTTGCGGACGCCGTGGCGGGTCATGGCATCCAACAGATTCACGCCGCAAGCCACGTTCGTGGCGTAGAAAATGCTCGGCTCCTTGACAGACTTGGCGACCAGAGCTTCGGCGGCGAAATGCATGACCGCGTCAACGTTGTGCTGCACGAAAACACTTTCGATCTGATTGCGATCTCCGAGATCTACCTGGCAAAACGCCACTCCCGGAGGCACGGCGGCCCGGTGCCCTTCCAGCAAACTATCCAGCGCGATCACCTTCATTCCGCGCGAAAGCAGAACCTCGGCACAGATGCTGCCGATATATCCGGCCGCGCCAGTAACCAGAATATTCACCGAGTTCGTCTCCACTCTGAGATGAAAACAGACTCAGGCCAAATCGCAAGGTCATAGAATACATCAGGATGGTGAGCGGAGACTTGGCCAGGCTGCCAAGGGACCAGCGTAGCGGGACTAAGCCTGAGCAAGCCGGCGCTGGAACGTCAGCAGGATCAGGTCCGCGCGGCGGCGCACGCCGAACTTGTTCAAGAGATTCGAAACGTGAAACTTTACCGTGCGTTCCGCGATATTCAGTTTGCTGGCGATTTCTTTATTCGAGAGATTCTCGAGCAGCGAATCGAGTACTTCCTGCTCGCGCCGACTCAGATTGGTTACTGAATCCGTCTTTAGCCTGCGGCCCTGGCCCGTGAGAATGGAATCCACGAAGCCGGAAAGAAGCTGACGCGGCACCCAGAATCCTCCATTGGCAACCAGCGGCAGCGCACGGATGAGCTGATCGCGTGCTTCCACGTACGTGAGAAGCCCTTTCACGCCAAGCCGCAGCAGCGAAAAACTGTTGCCTTCGTTGTGCTGCTCGCCCACGACGATCAACCGTGACTCCGGATACCGTTCCATAATATTCGCCAGCAAGGCGCCGGTAGCGGGCTTTGCGGCGTGGGCATCGATCACATAAACCTGCGCTTTGGGCGGTTCGAGGTTCCGCAAGTCCGGCGCCAGGGTGGACTCCAATTGCTGCGCCACGACTTTGAATGGCGCTTTTGTCAAAATACGCTCAAATTCGCTCAACACCAGCGGGTGCGGCGAGAGAATGCAAACGGTTAGTTTTGAGGAAGCGCGTTTTGTAGTCACTATCTGCCAGCCTAGAGAAAACTGGCCAAAGGGGCAAGTACCTTTGGCGGGCCTGTTCACGAACTGTTACTGACGCCTATGCTGCATTTCCCCGGGGTACTACTTTCAATAAGATCTCGACGATCCGTTTGGCCTTGTGTCCAGCGGACATCGGCGGAATGCGCTTCGCCTTGCTCTTACCAGCCAGGACACCCCTCGCTACGGCGATAATTTTAGCAGGATCTGTCCCTACGGGCAGGTTTGTTCCCTGCGAAAGGATTTTATGGCTTGGATTGAATAACTCCATCGTTGCTAAAGACACAGAGCAGTATAACGCCTGGGAACTGTGCTTTCAGGGCGCTGAAATCCCCGTTTGGGCCAAAAAAGCACTAGTTCCACGCTTCCCGGTTTCTGCTCGTCCGCAAACTCGCGTAAAATGAAAGGTCAGCAAGCCTGGGTTTCCCTTCGGTTCAACCCGAAACACCCAGGGAACTCGGCAAGGAGCGTGGTTTTCGGCGGATGCGTAACCTGAACGAATCGGCCCAGACCCTGCGGGAGCTGCTCTCGCAGCGAATCCTCGTGCTTGACGGCGCGATGGGCACCATGCTGCAACAGCGCAATCTCACCGCTGCGGATTTTGGCGGTCCCGCGCTCGAAGGCTGCAACGAGAATCTCGTCCGAACGCGTCCGGACGTGGTTCTGGACATTCACAGGAAATATTTCGAAGCCGGTTCGGACATCGTCGAGACCGATAGCTTCGGCAGCACCTCCATTGTGCTCGCCGAGTACGGACTGGCCGCGGACGCGCATCTCCTCAATAAGGGCGCCGCGGAATTGGCCCGGCAAGCGGCGGACGAGTTCAGCACGCCCGGGAGGCCGCGGTTTGTAGCAGGCTCGATGGGACCGACCACGAAAGCGATCACCGTGACAGGCGGCACCACGTTTCCGGAATTGCGCGACGCTTACTACGTGCAGGCAAGGGGTCTTATTGAGGGAGGCACGGATCTGCTGCTGGTCGAAACCTGTCAGGACACGCGCAACATCAAGGCTGCGCTGCTCGCTATCCTGAGACTTTCGAAAGAGATTGACACACAAGTGCCGCTGATTATTTCCGTGACCATCGAACCGATGGGCTCGATGTTGGCGGGACAGACGATCGAGGCCATGTGGGCTTCGTTGCGGTATGCCAAGCCGCTGGCGTTCGGAATGAATTGCGCCACAGGGCCGGAATTTATGACCGACCACATTCGAACACTGAGCCAGCTCACCAGCGAATTCATCTCCTGCTATCCGAATGCCGGTTTGCCTGACGAAGAGGGTAAGTATCTCGAGACTCCAACGTCCCTCGCGGCGCAGCTCGAGAAATTTGTGGACCATGGCTGGCTCAACCTCGTCGGCGGGTGCTGCGGCACGACCGAACAGCACATTCGCACGATTGCCCAAATGACTGAAGGCAAGAAGCCCCGTCAACGGCCGCCGGAATCGCATCGCGCGGTGTTTTCCGGAATCGAGGCTATCGAGGCGGAAGAAACCACGCGGCCGCTGCTCGTCGGCGAAAGAACCAACGTCATCGGCTCGCGACTCTTCAAGAACCTCGTCGGGGAAGAGAAATGGGAGGAGGCCAGCGAGGTTGCGCGGCGCCAGGTGCGCGGCGGCGCGCAAATCGTGGATGTGTGCCTGCAGAGCACGGAGCGCGACGAAAAGAAAGATATCCCGTCGTTCTACGAAGAGCTGATCCGAAAAGTGAAAGCACCGGTGATGATCGATACCACCGATCCCACAGCTATCGAACTGGCGCTGACCTATTGCCAGGGCAAATCCATCATCAATTCCATCAACCTCGAGGATGGCGAGGAGAAATTCGAACGCGTCGTGCCGATTGTCCACGAGTTTGGCGCTGCCGTTGTGGTCGGTTGCATTGATGAAGATCCGGTCCAGGCGCAGGCGTTCACGCGCGAGCGCAAGCTGGCCATTGCGCAGCGTTCCTACCGGTTGCTCACGGAAAAGTACGGCCTCGCTCCGGAAGACATCATTTTCGACCCGCTGGTGTTTCCCTGCGCCACCGGCGATGAAAACTACATCGGCGGCGCTGTTGAAACGATGGAAGGCATTCGCCTGATTAAGCAAGCCTTGCCGGGTGTGTGCACCATCCTTGGTATTTCGAACGTTTCCTTCGGTTTGCCGCCCGGCGCGCGCGAAGTCGTCAATTCCGTGTTTCTCTATTACTGCACAAAAGCCGGACTCGACGTGGCGATTGTCAATACAGAGAAAATCGAGCGTTTTGCTTTGATCCCGGCGCACGAGCGCGAACTCGCGGAAAACCTGCTCTTTTCGCACCCGCCAAAGAGCGTGCCCGCGGAGCATTCGAATGCCGAGCTGCTGCTCAACGCCCCCGCGGACTGGCGCAAGCAGAGCAAGAAACAGCGCGCGGCCGTCAATCAATTCTGGATTGCGGCCGTAACCGAGCACTTTCGTACCGCCAAGAAAAAAGACAAAGCCCGCGCCACAGACCTTCCACTCGATGATCGTCTTGCGAATTACATTATCGAAGGCACGCGCGACGGCTTGGTGGCCGACCTCGAGCGCAAACGCGCGGCAGGCACCGCGCCTCTCGATATCATCAACGGACCGCTGATGACCGGCATGGCGGAAGTTGGGCGACTCTTCAACGCGAATGAATTAATCGTCGCCGAAGTATTGCAATCCGCGGAGGCCATGAAGGCGGCTGTGACCCATCTCGAGCAGTTCATGGAAAAAGCGGACACCGCCAAGCGCGGCAAAGTTGTTCTTGCGACCGTCAAGGGCGACGTACACGACATTGGCAAGAATCTTGTGGAGATCATTTTCAAAAACAATGGCTACGAGGTTGTAAATCTCGGCATCAAGGTGCCGCCCGAAGAATTAATCAAGGCTTATCAGGAGCACCACCCGGACGCCATCGGCCTTTCCGGGCTGCTGGTCAAGAGCGCGCAGCAGATGGTCACTACTGCCTGCGACCTAAAAGATGCGGGGATCGAAATTCCCCTGCTCGTCGGCGGCGCGGCCCTTTCTGCGAAATTCACGCAAACAAGAATTGCACCAAGCTACGGGAAAGCGGTGTGCTACGCGAAGGACGCCATGACGGGGCTGCGTTTGATGAACCAGTTGATGGATCCCGCCACACGCGAGACCGTGCTGCGTGACCACGCTGCTTCGGGAGATGGTTTTAGCGTTACGACCACGGTTAGCATATCGCCTGCTTCTAAGCCAGCGCGCTCGCCGCGCATTCGGACCGATTTGCCGATCCCCCGCGTACAATATCTGGACCTCAAGGTCCGTTTGGTACCCGATCTCCGCGAAATCTGGAGCTACATCAATCCCTACATGCTCTATGGGCGGCACCTAGGATTTCGAGGCGATTTCGAGAAGCATCTTGCCGAGCGCGATTCGAAAGCCGTTGAGCTGTTCGAGAGCATGGAAGAGGTGAGAAAAGAAGCCGCCTCGTTTATGAAGATCCGCGCAGTCTGGCAATTTTTCGAAGCGGAGGCAGAAGGAGAATTGCTGCACTTTTTTGCGCCGGGAGCGAAAGGACCGCTGCATACGTTTCGGTTCGCAAGGCAGCGTAAGGGCGATTATCTCTGCCTCAGCGATTATGTTTTGCGGGTTCAGAACGGCCAGCGCGACCACGTGGCGCTCTTCGTCGTGACCGCCGGCGAGGGGATCCGCGAGCACGCGGAAAAAGCAAAAAACGAAGGCTACTATTTCCTGAGTCATGGACTGCAAGCTCTGGCCATCGAAACCGCGGAGGCGTGCGCCGAATGGCTACACCGCCGTATCCGCGAGGACTGGGGCTTCCCCGATCCGCCGGACATGCCCATGGCGCAGCGCTTCACTTCACGCTATCGCGGCAAGCGGTACAGTTTCGGTTATCCTGCTTGTCCTAATCTTGAGGACCAGGCCGGCATTTGGAAACTGCTGAAGCCGGAAGAAATCGGGGTGCAACTCACGGAAGGATTCATGATGGACCCGGAAGCCAGCGTGAGTGCGTTGGTGTTCCATCATCCGGATTGCACGTATTTTTCCGTCGGCGAATCAGAGTGAGTCCTCAGAAATGTGCGGTGTGAAGGGCCAACGATGGCGCGGCGTTCTAGTAAGCGCCGTCACCGCTCAAAACGGCGCGGGGTGTTGCCAGGAGAATTTTTACATCGAGCCAGATTGACCAAGACTGGGAGTATCGAACATCCAATCGAACCATGTCATCGAAGCACGTGCGGCTTCGGCCGCTCACTTGCCATAGCCCGGTGATACCCGGTTTGACCTCCAGGACTCGGCGGCGATGCCAGATTTCATAAATTTCAAATTCATAGGGCAGGGAGGGACGCGGACCAACCAGAGACATCTCCCCGCGCAAAACGTTCCAGAACTGCGGAAGTTCATCAAGGCTCGTCTTCCGCAGGAATCTGCCGAGGGGAGTCACGCGGGAATCATTCGTGATTTTGTAGACCACGGGCTTACCCGAGTTGCCGTTTTCGCTATCCGGCTGGCCGGCAATAAAACGCTGGATGTACTCTTGGTGGATGCTAGGATCATTGTTGGTGTACATCGTTCGGAACTTCAGGCACTTAAAGCGAGATCCAAATTGGCCAAGCCGCTCTTGCTGGAAAATCACGGGACCCTTGGATGTCAGCTTGATCGCAATCGCAATCAGCCCAACCAGGGGGCTGAGGATGAGAAGCAACGCGGCGCTCCCCACCACATCGATCACACGCTTCACAACTTGCGGGACGCTATTCTTCACATCTCCCTTGGAGAGATCCGGATAGAACCTGGTATTAGCAACCGGTTTGTCTCCATCTTGACCCGGATTCTCCGGGAACTGATGAACAGTGATAACCAAGCTCGACATGGCTTTGTGACTTAGCTCACCTTGTAGAGCGTTCACGATCTTGGCATGCAGTACCTCGCCGATGGGGTTCTTGCCTTCTGGACAGATTTCCGTGAAGATGACTCCCAGGACCACGCCCTTCTCATACCAGCCAACCAGATCGGTTTCACGAGTGGATTTCAGAAGAACCGAGGTCACCCGCGACAGGAGGCGGTTCGCGGTCTTCTTCTCGACCAGGGCATTGGCATCTACCAACATTAATACAAATGGTTTCCGCGAGCGTTCTGCCCGCCGGCGCTCCAGCGTCAGCATGGTGTGGAATGACTCTTCCTGCAAGATCTCCTGTTGCCCCGTGAGAATGGAGCCGAATGCAGCCTTACGACTGGTAGAACGGAGCCCGCTCAGTTCCCAAAGGGCCGGAATTCTTGAGTAGCTGTTTCCCATCTTTCTTTCTTGAGACCTCGTGAGAGTGCTTCAGCAGATTCTTTTGCGCGCTTTTCCCTACAACTTCAAACTTGCCGCCGAATCACCAGCTTCTTACTTTCAGCGCATCGCTGAACGCGGGAAGCGATGAATTAAGCGAGTGCCGGTTCGAGCAGAGGTAGAATCGGTCGTGGTTGAACCACGGTTGCGTGTCTCGGCTGAACCGGGGAAACCACCGACCTGTCAATTTCCAATGCCACTGACCGGCGGAGCAGCGAAACAGAAACGACGATCCGCTGAGTTCCCTTGAAGCTGGTCAGAACTCCCTCAACCCCGCTTAGCGCTCCATCTTCGATGCGGACAATCTGACCCACTTCTAGAAATGGCCAGGGTTTGAGGGGAAGACCCGTGGAAATCATTTTCTGAACGGCTTTGAGCTCTGATTCCTCGATCGGAATAGGAATGCGGCCGCTTCCCACTACAGAGATCACGCCCGGGGTGATAAGGACAGGTAGACGATCAAAGACATTAAAACGGCAGAACAAATAGCCCGGAAACAAGGGGGCCACTGCTTCCGTGGACCGGCCGCGCCCTCCCTTCACGGTCTTGAAGGTCGGCAGAAAGGTTTCATATCCCTTGCTCGAAAGGAGAGCTGCTGTCGAGTTCTCCCAACGGCTCCTAAGCTGGAGTGCATACCACCGATAAGCGATGGGCTGGGTGCTCATCCTGGGTTAGATCCTCCCTGTAACCACTGCGTCGGCATGAAATTGAAACCTTACTCGGTTACACACCCGTGATGGGCTCTCACGGTAAAGGCACAAAGTACGACGCAATCATCCTGCCATTGCTGTCGCTCGGGCCGTCCCACGCCAGCGGGAAGACCAGCTCATAACTCGCTGACAGATCAACACTTATTTCGCTAGTGTAAAACCGGGCACACACAAGGATAGATTTCGCCTCGGACGAACGGCAAAGAGATGAAAACCGTTGCCCACATTCTCCAATGGGTTTCCAGATTTGCTCCAATTCGCGCAAGCCGAGGCATATGCTCGTAAGCTGTTTATTTCAAAGCGGTTACATGATTGCCACTGATTTGTTACATCCAACTTTTGGATACAAGGAGGTAGGCAGAAAGAGTCTGGCGCATTAGGAGTGAAATACTAAAACAACGCCACTAATGCTTGGGTGTCAGCAAAAAGGATCGAGTCGGACCGTTGGGATCGGTTTGCTGCTCTACCACAATTTGCCCCTGATCGTTAATACCCGTCGCTCGGGTTAAGATCAGCCCGGATGTCCGTGGGATCACAGAATTGAGGTCGGTAATCTTGCCGTTGTTCCAAAGAACCGCGCGCACCTGACCGCTGGAATTCAAGGAGGATCCAACCACCTGCCCAGTTCCGTTCACTGCTGCGGCCTGGCTTCCACTCCCGGGCTGAATTGCACTTTTCGGAAGTGTGCCGAGATTGCGCATTACGCCGTTTTGCCACAAAAACGCAACGGTGGATTGATCGCTGAGTTCCGCCCAACCTACCACGGCACCCTGATTATTGACTCCGTCGGCCGTGCTGTGCAGGCCACCGAGCGTGCCCAAGTCGCTGATCACGCCATTCTGCCAGGTCACGGCGCGCACGACGCCCTGATTGGTCGCAAATCCGCTCGAAACCCCTGCGCTCTGCCCCTTGTCGTTAATGCAGATTGCCGTGCTCCCGCTGCCACTTGGGCCAAGATCCCCGATAGACTGCCGTTGCCCGTTCGTCCACTGCGCCGCACCACCACGAACATTCTTCGCAGATTCCATGCCGACGATTACGCCCTGCGAATTAATCCCATGAGCCGCACTCGTTTCTCCAGGCACGCCAAGATCGGTCATGACTCCATTCGCCCAAACAAAGGCGTGCATTTCGCCGCTGGCAGTGCTGGCTTGGCCCACCACCTGTCCCAAGTCATTGATTGCATACGCGGTGCTGACACTTCCCCCGAGCGTGCCCAGGTCCGTCACGGTGTAGTTCCCTTGGGCGGTGGCCAGCGGCGCGAATCCACCGACAAGGACACACAGAAACAGTATTTGCCTGCGAAAATCTTCCATTTCGCTCTCTCCTTAGCGGCATGACTGCGTGTAGTGCCATGCGCTTTTGCGCGGTGGGACTACGCGACGATTCCAGTATGATGCGGTTATGGATTCAGCCGCGCTCGCAGTGAAAACACCGTATCCAATGAATTATTTACTGGAAGGCAGAACGCTCACTGCCACCGGGAAGGAATAAGAAACCGGCACCTACCACACCTTCCACGGCCGCTTGCCCGAGGCCCACAACTCTTCGAGGAGCATCTTGTCACGCAGGGTGTCCATGCTCTGCCAAAAACCGCGGTGCCGATAAGCGCGAAGCTTGCCTTCCTGCGCCAGTTTCTCCATGGGTTCGCGCTCCCAAACCGTAGAATCGCCGGCAATATAGTCGATTGCTTTGGGCTCGAGAACGAAGAACCCGCCGTTGATCCACCCGGAGCCACCTTCCGGCTTTTCCTTGAAACTGGAAATCACGGTCTGCTCATGGTCCAAGCTGAACGCACCGAATCTGCCGGCAGGTTGCACCGCAGTCAGGGTGGCAAGACCTCCCTGTTGACGATGAAAAGCGATGAGGTCGCCGAGATTGAGGTCGCTCACCCCATCCCCGTACGTGAAGCAAAATGTCTCGTCGCCAAGAAGATGGCGTACACGCTTCAGGCGACCGCCGGTCATGGTTGACTCGCCAGTATCGATGAGAGTGACTCTCCAAGCCTCGACGCCATTGTTCAGGAAGCTCATCTTCCGGTCGCGCATCTCGAAGGTCACATCACACATATGCAGGACGTAGCTTGCGAAGTATTCCTTGATGATATGGCCCTTGTAGCCGCAGCAAACGATGAAATCATTGATTCCGTGGAAGGAATACAACTTCATGATGTGCCACAGAATGGGTTTCTCACCGATCTCGATCATCGGCTTCGGTTTGACAAGGGTTTCCTCACTTAACCTGGAGCCAAAACCCCCGGCGAGAATTACTGCCTTCATAGAGAGCCATTCCTCCCAAATACACCCCTGTTGGGTTAACCGCAGACTGTCTCAGCAAAGGGAGCAAATTAGCGGCCAGGTGGAGGGAGCGGGGCTAGACGGGGAGGCAGGTTAGTGAGGCGCAGGGTCTAGCTAAGCCGTTACATGTCAACATCTTAAGGAAAGCATGAAGAATTGGGCCTAGAGGGGTATTTTTTCAGCTGGACCCGCTCCGGGATTGGTCTAGATCGAGGGAAAAACTTTGCCACAAATTACCATGCACATTCGCTCGGCGACACTCTACCATGCAAAGTTGTCTGCGCTGCAATCTAGATGGCGGATCGCGCTTGTAGCTTAGAAGCAGTGTGCCTTAGGCCTAGTGCAAGACCAGGACCCAGTCGTGTGTTCCGTCAGAGTGCACCGTGCTGAGCGTCGTGAAGCTCTGGGAGCCGCTATTGGGGAAAGGCGAGCCAACGATCACTGTTGAATTGCCGGTCGTCGGGTCGTACCAGGAGGCCGTCATCGGCTTCGAGAAGTTCGCCATATTGACGGTTAGCGTGGTTGCAACGGGGGTATATGTAATCGCCAACGAACCATCTGTGATCCAGGCAGTTGTAGCGTAGGTCGCGTTGTACATATTCAGGTTATTCGGCGCGGCTGTGCCGTACCCTGATGTGACTACAACGTGCCCCGTATCGGGGACAAGATTCCACCATGCGTAAGGAGCTAGAAGCTGCGGGAGGTATTTAGCTTCCAATGTGGCCGTTGTTGTTAAACTTCCCGGATAGTTCGTATCAAAGTGATTTACTGACTCGTTGCCCCAGATTGTCCCAGCCGCCCCGCTCGTCACCGCGTAATAGGCTTCTTGGCGGAGGATGAAAGCGTTCGCCGGACTCGATAATTGGCCGGTGTTGTTACCCCCTTCGTAGTTCGATTCCAAGAGAAATACTGGGAGAGTTGGCGAACTTGCATAGGCTTGGCCGACGTAATCATAAACCTCGTAGTAAGTATAGACTGCGTCGAGAGTCAAATTAGAAGCGAGCGTGCCAGCAGCTTGATTCGAGTAGGACCGCTGGTAATTAAGTTGAATGGACTGTAAGTGGTTCGTGTCCACCGACTTGATTCCCGACATGATGTTATTGACTAGGGCTAAATTGGAGGCCGTTTGCCAGCTTTGAAAGTCATTTCCGTTGTACCAGATGATGTTCGCAAAGTTCTTGTAGCGGTTACCAAGGTAGACTCCCCAGTTGAAGCACTTCGTGTTCCCGGCGTTCTGGAACGTGACTAGAAAATTCTGCGTAATCAGCGGATTGAAAACCACCATGAGACCGTTGTTCGCCGCGTCGGTGAGTAGTGTATCAATCTCGGACCAGAAGGCGTTGTTCGGAGTCGCGAGGTCGTAGGTCGAAGGACTATTACCGGTCGTGAAGGGAAGTGTTCCATCCTTGGCTGCTCCACTCGCGGGGCAATTCCCCGAAGCGTATGTGCTGAACAGGTCCGTGGCCGTATAGCCCTTCGCGTGGCGGTCAGCGAAGTAGGTATTCCAGTTCGATTGAGCGAGCGCACAGACGATGTGATGTCCCGCATCCAGCAGCATGAACCTAGGGACATTGTTCTGGTCAACAAGATACCGGCCGTTGGAACTGACTTTGATCGGCAGGCTCACGGTCCCAGTCGTAACCGTGAAGTTAACGCCGTTGCTGGCAACGCCGCCAACGGTCACAACAACGTTGCCCGTGGCCGCCCCTGTGGGAACCGGTGCCGTGATGCTCGATGCGGTCCAGCTCGTCGGAGTCGCCGCCGTTCCGTTGAACTTAACCGTGCTCGTTCCCTGGGTCGAGCCGAAGTTCGTTCCAGTGATCGTCACCGAGGTCCCCACCGAGCCGGAAGCCGGATTCAAACTCGTGATGCTCGGCGGGGGTACCATGACCGTGAAGGTCACACCATTGCTCGCCACGCCGCCTACCGTCACCACCACATTCCCGGTCGTCGCGCCGCTCGGCACCGGCACTGCGATGCTCGTGGCGCTCCAACTCGTCGGCGTTGCGGTCGTGCCATTGAATTTGACGGTGCTCGTTCCCTGGGTCGAGCCGAAGTTCGTTCCAGTGATCGTCACCGAGGTCCCCACCGGGCCAGAAGCCGGATTCAAACTCGTGATGCTCGGCGGTACCGACACGGGATTCGCCGTAAAGTTCACTCCTGTGACATTGGCCCCGTTCACCGTCGTACTCTGGCTGCTTGGACTAAACGTATAACCTACGTGGTTCGGAGCAACCCCGTACGTCCCATTCGGTAATCCAGCAAACACATAATTGCCCGAGTTGTCCGCTGTCGTGGTCGTGCTCGCCGCCCCAGTCAGCGTCAACGTCGCCCCGCTTCCTCCGGCGGAAGGGCTAATCGTCCCGGAAATGCTAAAACCGGGCGTCTTAAACTTGCCCGGGCCTTTTGCGCGGTTACTTTTCGAGTCCGTGGAGCTAACTTGGTAATAGTATGTGGTGCCCGCGGACAAGCCAGAAAGGCTTACTTGGTGGCTCGTGACCATGGTGGAATCGACGGGTGTGCTGATTCCGTAGGAGGAAGTCGTCCCATAAGCAACCGCTGAGTCCGCCGGGACGTTCGTTGTCCAAACAATCTGAGAAGTCGAGGTGGTAGTGGATGCGGTTCGTACGTTCGTAATGCTGAGGGTAGAGGGCGGCGGATTGGTGCTGCTGCTGTCACTAACCAAGCCCGCGCAACCGTTGAGCAGCAACAGAGGCGCGAGGGCCACAACGACCAAAAGCATACAGCCTTGCCTCCGGAGCAAGGTAAGGGCGGGTTTACATGCGAAAACCGGGTGAGATGCTTGAGTTTTTCCCGCTCCCATTATTTCCTCTGGGCTTAGGTCAGTTCGAAGGCTGGAGCGGGGTGGGGGTCCGCCGGAAACTACTGCTCTGACTAGCCCTTAGACGAGAGGAAGGGTAGGGAAATCGAAAGTCTGCTGCTACTGGTATCGAGGACAGTTTTGGTACAGGGCCCATAATTGTCCAGACATTACACCACTTTTGCCCTGCGACTAGGGAGCCACTGACCAGTAGGACGAGATTGCTCCCTAAATCCAGTGTAGATGATTTTCGCATTGCAGGAGGCGGGAGGCATGGAGGAGAGGAAGTGTATTAGTCAAGAAAGATCCCTTACAGGTTTGGATGGCTGGATGAGTTCGCGGACGCGTTCAGCGGGCGTCTTTCCCTTGAGGGCCAGATGGGGTCGATCTCCGTTGTACTCTGCTTCCCACTTC
>Ga0209802_1001674_pt1 | contig 16143 bp, 16 predicted proteins | sample GraSoiAngelo_129_FD_185886 | JGI IMG/M metagenome (GOLD analysis project Ga0209802, IMG submission 185886) | Grasslands soil microbial communities from the Angelo Coastal Reserve, California, USA - 14_0927_12_40cm (SPAdes) (version 2) | ecosystem: Environmental > Terrestrial > Soil > Grasslands ... | reverse complement strand
AAACCCGCGATCTCGAGCCCGCCGACCGAGGCCAATGTGTCGATCGGGCCGCGAGCGATGGACTCCGCGTTGACCTGCAGCGCGCGGCGCACCGCATCCAGCTTTCGCTCGAGACCTTCGTCGTCGACCCCGGTGCCCCTGCCGACGACGAGCCCTGGATCGAGCTTCGTCAACGCGCAGATCACGGCCGCCGACGCCGTCGTATTACCGATGCCCATGTCGCCCGTGAGCGCGATGTCGAGCCGCTCATCGCGGACGAGCCCGCGTCCCACCTCGATCGCCCGATTCGCCTCTTCGATGCTCATCGCGGGTCCTTGCGTGATGTTGCCCGTGCCGCGTCTCACCTTGACCGCGCGCAGGTGCGTGTGTGAGGGCAACTCTGCATCCACCCCGATGTCGGCGACCACGACCCGCGCGTGGACCTCGCGCGCCAGGACGTTGATCGCCGCGCCGCCGCGCAGGAAGTTGAGGACCATCTGAGCAGTGACCTCGCGCGGGTACGCGCTCACGCCCTCGGCCGCGACGCCGTGGTCCGCCGCGAGCGTGAAGACGACGGCCTCGCGCAAAGGAGGATCGATTCGACCCGTCATGCCCGCAAGCCGCACCGTGAGGTCCTCGAGCCGGCCGAGGCTCCCCGCGGGCTTGGTCAACCGCGCCTGCCGCGCCGCAGCCTGTTCCATCGCTCCTTCGTCCAGCGGCTGAATCGCCATGTGGGTACGGTAGCCGTCGTGACCTTTCGCCAGTTCCGCAAGCTGTGCCTATCGATGCCGGAGGCGGAAGAGCTCGAGACGTGGGGCGAGGCGACGTTTCGCGTCCGCGGCAGGATCTTCGCCATGGGCTCGTCCGAGGGATCGTCGGTTTCCGTCAAGGCCTCGCTCGACGACCAGTCCGGGCTGGTGGCGATGGACCCGAAGACCTTTGCGGTTTCGGCTTACACCGGTCGGTTCGGCTGGGTGAGCGTGAAGCTGTCTCGGCTAGGGACTGAGCTCGGCGAGAGGCTGATCAAAAACGCCTGGGAGCGGAGCGCCCCCAGGCGTCTGAGCAATCAGAAAGCGCGGCGTCTGTAGCCGCGGCCGCTGAAGAGCCGGACGATGATCAAAAGGATCGCGGCTCCGATGAAAGCCATGATCATCGCGCTGATGATCGGATGCCCCGCCACAGCGATGTTGAAGTGGAGGAATCCGGCAAGCACGATTCCGCCGAACAGGGCTCCGACGATGCCGACGATGATGTCCCAGAAAAGACCCAGGCCATGCCCAAGCGCAACGTGGCTGGCCAGGAATCCCGCCACGAGCCCGACCAACGCCCACACCAACAGCGAGTCGAAATCGATGGTTACGGGCGAACCATTAATAGAGATGACCATTCCAGGCCCCCTTTACAAAACTAGATACGCCACTCGTAAAACGCGCCGGGGGTTTTCGGTACTCCTCCCTATTTACGGCGAGGTGTCCGGCGTAGCCGAGGAGGGGCTGGTCGGTCAGCTCACCTTGGAGGCGAGCTGCTCGAATGCCGCGCCCAGGACACGGTTGAAGGCCGGGAAGGGGTGGATCACGTCGGCGAGCTCACGCAGTGGCGTACCCAGCTTCAAGGCGACCACCAGCTCGCCCAGTATCTCGCCGGCGCGAGGCGTGACCAGCGTTGCCCCGACCAACACCCCGCGCTCTTTGTCGCCGATCAGCTTCAGCGTGCCGTCGTGAAAATCGTGGATGTAACCCCGAGCCGTCTCCGCGGGGTCCATCGTGACCACGGCCACGTCGACGCCATGCCCCCGCGCCGACTGCTCCGACCAGCCGACCGATGCGATCTCAGGGTCGGTGTAGGTGACGCGAGGCACCGCCGTGTGGTCCGCGCGCGCGTCCTTGCCGCGCAGCCTCCGGGCGACGATCTGGCCGTGGTAGTAGGCGAGGTGGGTGAACCCTCCGATCCCAGTGATGTCGCCGGCGCCGTAGATGCCGTCACGCGCCTCGAGTGTCTCCGGGTCGACCTTCAGCCAGCCCTTCTCGGTCTGCGTCAAGCCCGCCGGGAGCCACGCCTCGAAGTTAGGCCGCCGCCCCGTCGCGACGAGCACCCTGTCGCCGGACACGACTGCGCCGGACTTCAGGTGCAGGACCACGTCCGACGCCTGCTTCTCGACCGCCACGCATGGATCGCCGACGATGATTTCGATGGCATCGGCCTTGAGGTGCGGCAGCAACGCAGCGCCCGCTTCAGGCTCCTCGAGGCCTAGGAAGCGGGGCCCCGCCTCCACGATCGTGACCTTGGAGCCGAGCCTGGCGAACGCCTGGGCAAGCTCCACGCCTACGGCCCCGCCACCCAGCACGACGAGCCGCTCTGGCAGCTCGCGGGGGATGGCCGCCTGGCGGTTGGTCCAGAAGTCGACCTTGTTCAGGCCTTCGATCGGCGGGATCGCCGCGGTGCCGCCGTTGGCGATCACGACCGCGCGCCTTGCTGTGAGCTGGTCGCCACCGACCTCGACCGTGCGCAGGTCGACGAGCTTTCCCTCGCCGCGGACGAGCTTGGCACCGGTCGCCTCCAGCGCCGCCGCCGGGCGCGAGTCGTCGAGGTCCCGCGCCATCCACAGCACGCGCTTCGAAACCTTCGGGAAGTCAACGTCCCAATCGACGCGCGAGGCCGCGAGCGTACGCGCGCGCCCGGCTTCCTCCAGCGTCTCGCCTGACCGCAGCAGCGTCTTCGACGGCACGCAGCCCCAGTACGGGCACTCGCCGCCGACCAGCTCGCGCTCCACCACCGCGATCGACAGCCCGCTGCCCTGCAGCTCGCCGGCGATGGCCTCGCCGGCCACGCCTCCGCCGAGACAAACGACGTCAAACTCCTGTTGCATCGGGGGCTCCTCCTTCCGCGCTCGCGCGCCTCAACGATTCCAGCAGGGACGTGGCGGTGAAGTCCCCGAGGTAGCGGTCGCCGTCGAAGACCGCGGCGCGCTCGGTCGGGCTCGCGAGGGCGGCGGCGAGCGCGTCAGTGAGCGAGCTCGACAGGGGCACCCGAGGCTCATCGCGAGCAAGGCCGCCGTCGGGATGCTCCAACGTTTGCGCGTCGATACGGACGACAGACATACGCCGCACAAGCCTTTCGCGACCGAGAAATTCCGAAACGTACTCGCTGGCGGGATGGAGGACGATGCGCTCGGGAGTGTCGTACTGGGCGATCTGCGCCTGCATCTTCATGAGGCAGATCCGATCCCCCACCATCACGGCCTCGTCGATGTCATGAGTGACGAAGACGACCGTCTTTCGCATCGAGCGCTGGATGCTGACGAACTCGTGCTGCAGCCGCTCGCGCGTGATGCGGTCGACGGCGCCGAACGGCTCGTCCATCAAGAGGATCGGCGGGTCCGCGGCGAGCGCCCTCGCGAAACCGACGCGCTGCCGCTGGCCGCCGGAGAGCTGATGCGGATAGCGGTCGCGATATTCGACCGGGTCAAGACCCACCAGCTCCAGCAGCTCGTCCACCCGCTTCCTGATGCGCTCGGCGTGCCACTTCCACAGCCTCGGCACAGTGCCGACGTTTTCGCCCACGGTCATGTGGGGAAACAGGCCGGTCTGCTGGATGACGTAGCCCATCTTCAGCCGGAGCGCGGCGGGGTCGACGCCTTGCGTATCGGCGCCATCCACGAGGATGCGCCCGCTGTCGGGATCGATGAGACGGTTGATCATGCGCAGCGTCGTGGTCTTGCCGCAGCCGGACGGTCCGATCAGGACGCATGTCTGGCCGTCGGGGATTTCCAGCGTGAGGTTCAGCACCGCGTTGGAGCCGCTCGCGAAACGCTTGCTCACGTTCTCCAGGTGGATCACGGCTCGATTAACGTATCGGAATGACGGCGCGGCTATTCCTGGAGTCCGTGGATCCGTGGATCAATTGGGACTGGCTCTCGACGCACATTCCGTTGGTTCTGGGCGCGCTCGGCGAGCACGTCGAGCTGACCGCCATTGCTCTCGCCACCGGCCTTGTCATCTCCGTTCCCCTCGGTGTGGCGGCCCACCGCTCCGGAGGCCTGCGGCTGGCGGTGCTTGGCTTTTTCGGCGCTTTCTACACGATCCCTTCTCTCGCGCTGTTCGCCCTGCTCATCCCGTTCACGCATCTGAGCGGAACGACGGCGGAGATTCCGCTCATCGGTTACAACGTCCTGATCCTCGTGCGCAACGTCCTCGTCGGGCTCGATGCCGTGCCGCGGGACGTTCTCGACGCTGCCGACGGCATGGGGTACCGACCACTCCCCCGCTTGCTGCGGGTCGAGCTTCCCCTCGCGCTGCCGTCGATCTTCGCCGGACTGCGCGTGGCGACGGTTTCAACGATCGGGATCGTAACCATCACCGCCCTAATCGGCCTCGGCGGCCTCGGATCCCTGATCGACAAAGGTCTGGTCGAGAACTTTCACACGCCCCTGGTTGTCGCGACGATCCTGTCGATCGCTCTCGCGCTGGTGGCTGATCTGCTGGTGGCGGGGGCCCAGCGCGTAGCTGTGCCCTGGGCGCGGCCGGTCTGACCCGATGGACTTTCTTGGCCTCGTCTGGCGATGGTTGGCCGATCCCGCCCACTGGCAGGGTTCAGATGGGATACCCGCACGCCTCGTCGAGCACATCCACCTGTCCGGCGAGTCGGTCCTCATCGGAGCTGCGATCGCGCTCCCGGCGGGCATCGCGCTCGGCCATTACGGCAGGTTCGGCGCGTTGGCGATCAACATCTCCAACGCCGGTCGCGCGGTGCCGTCGTTCGGCATCCTCGTGATCGCCTTTCAGGTCTTTGGCCTGGGCGACTTACCGATCGTCCTGGCGTTGACCGCGCTCGCCGTCCCTCCGATGGTCACGAATAGCTACGTCGCGCTGCGGGAGGTCGACCCCGACATCCGCGAGGCGGCGCGGGGGATGGGCTACCGCGAGCTGGCGCAAGTCCTGCGCGTGGAGTTGCCGCTCGCGGTACCTCTGATCATGGCCGGGGTCCGCACATCGGCGGTGCAGGTCGTGGCGACGGCGACGCTCGCGGCGCTGATCGCCGGCGGCGGCCTCGGCCGCTACATCGTCGACGGCCTGGCCACACAGGACTACGTGAAGACAGCCGCCGGCGCTGTCCTGGTGGCGGCGCTGGCCCTGGCGACGGAGCTGTCGCTGTCCGGGGTCCAGCGGCTGCTGGTGCCACGTGGGATCCGGCTGCTGAACGCGCCCGTGGCCGCTCGCGCAACCACGTTCAAGGTCGCTTAGTGGAAGAATGGTCGCTCACCCGGAGTTTGGATCGGGGAGGGCCACCCGGCCCGGGAGGATTTTTGATGCATCGAACACGGGCGTCTCTCTGGCTGGTGGCGGCACTCGCTGCCCTGGCGACGGTCGCCGCGGCATGCGGAGGCACGACTGGGGGCGGCACCACCAACAAGGGGACCGTCATCGTCGGCGGGTTCAAGTTCCCAGAGAGCAGCATCCTGGCCCAGATCTACGGCCAGGCGTTGGCGCACGACGGCTACACGGTGCAGTACAAGCTCAACCTCGGCACCCGTGAGGTGGTCGCTCCGGCATTGAAGAACGGGGATATCGACCTCTACCCGGGCTACGCGGCGACCGACCTCGAGTACTGGAACAACAAGGCCGGCGAGGCCACCGGCGACGCGGCCGCCACGACGGCCAAGCTGAACGGCCACCTCCAATCGCAAGGGCTGATCGCGCTGACGCCCTCCCAGGCGGTTGACCAGAACGCCTTCGCCGTGACCAAGGAGACCCAGCAGAAATTCAAACTGTCCAAGCTGTCGGACCTGGCGCCTATCGGCAACCAGCTCGTGCTGGGCGCCGGGCCGGAATGCCCGACCCGGCCGTACTGCCTGCCCGGGCTGCAGACCACATACGGAATCCACTTCAAGGACTTCAAAGCGTTGGACACCGACGGACCGGCGACTCGCGCCGCGTTCAAGAACGGGACCATCCAGGTTGGCCTCGTCTTCAGCAGCGACGGCGATCTGAACGACCTTGGCCTCGTCGTGCTCCAGGACGACAAGCACCTGGAAGCAGCCGACAACGTGGTTCCGATCCTGCGCCAGAAGGTCGCGACGGACGAGGTCAAGAACCTTCTCGACAAGATCGACGCAGCCCTGACGACGGCGGACCTCGTGGACATGAACTCCCAGGCGTCAACCCAGCACAAGGACCCCGACGCGATCGCCAAGGCCTACCTGGAAAAGCACAACTACTTCAGCTAACGTTCGGACCGGATGGAGCGAGAAGCGGCGCTCGCCGACTTCGAAACCGCCCGCAAGGAATGGGAGGCGGCCTTTGCGAAGGTGCCCGACGGCGCGCTGACGTACCTTAAGCCGGGCGACGACTACTCGCTCGGCGGTCTCCAGGTGCACGTCAACTGGGTGCTGGTGCACTACCGCCGTGTCCTCGACGGCATCCTCGCGGCGGGTTTTGCCGAGACAGCTCCGGCGGACCCTCCGGCCGACGTGCGGCGCGCCCTTGAAGGCGCCAAACGCGGATTGATGCCGGCGGAGCGGCGCAGCTCACTCGCCGAGATGGCGCAGCTCCATGCCACGGTTCGATCGATCATCTGCGAGTTGGCTGAGGAAGACTGGTCGCGCAAGGCGTCTGTGATCTACGGGGAGGGGCAGGATCCTTACCCGACCAGCCCCGAGGACGTCATCGGCTGGCTGCGCGACCACTATCGCGAGCACGTCCAGCAAAGCGCGGACCTGATCGAGGAGTGGGCGGCAGCCCACGGGAGCTAGCCCTAAGGCAGACGGTTGATCCAATCGTCCCTCGAATACTTCGACTCGACGAGGCGGCGCGCCATTTCCAGCTCAGCTCGCGATACCTCAGCGTCGCTCGCGTTGAACTCCCGCGTGAAATAGGCGTGCAGTTTCCGTGCGACCTCATCGCAGCTGAGACTCGTGAACCAGGACAGGGGCGATACGGATTTCTCGGCGCTGCGCACGCCGCGCTCAGCCAAACGTTCCCGCCCGAGCCGGATCAAGCGGGGCAGCAGCTCGACGTCCATCGAGTGGGCCATCGTCGTGTGATGCAAGACGAACCCCCGCCGCCGTGCCTGCGCCGCGCCGCCGATCTTGCCGCGAGGCGAGATGATGTCGTTGATCTCGCGATAGGACGCCGGGACGCCGAGCTCATTGAACGCGCGCACGGCCCATCCGTCGAGCAGCGCGTATGACTTGCGAAAGCTGATCCCCGCGACGATCGAATCCGGCAGGTACATCGAGTATGTGATCGTGCGGTCGGGCTCGCAGAGCATCGCGCCGCCCCCGCTCATGCGTCGCGTGATGACGAATCCGAGATCCTCGGCCGCGGCGAGGTCGACCTCGTTCATCACGGATTGATGCGATCCGATCACCAGCGCGCGTTCGATCCACCGCCATAAGCGCATCGTCGGCGGGCGTTGTCCGCTCATCACCTGCTGGAGCAAGACCTCGTCGAGCGCCATGTGCATGTGCGCCGGATGAGGACCCGGTGGGATCACGTCCCACCGTGCTTGGCCGAGGCTTGGGGTCATCACGGCTCTGCCAGTATTCCTGATGAAGATGGCGCGATAACGCACCGATGGCGCCGGCGATGCGCATGGCGCGCGTCGGAAGGACCTCGTTGGCGCCAAAGGTGCGCAATTCGCTAACTTCGCAAGAACGGCGTGCGAAACGCCATAGCTAGATATGGGGATGGCTGTGCAACCCATTCGGATCGTGCCGCTCCGGCTGGAGGCGGCGGCGCCGGTCGTCAGGCCGCAGCTCACATATCGAAGTGGGCCGCTGCTCGCGTCGGTGGAGGCCTTTCTCTTCTTCTGGGGCGACGCCTGGCAGCAGGCGCCGCAGTCCGCGCTCGTGCAGCAGCTGAACGATTTCTTCGTCTTCGTGCTGGCCAGCCCACTGATGGATCAGCTGTCGGAATACAGCACGCTGGACTTCGCGATCACGCACGGCTCGCGCAGCGGCGCCATAGCTCTCACCACCGCGCCTCCTCCGAGCGTGGAGGACGCCGATATCCAGCGTTTCGTCCAGGAGGAGATTGCCTCCGATCCCGCGGTGCCGCAGCCGACCGCGAACTCGCTGTACTTCGTGTTCCTTCCACCTGGCGTGACCGTCGGGCTCGACGGCGGCTCGTCGTGCGTGAATTTTTGCGGATACCACAGCGCCATCGATGACAAGGTGTTCTACGCGGTCATGCCATACCCCGACTGCGGCGGATGCACCGGCGCCCTCACAGTCTTCGACGCGCTCACATCGACCAGCTCGCACGAGCTGTGCGAAGCGATCACCGACCCGGTGCCGGGCCGGGGCTGGTACGACGACCAGAACGGCGAGATCGGCGACATCTGCGCATGGCAGACGAAGCGGCTCGGCGACTATCTGGTGCAGCTCGAGTGGTCGAACCAGCAGCGCAAGTGCATTTGAGCACCAAAAAGAGCCCGATCGAGCACGTCGTGATCATCGTCAAGGAGAACCACGGCTACGACAATTACTTCGGCAAGTTTCCCGGCGGCAACGGCGTCGCGCTGGCGGCGAGCCCCAACCCCCCACCCAAGGACCCCGACCACCGCCACGCGGCATGGCTCACGCGCGACAAGACCGCGCCTCGCCTCGCGTTTCCGCAGAGCGATATCGCGTCCTACTGGGGTTACGCGAGGCAGTTCACTCTCTGCGACAACTACTACACCGACGTGGCCGGGCCATCCACGCCGAACCACCTGATGCTGATCATGGCCGACTCGAAGCTCGTCGACAACCCGTCGACCAGTTACCGGAAACATCCAGGGCCGCCGCTGTACGACCAGCCGTCGCTGCCGTCTCAGCTGGACACGGCGAGGTTGTCCTGGACCAACTACAACGGTTACGCCTTCGAGTTCATCAAGTACACGGCGGGCAAGAAACTCCCGTGGCAGCAGTTCGCGACCGACGCGGCCGCCGGCAAGCTGCCTTCGGTTTCGTGGCTGTATGCCGACGAGATCATGAGCGAGCATCCCGCCGACACCGCCACGCAGCGCGCCGCGGGCGCAGGTGACGTGAACAAAGGCAGCCAGTGGACGGCGAGCCAGGTCCGGGCCGTGGTGTCGGCCGGCTTGTGGGCCAAGGTTGCGATCTTCATCACGTGGGACGACTGGGGCGGCTGGTGGGATCACGTCGCACCGCCAGAGGTGGAGAAGTGGAAAGACGGCACGCAGTTTCGCTTCGGCGGGCGGGTCGGGTGCCTCGTGCTCAGCCCTTACGCGCGGGCGGGATACGTCTCCAAGGCGCTGCACTCGCACGTGAGCCTGGTCAAGTTCTGCCAGGCCAATTTCGGACTTCCATCCCTCAACGCGCGCACGAAAGCCTCTGACGCGATGGAAGACTGCTTCGACCTGACGCAAAAGCCGTTGCCCCCGCCTCAGTAGCGAACGTCGCTCAGCGATTTCCAGCCGTACGAGACCTCCTCCAGCTCAGCGGAGCCGATCGTGATCGGCTGGGACCGCACGTATACCCCGCCCAGGCGCTCGTAAAAACCGCGAGCCGCGGTGTTGTCGCGGAGGACCCAGACGATCATGTCCTCGAGGCCCACCTCGCGGAGGCCGCCCACGACTGCCTGCACCAGGCGGCGTCCATGACCACGAGCCTGCGCGTCCTCCAAGACATAGATCGCATAGAGCTCGCCGGCGTAACCGCTCTCGCCCGCACGCTCCGGTCCGCCGGACGCAAAGCCCACCACTCCGTCGACGTTCTCCGCCACGTAGATGCGCGCCGAGCTGTCGCCCAGGGTCCGCCGCCAGCGCTCCTCGTAATGCGTCTCGCTTAGCGACGCGAGGAAGTCGTCGGGAAGCAATCCGTGGTACGCGGACCTCCACGTGGCGACGTGGACTCGCGCGATCGCGGATGCGTCGTCCAGCTCAGCTGGTCGTACCAGGCTGACCATCGATTCAGAATCTATCGCGTAGGCCCGGTGGAAGCCAGCGCCGGGAGCCTTCCCAAACGATGGATGAAAAGGCGGAGCTGTCAAGACGGTCGAGACGGGCGGCGTCTTTGATCGCCGCCGCGCTCACGGCAATCGTCGTGGCGGCCTTCCTGTACCTCAGGGCTGCGACTCCCACCTCGCCTTCGGCAGCCGTCGCTCCCGCCCCGCCCACCTTGACGGGTTACACGGCGGTGTATGACTTCGTGACGGCGTCGACCGGATGGGCTCTGGTCACGCGCTTGGGTCGGTACTGGATTTTCAGGACGGTCGATGGGGCAAGAAACTGGCAGCTGCAGGACGCGGGCCCTGCGCCTCAGGGCGACCCCGACGTTGATTTCGCCGACGCGAGGCACGGCGTGATCTCCTTTTTCGGCCCCTCGTTGGTCGTCTACCGCACGTCGGACGCCGGACTTCACTGGCGGCCGCTGGCGGTGCCCGGGGATGCGTTCGCGGTCACCTTCGCCAACGCCGACAGCGGATGGGCGCTGACTTGGAATCCATCCACGCAGGACCTGCAGCTCCTCTCAACGAGAGACGGTGGCGCGACGTGGGTCGAACGAGTGTGGCCTTCCGGCGCATACTGGGTCGGCAGGGGTGGCATGGGGGCACTGGCCTTCAAGTCGAGCGGCCAGGGGTGGACCGGAGGCATCGGCGATCGGCCGACGCTCTTGCTCACAGTTGACGGCGGCTCGAGCTGGCGGCCGATCTCAATCCCGATCCCGCCGGACGTGGTGCCGACGCCGTCAGCGGTTCCCGGCCCCGAACCGCCGCCGAAACCCCAGTTTCTCTTTGGCCTGCTCACGCTCTTGCCCGAGCGCGGAGTCCTCGCCGTGGTCGGTGACCTCACCGGTGACCTGGTTGCGTTCACCTCGCTCGATTCGGGTGAGTCGTGGCGGAGAATCGCCGCTCCTCCCGAGCCGGCGAGATTTGCCGACATCTCGTTCGTCGACGACACCCACTGGTGGGCTTCGCGGTATGGCTATCTCTTCAAGACCTCCGACGCCGGTCAGACCTGGCAGCGGGTCGGCGTCAAACCCTTGCTCGAGGACTGGAACTACCAGCCATCGCATGTGATCGACTCCATGCACGCGTGGTCGGAGATGATCTCGACCGCGCACTCCACGGTCTCGGCGCTCGCCACGACGTCGGACGGCGGCGTCACGTGGACCTCTGTGAACGTCCCGAGGCCCGGGTAGGTGTGATGGACATCGACCCCGACTTCGATTGGACGCCGCAACGCGGCCGCGCCCGGCGTGCCATCGCGCTCATCGCGGCCTCGCTGCTCAGCGTCACCCTCGCCGGAACCGCGTTTCTTCACCCATCGCTGCCTGCGTTCATGTCGAGCTCGTCAGCGAAGGCGCCGCTCATGCACGCCGCGTACCGCGTGGCGGCGGTCGACTTCGTCGATCGCGGCACCGGCTGGGTCGTCGCGCTTCTCGAGTCAGGCGACTACGCGATCGTGCACACGACCGACGGCGGTCTGACCTGGACGCGCCAGCTGTCTGTGACCGGCGATGGACGAGCGCACTACGTCAAGTTCTTCGACCGCTCGGTTGGCGTCTTCGCATTGTTGGGAACGCGACCTCTTCTGCATCGGACGGCCGACGGCGGACGCACCTGGTCGCAGCTCCCCGCGGTCAATGCGCCTGGCAACGTCATCTCGTGGTCGTTCGTGGATTCTGACCACGGTTGGATGCTTGTCACGGACCCGGGCCAGGCCGCGCCGTCTCGGACGAGGCTGTACCGGACCGTGGATGGAGGTGGCCTGTGGAACGACCTGGGTCCGCCGGTGGATGCGCCGGACCAGGCGTTTCAGATCCACTTCTCATACCTCACCACCGGCTGGCTGACCAGCGCCGGCAAAGGTGCGTACGCCTACAAGACCAACGATTTCGGTGCGACCTGGTCGCGCGTGCCTCTGCCCTCGCCCTTCGGGGGCTGGCCGCAAATCGGAGAATTCTTCGTCGCGGTGCAGCCGACCTCTGGCGCCGGTGCGGTGGCGTCGGTCGTCTACTTCCCGCCGATCAAGGGCCGGACCGGAATCGGCGGAACCATTCGCGGCTTTCCGCCGCTGACGGTGCGCGGTTTCGACGGCGGACGGCCGCGCACGTACCTGTACGCGACGGTGATCGACCAGGTCGCGGGAGGGCCGTACGCGCAGGAGCTGGCCCCGAACCAGGCGCAGCTGAGCACCCTGGACAATGGCGGCGCCTGGGCCGTGATCGGGCCCCCCGCGCCCAGCGGAGCGATCGGCTACTTTGACGCTTCCAACTGGTGGTGGATCGGGGCCGGCCTCTGGTCGAGCAGCAAGGACGGCGGCGTGACGTGGACCGGGCCGCGAGGCACACGGGTCATCGAACCGGTGCCGGGATCCCTCCAGGTCCTCGACCGCGACCACGCGTGGTTCGCCGGGTCGACCCCCACCAAACCTGTGCTCCAGAGCACCGATGACGGCGCCGCGCACTGGCGAACGGTGACTCTGCCCGCGATCGAGACTTCGCCTACGCCTTGACGTAAGCGATCACGGCCCGGGCTTCGGCCACGACGTGGCTGTGCCCCTGCTCGACCGTCGCCTCGCAAAAGGCCAACCGCCGCGTGCGGTGTCGCACGGTTGCTCGCGCCACCAGGCGGCCCGGCTTGGCGGGACGCAAGAAGTCGATCTTCAAGTCGGCGGTGAGCGTGGTCTCACCCTCCTCGGCGACCGTGAACGCGACCGAGGCAAGTGCCTCGTCGGCAAGCGTGGCGATCGCGCCCCCATGCACGATCGGGCCACGGGAGGTCGGAAAACCGTGCGACTCGGCAGTCATGTGACCTTCGAGTACGAGCTTGCCGTAGTCGACCTCGACGAGCCGCGTCCCGATGTTGGCCACCATCCCGCTGGCGGACCATTCCTTGTAGAGCTCGGGCAGCGCCTTGACCCCATAGTGCTCGTCTGACTCAGTCATGTCTCGAGCGACCGGTGGAGCTCGATCACTGGCGCGATGAGCCGGTAGCCCATCTCCTCGTTGATGCGGAGGATCGGCGGGTTGTCCGCGTCGTTGCTCGTGCGCACGCGGTCCATGCCCAGCTCGATCGCCTGGCCGATTGATTCGTACTTCAGCGCGCGCGCGATGCCCCTGCCCCGGACGGACCGTGACGTTCCGGTGTACGCGGTCCATGGCATGCCGCGCACGACGGGATACTCGAGGACAGATGTCCCGACTATCGCGTCGCCCTCGCGCGCGATCCAGTATCTGTCTTCGCGAATCGCGGGATCGTCGAACCAGAAGCGTTTCCATTCGGCGAGGTCCAGCACCCGCCAGGGCACCGTCGTGGGAATGTCCTTTTCTGACTCGATCGACATCTCATATAACTTGCGGAACTTCTCGGGATCTGGATCGGCGCTCAGCGGATGCAGAGCTACCCCCTGTTCCTTCATGCGGCGCCTGGTCGTCTCTCGAGTGGCAATGAGCCTGCGGCGGTTCGCGGTGAGGTCGAGTTCGGAGATCCGCATCCGCCGGTCCTCGCGATAACCGAGATGTTCCAGCGTGGCGATCTCCTGGTCGAAGTCTTCGCGGATTCGCGCCACGGCGGTCGCGGCGTCTTCCTTCCGCAGCCATTCCTCGGCCACGTTGACGAGATCCGCATATCGCTCCGCCGACCAGACATCGGGATGCAGCGCTGGCCGGACCACGCCGAAGCGCGGCTCGGCCTGATGCCACAGCTCGTGGCTGGCCGAGACGTATGCGATCGCGCGGCCTTCGCGAATGTCGATGCAACGTATGCACTTCTGGAGCTCTTCAGTCATCAGCCACCAATGGCGCAGCAGCACCGGGTCGCGCGGCTCGTCGGGGTTGCGCAGTGTCTCGAGGTCGGCCACGAGGCCCGCGCCGTCCAGGGTGGCGGGGCGAAGTTCGAGCTGAAAAGTCGTGCCGGGCATCCGTTGACTAGAAGGTTAATCTTCCCGCCGTGATTGCCCGGGGAGTGCGGGGCATGGGTGGGCTTCGGGGGCGGCGTCCCCGCTCGGCGCACCGGCTTGCCCTTGCGCCCGCCTGCTGGGGCATCAACGAGTCTGGCGACTGGGGCCACCAGATCGACGCCGAGCGGGTGCTTTCCGAAGCCGCGGCCGTCGGCGAGGGGGCGGTCACCGCCGGTCCTCCCGGCTTCCTGCCCGACCGCAGCGACCACGCCAAGGCACTGCTCCGGCGGCACCGGCTCCAGGTCGTTGCTGGGGAGGTGCAGGCGATCCTCCACCACCACGAGACCCGCGGGGCCGAGCTCGCGCACATCGACGGCCACGCGCATTGGCTCTCCGCCATCGGCGGCAGCACGCTGGTGGTTTCCGCCATCCCGGAGCGAACCCCAGGCGCGACGCGGCCCGACACGCTGTCCAACGCGCAGTGGGCGCATCTGCTCCACCTCATCGGTTCGGTCGAGCACGTCTGCGCCCGCCACCGGCTCAAGCTCGCGGTCCAGCCCCGGTTCGGCAGCACGATCCAGGGCCCGGAGGAGATCGAGCGGCTGCTGGTCGGGTCGGAGGCGGGCGTCTGCCTCGACATCGCTCACCTCGTCATCGCGGGCGCCGATCCCGTCGAAGTGATCGAGCTCGCGGCCGGCCGCATCCAGCACGTCCATTTGAACGACGTCGACCTCGACCTGGCGCGGCGCGTGCGCGACCTGTCACTCGACTACAAGGACGCGGTGTCCCGCAACCTGTACACGCCGATCGGCGAGGGCGGGGCGGACGTGGCGAGGGTGACCGAGGCGTTGCGGGGCAGCAACTATGGGGGCTGGTACACGCTGCAGCAGGACGCGCGGCTCGCCACCGCCGACGACCGGCCGCTGGGGCGGATCAGCCGCTCGCTTGAGTTCGTGCTCCCGCTGCTGTCGTAGCGCTCAGACCTTGCGGCCCGCACCCGCCCAGTAGGCGTCGCGGAGCTTTCGTTTCAGCAGCTTGCCGGCCGCGTCACGCGGAAGCTCGTCGACGAAGTCGACCGACCGCGGCTTCTTGTAACCCGCGAGCCGTTCGCCGCAAAAGCTGATCAGATCGTCGCCCGTCGCGCGCATCGAGGGACGCAGCTGCACCACGGCCTTCACGGACTCGCCCCACTGGTCGTCCGGGACGCCGATGACCGCGGCGTCCATCACCCCCGGGTGCGCGTGAAGCACAGCCTCGACCTCGGCCGGATAGATGTTCACGCCGCCCGAGATGATCATGTCGATCCGCCGGTCGCAGATGTAGTAGTAGCCCTCGTCGTCTCGATACGCCACGTCGCCTACGGAGAAGAAACCGTCGCGCAGGCTGTGGCTCGTCGCGTCCGGCCGGTTGTAGTACTCGGCGACCCAGCTGCTGCGGACCATGAGCTCACCGGGCTCGCCGATCCCGGCTTCGGTGCCGTCGTCGCGGACCAGCATGATCTCCTGGCCGGGCACCGCCGTGCCGCATGAGCCAGGCTTGCGCAGCTGGTCCTCGGGCCGAAGCACGGTGTTGACCCCCGTCTCGGTTGCGCCGTAGAACTCCCACAGCACCTGGCCGAAGACGGCCTCGGCCCGCTCCTTCAACACGTAGGGACAGGGCGCGGCGCCGAGGATGATCGCGCGCAGCGACGACGTATCGCGTGGATTCCGCTCCTGCGCGTCGACGAGCCGCTGGAGGAGCGTCGGCGCCATGAATGACGTGGTCACGCCATGGCGCTCGACCAAGTCCAGCGCGTCGCCGGCGTCGAACTTCTGTTGCAGGACGACGGTCGCGCCGAGCACCTGATGCAGGACCGAGAAGAACGCGACGCCGCTGTGATAGCCCGGTCCGCACATCAGATGGACGTCCGACTGGGCAAGCTCGAAGATCGAGATGACCTGCAGCACGTTGCCGATGTCGACCCCATGCGGCCGCCACGCGCCTTTGGGATTCCCGGTCGTGCCGGAGGTGTAGATCATCGAAGCGCCGAGCGCACTGCCGACCGCGTCGAAATCGTCCGACGCGTCCTGGACGACCTCGCGGTATGAAAGCCACCCCGCCGGAACCCTCTCCCCGACGGCGATGAAACGGACGTCGCCCTTCACATCCGGGGATGCCGCGGCCACGACTTCGACGTGGTCGGGCCCGGCGGCGGCGATTCTTGCGCCCGAGTCATTGAGCACGTAGGCGACCTCCGGTCCGCGGAGGCGATAGTTGACGGGGACGATCACGAGCCCCGCGCGCCGGAGCCCGCTGGCGATCTCGGCCCCCACGATGGAG
>Ga0209802_1001673_pt1 | contig 16152 bp, 20 predicted proteins | sample GraSoiAngelo_129_FD_185886 | JGI IMG/M metagenome (GOLD analysis project Ga0209802, IMG submission 185886) | Grasslands soil microbial communities from the Angelo Coastal Reserve, California, USA - 14_0927_12_40cm (SPAdes) (version 2) | ecosystem: Environmental > Terrestrial > Soil > Grasslands ... | reverse complement strand
CCGACACGCCGGGCGTGCGCGTCGGCCAGGTGTTCAAGAAGATGGGCCTGAACGGATCGCCGACCGGCGAGCTCGTGCTCGAAGACGTGGTGGTGCCGGTCGCCAACCGGCTCGCGGCCGAGGGCCAGGGCTTCACGGTCGCGATGCGCGCCCTCGATTCGGGCCGGATCGGCATCTCAGGACAGGCGCTGGGGATCGGGCAGGCCGCGGTCGACGAGGCCGCGAGCCTGATGAAAGGACGCGCCCGGGAACAGGGTGACGATTTCACCCTCGCCGACATGGCCACCCGGCTCGCATCCGCCCGCTTGCTCGCTTACAACGCAGCCTGGCTGTGCAGCGCCGGTCGACCTTTCACACGCCAGGCCTCGATGGCCAAGCTCCACTGCACCGACACGACGATGCAGGTGACGCTTGACGCCCTCCAGCTGGCCGGAGAGGAGGGCACGTTCTCGGGCAGCCCGTTCGAGCGTCACGTGCGCGATGCGAAGGCGCTCCAGATCTACGAGGGATCCAACCAGGTCCAACGAATCGTGATCGCCCGAGAAGTGCTCCAATAGGCCGCGTGGACTTCGATCTCTCCAAAGAGCAGGTCGCGATCCGGGACACGATTCGCGAGCTCGTTCAGGACCGGGTTGCTCCGCGCGCGGCCGAGATCGATGAGAAGGCCGAATACCCGAAAGACATCGAAAGGCTCTTCGCCGAGAACGGCATCCTGGGCATCCCGTTCCCCGAGGAGTACGGCGGGATCTCCGGCTCCAGCGTCACGATCTGCATGGGCATCGAGGAGATCGCCAAGGCGTGCGCGACCTCATCTCTGATCCTTGCCGTCCAGGCGCTCGGTTCGTACCCGATTTTGGTGGCGGGCTCGGAGGAGCAGAAGAAGCGTTTGTGCCCGCCATTGGCGTCAGGCGATAGCGTCGCGGCGTACGCGCTGTCCGAGACCGGCAGCGGCTCCGACGCTGCGGCGATGAAGACGCGCGCGAAGCGCTACGGCGATGAGTACGTGATCAATGGGACCAAGCAGTTCATCACCGGCGGAAGCATCGCCGGGACGCTGGTCGTCTTTGCTCAGACCGATCCGGAAGCCGACCACCGAGGCATCTCCGCGTTCGTGCTCGAGCGTGACACCAGCCCGTGGCAGGCACCGAAGCTCGAGCACAAGCTCGGTATTCGCGGCTCGCCGACTGCGCAGCTCGTGTTCGACGATGTCAAGGTCCCGGCTGCCAACCGGCTCGGGGAAGAGGGGGCGGGGTTCAAAATCGCGCTCGCCGTTCTGGACCGCTCGCGGCCGGGAATCGGCGCCCAGGCCCTCGGAATCGCCGAAGGCGCATTCGACTACGCGCTGGCTTACGCACGCGAGCGAAAGCAGTTCGGCCAGCCGATCTCGAGCTTCCAGGGGATTCAGTTCATGTTCGCGGACATGGCCACGCAGATAGAGGCGGCGCGGCATCTCGTGTACCTTGCCGCGACCAAGGTGGATGCGAAAGCATCGGATCTCACCAAGGTGGCGTCGATGGCGAAGCTCTTCGCGTCGGACATGGCTATGAAGGTGACGACCGACTGCGTGCAGATCCTCGGCGGCTATGGGTACATCTCCGACTACCCGGTCGAGCGGATGATGCGAGACGCCAAGATCACGCAGATTTACGAGGGAACCAACCAGATCCAGCGCGTCGTCATCGCTCGGTCATTGCTGAAGTGAGTCTTCCGAACCCGACTCAATCGCCGGCATCGCCCACAGCCCCTTATCACCCACCCCCGTCTTACCCGCCACCTGCTTACGGCAGGGCGCAGTCAACCGACGGCCGCGCGGTGGTGGCGCTGGTGGTAGCGATCTTCGGATTGATCCTCGGTCTGCCGCTCGGCGTCCCGGGCCTGGTGTGCGGTCCGATCGCGTATTTCATGGGCAAGTCCGCAAACCGGCGGATCGACGCATCCGGTGGAACGCTCGGTGGTCGCAGCCTGGCCATGACCGCCTGGATCCTCGGCATCGTCGCCACAGCGGCCGGCGCCGTGATCACCCTGATCTGGCTCGTCCTGTTTCTCGTCGCGATCTCCACGCCAACGGGCTAGGCATTGGAGCGCATCACCGAGGCCTTCGTCTGGCCTGTCCGCGATACGGGGTGGGCCTTGAAGCTCGTCATCATCGGGCTCATCGCGCTGATCCCGATCATCGGCTGGATCAACGGCATCGGGTGGATGCTCGCCTCACTGGATCGCCTCCGGTCGGGTGACGAGCGGCTCGCGGCCGGCAACTTCACGCACATCGGACGAGGCGCGCGCGTGTTCGTCGTGGAGCTGATCTACGCCCTGGTGGTCGTCGCGCTGGGGTTGATCTTCTACGTACCCGGGATCCTGATCGCGGTCAACCAGAGCCACGGCGCCGGCAATCCGGGACTGATCGCGCTGGCCATCCTTCTCAATCTGGCCGCACTCGGCGTCGTTGCGCTAGGCAGCCTCGTCTACACATTCCTGCTGCCGGCAGCGATCCTCGCCACCGACGCGGGTGGAATCGCGGCCGGATTGCGCATCGGCGCTGTCGTCAGGCGAAGTCGCGCGAATCCGATCAACACTCTGATCGCCGGCCTTATGCTGATCGCCGCAAGCTTCGTCAGCTCGATTGGCGCGATTGCGTGCGGAATCGGAGTGATTTTTACGGCCCCCTACGCGCTGGCGATGCAGGCGTGGATCATTCGCAGCTTCGAGATCGGCACCACCGGCCGGCAATCGGAATAGGAGGACGCGTAGATGTCGGACTTGCCGCCGCCGCCCCCACCGGGTGGCAGCACTCCCACACCGCCTCCGCCCCCGCCACCACCACCGGGACCGCCCGGGGGTGGGTTCACCCCGCCGCCGCCACCTCCTCCGCCGCCCCCACCGGGTGGCAGCACTCCCACACCGCCTCCGCCCCCGCCACCACCACCGGGACCGCCCGGGGGTGGGTTCACCCCGCCGCCGCCACCTCCTCTGCCACCCCCGCCGGGTGGAGGTTTCATTCCGCCGCCTCCGCCCCCGGGCGGCGGTTATGTGCCCGGCGGCTACGTACCGCCGGCGCCGATGGGATACACGCCGGGCGCCATGGCGTATGCCGGAACTCGCACCGATGGGCTGGCGATCGGCTCGCTGATCTGCGGCATCGTCGGCATCGTCTGCTTCTTCATCTGCCTGGGGATCGTCCTCGGTCCCGCGGCCGCGATCATGGGCTTCATCTCCCGGCAGCGCATTGCATCGAGCGGCGGCACGCTGGGCGGCGGAGGCATTGCGCTAGCTGGTTTGATCCTGGGCGTGGTGGCCTTTTTCGGCAGCGTGGCCTGGATCCTGGTGTTCGTTCTCTCGTCCAACCACACGACCACGACGTAACCCAGCCACCTCGGCCGGCGTTCCAAAAGGGTCTTGCAGGGTAGAATCCCCGTGCGCATGCAGAGGGCCAGGCCTAGGGCCAGGCGATCCCGCTACCACGTCTCCTACCGCCTGACCCGGTCGGTACCGGCGGTCGTTGGCGCGTTGGTGCTCCTGGTCGTGATCGTGACCGCGACCCTCACCTACAAGCGCCTGGACGACTTTGTCTCGGCCACGACCGGGCGGCACATCAATCCGATCGGCGAGGTCGTGCAGGCCGTCGAGCCTTCGCCCGGCACCATCGCGTACAAGCTGAAGCATGGCCAGCAGGTCAACATCCTGCTGCTGGGCCGCGGCGGAGAGGAGAACGACGCGCCCTACCTGACCGACTCCATCATGGCCGTGACCATCGATCCCGCGACCAACCGCGTGTCCATGGTCTCCATCCCACGCGACCTTGTGGTCGGCATGAACCTGCAGTCAAATTCCAGCCGGATCTGGGTCAACAAGATCAACGCCGCCTACGAGGTTCCGCTTGTGAGCATCATCTGCTGTGTCGCCGCCCAGTACCAGGGGCGCGACGGACCGGGCCTTGCGGCCGAGCACGAGGTCGGGAAGGTTACGGGCCTAACGTTCGACCGCTATATCGCGGTCGACTTCGTCGCCTTCCGGGACATGGTCAACGCCCTCGGCGGCGTTGATGTGTGCCTGGCTACGAACCTCGACGACAACGAATACCCCGACTACCACAACGGCTACGTATCGCTCCATTTCAAGGCCGGCTGTCAGCATCTGAATGGCGAGCAAGCCCTCGAGATCGCTCGTTCACGCCATGCGATCCAGCCTGATCAGTCGAGCGACTTCGGTCGCGCGCGCCGCCAGCAGGACATCATGCAGGCGATAAAGAAGAAGGCCACGACGGTCAACGGATTCTCGAAAGCACCGCAGCTCTTGGGCGCGCTCCAGAAGAACATCAACACCGACATGTCGCTGTCCGACATGCGTGCGATCTACGACTGGGGCAAGAACCTCCCCGACGCCTCGATCATCCGAGCCGCGCTCACGGCACCGTCGGGTGCAGCGGACGGGAACCTGCTCGACTCCTACAACTGCGGCATGGGTCCCGCGGTGTCCCAGCTCTGCGCCGACGATCCGAGCTTCGGCATGATCCACCGTTACATCGCCTCGCTTCTGATCGACCCCGCGGTGCTCGGCGAGAAGGCGCCGATCCAGTTCGCCAATGGGGCAAACAATTACCCCGGACTGGATGGCCGTGTCACCACGATGTTCGACCCCACCGGCTTGCAGCTCGCTGACCCGGTCGGGCACGGCGCGATTCCGCAGACACAGATTCTTGACTACTCGAACGGCCAGTTTCCCCTCACCTCCAAGTGGCTTGCGGGTTTCTTCGGTGCCACGGTCGTCCCCGCGACCGCCGCCAACCCCGCGCCGGCCCGCGGCCAGCAGACTTATGGTCTGGTGGTGGTGATCGGGCACGACTTCGCGCGGCACTGGCTGGGCCAGTGAGCTGAGCGAGCCTGACCTAGTCGGGCGACTCCGCTCGGGGGACATCCGCGCCCTCGCCCGCGCGATCAGCCTCGTCGAAAAGCGTGATCCCGCCGTCAGGGCCATCGAGGCCCAGCTGAAGGACGGGGCCAACGCTTACGTGGTCGGATTCACTGGAGCTCCCGGAACGGGAAAGTCGACGCTGGTCGACGCGCTCGTCACCCTGTTAAGGAAGCTCGATCGCGCGGTGGCCGTGATCGCCACAGATCCCAACTCACCGTTCACCGGTGGCGCGATCCTCGGCGACCGCATCCGCATGCAGCGCCACGCGCTCGACCCCAAGGTCTTCATCCGCAGCATGGGAGCGCGCGGCCACCTCGGCGGTCTTTCCTTGGCCGCTCGCGAGAGCATTCGGTTGCTTGGCGCGTTCGGCTTCGACCCGGTGATCCTCGAAACGGTCGGGGTCGGCCAGTCGGAGCTGGAGGTGGCCGCGGTCGCCGACACCACGGTGGTTGTTTTGACGCCGAATCTCGGCGACGGCGTGCAGATGATCAAGGCCGGCATCCTGGAGATCGCGGACATCTTCGTCGTCAACAAGGCGGACCTTGAAGGCCACCACCGTGCGGTCACCGAGCTGCGCTCGATGCTGAGCCTGTCCAATTTTGCCGGCGCTCCGAAGCAGTGGAAACCGCCGATCATCGCGACCTCGGCCACGAAGCAGGAAGGTATCGATCAGCTCTGGGATGCGATTCTGGCCCACCGCCGCCACCTCGAATCGAGCGGCCGGGCGGATGAGCTGGCTCGGAAACGGCTGGAGGACGAGACCGTGGAGGTGGCGGCTGAAATCGCCCGCGACCGCGTGCGGCACGCGCTGGCCGAGAACCGGGCGCTGTCCGACCGTCTGCTCGCTGAAGGCACCCCCTTCGCAACGGCGGAAGAGATCCTCGACCGAACGCGATAATGGATCGAGGATCACTTGAAAGTTCGAGCGCGCGACCCCAAGCAGGTGTGGAAGGAGGACTTCGAGTCGTCAACCGCCCGTGACGACGGGCTCGAGACTTCGACCATCTCCGGAATCCCCCTGCAGCCGCTGTACACCTCCAGCGACCTACCAAAGCGCGAGGAGGAGGTTCCCGGCCAGTTCCCGTACACGCGGGGAATCCACCCCAGCGGCTACCGCGGCCGCATGTGGACCATGCGTCAGTTCTCCGGCTTCGCGACCGCCGAGGAGACCAACCGCCGTTACAAGTACTTGCTTGCGAACGGCCAGACAGGGCTGTCCGTCGCCTTCGACATGCCCACGCTGATGGGACAGGACTCGGATGCCCCGACCAGCCGCGGCGAGATCGGACACTGCGGGGTGGCGATCGACTCGCTCGCGGACATGGAGACGCTGTTCGCGGGCATACCCCTGGCCGACATCACTACCTCGATGACGATCAACTCGCCGGCGGCGATTCTTCTTTGTATGTATATCGCTGTCGCGGAGAAGCAAGGGGTGCCCGCGGCCAAGCTTGGCGGCACGCTGCAGAACGACATCCTCAAAGAGTTCATCGCCCAGAAGGAGTTCATCTTTCCGCCGGCCCCGTCGATGCGTCTGGTCGTCGACTCGATCGAGTACTGCGCGAAAGAGGTGCCGAAGTGGAACACGATCTCCATCTCCGGTTACCACATCCGCGAGGCCGGTTCGACCGCCGCCCAGGAGCTCGCCTTCACCCTGGCTGACGGCATGGCGTACGTCGATGCGTGCATCGAACGCGGCATGCGCGTCGATGATTTCGCCTCCCGTCTCTCGTTCTTCTTCGATGCACACATCGATTTCTTCGAGGAGATCGCGAAATTCCGCGCCGCGCGCCGAATCTGGGCGCGATGGATGCGCGAACGCTATGGCGCGCAGGACGAGCGCTCGTGGAAGCTGAGGTTCCACACGCAGACGGCGGGCGTTTCGCTGACCGCACAGCAACCGGAGCTCAACATCGCCCGCACGGCCATCGAGGCACTGGCCGCGGTGCTCGGCGGCACGCAGTCGCTTCACACCAACGCGATGGATGAGGTCTTCGCGCTTCCTACCGACAAGGCTGCGCGCCTCGCTCTGCGCACCCAGCAGCTGCTCGCGTACGAGACCGGTGTCGCAAACACGATCGATCCCCTCGGCGGCAGCTACTTCGTCGAGGCGCTCACAGACGAGATCGAGCGCCAGGCCGAGGCGTATTTCAAGCGCATCGAGGAGCTTGGCGGGGTCATCCCGGCCATCGAGGTGGGCTTCTTCCAGAAGGAGATCGCCGACGCCGCGTTTCGATACCAGCAGGAGCTCGAGCAGAAGCGACGAGTGATCGTCGGCGTCAACGAGTTCACCGTCGACGAAGAGGAGCCGATCGAGATCCTCCGCATCGACCCGAAGCTCGAAAGCGAGCAGGTGGCGCGGGTCCGCGACGTACGGGCGAAGCGCGACCAGGCGCGTTGTTCAACCGCCCTGGCGCGATTGCGAAAGGCCGCGGCCGGCACCGACAACCTTATGCCGTACATCCTCGAAGCCGTCCGCGCGTACGCGACCGAGGGCGAGATCATGAACGCGATGGTCGAAGTGTTCGGGCTGTACACGGAAAAGGCCGTCATCTAGTGTCCAGCGCCGGAAGGTCCTCGCATCTTCATCGGCCCGGTCGGCCGGGCGCCTACGGCGCTGAAGCCGGCGTCGTCTCCTGCGCGCGTTCGGTCGCGCATCACGATGCGCTCCCTCGCGTGCTCGTCGTCTCCTTGGCTCCGGCCGCCAGTGCCGCGAATATGCGTCGGACCTCCGGCGCCGGACACTGATGGCGACGAAAGCGCCAGTGAGGCCGGTGCGGATCGTTCTCGCCAAGGTCGGACTCGACGGGCACGATCGAGGCGTCAAAGTGGTGGCCCGGGCACTGCGTGACGCGGGCTACGAGGTGATCTACACCGGGCTGCGTCAGACGCCGGAGATGGTGGTCGACGCGGCCCTGCAGGAAGACGCGCAAGTCATCGGCCTTTCCATCCACTCAGGCGCGCACATGACCCTTTTCCCGGCTGTGGTTCAGGAGCTGAAGCGGCGCAAGGCGACCGACATCGTCGTCTTCGGCGGCGGCATCATTCCCGACGACGACATCGCGACTCTCAAGCAGAAGGGCGTCGCCGAGCTCTTTACACCCGGAACTCCACTCCAAGGGATCGTCGATTGGCTGCGCAAACGGTTCCCCGAGGGCGCCCGCTAAGAAAACCGGCGTCCGTGGGTCAGTAATGAACTACGACTGAATTGGCGACTTTGTCGTGCCAGCCCTGCTTGCGTGGATCGAACGCCACCCAGATCCAGCCGATGTAGCAGGCCCAGGTGTTGATGAACGTCATCAGGAGCCGGATGGTCGCGCGGCCGTATCCGATCCGTGCTCCAGTGTTCGCGTCGATGATGCGTAAGTGCAGCAACCGCATCCCGATGGTCTCGCCGGACGAGCCCCAGAAATAGATCCAGTAGCCGAATGTGACCGCCAGAGCAAGGAGATAGAAGAGGACGAACGCGCCCCCGAACAGCGCCGCGGCGGCGCCGTTCGAGCTCTGGCTGTTGGAGTTGCTGGTGGATGCAAACAAACCGCCGGCGGCGGCGAAAATGCCAAAAAGGATGCTGAACGGGATGCCGAGCAGGAGCCCGTCGACGAGCCTGGCTACGACCCGGATCCAGAACCCGGCGTAAGTCGTCTGGCCGGCATATGTCTGCATCGGCGCGGGCGCGTAGTTCGGCGGAGGCGGCATGTAGCCCGCCGGCGGCGGTGGCGGATTCTCCACGGTTGGTTAGTGCTTTAGGAGACGGTGACGATCGTGCCGGCGACCTTGTCGTGGATGGCCTGCTTCTGCGGGTCCCACAGCTGCCAGAGCCAGCCGACCGCACCGATGATGCAGATCGTGAATCCGACCTCGAGCGTCCATATCAGTCCCCGGAGGGCGGCCTTGCCCATGCTGGGGAACTGCCCGGTCGCTATGTCGCGGACCTTGAACCCGAACGGCATCATCCCGATCGACTGCCCGCGACTGCTCCAGAAGTACCCGAAGTACGCGACATCGACAACGAGATCGATGATGCCGGCCAGGCCGCGAACGTCCTTGAGGATCGCGCCGATGATGGCGTTGATGACGATCAGGATGACCACGTCGATGAGGCCCCCGACGATGCGCAGGCCTGGTGAGGCGAGGTTGCCGGCGGCCATTGCGCCGCCGCCGCCCATCGGGGGCTGCATGTAACCGCCTCCTGGCGGTGGCGGGGGTGGCATCATGCCGCCGGAGGGCGGTGGGGGAGGCGGTGGGCTTTGCATACCTGGTTCCCTCCAACTGGTTGCTGCCGGCGTCCGTTGGTATCGCTCTGCGCGGTATCATAGCCACCGCCTCTCCATCTGAGGCGCCACCATGCAGCTGAACGCATCCACCCGCGACCTCCTCGGCAAGCGAACCCGGCGGCTACACCGCCAGGGAAAGCTGGCCGCCGTCGTGTACGGCCACAACAGCAAGCCGACGGCGCTCGTGCTCGACCGGCTCGAGTTCCAGAAGGTTTTCGTCAAGTCGGGCCGGACCCACCTCGTGGACCTCGTCGTCGACACCGATCGAGCCGAGAAGGTGCTGGTCCGCGAGATTCAGACCCACCCCCGCCGTCTGGGACCGATCCACGTCGACTTTTACGTCGTAAACCTCGAGGAGAAGATCACCGTCGAGGTTCCGGTCCACCTGACGGGCGAGTCCGCCGCGGTCAAGCGTGGCGACGCCGACATCCTCCAGCCGATCCACGCGCTGCGCGTGGAGTGCCTTCCGACCGACATCCCGGAGGCTTTCGAGGTCGACCTCACCCCGCTCGAGGAAATCGACTCCGAGCTCCGCGTGTCCGACGTCAGCGTGCCCAAGGGCGTGACCGTGCTCGTCGACCCCGAGGAGCTGCTTGTCAAGATCGTCCACAAGCGCGAGCTCAAGGTCGAGGAGGAGGTGCCGGCCGCCGAGGCCGTCGTTCCTGCCGAGGGCGAGGCCGCTGCCGAGGGCGAAGCCGCCGCCGAAGGCGAGTCTCCCGCCGCAGAGGAAGCAGCCGAGAAAAAGAAGTGACCCCGCCGCCGCTGGCGGTGGTTCCCGGTCTGACCGACACGAACCTCGAATACATAGTCGTTGCGGTAATCGTCTTCCTCGTTTTCGTCGTTGGCTCGCGTGTCGTCTCGACGGTTGTCGTCGCGGCGCTGAAGCGCCGAAACATCCGCGCGGACATGGTCCAGGTCGGAGGGCGCGTCGTCACCTTCTTCCTGATCGGCCTCGGGCTTTTCTTCGCGATCGGCTTCGCGTTTCAGAGCCAGAACCTGACGCTCGCCGGCATCCTGCTGGCCACCATCGTCGCGAGCTTCGGTGTGCAAGATCTTCTCAAGGACTACGTGTCGGGCTACTACGTCCTGCTCGAGCGCCACCTCAGAGTCGGCGATCGCATCACGCTCGAGGGGGCCGGCTCAGGCACGGTGACCGATGTGAGACTGAGGGTGACGTTGCTGAAAACCGACGCGGGCGACCTCGTCGTGGTGCCCAATTCGGAGCTGTTCAACAAGGCCGTGACTGTGCACGTGCGCGCGGTCGAGCGAGCCGCTGAGACTAAGCCAACGCTCCCAGAATGATCCGCCAGAGGGCCTCGAGCTGCTGGCCCTCGATATCCGACTCCTCGGCCACCAGCTCTCGAAGCGCTTGCGTCGCCAGGTCGACATGGATGCCCGCCGCCACCTGTGTGGCGAGCGACCGCAAGTGGAAGGTGTGGTCCGGCTTGTCGGTCTCGACCTCGAGGTCGGCGTCGATCTTGTCGAGCTGAACGAACTTCGCCCATCTCGACACCTCGGATGCTCCGGTCTCCGGCGCATCCGAAAGGTGCAGGCAGTTGACGCCGCCAAAGATTCCGTATCTCTCTCGCAGCGAGCCCGGACGCGATTGCTGGATTCGCGTCTCGCCGAGGTCGTGGCGCATGCGCTCGAGCGCGTCAGCGGATGCGCTCACTCGCCCGACGGGCATCGGGAGCGCGGTCATGAAGTCGACCAGCCAGCCGAAGAACGGCCTGCCTTTCAAAAAGTCGTAGTGGCTCTCGATGAGCGCGGCCGGCGGTTGGAACCACGTGAGCGACTCGACTTTCCACTCGCGTTCGGAGACGAGCCAGCCCCAGATGCCGGCGCGCGCGGCAAGCCGGTAGGCAGTGTCAGGCTTGAGGATCACGAGCGCGTCGGCCACGGAATCGTGAAGTCTAGGTTTTCCGATCGCGGGGGTTCGGCTTGTACACCTTGCGCCCCTTCAGCTTCTCGGGCATATGGACCTGGTTCGCGACCCCACCTTCGTAATCGTGGGCGTACTTGTAATCCTGTCCATAGCCCATCGATCGCATCAAGCCCGTGACGGCGTTCCGGAGGTGCAGCGGCACGGGCTCGTTGCCGGTCTGGGCGATGAGCTCTCGCGCGGCTCCGTACGAGGTGAGGGCTGAGTTGGACTTTGGAGCCAGTGCGAGGTAGAGAGCCGCCTCGGTGAGCGGCAGCACCGCCTCCGGCATGCCCACGAAATGCGCCGCCTGCTGGGCGGCCATCGCCACCTGCAGCGCTTGCGGATCGGCGAGCCCGATGTCCTCGGCGGCGGAGATGACGAGGCGCCGCGCGACGAACAGCGGATCCTCTCCCGCTTCGAGCATGCGCGCGAGCCAGTAAACCGCGGCGTCAGGGTCGCTGCCCCGAACGCTCTTGATCAGCGCCGACACGATGTCGTAGTGCTGGTCGCCGGCCCGGTCGTAGAGGAGGTGGCCTTCCTGGAGGGCGCGCTCCACGTGGTTGAGCGTGATCTCCTGCCCGGCGGCGAGTGCAGCGGCGGTCTCGAGCCCGTTCAGCGCCACCCGAGCGTCGCCGCGGGCGCCCTCCAGCAGGGCGTCCATGCCGTCAGCGCTGATCGCTGCTCCGAGCTCGCTCGCCCCACGCTCCACGATCTTCCTCAAGTCCTCGCGCTCGAGCGCCTCCAGCCGGAATACGCGGCTGCGCGACAGCAGGGGCGCAATCACCTCGAACGACGGGTTCTCGGTGGTGGCGCCGATGAGGGTCACGGTGCCGTCTTCGACGTGCGGCAGGATCGCGTCCTGCTGGGCCTTGTTGAAGCGGTGGATCTCGTCGATGAACAGAACCGTGCGGAGCCCCGCCCGCCGGTGAACGCGCGCCTCCGCTACCACTTTGCGCAGGTCGGCGACGCCCGCGGTCACGGCTGACATCGCGACCAGCCGGGCATTGGTCTCCGCCGCCAGGAGGCCGGCGAGCGTGGTCTTGCCGCTTCCAGGAGGTCCCCAGAGCACGATGCTGGGCAGGTGACCCGAACCGGTGAGGCCCCTGAGAACCTCCACCACCCGCCTCTGGCCGACCAGCTGGTCGAAGCTGCGGGGCCGCAGCCGCGTAGCGAGAGGCGCGTTCGGTTCGGATACGGCTGGAGCCTCGAACAGCTCGCCCTGGTCGGTCATAACTGAGATTCTGGACCCTGTCTGTAGAATCCCCCCGTGACCGCCTGCTGGTACTGCAATTCCGAGCTCCCGGAGGGAGCCATGTACTGCCCCAACTGCGGGCACAGCCAGTCCGACAAAACCTCCAGCCCGCTGTTCGGGGTCGTCGATCCGGTAACCGGGATCTGGAACTCGCAGTTCATCAACGCACTGGTCGGCCAGGAGGCCAACCGAGCGGTCCGCTACCACCGCCCGCTCTCGGTCCTGGTCGTCGAGCTCGACCACGCCGAGCACGTTCACAAGGAGCTCGGCCACATCCAGCTCGAAGGGCTGCTGCGCGAGATCTCGGAGCGTCTGGGCCAGGCCATCCGCGACACCGACACAGTGGCTTTTCTGGACGCCGAGGGACCGCCGCATTTCGCCATCGTCTTGCCCGAGACCGACGAGCAGGGAGCCACCCTGGCCGCCGACAAGATCCGGCGCTCCATCGCCTCGCACGATTTCGCGACTGCCGGCAACTGGAAGCGGATCACGGTCAGCTGCGGCGCAGCCACGATCAGCCAGATGCGGTCCTCCGACGACGAGGCGGGGCTCATGAATCGGCGCGAGTACACGGGAAACCTGGTCCGCGAGGCCTATCACGCGCTGGAGTCAGGGCGCTCGTCCGGCACCAACCGCACCTCGGTCGGCGCTTTCCGCTCCTAGCGCTTCCGTAGGATCGATACCGATTTGGCGTCCACGCGTGTCTACCTGATCCGGCATGCCGACGTCGAGAACCCGCGCCGTCTCCTGTATGGGCATCTCGACGGTTTCCAGCTGAGCGCGCTCGGCCGCGCGCAGGCAACCGCGGTCGGAGACAGGCTGCGGGGCGAAAACGTGAAGCGCATCGTCCACAGCCCTCTGGCTCGTGCTGTCGAGACGGCGGAGCTCATCAACGCCAGACTCGATCCACCCGCGATCCTCGAAGCGGACCCCGAGCTGCGCGAGGCGGAGTTCAGCCGCTACCTGCAGGGGCTCCCGTACTGGCACATCCCGCTGCGGCGCCCACTCTGGTACGTGCACAAGGCGAGGCGCGGGCTGGTCCCCGGCGACGAGTCGGTCGATCGGATGGGCGGCAGAATTCTCGACGTCGTGCGCCGGATCGTGCATGAACATCCCGGTGAGACGATGGCGGTCGTCAGCCACGCCGACCCTCTGCAGGCGGCTTGGATCGTGCTCGATGGGCGGGCGCACAACGAGCGCGAGATGTATCGGAAGGTCGTGGACAAAGCGGGGATGCTCGTCCTGGAGATGGATGGGGATAAACCCTTGCGCTGGGAGTACGTGCCTCCGCCCAAGGTCGAAAAGCAGGCAACTGTCGCGTGACGTCGCGTTTCCCCGAGGGCTTCCTTTGGGGCACCGCCAGCGCCGCTCACCAGGTCGAGGGAGACAACCGCAACTGCGATTGGTGGGAGTTCGAGCAGCAGCCAGGCCGGATCGCCAACGGAGGCACGTCGGCGATTGCGAACGACCACTACCACCGCTACCGCGAAGATTTCGCGCTGCTGCGTGAGCTGAACCAGAACGCGCACCGGCTCTCCATCGAGTGGTCCCGGATCGAGCCTTCGCCCGGCGAGTTCGATGCCCGGCAGATCCGCCACTACCGCGACGTCCTCGGCGACCTGCGCGAGCAAGGCATCGAGCCGATGGTGACGCTGCACCATTTCACGAGCCCGACCTGGTTTGCGAGCAAGGGTGGCTGGTCGGCCCCGGACGCCGCTCATGGTTTTCTGCCGTTCGTGCATCGGGTCGTCGACCAGCTCGGTGACCTCGTCGGGCTCTGGTGCACCATCAACGAGCCGACGATCTATGCCGCCAACGGCTGGGTCTTCGGCGAATTTCCCCCGGGCCGTAAGGGAGACGTCATCGGGCTCTATCGCGTCACCAGCAACATGCGCAAGGCGCACGAGCTCGCGTACGGAGCGATCAAACGCAGGTGGCCCGACGCGAAAGTCGGCCTCTCTCATCACAAATTGTTGTTCCTGCCTGCCTCCGACAAGCGCCGCGATCGGTGGGCTGCCCAGACGTCGCAGATGGCTCTCGATCGATGGCCCGTGGCCCCCGGGCAGCTGCGCCGGATCGTCGAGGCCACCAGCGATTTCGTCGGCATCGCTCACTACTGGGGCCAGATGTGCGCGTTCGATCCCAAAAGACCGCGCGAACAGTTTATCCGGCGCTTCAACGTTCCCGGCCGGCCCGTGACCGACATGGGACTGAGCGCAGACCCGACCTGGATGCGCACGGTGTTGAATGAGTTGCGCGAGCTGGGGAAGCCCGTGTACATCACCGAGAATGGCCTTGCAACCGGCGACGACGAGTGGCGCGCTCGCTACATCACCGAGACATTGGCCAACGTACTGCTCGCCATCGGCGACGGCGTCGACGTTCGCGGCTATTTCCACTGGACGAACACCGACAACTTCGAGTGGGCACGCGGCTACTCGACGCGCTTCGGATTGATCGAGGTCGACCGCAAGTCGCTGGAGCGAACGATCAAGCCGAGCGGCAAGCTTTACGGCCGCATAGCAGCGGCGAACGCACTCCCCGACTAACACTAAACTCAGCCCGTTGAACGTCAGGTCCGGTTTGATCTCGGCCGGCGCCCTTGTCCTCGGAATCGCCCTCATGGTGTCGCTCGCTTGGGGCTTGCAGCACGCGGCCCTGACGAGTCCTCACCTGCTCGGTCACACGGCCCCCGACCTCGCCATCCAGCAGCTTGACGGGCGCGAGGTTGGCGTGCGTGACCTGCGCGGTAAGCCCGTGGTCGTCAACTTCTGGGCGTCATGGTGCGGCCCGTGCGTGCAGGAGCTGCCCGTTCTGGCCGACGCAGCGGCGACCCACCCCCAGGTGGCATTCGTCGGCGCCGCCATGCAGGACACGACGACTGGAGTCCGTTCGTTCGAGGACCAGCACCCGCACTCATATCCCGCGGGCCCGATTGTTTCGGGCAGCTATGGCGCGTACGGCGTGGTCGGGCCGCCCGTCACGATCTTCATCACTGCGGACGGCGTGGTGGCCGCGTCCTTCGCCGGCCCGCTCGATGCCACCACCCTCGATCACTACTTGAGGCTGATCGCCGCATGATCCGCTGGGGCCTGGTGATCGCGGTCGTGGCTGCGTGCGTGGGCTACCTCGTGTATTCGGCCTCCGGCGCGGCGTCGGAGTACTACCTGACCGTGTCCGAGCTGCGCTCTCGTCAGCCGGCGACCGGAGACGTGCGCGTGGCCGGCGTCGTGCAGAACGACGTCCAGCGCAGCGATGGAGGCCTTCACGTGCGCTTCACGGAGAAGGACGGGACCGCATCGGTTCCGATCGACTACACAGGGACGCTGCCGGACATCTTCAAGCCGGGGATCACGGTGGTGGCCGACGGCAGGCTCGGGGCTGACGGGGTCTTTCACGCGCGCGCGGTGCTCGCGAAATGCCCATCGCGTTTCTCCACCACGCCCTACACGCAGTGATACTGGCCTACCTCGGCGCGGGCGCCCTGCTCGCCGGCCTGGTCCTGGCAGCGTTCTCGGCGCTGCTTTCGTTCTGGGCCGGTTGGACCGAGAACGGCGTGATGATCCAGGTCGGCCGCCGCGCCTTTTACGCGACCGCGGCCATGCTCTTCGCCGCCGCCATCGTTCTGGAGACGGCGCTGCTCACGCACGACTTCTCACTCGCCTACGTCACCGAGCACAGCGATCTCGCGACCCCGATCGCGCTCGTCGCGGCCGCGTTCTATGGCGGCCAGGAGGGGTCGCTGCTCTACTGGGCGCTCATCCTCGGCATCCTCGGTAGCGCCTCCCTGG
>Ga0209802_1001666_pt1 | contig 16200 bp, 12 predicted proteins | sample GraSoiAngelo_129_FD_185886 | JGI IMG/M metagenome (GOLD analysis project Ga0209802, IMG submission 185886) | Grasslands soil microbial communities from the Angelo Coastal Reserve, California, USA - 14_0927_12_40cm (SPAdes) (version 2) | ecosystem: Environmental > Terrestrial > Soil > Grasslands ... | reverse complement strand
GGTTTCATCTGCGTCAACGCACATCCGGAAGGCTGCCGATTGAATGTCGAGCGGCAGATTACTGCTGCCGAGCAAGCGCCACCCCCGCGCGAACGCGCTCCCCGAAATGTGCTGGTCGTCGGAGCCTCCACGGGCTATGGATTGGCCTCCCGCATTGCCGCCGGATGGGGATATGGCGCGCGAACGCTGGGCATTTTTTTTGAGCGCCCCCCAGACGACGAGAAAACAGCAACAGCCGGCTATTACAATACCGTCGCCCTGGATCAGCGCGCTAAACGCGATGACCTGTTGGCTGCCCACATCAACGGCGACGCCTTTTCCGATGAGTGCAAGCGCGAGGCCATCGAAATCGTGCGACGCGAATTTTCCCCGCTCGATTTGATCATCTATAGCCTGGCCTCCCCCAAACGCATGCATCCGCGGACCGGAGTCGTACACAATTCCGTGCTCAAGCCCATTGGTCAAGCCTATTCCAATCGCACGATCGAGCTCGATTCCGAGAAAGTCGTAAATGTGACTCTCCCGCCGGCCAGTGAGAAGGAAATTGCCGACACAGTTGCAGTCATGGGAGGCGAGGACTGGCGCATTTGGATCGACGCCCTCGCGAAGGAAGGACTTCTTGCTCCCGGTGCGCGCACGCTGGCGTACTCCTACATCGGCCCGGAAATGACCTGGCCCATCTATCGGGACGGCACCATAGGCCGCGCGAAGAACGATCTGGAGCAAACCGCGCGATCGCTAGACGCGTTCCTCTCGCCTAAATTTGGGGGTCGGGCGCTGATCTGCGTGAATAAGGCGGTCGTCACGCAAGCCTCGGCTGCAATCCCTGTCGTGCCCCTGTACATAAGTTTGCTGATAAAAGTGATGAGCGAAAAGGGCCTCGAAGAGGGGCCCATCGAGCAAATGCGGCGTTTGTTCGCCAATTTTCTCACTGCTCGTGCCGATCCTAAAACGGACGACGCCAATCGGTTGCGCCTCGACGATCGGGAGATGAGTACTGATGTGCAGGCTGAAATCGCCCGCCTTTGGCCACAGGTAACTACAGAAAATCTGCGAGAAGTAACAGATTTCGCAGGATTTCAACGGCAATTCCGGAATCTTTTTGGCTTCGATGTGGAAGGAGTGGATTATGAACGCCCGGTCGAAACGGACACTGAATTGCCGCCGGAAAGATAAGCGCCGTTTGGTAGATTCAGTTTAATTCGCATTGCTGCCCGAAACTATTCTTCAGTGCGCCACAACGCCGCTGCGGTGCCTCGGTTTGCGAATCAGGAATACGAACGGAATCATCGCCATGGTTACGATCGCGAGTATGTGGAAGTTGTCGATGTAGGACAGCATAGTGCTTTGCCGCTCTAACATTCGCTGAAGCAAACCGTAGGCCTGCCTCGTCGCCTCTGGCCCGCTCGCCGCCCGTAGGGCGCCGGAGGCGCCTTGCAGCATCTGCTGAACGCGCGGATTGGCTGGGTTCAGATGCGCGGAGAGTTGGGCGCGATGAAATTGTTGGCGCCGGGCAAGCATGGTGGTCACAAACGATATGCCCACGCTGCCCCCGATGTTCCGGGCCAAATTGATCTGACCGGAAGCCACGTTATTCCGCTTCGCTCACCGCAGCCAGATCTTGGGTTCCACCGACATTCCCAACCGCAGCAGGTGTTCTCGGTTCTCGCCCGCATCGAGCACGATCTTTACCGGAACCCGCTGCACCACCTTGACGTAGTTGCCCGTGGCATTTTCCGGCGGCAGAAGGCTGAACTGCGCGCCAGTTGCACCCGCGATGCTTTCCACGCGCCCTTGGTACTCGCGTCCGTAGGCATCCACGGAGATCGTGACGCGCTGGCCGATTTTCATCCTGCGCAGTTGAGTCTCCTTGAAATTTGCAGTGATCCACACATCGTCGAGGGGCACCACCGAGAGAAGCGTCTGGCCCGGCTGGACGTTCATGCCCACTTCGACTCTCTTGTTGACCACGCCGGTTACCGGGGCGGTGATCGTGCAATACTGCAGGTCCAGCTGTGCCTTATCGAGCGCCGCCCGTTTTTGCTGCACCGTTGCAATTGCCGCACGAGCCCGCGCCTGTGTCGCGGCCACTTGCTGCGGACCTGTCTGCGAATATTGCAGCGCCGCCTGGGCGTGATTGACGCGGCTCTCCGCCTGCGCAATCTGCTGTTCGACTGCGGCTACACCGGCGTGGGCGCCTTCGACTGCAGCAGCATTCGCCTTGGCTGCGGCCTCCGCCTGATCGTAGAGTTGCTTGGAGACCTCATCTTTTGCCACGAGCGCGCTATACCGGGCGACGTCGGCCTGGGCGCGCGCGTTATTGGCCTCTGCCTGCTCAAGTTGTGCTCGGGCGGAATTGAGCTGCCCCCGTGCTGCGGCAACGCCGGCTTGGGCCGCCTGTAAATCTGCCTCTGATGAGGAAACCTGCGTCGTCGTTCCGATGGTTTCGACCGGCACGTTCAGGTTCATGGCCTGGGCCGTCGCCTCGGCGTCGGCCAGTTCGGCCTTGGCGCGCTCGAGCGCGACTTGATAATCCCGAGGGTCGATTTCCACGAGCACCGCGCCTTTTTCTACGGTTTGGTTGTCGTCCACATTCACCTTGAGCACGTACCCCGAAACACGTGCGCTGACGTTGTTGATATGGCCATCAACCTGTGCGTCATCCGTAGCTTCGTAGCTATTTAGATATCGCCGCATGAAAAAACCTGCCACAGCCAAGGCGATCGCCATTGCCACAACGATGCGGCGAACCAGAGAGCGTTTTTTTGTGGCTTGCTCTCGCTCTTTCGAGAGCTTCGGGCTCGGCATCTCGCCCGTTGCAGTGGCAGTCATATTGTCAGTCGGCACATCCGCCCGATCCACTTGCATTTGGTCGGCCATGATTTACTTTTCCTTCCAGTATTGGCGGAAACCGCGTTCCGCGGAACCCGTTGCCCGGGCAAGCTCAACTCGCGCCAGGTTGTAGGCATAAAGGCTCGAAATGTAGGATTCGTTGGCGCTCGCCACCGCCTCCTGGGCCTGAACGACTTCGATGTTATCCGTTGCGCCGCTGGCAAAGCGGTCTCGTGCTTGCGTGAGTGTCCGCCCGGCAAGGTCGACATTGCTCATGGCCACGGAAACTTGATCGGCGGCTGCCTGCAGGTCCAGAATGCCGTCGCGAACATCCTGCTCGATCTGCGCCCGCAGATTTTCGAGCTGCTGCCGGCTGCGATTCAGTTCTGCTTGGGCCACCTGAGCGTCGCCGTGGGCTCGGCCTCCCCCGAAAATGGGTATGCGAAGTGCAGCATAAGTCGTGAAGGTGCCGAGGGCGGTAGAGGGCGTTTGACCGATCGCTCCGTAATCGGCGTAAATGGAGAGGGAAGGAAGACGTTCGTAGGCGGCCGCCCGAACCATCTGTTCCGCCGCGCCAACCTGAGAGAGAGCCGCTTGAAAGTCCGGCCGGCTCTTCAAAGCTTGTTCCAGGCTCTCCTCAACCGTGATCGGCTCAGGCGGCTCATAGGGGATTTTCTCGGTGAATATGAAATCCTGTCCGAGCGGCACACCGATCACCCGGGCAAGAGCCAGCTTTTGCTTCGCAAAATCATTCCGCGCTGCAATGAGCTGCTGGCGGCGGCTCTGGAGTTCCACTTGGGCCCGCAGAACATCAATACCCGCCGAAATGCCGACGTTTCTCATATCTAACGCCTGATTGTAGAGCGCTTGCGCGCTTTGCACCTGCGCGTCTGCCGTATCCACTCGTGCTGCGGCCGCAATGGTCTCGAGGTACTTGGCGCCGACCACCAGCACCACGGCTTCGCGCATGTCCTGGTAACTCAGTTTGACGGCGGCTGCATTCTGCCGTGAGGAGCGCTCGCTGGCAAGCAGCTTGAAATCCACCAGCGACTGCGAAAACGCCACGCGCGCGTCAAAAAAACCAAACGGTCCCACAACCAGCGGGAAACCGGGGAATCGGGCGACAATTTTGGCAAATCCCTCCGCCGCGAGGTTCACTTTCTGTGCGTTCTCGGAGATTCTGGCGGAGAAGTCCGGCAAAAGCAGACTGCGCGCCTGCCAGAGCTGCCCTTGCGAGGAGAGTTGCGCATCCTCCGAGAGCAATAACCCGAGATTTTGGCGCAGGCCGCGTTCGATGGCATCGGCAAGCGATAGCGGAATCGGCTGCGGGCTCGCCGTACCCGTGGGCACGCTGCCCATGGTTTGGTTCTGAAACGAGTTTTGCCGTAATCCGGGAGAGCCTCCGGCGATGGAATTCCGGCTGGGTGCCACGGTCTGGGCGGATCCGCCGATTGCAGCCAGCGTTATGCAGAGAACTGCCGCGAATATTTTGCGTCGTCGATCCATAGGGCTCTCGTCTTTGAATTTGTCAGGCGGCTCGATTCGCCGTGCGCGCGAGCGTGTCTCGCTTAGATTACAGAAGGCCACCGGAAGGTACAAACAGAGGGCCCTGGCGCGGTAGTTATATCTCGCGTTTTGACGCATTTAATCTGCGAACTCGGAGAGCCGGGAGTCCGCAGGGAAGGCCCGGCTCACCATCACAGCAAATACTTTGCTGGCCGGCGACCGACATTTTCCCAAATTATCGGTCAAGCTGAAGAATTACTAATCCTCTTCGTTTCGGGCTTGGACGGCCGTCGCAAACGCCCCATTTTGAGCTTTCCTCTTTGCTAAAAAAGGGACACTATAGGTGCTCCTTTTTTCTTTCCTAGATTCTGGGGAGGCGAAGTTGAATAGGCGGTGGTGGCTTGTGTGGAGGGATCGGCTTACATTCATTCTTCCGGTGGCCGGAGGCTTGGTTGCGGCAGCGGTGGGAATCCGAATGCTCGTTCTCACGGACTTTTCTAATTCAGGCTGGGAATTCATGGGGCGTTGTGGAGCTGACGCGCTGGGATTCTTCCTGGTCGCCGGGATTTGCTGGCTCAAGACCCACCCGGAACTCGATCGCGAAGACTAAAATTAGGAGCGTCGCCTCCTTTTAGCGGCGCTCAGCTGGGAATTTTCCTGTAAATTTCTCCCTCACAATAGATGGGCGCGGCCGATCCGGCTCTCAGTAGGCAGCCGGGCTCTTCCTGATTTTTGATCCATTTGGGGACCTGTTTGTGCTCGAGCGTTCCGATGGTGCTGGCTGACGGCCCTTGCCCGTTAATTCGTCCGCCAGCGAGTTTGCGCCGTAGATATCCCGCAGAGCTTCCAGGATGCCGCGCGCGTCAACGTGGATGGAACGGCCGATCGAGTCATCGTAAATAAAATTCCAAGGCAGCGATTGGATATTGCCATCGAAAATAATGCCCACCAGCTCTCCGGCTCTGTTGATCACTGGACTGCCCGAATTGCCGCCGATGATATCGGCTGTCTCCACGGCATTCAGCGGACTATCGAGCTTGATCTTTGACTTCGCAGCCGTCCAGCGATCCGCCAACTTGTAGGGATCTTTGTTGCCGTGGTCGGCCGCGTGCTGGAAGGCGCCGCGGAACGTGGTGAAGTAGGGCAGTCTTGTGCCTTTCGGCGTGGTGCCCTGGCCATTTTCCGTATAGCCTCGGATCACGCCATAGCTTAGCCGCAGCGTGAACGTGGCATCGGGATAGCTGGCCGTGCCTTCCGTGGCAAAGCGGATTTTCGCGATGGCGGCGCCATCCTGCCGCACGACGGAGTCGATTTCATCGTCATATTGCTTGCGCACGGCGCGCGCCTCGGGCTCGATCTCCTGCATGAGCTTGATCAGCGGATCCGTACTCGCGTCAACGGCAGCCTTGCCGCCTTCATAAAGCTGTTTGCGCGCGGCGACCTCGTCCAGTTTGGTGTTGTCGATCAACGACCGCGCCAGCTGGGCGGGTGTTTTCCCATCCAGCGCGCGGTTGACGATGGCGTCATCTGGCATCTTTTCCTTCATCTCGGCGAGCGAATCCGCAAGCTCAGTACGCTCCAGAGACTTGTAGATTGGCGCGGTGGAGAAGAGATCCTGTTCGAGAGAAGGCAAAGCGGAATCGCGATATTCGCGCAAACGATCGCCATTGGGCTTAGGGCGCTCTTCGGCGGCGCGCACCAAAATCCGCGCAAAACCTGCCAAATCCCCGCTGAAGCCGCCGCGGCGCTCAAAATAGGTAAGCGGGAGATAGATCTGCTTTTCGGTATCCATGGCCTTGGCGATCTCGGCCCAGGGATCGCCGAACTCCGCCTTTTTGGCTGCGTCAGAGGCGATGGCCTGGCGCATCTTGCCTTCTTCGGCGGACTTCTTAGCCATGAGCGCTTTGTCGGCAAGGCCCGAGTTCTCGCCGCGAAAGGCCTTGAGCGAATTTTCGACGCTAAAGAGGTCATCATGCGCGATGCGCGCGTTCTCCTCGGATTCGGCGCCGAATTTCTTGAGCAGCTCGTCCCGGCGAGCCAGCCGACTCAGGACCAGCGGATAGCCGGTGTCGCGCAGGAATTCCAGCTGCGCCATGGTGTTCAGCCTGCTCGTGGAGCCGGGATTGCCAGAAACGAAGATCAAATCGCCATCTTTGACTCCGGCCACGGACCACTTGAGGTAATTGTCCAGATGCGCGGGCTTATCATTTTCGTAAACGCGGAAGAAGCAGACGTCCAGATCGTAGCGTGGATACTCGAAGTTATCGGGGTCGCCGCCGAAAAACGCAGCGTCGAATTCCGGCGCGAAGACCAGACGCACATCGGTGTACTTCTTGTATTTGTAGAGGTGATACATCGCGCCGGAGTAGAGGGTGATCACATCGCAGCGCAACTTTGTCTCCGTGGCGCACTGCTGCTCGATGGTGGACATGGCGGCGCGCTGGGCCTGGCCCCGATCGGCAACGGACATGCCGGGCTTTACCGCGGCGTTCACCTTGGCGGTGGCGTCTTCAATATCCTCGAGGACGTTCAGCTCCAGGTCGGGGCATTTGGCCTCTTCGGCCTCCGTCTTTGCGTAGAAGCCGGTCTTGAAGTAATCCTTTCCGCCCGTGGAGAGCTGCTGGATGCATTCGGAGCCTACGTGATGGTTCGTGAAGGTGAGGCCATCCGGCGACACGAAGGATCCCGAACCGCCATTATTGAAGCGCACCGAGGAAAGCTGGGTGTGCTGGAGCCACGACTTGGTCAGGTCGAAGCCATACTTGGCTTTGAGCTGCGCCACGGGCGGGACGTTGAACAGCCACATGCCCTCGTCGGCCGCGGCGATTCCTGCCAAGAATAGAAAAGCGAAAGAGACCAGGGTTGCGCGTCTCATGAAAGTCCACCTCCGAGCTCCGCGTGCATTCGACAAGGATACTGCCGGGCAGGTGTGGGATGAAAGCGGGTGTTGCGGGGCGCCACCGTCACAGGCGCGTCCAAAGTTGAATCACCTTAAGGCAGACGATATCCTCGGCGGCAGCGGGCCGGGTGTATAGTAGGGGCATCGCAAGGCGGTCACCAAGGCTCATCTTCTAAATCCGAGGGAAGCCTCGAGAGCGGGGATTCTTCGAACGAGGAAGCTTCGAAAGGGAGTTCACCATGGCGCAAATAACCCTGAACGTCAACAGCAAGTCCCGGATGGTCGATGTCGATCCGACGACTCCGCTTCTCTACGTTCTTCGGGACGATCTGGAGCTGAAGGGGCCGAGGTTCGGCTGCGGGCTTTCGCAATGCGGAGCCTGCACGGTGATTATCGACGGCAACACGGTCCGTTCGTGCAGCTACCCCGTGAGCTCGGCCAAGAACAAGCAGATCACAACGCTAGAGGGTTTGGGCACGGTGGCTCGTCCTCATGTCCTGCAAACGGCATTCATTGAGGAGCAGGCGGCGCAGTGCGGCTATTGCATGAACGGCATGATCATGAGCGCCAAGGTTCTGCTGGACAAGAACCCCCACCCGGGCGACGACGATATCAAGCGGGCCCTTGAAGGCAATCTCTGCCGCTGCGGCAGTCACCTGCGCGTGGTGCGCGCAGTGAAGCGGGCCGCAGGCGAGCGCGTGTAAGCGCGATTTTCAAACGGAATTTTGTAAAGAGGAGAGCGCAAAATGGAAACCAGCACAATCTCCCGCAGAGAGCTTCTGAAAGGAACCGGCGCGCTGGTCGTGAGCTTCAGTCTGTTTGGGCCCGCAGCTCGCGCCCTGGCGCAAGCGGCAGCCGGCGGCGGCGAACCAGAGGCGGCGTCGCTCGATTCCTGGCTGGCCATCGCGCAGGACGGAACCGTCACGGTCTTCACCAGCAAGGTGGAACTGGGGACGGGGACGGAAACTGGACGTGCCCTTCAGCCGGATTCACATGGAGGCGGGGGACACGTCGAAGAGCGTGGACCAGGCGGTCACGGCTGCCAGCAGAACCATCGAACGAGCGGGGCCGCAGTTGCGGCAAGCCGCGGCAGTGGCACGACGCGAGCTTCTGCGGCTGGCTTCGGAGCGGCTAAATACTCCCGCTGAACAGCTCACTGTGAATGACGGGGTGATCAGCGCGAAAGGCGATGCGGCGCGAAAGATTTCTTACAGCGATCTCCTCGGCGATAAGCGCTTCAACGTGAAGATGGAGACCAGCGGGACCGGCTGGGACCTGAAGATCTCTCCAGATGTCCCGGTGAAGAACGTAAACGACTACAAAATCGTGGGAACGTCGGTGAAGCGCACCGATCTGCCGGGAAAGTTCACCGGCGAATTCACCTACGCGCAGGACGTGCGGGTTCCCGGGATGCTGCATGGCCGCGTGGTGCGTCCTGCGGTAGTGAATTCGAAGCCGTTGAGCGTGGATCAAGCAGATCCCCGGAGTCGTGAAGGTGGTACAGGAGGGGAATTTCGTGGGGGTGGTCGCTCAGACAGAATGGGCGGCGATTCAGGCGGCGAAGGCGCTGAAGGTAACGTGGTCAGCACCGAGCACAAGTCTGCCCGCCACTCCCGAAGAGCTCTATGCATATTTGAAAAATACGAAGAGCTTCAACGATCAAGTGACTGTCAATAAGGGCAATGCGGAAGCGTCCCTCTCCCAAACCAGCAAGAAATACGAGGCGACCTACCGCTGGCCCTTCCAGTTGCATGGCATGCTGGCCCCATCCTGCGCGGTTGCCGACGTTCGCGGCGATTCCGTGACTGTTTGGTCGGGAACGCAAGGGCCTTTCCGGACGAGGAAATCCTTGTCCGACATGCTGCGCATCCCGGAAAAGAACATCCGCGTGATCTTTCGAGAAGAGTCGGGGTGTTACGGCCGGCTCAGCCCTGATGATGCTCCGCTGGATGCCGCGCTTCTCTCTCGGGCGGTAGGCAAGCCAGTGCGCGTGCAGTGGACTCGCGCCGACGAGCATGGCTGGGAGCCGAAAGGACCGGCACAGCTTATAACCGTACGTGCCGGGGTGGATGCACAGGGCACGATCGTGGCGTGGGATTATATGGAGCGCGGCTTCCCTTGGAGCGAATCGGCGGGAAATCCGCTGCTCGCCGCACGGCAAATCGGGATGAAAAGCGTGAGTCCGGGTCAAAGCAATGGAACGGCGGGCGGCGGAGAAGCGTACGAATTTGAGAATCAGCGGATCATCGCGGCGCTGATTCCCTGGTCGCAGGATACTCCGACGCCTTTACGCACGAGCAACCTTCGGGCGCCGGGAGACCTAGCGCGCACGTTTGCAAGCGAAACTTTCCTGGACGAGATCGCCGCGGACCTGCGCGTCGATCCCGTTCAATTTCGGCTCCGCTACCTGAAAAACAATAAGCGAGTCACGGAGGCACTGGTCGCGGCCACGGAGAAAGCGCAGTGGAAGGAACACATTTCGCATTCGGCGCCGTCAGCTGGGTCCAAAGCGATGGGCAGGGGAGTTTCGGTCTCCGGCCGGGACGGCACCATTACGGCAGCGGTAGCCGAGGTCGAGGTGGATAAGTCCAGCGGCGAGGTCAGCGTCAAGCGCGTTACGCTGGCCCACGATTGCGGCTTGATTATAAATCCCGATGGCCTGCGGAATCAGATCGAGGGCAATATCATTCAAGGCGTTAGCCGAACGCTGCTCGAAGAAGTTCGCTTCGATGCCAAGGGCGTGAAGAACCTCGATTGGGTGAGCTATCCCATCGTCACCTTCCGCCGCGTGCCCGATGTTCAGATTGTCCTGCTGAACCGCAAAGAAATGCCCGCGCTTGGCGGCGGCGAACCGTCAACCGTGCCGGTGCCGGCGGCTATCGCCAATGCGGTCTACGATGCGATCGGGATCCGCCTGCGCGAGGTGCCGATCACTCCACAGAAGGTGCAGGCCTCGCTGCGCTCCAAGTCGCCGGAGCAGCGCGCCTGAATTCGATAAGCGCCGGCGAAGGGAGATCTCTCGCGCCGGTTCGAACTTCGTTAAGCGGCGAGAATTAGAAGAGATCCCCCGCAGAACCATCCGGGGGCCCAAAAAGCGCGCCTTGGTCGTCGATGGAGTTCGTTAGCCGCGAAAAGCTGCCAAAACTAAGAGAGATCCCTCGCTCACGCTGTTCGCTCGGGATGACCATCCTGATCGGATGGTCAGCTGCGGCGGGTGGATTTGCGGGTGCGCCGCTTGGCGCGCACGGGATTTATCGGGGCGTCGCCAATCAGCTCGGCCGACATTAGGCTTGTGACGAAGAGCTTGCGGCCGTGGTCGTGGAACTCGATAGCGGTGCGTTCAGCATCTGATTCGGTCACGATGCCGAGGCCGTACTGCTGGTGTTTGATTTGCTGTCCAGTGGAAAGAACCTGCACGTTGCCTCCTTTGAGCCGTTTGCCTCTTCCAGGACTTTGTTTCCCGCGGACTTTGTCAAGCGGCAACGCTCATCCTGTTGGTGAGGTTGGCCGCGGGGCGCGGGAGGAGGTTGGGGCCCGTCCCCGAACGGGCCCCGTATGGGTTAGAGGCCTACAACGTTCTCCGCCTGCAAGCCCTTGGGGCCCTTGCGGACTTCGAACTCCACAGCCTGGCCCTCATTCAGACTACGGTATCCATCTGCCTGAATGGCCGAGTAATGTACGAAGACATCCTCACCGGTCTGACGCTGGATAAAACCATAGCCCTTGCTGGCGTTGAACCACTTCACAGTTCCTTGTTCCTTCACTTCTTTCGTCCTTTTCTTTCTTCAATGAGCTGTTTGCCGACCCTCGCCTTTTCCAACCGAAATTCGGTTGGCGCCTCCAACCCGCACAAAAAATGGGCTGCAAGCGTGTTCCTGCAGCCCTCTGAACGAGTCTAAAGGAACGTCAAGAGCAACAAACGCAAACAGAGTGTAGCACAATTTGGGGTCTTTGTCGACGGCGATGAACTGAATAGTTAATCCCTAAGCAATTCATTCTACAAGACTTGATCTAGCTTCCCAGTGCCTCGTTCAGGACGAGATTATCCTTCGCTCCCATCTGAATCGCCGAGGGGTGCATGCGACCCCAGGAGTGCATGTGCCACTCTCATCCCTCTGGTAAAATCGGCAGCCCGCAGATCTTTTGGGGAGGCACGCCTTGGCATCGGAATAAGAGATATGCGAACTTGGCGCCGCCTTATTTTTCTTTTATTGGTCTTTGTGGTGACCCGAAGTGGCACGGTGTTTCAGATTGAAGCGCGCAGCCTGCCTGACGAGGACGACGCCAGCACCGCCAAGACTGCCGATTTGCCGACTGGCATGCGTATCAGTCCAACCGCAGCCCCTGGCGCTCGCTTTTCGCCTTTGAATCCGGACCTGCCCGGCGCGCCCCAATTTACCGTGGGTCAGGCTGTGAGCACGGCCGCCAGCCCGGATGGCAAGACCCTTCTGATTCTCACCAGCGGTTACAACATTCGTTATGACTCGAGCGGAAATCTGGCTCCGCAGGAGTCGAATGAGTACGTGTTCGTTTATGACATTACGACCCAGCCACCCCGGGAGATGCAGGTCCTGCGGGTGCCGCTTGCCTTCAATGGCTTGTCCTGGAACCCCAATGGGAACGAATTTTACGTTTCGGGGGGCGAGCAGGATGTCGTACACGCTTTTGCGCGCCGGGGCGCCATGTGGCAGGCAGCCAGCGCGCCCGTGCGGCTAGGGCATGCGGCGGGGCTCGGGTTAGGGGTTACGCCCGAAGTCGCCGGAATCGCCGTGAACGCGGCGGGTACCCGGTTGATTGCGGCCAATTACGAAAATGATTCGATCAGCATTGTCGATATCGGTTCGCGTACGAAGATTGCTGAACTCGATCTGAGGCCCGGAAAGAACGACCCGTCGAAAAAGGGCCTACCAGGCGGGGAATATCCCTTCTGGGTGGTTATCAAGGGCAATGAGAAAGCTTACGTCTCCAGCATCCGCGACCGCGAGATTGTGGTCGTGGGGCTGAAACCGGGAGCGAGGGACACAGCGCAGGTGGTCGGGCGAATCGCCGTGCGCGGGACGCCGAACAAAATGATCCTCAATCGCAGCGGCTCGCGACTTTATGTCGCCTGTGATAACAGCGACTCGGTCGCCATCGTGGATACGGACAGCGACCGACTGATTTCGCAGTTTCCGGTTACTGCGCCCAAGGACATATTCCTGAACCCGCGGGGCTTCAAGGGAAGCAATCCGAATGCTTTGGCGCTTTCTCCGGACGAGCGCACCCTATATGTCACCGAGGGCGGAACGAATGCCTTGGCCGTGGTCAAGCTGGACAAGGATACCGGGCGAGTCGCCGGCTTGATCCCTACCGGCTGGTATCCCAATTCCGTTAGCGTCAGCGGTGATGGCGGCTGGCTGTACGTCGTGAACGGCAAGAGCCCGGAAGGAGCGAATCCGGCTGGCTGCGGCTATACGCCGTCGCCTGCGGCATGTCAGGCTAAGAATGCCTTCATTTTTCAGCGCAGCCGAGCAGGCTTGCTCAGTCTGCCTGTGCCGTCAGAGAAAGGCCTCCGCGCTTTGACCGAGCAGGTGGCGCAAAATGATCACTTCCGCGCCGTGGGGGCCAAAGACCAGGCCATCGTCCAATTCCTGCGCGGCAAAATTCACCACGTGGTCTACATCATCAAGGAAAACCGTAGCTATGACCAGGTGCTTGGCGATTTAGAACGCGGCAATGGCGATCCTGCACTCACCTTGTTTCCGGAGCCCTTGTCGCCAAATCATCATGAGCTGGCGCGCCGCTTTGTCACGCTTGACAATTTTTACGCCAGTGGGGAAGTGAGTGGGGATGGCTGGAACTGGAGCACTGCGGCGCGAGCAACCGATTCAGTCGAAAAGACTCTTCCGGTGCAATATGCCGCCCATGGGCTCGACTACACGTACGAAGGCGTAGAGCGCAATATCAACACGGGCATTGCGTCGCTGTCCGAACGCCGGCGGGCGAATCCGCTGACGCCGGGTGACGACGATCTCCTGCCGGGCACGGCTAACGTCAGCGCGCCGGATGCCGCGGATGACGACGAGAATTCCGCGGGCGCGGGCTATCTCTGGGACGGCGCCATTCGGGCCAAGCTGAGCCTGCGGAATTACGGCTTCTTCATCGATCTCGTACGCTACCGACTGCGGGATGACACTCCCCTGCACCTGCCGGCTATTCGCGACCCGCGCGCCGAAGGAACCGCCGTCACATTTGCCGCGAATGCGGATCTCGCTCCGTTCACAGACCCCTATTATCGCGGCTTCGATCTGAGCTTTCCGGATTACTGGCGGTTCAAGGAATGGGAGCATGAGTTCGACGATTACGTCCGCAATGGCAATCTGCCCGCCCTTGAGCTCGTGCGCCTGGGCGGCGATCACTTTGGAGATTTCGCGCGCGCAATTGACGGCGTCAATACGGTGGAGACGCAGATGGCCGACAATGACTATGCGCTCGGCCTGGTGGTCGAGAAGATCGCCCGCAGCCCTTATCGGAACGACACGCTGGTTTTCGTGGTCGAAGATGATGCGCAGGATGGCCCGGATCACGTGGACGCGCATCGGAGTCTGGCCTTCGTCGTGGGACCCTATGTGCGCCAGGGCGCTCTGGTGTCCGAACGCTACACTTCGGTGCACGTGCTGAGGACGATAGAAGACGTGGTCGGGATCGAGCCTTTAGGCCTGAACGACAGCTCGGTCGAACCAATGACCGCTGTGTTCGACCGTATGCTGCAACCCTGGGACTACCGGGCCATCGTGCCGGCGGTGCTCAGGACCACGGAGCTACCTTTGCCCGCGACGACGGCGACGGCGGGAGCAGCGAGTCCGGCAGGCGATCGCGCCGATGTGCAGCCGCGGCGTAATGCGGCTTACTGGGAGGCCCAAACCGAAGGCATGGATTTTTCCGCCGAAGATCGGCTGGATGCGCCGCGCTTCAACCGCATTCTCTGGGCCGGGCTGATGGGCGATGCCGCGCCTTTTCCAGAAAATCCCAAGGCTAAAAATCTCCGGCGCCACCGCGGGCGTGTGCTGCGTCGCTTTACGCGCCGCAAAGATTCTCACCGCGGTGCTGAAGCGGATCCAGGATGAACGGCAGGACTGCTAAACCAGTTCGCGGAGGCGGATGAGGCGCTCGCTGCGAATCTGCTTGGCGCGCTTGTTTTCGTACATGAGGGCATCGGCGCGGCCGATCTGTTGCTCGAGCTCATGGGGGCCGGCGACATCCACGAGGCCCAAGCTGACCGAAAGCGCGTAGAAGCGCCTGGAATTCTCATTACTTCTATCGATCAGGTGAAACAGACGGTTGCGAACCAGAAGGTTGCCTGTCTCGGCGCTCTGCGAGAGGAGAATGCAGAATTCGTCGCCGCCGAGGCGCCCGATGATGTCGGAGTCGCGAAAGCACTCCTGCAGAAGCCTGGCGATTTGCTGGAGGGCGTAATCGCCTTCGCGATGGCCAAAGTTGTCATTGATGTATTTCAGATTATCGACGTCGATGAAAATCAGTGTAGAGCGTACGCCTTGGCGCGAAGTCAATTTCAGGCGCTGCTCCGCCAGGCTGATGAAGCCGCGGCGATTGTGCAGGCCGGTCAGTTCGTCCATCAGGGAGAGGCTGCGCAGGTGCAACTGGGCTTGCTGCCGGGCAATCGCAAATGACAGCGCTCGCGCAAGCTGGCCCGGATTCAGTTCGGACTTGACGAGAAAATCTTGAGCACCGAGCTGGAGAGCTCGAGCGGCAAGGGAATCGTCGGCCGCTGCGCTGAGCGCTATGAATGGCACGCTCGGAGCAGTACGTTGGGCTTCGACCAAAATGTCCAAACCCTGGGCGTCGGGGAGCGATAGAGCGAGAAGGGCCACATCCGCGCGGCCATTCTGCAGATGACGCTTGGCCTGACGAAGCTTATAGGCGCGGTGCAGGCGAAACTTGGCGGCGCCTCCCGCGCGTAGCATCCGCGCCAGGCGGCGCGCGTCAATGGGATCCCCTTCGACCAAGAGTATTTGGATCTGTTCGCTGGGCATCGCGCCTCTCACTTGCGAAATTTCCGCCTTCTTCAAATGAAGAAGCGGCTAAAACTGTGTTTGTGGCGAGCGGGAGGAAGGGTTTTCCTACAGGCCAGGTGAACTACAAGAGCTAAAAAGATTGTAGCGTGCAGGTGCGGCGGGTCAAGAGCGGCGGCGCATGATGCGGTCGATATCTAACTGCTTTTCCACCGTGTTTTCCTGTGTTTTTCCACCGGTTTTTCCACAACGCGGGCGAGGATGACGTTCGCTCGCCGTGGATGGCCTGCAAGCCTTGAGGCGATTCAAGGCTTCAGGTGAAGAGGACTAGGGCCGCTCGTCCATCACTTTGTAGGATCGCTTGTCGTAGCCCATGTAGACCTGGCGGGGGCGGGCGATCTTCTGTTCTGGATCGAGCAACATCTCTTCCCACTGCGCGATCCAACCGCTGGTTCGCGGAATAGCGAACAGTACCGGGAACATGGTGACCGGGAAGCCCATGGATTGGTAGATCAATCCGGTATAGAAATCGACATTGGGATAAAGCTTGCGGCTGACGAAATAGTCGTCCTGCAGGGCGATGCGCTCGACCTCCAGGGCAATATCAAGCAGAGGATTGCGTCCCATGACATCGAACACTTCGTCGGCAATGCCCTTGATGATGCGGGCACGCGGATCATAGTTCTTATAGATTCGGTGGCCAAAGCCCATTAGACGCTTCTCGCCGGATTTGACGCGCTTGATATAGGAAGGCACGTTAGCGATAGAGCCGATATCCATAAGCATGCGCAGAACTTCTTCATTGGCGCCGCCATGCAAGGGGCCATATAGGGCGGCGGTGGCGGCAGCACAGGCGGAATAGGGGTCGACGTGCGAACTGCCCACATTGCGCATGGCGTTGGCGGAGCAGTTTTGCTCGTGATCGGCGTGAAGAATGAAAAGAACATCGAG